>Ga0078972_1005730_pt1 | contig 30988 bp, 19 predicted proteins | sample YelNatPaOPGAMG01_FD_67568 | JGI IMG/M metagenome (GOLD analysis project Ga0078972, IMG submission 67568) | Hot spring thermophilic microbial communities from Obsidian Pool, Yellowstone National Park, USA - OP-RAMG-01 (SPADES assembly) (version 2) | ecosystem: Environmental > Aquatic > Thermal...
GGGTGAGTTCTTTGAGCTGCTCGTAGGGGTTGGGCAGACCGTGGCGGCGCATGACCGTCTGCACCGCCTCGGCCAGCACCTCCCAGGCGGCGTCGAGGTCTTCGGCCAGCCGCTGCGGATGAACCAGCAATTTATCGAGCCCGCGCAGCAGCGCGTCCCACGCCAGCACGCTGTGACCCAGCGCCACGCCCATATTGCGCAGCACCGTCGAGTCGGTGAGGTCGCGCTGGAAGCGAGAAATCGGCAGCTTGTCGCTCAGGTGCCGCAGCAGTGCGTTGGCCACGCCGAGGTTGCCCTCGGCGTTTTCGAAGTCGATCGGGTTGACCTTGTGCGGCATGGTCGACGAGCCGATCTCCCCCGCCTTGGTCTTTTGCTTGAAATACCCCCAGGAGATGTAGCCCCAGATGTCGCGCGACAGGTCGATGAGAATGGTGTTGGCGCGGGCCACCGCGTCGAACAGCTCGGCCATGGCGTCGTGCGGCTCGATCTGGATGGTGTAGGGGTTGAACGTCAGCCCGAGCGACTCGACCACGCCGCGGGCGAACGCCTCCCAGTCGACGTCGGGGTAGGCCGCCAGATGCGCGTTGTAGTTGCCCACGGCGCCGTTCATCTTGGCGGTCAGCGGCACGCCTTCGATTGCGCCGACGGCGCGGCGCAGGCGGTGGGCGACGTTGGCGAATTCCTTGCCCAGCGTGGTCGGGCTGGCGGTCTGGCCGTGGGTGCGCGACAGCATCGGTTGCTCGGCCAGTTCGGCGGTGAGCTCCAGCAGCCGGCGCAGCACCCGCTGCAGCAGCGGCAGCAGCACGTGGCGACGCGCGCCCGACAGCATCAGCCCATGCGCGGTGTTGTTGATGTCTTCGGAGGTGCAGGCGAAATGGAAAAACTCGGCGTAAGGCGCGACTGCCGGTAGGGCGGCGCTGCGCTCCTTCAACCAGTATTCCACTGCCTTGACGTCGTGGTTGGTCGTGCGTTCGATGGCTTTGATCTGCGCCGCCTGCGCGCTGCTGAATTCGGCGACCCAGCCGTGCAGCGCGTCGCGCGCCGCGGCAGGCAACGCGGGGAATTCGGGCAAGCCCAGATCCGACAGCGCGATGAACCAAGCCACCTCGACCTGCACCCGGGCGTGCATCAACCCGGTTTCGGACAAAAATGGGCGCAGGGCGTCGAGCTTGGCGGCGTAGCGCCCGTCCAGCGGCGACAGCGCGTCCAGGGCGGCGGCGGGGGAGGACTGAGGTGCGGTGTTCGGCGTCATGCGTGCATTGTAGGAAGGCGGCGACACGCTGCCGTCGTATCCGGGGCCGTTGATATACTGATTTGCCCTTCCCCAGCAGCACAAAACATGAAACTCATCGGTTCCCTGACCAGTCCTTACGTGCGCAAGGTGCGCATCACCCTGGCCGAAAAAAAGATCGACGCCAAGTGGGAGGAGGAAAACGTCTGGGCGGAAGACACCCAGATCATGCGCTCCAACCCGCTGGGCAAAGTGCCCTGCCTGGTGCTCGACGACGGCGAGGCGATTTTCGATTCGCGGGTGATCGTCGAATATCTCGACACCCTCACCCCGGTGGGCAAACTCATCCCCGCAGCCGGGCGCGAGCGCGCCGAGGTGCGCACCTGGGAGGCGCTGGCCGACGGCGTGATGGACGCCGCAGCCACGGCGCGGCTGGAGCAGACTTGGCCTGGCCGCACCGAGGCGCAGCGCTGCCCGGCATGGATCGCGCGGCAAATGGGCAAAGTGGCTTCGGGCATCAAGGCGATGTCGCAGGGGCTGGGCGACAAACCGTTTTGCTGCGGCAACCACCTCACGTTGGCCGACATCGCCGTCGGTGCGGCGCTCGGCTATGTGGAATTTCGCTTCCCCGACCAAGGCTGGCAACAGCAGTACCCCAATCTGGCGCGCTTGTACGACAAGCTGATGCAGCGCCAGTCGTTCCGCGACACCGCGCCGCCGCGCAGCTGAGGCTCAGCGCGCCGCAGCGTCGCCTGCGACCTGCTGCACCCAGCGCAGCGCCAGCGCCGCGGCGGCAAAACGCACCCTGGCGCGGTCGCCGTCGAACCGCACGAGGCGGGTTTGCGTGCGCTGCGCCGTGCCGTCTTGCCACGCCAGACCGAACCACACCGTGCCCACAGGCTTTTGCGCCGTGCCGCCTCCCGGCCCGGCGATGCCGGTGACGGCCACGGCCACGTCCACCCCGGCGCGCAGCGCCGCGCCCTGCGCCATCGCCTGCGCCACTTCGGCGCTGACCGCGCCGACGCGGTCGATCAGCGCCACGGGCACGCCGAGCAAAGCGGTCTTGGCGGCGTTGCTGTAGCTGACGAAGCCACGGTCGAACCAATCGCTCGACCCGGCCACGCTGGTCACCGCGGCAGAGACCAGCCCACCGGTGCACGACTCGGCGGTGGCCAGACGCCAGCCGCGCGCACGCAGCGCCGCGCCGAGGTCGGCGGCCAGGGTGCACAGCCCGGACCAGTCAGGCACGGGGTCTTTCATCTGCTCGCTCATCGCAGCGCGTATAGCCGCACCGCCGCCGCCAGCACCAGCAGGGTGAACGCGGCGGCGATCAAGTCGTCGAGCATGATGCCCAGCCCGCCTTTGACGTGGCGGTCGGCCCAGCCCACGGCAAGCCATTTGCCGGCGTCGAAGGCGCGGAACAGCAAAAATGCCGCGAACTGCTCGGCCCAGCCCGCCGGCCAGACCAGCAACAACACCAGCCAGAAGGCGACGATTTCGTCCCACACCACCGGCGACGGGTCGTCGGTGCCCAAAGCGCGCGCGGTGTGGCCGCAGGCCCAGACGCCGATGACTGCGCCGGATGCGATGAGCACCGCCCAGTCGGCCGCGCTCAGCCAGGCCGACAACAGGGCGAAGCTGGCCCAGGCGAACAAGGTGCCGGCCGTGCCCGGCGCGATCGGCGACAGCCCGCTGCCAAAGCCCAGCGCGAGCAGATGCAATGGGTTGCGCCACATGAAGCGCCAGCCGGCGCGCGGTGCGGTTTGTGGGGCAGTGGCGGTCATGCGGTGCAGTCAGCGGAAATGGTCGAACCCAGCGTACGCATTGTCCACGACCTGCCCGCTGGCGTCGACCAGCCGCAGCCCCGGCTGCGCGTCGATGCGCCCGATGCGCGTCACCGCAGTGGCCGCCTGCCGCGCGGCGGCGAGCACCGCGTCGCGCGCGGCGGCCGGGGCGGTGAACACCAGTTCGTAGTCGTCGCCTCCGGCGAGTTGGCACTGGCGACGGCGGACAACGTGCTGCGCCTGCAGCGCGGCGCTGGCCGGACAGGCATCGACTTCGACCGTCGCGCCCACGCCGCTGCGCTGCAAAATGTGGCCGAGGTCGGCGAGCAGACCATCGGAGACGTCGATCGCGGCGTGCGCCACGCCGCGCAGCGCCAGCCCGAGTGCAAGCCGCGGTGTGGGCCGGTCCAACCGCGGCGCGGTGGCCGCCAGCGTCACGGCGTCGAGCGTCCATTCGCCCAGGCGGTGACCCAGCGCCAGGCGGGCGTCGCCCACGCTGCCCGACACCCAGATGTCGTCGCCGCTGCGCGCGCCGCTGCGCAGCAGGGCAAGGCCGCGCGGCAGCGTGCCCAGCACGGTGATGCAGATATTGCGCGGCCCGCGGGTCGTGTCGCCGCCGACGAGCGCGATGTCGTGCGCTTGCGCCAGCGCGAACAGCCCGGCGGCAAACGGCTGCAGCCACTGCGCGTCGGCCTGCGGCAGCGCCAGCGCCAGGGTGAAGGCCAGCGGCTGCGCGCCCATCGCCGCCAGGTCCGACAGGTTGACCGCCAGCGCCTTGTGCCCCAGCGCCTGCGGGTCGGCGTCGGGGAGGAAATGCCGCCCCTCCACCAGCATGTCGGTGGACACGGCCAGCTGCTCGCCCGCCGCCGGCGGCGGCAGCAGCGCGCAGTCGTCGCCCACGCCCAGATCGGCGCGGCGCGCAGGCCGGGTGAAGTAGCGGGCGATGAGGTCGAATTCGCCAAGCGGGGCGGACATGGGATGGCAGGCGCAGCAAACCAGCCGTGATGTTCGCACAACGCGCTGCGGGGCAGGCTCCTACAATGGCGGCCCTGATCGGCGCGACGGCACGATGCGAAACGTTCACGACGGCTGCGCGCAGGAGACTCCCGTCATGTCCAGCCCCGAAGATCCCAAGGCCAAGCTGCGCCAGGCGGCGCTCGAATACCACGAATTTCCCCGTCCGGGCAAACTCGCCGTCATCGCCACCAAGCAGTTGTCCAACCAGCGCGATCTGGCGCTGGCGTACTCGCCCGGCGTGGCCGCGGCGTGCGAAGAAATCCACGCCCGCCCCGACGATGTGTTCCGCTACACCGCGCGCGGCAACCTGGTGGCGGTGATTTCCAACGGCACGGCGGTGCTGGGGTTGGGCGATATCGGCCCGCTGGCGGCCAAGCCGGTGATGGAAGGCAAGGCGGTGCTGTTCAAGAAGTTCGCCGGCATCGACGTGTTCGACATCGAGGTCAACGAAAAAAACCCGGACAAGCTGGTGGACATCATCGCCGCGCTGGAGCCGACCTTCGGCGGCATCAACCTCGAAGACATCAAGGCGCCCGAGTGCTTCGAGGTCGAGCGCAAACTGCGCACGCGGATGAACATCCCGGTGTTCCACGACGACCAGCACGGCACGGCGATCATCGTCGGCGCGGCCGTCCTCAACGGTTTGAAAGTGGTCGGCAAGGAGATCGCGCAGGTCAAGTTGGTGTGCTCCGGCGCCGGGGCGGCGGCGCTGGCCTGCCTGAAACTGCTGGTCGATCTGGGTCTGCCGCGCGAAAACATCTGGGTCAGCGATCTGGCCGGGGTGGTGTACACCGGCCGCACCGAACTGATGGACGAGGACAAGCGGCGCTTCGCCCAGGACACGTCGGCGCGCACCCTGGCCGACATCATCGACGGCGCCGACGTGTTCCTCGGCCTGTCCGCCGGCGGCGTGCTCAAGCCCGAGTACGCGCAGCGCATGGCCGACAAGCCCATCATTCTGGCGCTGGCCAACCCCAATCCGGAAATCACCCCCGAGGACGCGCGCGCCGTGCGGCCCGACGCCATCATCGCCACCGGCCGTTCGGACTATCCGAACCAGGTCAACAACGTGCTGTGCTTTCCGTACATTTTCCGCGGCGCGCTCGATTGCGGCGCCACCACCATCACCGCGGAGATGGAGATTGCCGCGGTGCACGCCATTGCCGAATTGGCGCAGGCCGAGCAGAGCGACGTGGTCGCCGCCACCTACGTCGGCGAGCCGCTGCGCTTCGGCCCCGATTACCTGATCCCCAAGCCGTTCGACCCGCGGCTGATGATCAAAATCGCCCCGGCGGTGGCCGAGGCGGCGGCCAGGAGCGGCGTGGCACGCCGGCCGATCGCCGACCTGGACGCCTACCGCGACAGCCTGCAGCAGTTCGTCTACCAGTCGGGCGCGCTGATGCGGCCGATGTTTTCCATCGCCAAAAAGGCGGCGAAAAAGCGCATCGTCTACGCCGAGGGCGAGGACGAGCGCGTGTTGCGCGCGGTGCGCGTGGTGGTCGACGAGCATCTGGCGCGGCCCATCCTGGTCGGCCGTCCGGCGGTGATTGCGCAGCGCATCGAGCGGTTCGGCCTGCGGCTGGAGCAGGGGCGCGACTTCGACGTCGTCAACACCGACCACGACGAGCGCTACCGCGATTTCTGGCAGACCTACCACCAGCTCGCCGGCCGCAAGGGCGTGACTCCGGCGATGGCCAAAATCGAAATGCGCCGCCGGCTGACGCTCATCAGCTCGATGATGCTGCACAAGGGCGAGGCCGACGGCATGCTCTGCGGCACCTGGGGGCATACGCATATCCACCTGCATTACATCGACCAAGTCATCGGCCGCAGCCCCACGGCGTCGGTTTACGCGGCGATGAATCTGCTGGTGCTGCCCGGGCGGCAGGTGGCGCTGGTCGATACCCATGTCAACTTCGACCCGACGGCCGCCGAAATCGCCGAAATCACCCGGCTGGCGGCGCAGGAGCTGCGGCGCTTTGGCATCAGCCCCAAGGTGGCGCTGCTGTCGCACTCCAATTTCGGTTCGTCGCCGGCGCCCAGCGCGGTCAAAATGCGCGAGGCGCTGGCCTTGTTGCGGCAGCTCGAACCCGAGTTGGAGGTCGACGGCGAAATGCAGGGCGACAGCGCGGTCGATCCGGCGCTGCGCGCCAGTCTGCTGGCCGACTCGACCCTCAGCGGCGAAGCCAACTTGCTGGTGTTTCCCGACCTCGACGCGGCGAACATCGCCTACAACCTGCTCAAAGCGACTGCGGGCAACAATATCGCCATCGGCCCGATCCTGCTCGGCGCGGCCAAGCCGGTGCACATCCTCACGGCGTCGAGCACGGTGCGACGCATCGTCAACATGACGGCGCTGACCGTCGCCGAAGCCAACCTCTGACGGCCGCCGGTGCCACCGTCATCGCCGCCGCGCTGCCCGAGGGGGCGCGGCGCGCTGCTCAAAAAATAGGCGAATCCTTGTCTTTTCGTGGCGAATTCGCTACGATTAAGACTTTACCGATATGACAAGTGATCGACGTGCCAGACGCGCTGGCGCGCCCCGCATCGCGCGATTTGGCGCGTAACTGCGGCGAACTGCTCATATTTTTTGCGCTTTTGCGTCCAACCGCCTTGATTCGCGCCTCGTTGCGCATGGCAGCATGAATCGCCGGTGCATTCCGTCCACGCTGCGTTCGTTCCTGCTGACCGGGCTTTTGCTGGCGACGCTGTCGTTCGCCCTACCCGGCTTGCAGTCAGGTCTTTGCGGCGGCGGCTGGCCGATCGCCACGGCGCAAGCGCGGGAAACCGCGCACCACGAACGGCAGCGGCAGTCGCTGCCCACTGTAACCGTGGCCGAGCTGCCGCCGCAGGCGCGCGACGTGCTGCGGCGCATCCACGCCGGCGGCCCGTTCGACGGTCCCAAGGACGGCGTGGTGTTTGGAAACTATGAGCGCTTGCTTCCCTCCAAGCCACGAGGTTTTTACCGCGAATACACCGTTCCGACCCCAGGCGCCCGCAACCGGGGGGCGCGCCGCATCGTCTGCGGTGGGGCCGCGCACCATCCGGAAGTCTGTTACTACACCCATGATCACTATGCCAGTTTCCGACGCATCGTTGAATGATGCCGACCCCGCCGATCTGCTCAAGTCGGTGCGGCCGAATATCGTGCAGTCGATCCGGGCTTACCGCGTCGCGCAGTTGCAGCAGGCAGCCGAGACGACCGGCCAGCACTTTCTCTACGCCAACCTCGCCGACGCCACGACCAAGCAAGAAGTTCTCGAAACCATCGCCCGCTCGTTTCTGTTTCCCAAGCACTTCGGCAAGAATCTCGACGCGCTGCACGACTGCCTGACCGACGTGGTGCATTCCGGCGGGCCGCAACCGGGTTTCGTCGTCGTGCTCGAACAACTCCCGGCGACGCAGCGTTTCGACAAAGAAGCGCGCGAAACCCTGCTCGACGTGTTCCGCGACGCGGCTGATTTCTGGGCCGAGCGCGGCGTTCCGTTCAGGGTGTTCTATTCTTTTCTGTGACCCGCACTCCTGTCCGGGAGGGGGTGCGGGGCGAAGCAGTACCGGAAGCCCGAGTCAAAGCCGTGAAGGTGAGCACGCCGTGGGAGGGCGCCTGGGCGCAGCTCGTCGCCTGAACTCCGTCGCCGAATGGCTGGCGTCTGATTGCCAGCGCCGGAGTCAGCCGCTGGGTGCGCCGGGTGCGGGCGGCGCTGCGTCTTTTGGCGCAGCCGTCAATTCACGCGCCAGCGCCACATACTCCGCGGTGCCGACCTCCTCGGCGCGGCGTTGCAGCCCGAACGCTCCGGCGTAGCCCTGTTGCTGCAGCCAAGGCCCGAGGCTGTGGCGTAGCAGCTTGCGGCGTTGCGAGAACGCCGCGGTGACCAGCGCAGACAGCACCGCCGGATCGACGCCGGCCAGCGCCGCAGCCGGCAGCGGCACCATGCGCACCACCGCCGAATCGACTCGCGGCGGCGGATCGAACGCCGCCGGCGGCACGTCCAGCAGCTTGTCCATGCGGTAACGCCACTGCAGCATCACCGACAGCCGGCCGAAATCGCGCCCGCCCGCAGCGGCGACCATGCGGTCGACCACCTCTTTCTGCAACATGAAATGCTGGTCGCGCACGTGGTCGGAGGCGGCGAGCAGATGGAACAGCAGCGGCGTGGAAATGTTGTACGGCAGGTTGCCGACCAGCCGCAAATCCTCGCCCAGACGGGCAAAGTCCACGGCGAGCGCGTCGGCCTCGATGAGTTCGACCTGCGCCGGCGCCTGGCGGCGCCAGCGCGCTGCCAGGTCACGGTCGATTTCCACCGCCGTCAGCCGCGGCACGCGCTGCAGCAGCGCCAGGGTCAGCGCGCCCAGGCCGGGGCCGATTTCCACCAGGCGGTCGCCCGGCTGCGGGTCGATGCACGCGACGATGTCCTGGATGACACCGCGGTCGACGAGGAAATGCTGGCCGAAGCGCTTGCGCGCCACGTGCGCCGAGCCGTGCCGGCGCGGCGCGCGCTCAGTCGTTCTCCGGGATGTGGACATAGGTGCGGGCGCGCACGTCACGCACCAACTCGTCGAAGTCCTCCGCCGCCTTCTGCCGTTGCAGGATTTGCCTGGCCAGCGCGCGTTTTTGCTCTGGCGCCAACGGGCGTATGGCGCGGTCCACCAGTTGCAACAGCACGACTTTGTTGCCCACCACCAGCGGCGGCGACACGTCGCCGGGGTTCAACCGCTGCAGCGCGGCGTCGAGCACGGGGTCGAGCTGGCCTGGCAGCACCCAGCCCAGATCGCCGCCCTGCGCCGCAGTCGCCGCGTCTTGCGACAGTTCGCGCGCCTTGTCGGCGAATTTCACCTTGCCGCTCTGCACCGCCTGGGCGACGGCGTCGAGCTCGGCCTTGGCGCGTTCGCGCTGCGCTTCGGAGGATGCGCGCAGCACGATTTCGCGCACTTCGCTTTGCATCGCCGTCTGCGGCGCGGCGGTCACGCCACGGCTGGCGAGCAACTTGAGGATGTGAAAGCCCGCGGCGCTGCGGATGACCGGGCTGATCTCTCCCGGCTGCAGCTTGCTCACCGTGTCGACGAACAGGCTGGGCAGGCGGTCAGCCGGGCGCATGCCCAGATCGCCGCCGTGCTTGGCGCCCTCACCCTGCGACTCCTTGGCCGCTAGCTGGGCGAAATCCGCTCCGGCCTTGAGCTGGGCGTCGATGGCGTCGATTTTCTGTTTCACCGCGGCGATTTGCGCCGGGGTGGCGTGTTGTGGCACGGGCAGAAAAATCTGCGCGATGTCGTATTGGGCTTGCGGGTTGCTGGCGGCGGCGTCCTGTTTGGCGAGAAAGTCGTCGATTTCGCTGTCGGACACCGGCGGCAGCTGCGCCATGATGCGCTCGCGCAGCCGGGCGATGAGGATTTCGCGCTGGATTTGGTCTCGGTATGTCGTCCAGCCCATGCCCTCGCGTTCGATTTCGCGCCGCAGTTCAGGCACGGTGAATTTGTTGTTCGCCGCGACCTGGGCGATGGCGCGGTCCAAGGTGTCGGGGCTGACGCTCATGCCGATCTGCTCGGCATATTGCGCCAGCGCCAGTTCGTCGATCATCTGGTTGAGAACCTGCGCGCGCAGTTGTCCGGGAGGCGGCAGTTGCGCGCCGGCGGCCTGCGCCTGCTGCCGCGTGGCTTCGGTGCGCAGGTTGAGGTCGTAGTCGGTGATCACTTGGTTGCCGACGATGGCAGCGATGCCGTCGCTGGAGCGCGTGCTGCCAAAGCTCGACGGCAACGCCGGTGGCGCGGCCATCGGCGGGGTGGCGGGTTGCGACGCCGCAGCCTGCGGCACCAGTGCGGCGCCGGACGTCCCCGGCAGCCGCAGGCCTTGCGCCTGGGCGCAGATGCTCGCACCGCCCACGAGGACGGCCAGCAGGGTGCGGGACAGAAGGGTCTTATTCATAGTTGGAAAAGCGGCTTGGCGGCGCGGTCGATTGCTTGAGGATCTGGTAGCCCGGGATATTCTGCTTGAGCGCGGAAATCGGGTTGTTGCCCAGGCGGGAGAAGCCGACGAGTTCGAGCTGGAACAGAATGCGCGTGTAGGCGGTCGCCGGGGTCAGCGAGTTGCGCTGCAGCACGATGCGCCCGACCCAGCAGCCGCCGTCGTACTCGAAGCCGACCAGGCCGTTGTTGAAGCGCTTGTCCAGAATGCTGTAGTTGGCCTGGCCGACCGAATACCAGCGCGGGCTGAGCTGCCATTGCCAGGCGGTGTTGACGTAGCGCAGCGGAATCTGCCCGCTGGCGGCGCTCTGGTATTGGTAGCTGGTGCTGATGGTCTTGAACGGCGCCGGCGACCAGCGTGCCCCGGCGGCGATTTGCTGCGTCTGCCGCAGCTTGGCGTTGTATTGCAGCGCGGCGTTGGCGCTCCAGTGGCCGCCCAGGTTGGTGCTCAGCAGCGCGAAGGTGTCGTTCAGTCCGGCGGGAATGGGCACGCCGCTCAAGGTGACGCGCTGCGGCGAGAACAGCACGCGCTGCGCCAGCGTCAGCCGGGCGAGTTCGACCCCGGATCGCGGATCGAGCAGCCGGGTGGTCACGCCGCCGGTGAGGTTGTTGGCGTCGGCGATGCGGTCGTTGCCCGAAAACACATTGTCGGTGTAGATCGTCGCCAGGTTCAGGTCGAGGTCGGCGCTGTCGAAGTTCGGCAGATTCTGCTGGTTGCGGTACGGGGTGTAAACGTAGTACAGGCGGGGTTCGAGAGTCTGCGTGAGCGCGCGGCCGAACAGCCGCGCCGGGCGTTCGAACACCAGCCCGCTGTCCAGGCTGAAGGTAGGCAGCGCGCGGTCGGCGGTGGTGGCGCCGTCGGCCATCGGCGTGTCGGTGACGTAACGGGTGAAATGGAACGACAGCTTGGGCGTGACGAAACCGCCTGGGCGCACCACGGGGTAGCTGAGCTGCGGGTTGAGGTAGAGCCGGTCGCCGGAAATCGCCGTCGAGTTGGTAAAGCGCGTCAGCGCCGAGTCGAACTGCCAGCTCAGCCCGGTGAAATTCGCGCTTTGCACATGGGTGTAGAGCTGCGGCTGCTGGTTGTACGGCACGCCGATCGGCGCGGCACTGTTTTGCAGCGTCTGCCAGCGGTTGACGCTCAGTTGCACATAGCCCAGCGGCAAGGCGTAGGTGAGGCTGCCCTGCTGCGGCAGGGTGCGGTTGGCGCCGATCACCGGGTTGACGCCGCCGAAATCCTGCCACCAGTTGTCGTCGGATACCTGCTGGTAGTTCAGCGCGTAGCTCAGGCCGTGACCGAAGCCGCCAGTCTGCTGCACATAACCCGCCCAGCGGCTTTGCCCGCCGTCGCTGCTGTCCGACGGCAGCAGGTCGAACTGCGTGCGTCCGGAATAGTCGGGTTGCAGCCAGCGAAACCCCGCGCTGCCCATGAAACCGCGGCGCAGGATCAACCGCGGGGTGAAGGTGGCGTCGTAGTTCGGCGCGATGTTCCAGTAATACGGCACCGCCAGGTCGAAACCGTTGCGGCTGTCCACGCCCAGCGTCGGCGGCAGCCAGCCGGACTTGCGCGCGTCGGTCAGCGGAAAGCTCGCATACGGCAGCGGCAGAATGGTCGCGCCCTTGAACACGACGCGGGCGTCGCGCGCGGTGCCGGTGTTGTCCGCCAGATTCAGGTCCAAATGCGTGGCTTGAACGAACCAGTCCACCGGGTTGGCGGTGCAGGTGGTGTAGGTGGCATCGCTGGCCTGCACGTGCTCGCGGCCGAGAAAGTCGATGACCGCGGCATGGCCGTGTCCCTGCGTGACGCGAAAGGAATAATCGGCATCGGGCATTTGCCCGCGGTAGGTGTCGAGCTGCAGGCGCAGCGACGGCCCGGAGAAGCGGTTGCCGTCGCGCAGCACACGCACATCGCCGCGGGCGACGGCTTCGTTTTCGACGAAGTAGTAGCTCAGCCGGTCGGCCTTGATGACGATGCTGTGTTTGCGCAATTGCACGTCGCCGCTGGCGTGGACCGCGACGTCGTTCTGCCCGGTGATCTGGTCGGCGATGACGAACAGCGGCTCCAGCGGCTGCGCCTGCGGTGGCAGGTGCTGCAGCAAATCGAGGCTGGGGACGAGCTGCAGCCCGTGCGTTGCGCCCGGCGCCGCCGCGGCGTACGGGGCGACGCCGCCGAGTGCCAACGCCAGCGCCAGCGGCCGCAGCCGGCGCAGCGAGCCGCGCTGCCGGGAGCCGCGCAGCGGCGCTCGACGTCGAAAGCGGGGCAAGGTCGGCAACGGGGTCTGCAAGGGCACGGGGGTGGAGAGCGGGGCAGCAAAGTCGAGGCCAAAGCCCCTGCAGCGGCGCGCCGGGCGCGTCCGCCAGCCGGGCGCGCGGCGATGCCTAAAATGCCGCGGCATTATAGGGAGCAGTCCCCTCTTGTCCTTGCCCATGCCGTCCGCCGATCCTTCCCCCCGCGTGCAGGCGCTGCTCGCCTGGCTGCAGCCGCTGGCCGCCGCCTACGGCGTGCAGCCCGACAGCCTGCAACCGGCCTCCAGCGACGCCAGCTTCCGCCGCTATTACCGCGTGCAAAGCGCCGGCGGCAGCCTGATCGTGATGGACGCGCCGCCGCCGCTGGAAGACGTGCGCCCGTTCGTGCGCGTCGCCCGTCTGCTGGCTGCCGGCGCAGTGCACGTGCCGCGGGTGCTGGAGCAGGACGAGGCGCAGGGTTTTTTGCTCCTCACCGACCTGGGCACGACGACGTATCTGCGCGCCATCTGCGAGCAACCCGGGCGCGCCGACGGGCTGATGCGCGACGCGCTGGCGGCGCTGGTGACGCTGCAGCGCATCGACGCCGCGCACGCCGTCCCGCAGTACGACGCCGCGCTGCTGCGCCGCGAGCTCGATCTGTTTACGCAGTGGTTCGTGCAGCGGCACCACGGCCACACCCTCGGCGCGGCGCAGCACGCGGCGCTGGAGCGCGTTTTCCAGGACATCCTGGCGAACAACCTGGCGCAGCCGCGCGTGCTGGTGCACCGCGACTGGCATAGCCGCAACCTCATGCTCACCCCGGAGCGCAACCCCGCCGTGCTCGATTTCCAGGACGCGGTGATCGGCCCGATCAGCTACGACCTGGTGTCGCTGCTGCGCGACGCCTATATCGCCTGGCCCGAAGAGCAGCAGCTCGACTGGGCCATCCGCTACTGGGAGCGGGCGCGCGCCGCGGCGCTGCCGGTGGCCGCCGACTTCGCCGACTTTTACCGCGACCTCGACTGGATGGGGCTGCAGCGCGCGCTGAAGGTGCTGGGTATTTTCGCCCGGCTGTACCACCGCGACGGCAAGGCGCAATACCTCGGCGACCTGCCCGTGGTGCTGCAGCACACCCGGCTGGTGGCGGCGCGTTATGGTGCGTTCAAGCCGCTGTTGCAACTGCTCGACCAGCTCGAAGGCCGCAGCGTGCAAGTGGGCTACACCTTCTGATGCCGGTTGCCATGATCCTTGCCGCCGGCCGCGGCCAGCGCATGCGGCCGCTGACCGACGCTTGTCCCAAGCCGCTGCTGGCCGTCGGCGGCAAGCCGCTGATCGTCTGGCAGATCGAGCGCCTGGCCGCCGCTGGCTGGCGCGACATCGTCGTCAACACCGGCTGGCTGGGCGGGCAGATTCCGGCGGCGCTGGGCGACGGCACGCGCTACGGCGTGCGCCTGCGCTACTCGGCCGAACCGTCCGCGGCGTTCGACACCGGCGGCGGCATCGCCACTGCGTTGCCGCTGCTCGGGCCGGCGCCGTTCGTCGTCGTCAGCGGCGACATTTACACCGAATTCGATTACGCCCGGCTGCACGCCGTGGCGCAAACCCTTGCCACGCAGCCGCACGGTACCGCCGCCCATCTGGTGCTCACCCCCAACCCGGAGCACAACCCCGACGGCGACATGGCGCTGAGCGCGCTGGGCCGCATTCGCCGCGACGGCCAGCGGCGCAACTACGGCAATATCGGCGTGTTCCACCCCGCGTTGTTCGCCGCGCAGCCGCGCTCGCAGCCGTGGCCGCTGTTTCCCTGGCTCTACACCGTGGTCGATGCTGGGCGCGTCAGCGGTGAGCTGTTCACCGGGGTTTGGCACAACGTCGGCACGCCGCAGCAGCTCGCCGCGCTCGACGCGCAATTGCGGGGTGAAACCGACGTGCCGTTGCAGCCGCCGGCGCAGTAGCATCGGGCTTTTGCCCGTTTGCCCGCACCATGCCCGATTCCGCCCTGCTCGCCCGTTGCAAAGCGCGTCGTGACCAGCTGGCGCGCCAGATGGCCGCCGCCGGCGGCGGCGTGGCGCTGCTGCCCACCGCGCCCGAAGTGCTGCGCAACCGCGACGCCGACTACCCGTACCGTCACGACAGCTACTTCTACTACCTCACCGCGTTCACCGAGCCGCAGGCGCTGCTGGCGCTGCAGGCCAACGCCGCCGGGCAAAGCCGCAGCGTGCTGTTTTGCCGCGACAAAAACGCCGAACGCGAAATCTGGGACGGCTACCGCTGGGGCCCCGAGGCGGCGCGCGAGGCCTTCGGCTTCGACGCCGCGCTGCCGATCGACAGCCTGGATGTCGAACTGCCCAAGCTGCTCGCCGACCAGCCCGCGGTGTGGTGGCCGTTCGCGGTGCAAAAGGGGTTCGAAACCCGGGTCGAGGGCTGGCTGGCCGCGGTGCGGGCGCAGGCGCGCAGCGGGGTGAGCGCGCCGCACACCCAGCACGACGTCTGCGCCCTCCTCGACGACATGCGGCTGTTCAAGGACGATTACGAGCTCGACGTCATCGGCCGCGCCTGCGCCATTTCCGCGCAAGCGCACGTGCGCGCGATGCAGGCCTGTGGCCGCGCCGTGCTGCAGCCGCCGCCGCAAGGGCTGCGCGAATACCACCTCGAAGCCGAGCTGCTCTACACCTTCCGCCAGCACGGCGCGCAGTCGCCGGCCTACGGCTCGATCGTCGCCGCCGGCGCCAACGCCTGCGTGCTGCACTACCGCGCCGGCGACGCCGCGGTGCGCGCGGGCGACTTGGTGCTGATCGACGCCGCGTGCGAGCTCGACGGCTACGCCAGCGACATCACCCGCACCTTTCCCGCGGGCGGGCGCTTCAGCGGCGCGCAGCGCGACCTGTACGCCGTGGTGCTGGCCGCGCAGGCCGCCGCGCTCGACGCCTGCCGCGACGGCGCGCGCTTCACCGACCCGCACGACGCCGCGCTGCGCGTGCTCGCCCAAGGGCTGCTCGACTTCGGGCTGGTGCCGCGCGACACCGCCGCCGACGTCGACGCGGTGCTCGCCACCGGCGCGTACAAGCGGTTTTACATGCACCGCACCAGCCACTGGATGGGCATGGACGTGCACGACTGCGGCGACTACGCCGAGCCGGGGCAGGCCATCGACATCCTGCCCGACGGCAGCCGCAGACGCCCGGCGCGCATCCTGCGCCCCGGCATGGTGCTGACCATCGAGCCCGGGCTGTACGTGCGCGCCGCCGACGATGTTCCTGCGGCGTTTCACGGTATCGGCATCCGCATCGAAGACGACGTGGTCATCCGCGCCGCCGGCCAGCCGTGCGAGGTGCTCACCGCCGCGGCGCCCAAAACCATCGAGGCGATCGAAGACGTGATGCGCGGTTGAGCTGTTCGCGCCGCGGCGGGCGAAGCCGGCGCGGCTTGCCCGCGGTCAAAGCGCGCCGGCGGGCTTGGCTCTTCAATAGACGGCTTCGATGAGTCGTAGGAGCCGAGATGGCAATACTCAACACCAAGCGTCTGGCCGAGATGTCCGCGCAGTCGGCCGAGTTTTTGCAGCGTCAGCCATACCCTTACGCCGGGCTGCAAGGCGTGATCGAAGACGAGGCGTTCGACCGGTTGTGCGCGGAATTGCCGCCGCCAAGCCTGTTTCAGCAGGAATTCGGCAAAAAGCGCGCTCACGGGCAAAAAAGCCACGACCGCTACGCGCTGCAGTACAACCCGCGGTTGCATGCGCAGTTGTCGCCCACCTGGCGCGAGTTCATCGGCGAGCTGCACGGCGCGCCATACCAGGAGTTTTGGCGGCGCACTTTCGGGCTGAAGCCCAACGAGCGCTTCGTGCTGTCGATGCACTGGCACCACGCGCCCAGCGGCGCATCGGTGTCGCCGCACACCGACGCGCGGCGCAAAATCGGCTCGCACATTTTTTACTTCAACACCCCGCAGGACTGGGACGCCGCCTGGGGCGGGCAAACCGTGGTGCTCGACGACGGCGGCAAATACCCGGCGCACACCGTGCCGCCCGACGGTGCGCTCACGCCGGTGGCGCAGTCGGAGATCCTGGGCAACCGCAGCTTCATTTTCAAGCGCACCGAGCATTCGTGGCACGCGGTCAACCCCATCGCCTGCCCGCCCGATCGGCTGCGCAAGGTGTTCATCGTCGTGGCCAACTACGTCAACGCGCAGGTGCTGTGGCGCCGGCTGCGCGGCAAAGACCCGGACGGCTACCCGCTGTAGACGCCGTCAGGGCGCGGCACGCCGCCGCGGCCGCGGTGTTTCACACCTCTGGCGCACCCTGCCGCACCCGTTGGACCAAACCCAGGGTGAGCCGCGCACTGTTGCCGGCAACGTCGATGCCGGCGTGAAACTGCGCGTGCGCCTGCGCCAGCTCGTCCCAGCCTTGCCGTTGCAAAAACGCCGTCAGCGGGCATTGCTCCAGCGCCATCGGATGCACGCAGGTTTCGTCGTGGATGTACTGCCAGTGGTAGGCCAGCGCCCCCATTGCCGTGTGCAGCGTGTCCGGCTGCCACGCCGGCAGGCGGGCGGTTTGCTCCCAGGCGGGCAGGTCTGCGGCGGGCATCGGCCGCGCCAGGCCGTAACCCTGGCCGTAGCGCGCGCCCAGTACCGCGGCCATTTCGATCAGCCCGGCGGTTTCCAGCCCTTCGACGACCACGGCCAGATCGAGGTCGCGCCCCATTTGCAGCAGCGAGCGCACCAGCGCCAGACCGCGCAGCGGGTCGGCGGCCATGCCCGAGACGAGGCCCTGATCGACCTTGATGGCGTCGAACGGCAGCGTTTTCAGCCGCAGCAGACTGCTGTAGCCCGAGCCGAGGTCGTCGATCGCCAGTTGCACGCCGAGTTGGCGCAAACGGCGGATGCAGGCATCGCGCAGGTCGCCGTCGGCCTCCTGGTTTTCGAGCAATTCGAGCTGCAGGCGCCGCGCGGCCACACCGTGGCGCTGCAGCGCGGCGGCGACGATGTCCACCGCATGGTCCAGCAGCAGGCTGGGCGGCAGATTGATCGACACGTCCAGCCTCAGGCCCTGCGCGTCCCACTGCCCGAGCGCCTGCAGCGTCTGCTCCAGACCGAGTTGGAACAACTGCGCCAATTCCTGGTCGTCGAGCAGCGGCAGAAAGTCGGCCGGGCCGAGGACTTCGCCGAAGGGCAGCTGCAGCCGCGCCAGCGCCTCGGCCCTGACCACTTTGCCGCTGCGCAAGTCGGCCACCGGCTGCATCCACATCGCCAGTCCGCCGCCGAACAGTCGCCGCCGTCTGGCCTGCGCTTCTTCTGCCGCCAGCGCCAGCCCCGACGTTTGCCGCTGGCGCTGGCCGATGAGCTGCGCCCAGCGGGACTGCAGGTTGGCGGCGAACTGGCGCATCCACGCAGCCGCGAATTGATGCGGGTAGGCGCCGTCGAGCAGCAGCACGGCGTCGGGGTGGCCGTTGGCATCGACCAGAGGAATCGCCGCTGCGCTGCGCAGATTCAGCGCGACGAGCATGTCACGCCAGGGTTGCATGCCGGCGGCTTTTTGCAATGCACCGTCGTACACGATTTGCCGTGTCCGCCAGGCCTGCGCGACCAGGCTGCCGCCGCGTTCGGCGGATTCGTCGGCGGCGGGCTGCAGGCTGGGGCGGCGCAGTTGCGCCAACAGGTTTTGCGCCTGCGGCCCTTCGCTGTGCGTGATCTGGAACGTGCGCTGCGCATCGGGCTGCAACAGCGAAGCGGCTTGGATGCCGGGCAGTGTCGCCAGCGCCGCCAGTTCGCTGCGCACGACCTCGGCCCAGGCGTGGCCGGCCTGCGGCAAGGCACGCGCCAGCGCGGCGAAGTACGCTTCCATCGTCTGCTCGATGCCGCGCAACTGCGCCTGCAAATCGTCGAGCACGCGGGTGTCTAGCGCCGCAGTCAGAGCGTCGCGCTGTGCCGCGCTGGTCATCGGCGCGATCCATTGCTCGCGCAGCACGGTGCGGTAACGCTCGGCCATCTGCACCAGCATGCCCGCGCCCACGCCGCTGAGCGCGTGCACCTGGCCGACGTGCTGCCCGGCCTGGTCGATCGCCGCGCGCGACGTCTGCGGCGACAGGATGAACTGCAGATGCGCCGCCTGTCGCTGCTGCAGCGCGTCCAAAGCCGCGGGTTCCAGGGTGTCGAGGATGGCGCGCATCGCCGGCTGTTCGCGCATCTGGGCGTACCACTGTGAGACAAAACGGCTGGCAACGGCGCTCCACTGCGCCTGCGTGCGCGCCAGCGCGGCCGCCGTGGCGGCGCCGTAGGCGTCGTCGCTGCTGGGGGCGGCCGCGTCCTGCGGCGATTGCGTCTGCAAACTCCACCACGTGGCGCGGTCGCCTTTGTGCGCCTTGATCTGATACATCGCCGCGTCGGCATGGCGCAGCAAAGTGTCGGCGTTGTCGCCGTCGCCGGGGTAGAGCGCCAGACCGAGCGACATGCCCACCGAGCCCTGGCGGCCCTGGCCGAGGTCGAACGGGGTCTGCACCGCGCTGTGCAGCCGCTGCAGCGCCGCGGGCAGTTGCGCCTGCTCCTGCCCGGATTCGAGGTCTTCGAACACGACGACGAATTCGTCGCCGCCGAGGCGGGCGATGAAGTCGCTGGCGCGCAGCGTCGTCTGCAGCCGCTGCGCCAACTGCTGCAGCAAGACGTCGCCCGCGGCGTGGCCGTGGGTGTCGTTGACCGGCTTGAAATCGTCCAAGTCGATCATGCCCACGCCCAGGCCGGTGGCGTGCCGCTGCGCGCGGGCGATGGCCTGCGGCAGGTATTGCTCCAGGGCGTAGCGGTTGGGCAGGCCGGTGAGCGCGTCGTGCCGCGCGCGGTGCGCCTCGGCGGTTTGCTGTTGCGCCAAACGCTCGCGCAGGTCGAATTCGTCCAGGCCATGCCCGAGCAGTTCGGCCACGCGCGCGCACAGCGCCACGGTCGGCAAGTCGAATACGCCGCGGTCGGGGGAAACAAAAACCAGCACGCCCCACGGCCGGCCGGCGCGGCGTACCGGGGCGGCGAGCGCGGCATGCCAGCGATGGCGCACGAGAAAATCTTTCCACGGCGCCAGCTGCGCATCGCTCAAGTGATCGTTGTTGAACACCATGCGCTGCTTGACCCAGGCGCGCACCACCAAGGGCGTGTGGTCGGCGCTGTCCAGCGGGAGCGCCAAGCCGCCGAGCTCCGCTCCGCCCTCACCGGCCTGCGCCAACACGCGCACCGTGCCGCTTTGTTCGTCGGGCTGGCCGATCCACGCGGCGTGGAACGGGGTTTTGTGGATCAGCGCCTTGCAGGTGCGGCGCAGCATGTCGGGCTCGCTGCGCGCGCGCAGCAGCACGTCGGCTTCGTGCATCAGCGCCTGGTACAAGCGCTGCAGCGAGCGGACCTGCCGGCGTTTGTCCAGGTCGCTCAGGCTCTGTTCGAGCGTGACCGCCAGATCGCGCATCACGCTGCGGGTTTCGTCGTCCCAGGCGGCGATGTCGCTGCCGACCAGCGTGAGCACGGCGGCCACCGCGCGGCCTTCGCGCAGCGGCAGTGCGGCCACGGCGGGCGTTGCCGCCTGCGCCGTGTCGGGCCGGCGCGGGCTGGCGGTCTGCGCTGCGGGGAGGAATACGGCTTGCGCCGCGCTCCACGCCTGCCGCGCTGCACCGATGTCCGCTGCCACGGTCGTGTCGTCGGCAGAGAACACCGCGTCGAGTCCGGCAGTGTCGCCGGCAGCGGCGAGCACGGCAAAGCCGCCGTTGTCGCCGGCGCCGCCGACCCAGGCGCGTGACAACCCGGCACGCTGCACCGCGAGGTGGCACGCCGTGTCCCACAGCGTGCGCGGCGTGTCGATCTGGCTGGCGGCGTGCAGCACTTCTGCACGCAGCGCGTTGAACGTCGACAACCGCCGCAGCCGCGCTGCCGCCTGCTGCCGCTGGTCGAGTAGCCGCGCGATCCACCACGCCGCCAGGCCGAGCAACATCAGCGTGCCCAGCTCGAACGACCAGCGCACCGCCGCACCGTGCAGGTCGGTGAGGCAGACCACACCGAACGGCCAGTTCACCTGCACCGCCAGCGGGTAGCCGGCGATGGCCTGGCGCACCGATGGCGCGTCGGCTGCGGGTGCGGTGCGTGGAAAGCGCATCCGCCCCTGCGCCCATTGCCCCACCACGCTGCCGTTGCGGCTGTCGATGACCGTCAGGGTCCACGGCTGGCCGGCGAGATCGACGCCGGGCAGACTCAGCAACTGGTCGATGCGGTAGGGCGTGCCCACCAGGTAGCGCACGCGGCCGCTGGCGTCACGCAGCGCAAAGCGCATGGTCAGCACATGCGTGCCCACGCGCGCGGCGTACTGGCTGCTGCCGAGCAGAAAATCCGGATGCGTCGGCAGCGCAGTGAAATGACTCGCCGCGGCGATCGGCTGTGACGGCTGCGGCTGCGTCGACCAAAGAATGGTGTTGCCGTCTGCCGCCTGGATGTTGAAGGCGTACAGACTGGGGTGCAGCGCCATGAAGCGGCGCAGCGTTTGCACCACGGCGGGGTCCGGGTGCGCGGGGTCGGCTTCGGGGCCGAGTAGCGCGACGGCGGCGAATTGCAGTTCGGTGAACTGGGTATTGAGCCGGCTGGCGATGCGCCCGGCGGCCTCGGCGGCGACGCGGGCGGCGTTTTGCTCGACCTGCCGCTGCGCTTGCGCGAACTGCACCCATTCGCCCCAGATCATCCAGCCCAGCACGAGCAGCAACGGCAGGGCGAGCAATACGGCGCGGGCCAGGCGCCGCAGGCGGGGGGAGGATGAGGCGGTGCGGAGCAAAACAGCGGTGCGAACAGAGCGCGAAAACGCGTCAGAAAGTAATCATGATATGTAAAAAAATCGCGCGGTTGGCCGCGAATTGATTGTAGAAAACGTGAAATCGCGCGATTTGTGATTTTTTGCCGATGCCGTGGTCGATCGGCCGGGGCTGCTGCGCAGCCATTGCGGTCAAAGGCGCGGCCGGCGTGGCGGGTGCGGCACAGATCGCCCCGGACTGCGCTGTGCGCGGTCAGCCCAGTTTGCGGTGGCGCAGCGCGGGCAGTTGGCTGCGCACTTCGGTGATGCGCGGCGCCGACAGTTCGGCGCAAACCACGCCCTCGCCTTCGGGCAGCACGTCCAGCACCTCGCCCCACGGATCGACGATCATCGAGTGGCCGAAGGTGCGGCGGCCGTTGTCGTGCCGCCCGCCTTGCGCGCTGGCCAGCACGTAGCACTGGTTTTCGATGGCGCGGGCGCGCAGCAGCACTTCCCAATGCGCTTTGCCGGTGGTGTGGGTGAACGCCGCGGGCACGAGCAGCGCGTCGCACGGCTGCGGCGCGCTCAGCGCGCGGTACAGCTCGGGAAAGCGCAGGTCGTAGCAAATCGACAGGCCGATGCGCCAGCCGGCGCCGTCGGTGGCCTGCGCGTCGGGCAGGGTGAAGGCCACGGGCTCGTCGCCGGCGACGATGCTGTGGGCTTCGGCGTAATGTTCGGCGCCGCGGTCGAAGGCGAACAGGTGGATTTTGTCGTAGCGCGCCACGTTGCGGCCCTGCGGGTCGAACACCAGCGTGGTGTTGAACACCCGCGCCGGGTCGGGGCAGGCCAGCGGCACGCTGCCGCCGGCGATCCACAGCCCCAGGCGGCGCGCGGTGGCGGCGAGGAATTGCTGGATCGGGCCGTCGCCGAGGCTTTCGCGTGCGGCGACCTTGGCCTGGTCGTCGCTGCCCATGAGGCAGAAGTATTCGGGCAGCACGGCCAACTGCGCGCCGTGCGCGGCGGCGTGCTCCAGCAGCGCTGCGGCGCGCTGCAGGTTGGCATCGACGCGGCTGGTGGACACCATTTGGATGACGGCGGCTTTCATGGCGGTTTCCTCGTGAGAGTGTGCAGCTGACGTCAGGGGGCGGCAGAAGCGGCGGCTGCCGGCGCGCCGCTACCCAGCGGCACTTCGGAGACGATGGGGGTGACCCAGGTGCCGGTGATATCGTAGACGTGGGTGAACATGCGCGCCAGCGGCTCTTTGGCGATGTACTGCGCGATGAACGTGCCCAGGCCGACGACCGGGTTGACCAGCGCATACGCCAGCGACGCCGCGCCGGCGTTGATATTGGGCACGACGACCACGCGCAGATTCTGCGATTCGGTGGCGAGGTTGGTGCTGCCTTCGATGCGCACCGACGCGGCCACGCCGCTCATGCGGAAGTCGTGCGTGCTGGCCACGCCGCGCTGCACGGTGACGTCGGCGTCGACATGGTCGAAGGCGAAGCCGGAGGAGAACAGGTCGCGGAAATCCAGGGTGAAGCGCCGCGGCAGGCTTTGCAGGCTGAGCACGCCCAGCAGCTTGGCCAGCCCCGGATCGGCCTTGAGGAACTGGCCGCTGCCCAGTTGCAGCTCGAACCGTCCGTCCAGGGTGGGGAAGTCCAGCGCCAACGGCGAGCCGATCCACGCCAGCTCGCCGCTGATCTCGCCCTTGCCGCCTTTGATCAGCCCGGGTTTGCCCAGCGTGGCCAACAGCCCGCCGGCGTCGGCGATGGCGAGCTTGAACTGCATCGCGGTGCGCCGCGCCGGGGAGGCGGCGGCTGTGCTGCCGGGGGCGGTGAGCTGCGTGCCCAGCGCGCTCCACACCCCGCTGCCGGTGAGGACGCCGTCGGGCGCGGCGAGTTCGAAGTGGGTCAGCCGCCATTCCTTGCTGCCGTCCACCCGGCCGCGGTTGACCGCCTGCACTTCGAGCCGGCTGAAGGGATGGCCGTGCAGATCGACGTTGTCGGCGACGATGTCCAGCGCCGGAATGCTCTTGGGCTGTTCGTCGAGCAGTTGCTCGACGTCCGAATCGCTCGACTGCGGCAGCTCCAGCCGCGCCAGCCGCGCGCTGAGCGTGCCGGGGTTGTTGCCGCTGCCGATCTGCCAGCCGATGTAGCCCGAGAGCTGGCGCGAGTTGACGTTGGCCTGCAACACGTCGCCGCTGCGGCTGCCGCCGACGACGACCTGGTCGATGACGCGGTGCAGCAGGGTGAGCTTGCCGATATCCAGCGCCGCGGTGGTCGGCAGCAGCCCGGCCAAGCCGCGGTCGGCGCCGACGCGAAAGACCATCGGCGCCGTGTCCGTGCTGGCGGGCAACAGCGGTTTGAGCGCAGTCTCCCAGGCGTCGAGGTCGAGCGCGGCCAGACGCACATTCGCCTGCACCGATGTCGCCGGCTGCGGCAGCGAGGCCTGCGCGCCGATGGCCAGGCCGCCGTTGAGCACGCGAAAATCGCCCGCGGCCGCGCCGGCCGGTTCCTCGATGGCGTAACGCGCGCGGGCGATGTCGCCCAGCTCGATCTGCACGGTGTAGCGCCGCGCGCCGTCGGCCGCCGGCGGCAACGGAGTGCGGGTGTAGAGCAGCGGCAAGGGGGCGGCTGCCGGTTTGCCCAGCGGCGCGGGCAGGTCGATGGCGGCGCCGGCCAGCGTGCTGCGCAGTTCGAGCGTGGCATCGCTGGCGCCGCGCGGCAGCGTCAGCCGCAGGGTGTAGGGCGCCTGGCCGTGCAGCACCTTGCCCAGCGTCTGCATCCACGCCGCGTCGCTGGCGCGCAGCCCGGCGCTGCTGGCGCTGCCGCTGGCTTGCAGCAGCAGCGGCTGTCCCGGCTGCTGCCCGCCGCGCAGGCTGAACGCGCCGCCGAGCACGTCCGGGGCGTTGAGCGCCAGCGTGAACGCCGATTGGGTGAAGTCCACGCTGCCGCGCACTTTGGCAAACCGCGGCAGGTCGTGGCTCCACACCACGTCCACCCCCTGCAGCGTCGCCTGGCCTTTGACGCTGGCGGCGCGCAGGTCGTCCAGCGGCAGAGTCAGCGCGACGTTCAGCGCCAGCGGCCCCTGCGCCTGCACGCCGTCGAACACCCCGCCCAGACGCTGGTCGAGCGGGCTGTCGCGCAGGTAGCGCAGCGCGTCGGCCGCCGGGGCCTGCGCCTTGCCGCTGACTTGCAACAGCCCTTGGTGGAAGTTTGCCAGCGTCGCGTCCACCGCGCTGAGCTGCGCGCCGTAAGCCCGCGCCGAGGCGTTGCGCACTTCCAGGCTGTGCGCGGTGACGACGAGCAAGCCGCTGACCTGGGTGAACTCCGGCCACTCGGCGTTGGCGTGCACGGTGGCGCTGTCGGCCGTGTGGCCGGCAGGAAGGATGGCGCGCGGCGCGTAGTTGAACACGCCGTCTTCGATCTGCGCGCTGACGCGGAAGATGCCGGGGTAGGCGCCGCTGCGCGTGGGGGTGTCGAACGGAAAGTCCTCCAGCTTGCCGCGCACGCTGAAATCCACCTGCCGCGCGCGGCCGGCGGCGATGGCGCTGCGCAGATAGTCGCGGGTCTGCAGCGCCACGTCGATCGGTAGGTAGCGCCACACCGCGCGGGCGTCGGCGCGGCTGAGTTGTCCCGTCAGATCGATGCTGCCCTGCCCGCCGGGGGCGCTGCGCCAGATCAGGCTGGCCTGGCCGGCGGCGTCGGCGTTGGCAAACTCCAGTCGCGACGAGCGCACCTGCCAGTTGCCCTGCGCGTCGCGCGACCAGGCCAGGTCGGCGTGCAGAGTGTCGAGCGCCAGACGCGGCGGGGCGAACACCAGCGGCAGGTCCAGCGCACCCTGCTGCAGCGTGAGCTGGGCGCTGCCGCCGTCCTGCGTGGCGTCGATGCTGCCGCTCAAACCCTGCACCCCGGGCAGATCCGGCGGCAGGCGCAGCGCGCGCGCCGCGGCCTTGCCGCGGGCGATCAACGGGCTGGGATCGGCTGGCGGCTGCTGCGCGCCGCTGCCGGCCGGGCTGTTCCAGCGCAGCGCGCTGAACTGCGCCTGCAGCGCGTAGCGCGGCGGCAGCCCGGCGGCAACCGCCCCTGCGGGCCAGCTCGCCTGGAGGTTCAAGCCGTCGATGCGGCCCTGCGGCTGCAGCGCGGCCAGCCGTTCATGCCACGGCACGGGCAGAGGCAGCCCCTGCGCCAGCGCCGCCAGCGCGCCCAGGTCGAGCGTGCCGCTGCGCAGTTGCGCCTGCGCCGCGCCGCCTTTGGGCTGCTGCCAGCGCCAGTGCAGCGTCACCGGCGGCAGGCTCTGCCCCTGCGGGGTGCGCAACTGCAATTGCTGCACGCTGGCGTCTTCGCCGCCGGGCAGCGGCGCCCAGGTCAGCCGGGTCGACAAAGTCTGCAGCGCCAGCGGCGGCAACGTGGCGGCGGCCTGCAGCGGCGCGGGGGTGGACGCGGCGGCGAGTTGCACCGCCACGCCGCGCAGCGCCAGATCGGCGATCAGCCCGGCCGGTTTGCCGCGGTCCATCTCGGCCCAGGCGCGCACCGAGCCGCGGCCGCTTTGCGTGCTCAGCGGCAGTTGCAGCGGCAGTTGCCGCTGCAGCGCGGCCAGATCGACGTCTTGCACCACGCCGTACAGCGTGCCCTTCCACTGCGAAAAGTCGGCGGTGTGGCGGGTGAACAGGGGCTGGCGGAAGCTGGCGCGCAGGTCGATCGGCCCGCCAAACGGCGCCGGCGGCACCGCGGTGAGCGCGGCGCGGTGCGTCAGCAGGGTGTTGCGCAGCAGCAGGTTGACCTGCGTCAGCGGCAGCGGCGGCGCGTGCCGCGCGGCGTTCACCCAGGTCAGGCGGCTGTCGAGGATGAGCACCTCGTCCTGCGAAAACAGCCAGTCGGCGAACTGCTGCGCAGCGCCGCTCTTGCCGCCGGATAGGGCAAAGCGGATGCCACCGACGTCCAGATGGTCGGGGTCGGGCTGGGAGACGGTGAGGTCGGCGCCGCGGATGACGAGCTGGTCGAAGGTCAGCGTCAGCCGCGTCAGGCTTTTCCACGACGGCGCCGCCTGCACCAGCGCGAACCGCAACGCGGGCTGGCCTTGCGGGCCGTCGATGCGCACGTCCTGCAGCGCGAACTGCGGCATCAGCCCGTGCCACTGCGTGCGAATGGCGCCGATGTGCACCGGCAGCCCCAGCGCGCTGCTGCTGACCTGCTCCAGCCAGGGGCGGAATTGCTGCGCGTTGGGCAGCACGGCGTAGCGCAACGTCAGCAGCCCCAGGCCGAGAACGAAGTACACCGTGACGACGAGCACGACCGCCGCCTCCCAGATGCGGGTGGCAGCGCGCAGCGAGAGGTGGAACAGGGACAAGGCGGCAAGGCGTGGCGTGAAAAACGACACAGCCGATGGTAGCCAATCCTCGGCGATTTCTGCGGCAGGCACCGCGAGCTTGCCTTATACATCGCCTGCTGAGCGACGTTGGCGGCGTGCGGTCGATTCCAGTGCCGGCGCCTCAGACACTGCGCGCGGTCACGGCGCGGCGGCGGTTGCTGCAATATGCTGCGCGCACCGCAGTCCGCAAAGTTGCCACGATGGAGCTGTCGCAGTTCTCCCGCTTTTATCGCCGCCATGCAGGCCGGTTCGACGATGTGTTGGCGCAGTGGCCGCCGGGTATTCCACGACGCCAGGCGCTGGAGGCGGCGATTGCGGCGCAGCAGCAAAGCGGCGCGACGCTGCCCACGGCGCTGCGTCGGGTGCGCAACGCGCTGATGTTGCGGCTGATCGAAACCGATCTGGCCGGCGCTGCGCTGGAGGAGGTGTGCTGCGGCATCAGCGACCTGGCCGAAACGGCGATCGCCGCGGCGTTGCGCGCGGCGCAGGCCGAGTTGCAGCCGCGTTTTGGCACACCGCGCACCGCCAGCGGTGAGGCGGCGCAATTCCTCGTCGTGGGCATGGGCAAACTCGGCGGGCGCGAGCTCAACGTGTCGTCCGACATCGACCTGGTGTTCGTCTACGACGAAGACGGCGACACCGACGGCGCCGCGTCGCTGAGCAACCGCGAGTATTTCGGCCGCATGGTGCGCATGGTCGTGCCGCTGTTGTCGGACGCCACCGCCGACGGCTTCGTCTTCCGCGTCGATACCCGGCTGCGGCCCAACGGCGACAGCGGCCCGCCGGTGGTCAGCCTGGCGATGCTCGAAGAGTATTTCCTGGTGCAGGGGCGCGAGTGGGAGCGCTTTGCCTGGCTCAAATCGCGCGTGGCTTCGCCGCTGGACACGCCGCAGGCGGTGCGCGCGGCGCAGGCGCTCGACGCCGTGGTCGAGCCTTTCGTCTGGCGGCGCTACCTGGATTTCGGCATGCTCGAAGCGCTGCGCGCGCTGCACCGCCAGATCCGCACCGAGGCGAGCAAGCGCGCCGCCGCCCGGCCGGACAAGGCCAACGACGTCAAGCTCGGCCGCGGCGGCATCCGCGAAATCGAATTCATCGTGCAACTGCTGCAGGTCGTGCGCGGCGGGCGCATGCCGCAGATCCGCGAGCGTGCCACCCTGCCGGCGCTGCACCTGCTCGTTGCCCACGGCCTGCTGCAGGCCGAGGCGGCGCAGAGGCTCGAATCCAGCTACCGCTTTTTGCGCCGCCTCGAACACCGCATCCAGTACCTCGACGATGCGCAGACGCACAGCATGCCCGCCGCCGACGCCGATTTGCAGGCGCTGGCCTGGGCGATGGGCTTCGTCGACGACGCCGCGCAGCAGCGCGCCGGCTGCCCACGCGGCTGCAAGCTGCTGCGCGAGCTCGACAGCGTGCGCGAATTCGTCGCCGGCGAATTCGACGCGCTGCTGCACAACGGGCCGCAGTGCACTGGCTGCTGCAAGCCGCCGGAAAGCATGGACGCGGTGCGCCACCGCCTGGCCAAAGCCGGGCTGGCGCACGACGCCGTGGTCGCGCGGCTCAAGGCGCTGGAGACGTCGCCGCGCTATGGCGCGCTCAGCGACGCCGGACGGCTGCGGCTGCTCAAGGTGCTCGACCGTGTCATCGGCATGGCCGCCGAGCGGCCGGGCGCGCAAGCCTGCCTGAACCGGCTGATCGATCTGCTCGACGCCATCGGCCGGCGCGAAACCTACCTGGCGTTTTTCGCCGAACAGCCTGCGGCGCTGGCGCGGCTGTGCACCATGCTCGAAGCCTCGGCGTGGGCGGCCGATTACATCAAGCGCCACCCCGCGGTGATCGACGAACTCATCACCCCGCCGAGCGAGCGCTTCAACGCCGACGCCTACCGCCTCGATTTGTTGCAGCAGCACGCCGCGCTGATCGAACGCGGCCGCTGGGACGCCGGCGAGGGCATGGATTTGCTGCGCCACGGCTTTCACGCCGAGATGTTCCGCACCCTGTCGCGCGACCTGGCTGGGCTGATCAAGGTCGAGCAGGTGGCCGACGAACTCTCCGCGCTGGCCGACGCCACGGTGGGGTTGGCACTGCAATGGTGCTGGATGGATCTGCCGCAGCGTCACCGCGAGCAGCCGGCGTTTGCCGTCATCGCCTACGGCAAGCTCGGCGGCAAGGAGCTGGGCTATGGCAGCGATCTGGATTTGGTGTTTTTGTTCGACGACCCGGCCGAGGGCGCCCCCGAGATCTACGCCGCGTTCGCGCGCAAACTGGTGTGGTGGCTGACGGCGCACACCGCCGCCGGCCGGCTGTTCGACATCGACACCCGGCTGCGGCCCAACGGCAACGCCGGGCTGCTGGTCACCAGCGTCGCCGCGTTCGACAGCTACCAGCGCGGCCGCGGTAGCAACACGGCGTGGACCTGGGAACACCAGGCGCTGACCCGCGCACGCTTTTGTGCTGGCGACCTCGCCATCGGCGCGCGCTTCGAAACCATCCGCACCGCCGTGCTCACCACGCGGCGCGACGTCGCCGCGCTGCGTGCCGAAATCCTCGCCATGCGGCAAAAAGTGGCAGACGGTCACCCCAATCGCAGCGGGTTGTTCGACGTCAAGCACGACCCCGGCGGCATGGTCGATGTCGAATTCGCCGTGCAGTTCCTCGTGCTGGCGCACGCCGCCGACTATCCGCAGCTCACCGCCGACCTGGGCAATATCGCGCTGCTGGGCATGGCCGAGGCGCTCGATCTGCTGCCTGCCGGTGTCGGCCGCGCCGCCGCCGACGCCTACCGCGAGCTGCGCCGCGTACAACACCGCGAACGCCTGGGCGGCGCCGACGCCGCGCGCGTGGCGCAAGACGCGCTGCAGGCCGAGCGCGCCGCGGTGCGCGCGCTCACCGCGGCAGTGTTCGGCTGAGGTCGGGCATCAGTCGTCGTCGTCGAGCTCGGCGTTCCACCCTTTGCTCTTGGCGCGGGCGATGGCTTCGGCGTAAATCCGCGTGTGGCGCTCGGCCAGCTCGGGCGGCAGATGACTCGGCAGACTGCCGTATTCGTCCCACTTTTGCTCGACCTGGTTCATCAACACCTGCATCTGCCCGAGGCTCCAGCCGGCGCAGTCCTGGGTTTCGGGGATGAGGCCGAACACGCGGGCGTCGAGCACCACGCGGCCGAGTTGGGTGATGCCGTGGCGGTCTTGGTCGAGGCCGACGTATTTTTTGTCCATCGATTTCATGGCGATGCAAAGAAAAGGAATGCGCGCAGAGGGGCGCGGCAGCTGCAGCGTGCTGCATTGCGAAAAAGGAGGGTGAGGCAAAAATTCGTTTATGGAATGAATAAGAAATTCAAATTTTCCTTATCAGATCATTCCTCTACGATGTCACGCACCGAGAGCCCGCGGCCAGACGCGCAGCAGCTGATGCGGGCACGCTTTGCAGTCCGCGCCGGGCCGAGCCCGGCGTGTCTGCCGCCGGGCAACGGGGCATTGTGCCATCCCGGCCAACCGAGGAGTGTCTGCAGTGGACCAATGGGTCGAAGCATGTCTTGTTTTGCTGCCCGGGCTGCCGGTGCTGTCTGCCGCGCTGGCGCCGTTGACCGCGGCGGGGATGCCGTTGCGCGCGGCGCGGGTGAGCATCGGCCTGAGCACGGCGACGTTCGCCGTGGCGCTGTCGTTGCTCGTCGCGGTGCTGCGCGCGCCGCGGGGCAGCGTGACGCTGGTGCAGTTCGGTCCGGCCGGGCTGATGCTCGACCCGCTGGCCGTGGCCATGGCCGTGCTGGTGGCGGGCATCAGCCTGATCGTGCACGTCTACGCCAAGCGCTACATGGCCGACGAGCCGGGATACGCGCGATTTTTCGCCTTGCTCGACGCGATGACCGCGGTGATTTTGCTGATGGTCACCGCGTCCGACTTGGTCGTGCTGCTCGTCGCCTGGTTTCTGGTGGGCGTGCTGCTGTATTTTCTGCTCGGTTTCGATGCCACGCGCGAGGCCAGCGGCCGCTACGCCTTCTGGGCGTTTTTGACCTTCCGCGTCGGCGATTTGCCGCTGGTGGCGGCGGCGCTGCTGCTGTGGCACGGCTACGGCACGCTGCAATTGCCCGAACTATTCGCCCGGGTGGCGGCGCAGCCGAGCCTGGCCGTGGGCGGCGTGCCCGTGGCGGCCACGGCCGCGCTGCTGGTGGCGTTGGCGGCGTTCGCCCGCTCGGCGCAGTTCCCGTTGCACACCTGGTTGCCCTACACCATGGACGGCCCGACGCCGGTGTCGGCGCTGATGCACGCCGGCATCGTCAACGCCGGCGGTTTTTTGTTCAACCGCTTCGCCCCGCTGTTCATCCACACCCCGGACGTGCTGCACCTGGCGTTCGTCGTCGGCCTGGTCACCGCGCTCATCGGCTCGGCGCTGATGCTCACGCAAAACGACATCAAAAAGTCGCTGGGCTATTCGACCATGGGGCAGATGGGCTTCATGATCATGGAGTGCGGGCTGGGCGCGTTTTCGTTGGCGATCTACCACCTCATCGCCCACGGCCTGTTCAAGGCCACGCTGTTCCTCGGTTCGGGCAACGTCATCGGCGACACGCGCAAGGACGACGGCGTGCCCCCGGATGACATTTACACCTTCGTCGTCGAGCACCGGCCGCTGCGCGCAGTCAAAGTGCCGTGGCTGTTGGCGGCGCTC
>Ga0078972_1005731_pt1 | contig 30987 bp, 22 predicted proteins | sample YelNatPaOPGAMG01_FD_67568 | JGI IMG/M metagenome (GOLD analysis project Ga0078972, IMG submission 67568) | Hot spring thermophilic microbial communities from Obsidian Pool, Yellowstone National Park, USA - OP-RAMG-01 (SPADES assembly) (version 2) | ecosystem: Environmental > Aquatic > Thermal...
GCCCACCACCTCCTCCTTTCAGTTTTGCTTCATGACTCCCCATCCACCTCAGACCGCAACACCACGCCAGCCACCACCTCCTTTCGGTTTGGGCTTGATAAATCAAGCCCCTACAAAAAATGGTGGATTTTTGCACTTTTTAATATTGAACCATGCCAAAAAAAACCTATCAAATTGACTATTAACTTGCATAATAAAGTTGTGTATAAAATGTAGAAATTGATGAAAAGAGAGGTATTGAGATGAATGAGGACAGGAATTCCAATGCAGAAGAACTTAAGGATTTCATAAGGACTATAATAGATGAGGATTTGCGAACGAGAAGGTATGATAGAGTGCACACGAGATTTCCTCCGGAGCCAAATGGATACCTCCATATTGGACATGCAAAATCAATATATTTGAATTTCAAAATTGCAGAAGAATATGGTGGTAAATGTAACCTGAGGTTTGATGACACAAACCCAACAAAGGAAGACATAGAGTATGTAGAAGCTATAAAGAGGGATATAAAGTGGCTTGGTTTCGACTGGGAAGACAGGGAGTATTACGCATCTGATTATTTTGACAAACTTTATGAATGGGCAGAAAAACTCATTATGAAAGGGAAGGCTTATGTTGATAATCAAACTGTGGATGAAATAAGAAGACAGAGAGGTGATTTCAACCATCCCGGGCAGGATAGCCCATATCGCAACCGCTCCCCGGAAGAGAATCTGGAACTTTTAAGGAAAATGAAAAATGGTGAGTTTCCAGATGGAAGTTGCGTTTTGAGAGCAAAAATTGACATGAACCACAAAAACATGAACATGCGTGACCCTGTGATGTATAGAATAATGAGAGCAACACATCACAGAACCAAAGACCGCTGGTGCATTTACCCGACTTACGATTGGGCACACGGGCAGTCAGATTCTATTGAGGGGATTACCCATTCCATATGCACCCTTGAATTTGAAGACCACAGACCTCTTTACGATTGGTTCTTAGAACAACTTGAAGTTTTTCATCCAAGACAGATTGAATTTGCGCGCCTCAATCTAAGCCATACAGTTTTGAGCAAAAGAAAACTCCTTCGACTTGTAAATGATAAAATCGTAAGTGGCTGGGATGACCCGAGAATGCCTACCATTGCAGGATTGCGAAGGAGAGGTTATACACCTGAGGCTATTAAGGATTTTTGCGAGAGGATTGGAGTTGCGAAGCGGGATAGCGTTGTTGATATTGCTCTGCTTGAACACTGTCTTCGAGAAGACCTCAACAAAAGAGCTCCACGGAAAATGGCAGTCTTGAGGCCACTTCGACTTGTAATTGATAATTATCCTGCTGGAAAAGTAGAAGAGATTGATGCAGAAAACAATCCTGAGGACCCCTCTGCAGGAACACGAAAAGTTCCATTTTCAAGGGTCTTATATATTGAAAAGGATGATTTTAGAGAGAATCCTCCACCAAAATATTTCAGGCTTGCTCCCGGAAGTGAGGTACGATTGAAACACGCTTATTATGTAAAATGCATTGATTTTGTTAAAGATGGCACTACAGGAGAAGTAATAGAAGTCCATTGCACTTATGACCCGGCAACAAGAGGTGGTGGTTCAGAAGATGGGCGAAAGGTGAAGGGAACAATTCACTGGGTTTGTGCTGAGCATTCATTTGATGCAGAAGTCAGACTTTACGAAAATTTATTTACAGTTCCAAATCCTGACGAGGAAGGTGAAGGGGAAAGGTTTTTAGATTTTATAAACCCAAACTCTGAAGAAATATTAAAAGGTTGCAAAATGGAACCTTCCCTTATTAGTGCTAAACCTGAAGAGAAATTTCAATTCTTGCGCCTTGGTTATTTTTGTGTTGACTCTGTTCTGTCAACTCCGGGAAAACCTGTATTTTTGAGGAGTGTGTCGTTAAAAGACACATGGTCGAAGATAGAAAAGAGCATAGAAAAAATGAAATAGCATTACCTGTGATTAGAAATCATTTCAGGAGTTGCAAAAATTTAACTACAATCCAACCACCAGCAAAACAAAAGGGGAGGGTAAAAATCCATGCGAGTACAATTTTTCCTGCTATTCCCCACCTGACTGCTGAGAATCTTTTTGTTGCTCCGACTCCCATTATTGCTGTTGAAATTACATGAGTGGTGCTAACAGGAAGCCCGAAGTGGCTTGAAATCAAAATTGTTCCTGCACTTGCAGTTTCTGCAGAAAATCCATGGACAGGTTCGAGTTTTATCATGTTGATACCTAATGTTTTAATGACTCTCCATCCTCCCAGTGCAGTTCCTGTGCCTATTGAAAGAGCGCAAACCAAAATTACCCAGAGTGGAACATGTAGGGATTTAATAATTCCCGCCCCAAAAAGAGCCATAGTTATAATTCCCATTCCTTTCTGAGCATCATTTGAACCATGACTGAAGCCCATTGCTCCTGCAGAGATAAGTTGGAGTTTACCAAAAATCTTATTTACAGTTCCGTGAGGCAGATTTCCAAAAAGGACTATGAGAATTTTCATAAATATATAACCAGCTACCAGACCTATTACAGGTGAAATGAGGAGCGAAAGAAAAATTTTTGTAAGTCCATGAAAATTGAGAATTTTATAACCACCAAAAGCAAAACCTGAACCCATGAGGGCTCCAATGAGTGCGTGACTGCAACTTATTGGCATTCCCATTCGGGTCATGAGTGTATTCCATCCAAAAGATACGAGGAGTGCAATAATAATGACATCATTTGTAACAACGGATGGGTTAACTATTCCTGACCCTATTGTCTTTGCTACTGCAGTTGAAAAAAATGCTCCCAGGATGTTCATAATTGCTGCAAGAATAACTGCTTTGAGGGGAGATAGAACCCTCGTTGATACAACTGTTGCAATTGCATTTGCAGAGTCATTCCATCCGTTGCTAATTTCAAATAAAATCGTTAGGATAACGATAAGGATTATTATTTCAGACATATTTTAAAACGATGGATTCAAATATATTGGCAACATCCTCACATCTATCAGTTGCTGTTTCGAGGTCTTCGTATATTTCTTTCCATTTTATGATTGTTATGGGGTCCTTTATTTCGTCGAACATTTTACCGAGCGCCTCATGAAAAATTCTGTCATTTTGGTTTTCAAGTCCATGAATTTCGATGCAGATATCTTGAATGAATGAGTATTTTTTGCGACGGAGATGCGTTAGTGCCTTATAAACAAGTTCTGCTGATGATTTCAGTGTTCTGGCAAGAGCAAGAGATTCTGCGGTTGGTTCCTGTATCTTGAATATCTGAACTCTTTCGGCGGCAACCCACATTAAATCAATAACATCGTCCATTCTCGAACCTAAAGCCATAATATCTTCTCTATCAATTGGAGTTATAAAAGTTTTGTTCAGTCTTCTGATAAGGTCATGCGTTATGAGGTCATTTTCGTGCTCGAGGTCATTTATTGCTTTAACTTTATCTGGCAAGTTTTCAAAATTTTCGAATAACTCAACAAGTCGCTCGGAGGTGGCAACTATATTTTTTCCAATCTGGTCAAATATATCAAAAAAATCGCTATCTTTTTTGAGTAACTTCATCTTCAGGCAATACTAATAGTAGAAGTATTTATTTGAGTCAATAGACTGAAATCAATTGAATATTATTATCCAGACCATTGCAAATTTCCTGAGGTTGAGGAATGCAATTGATGTATTAACACAGAACTGACCGCATTTTGTGAGTGAAGGAGCACAATTGTCATTTTCTTCGTCTGCGTCCCCTTTTTGGGAGGATTGTCCACAGGAGATAAAAAATATGACAAATATGAAAAATTTAATATGTAGCAATTTACAATAATCAGTCATTTTTGCTTTTTATAGTTGGTTATTTTCTGGTTTTATTCCCTGTTTTCGTCAAAAAAATTAAAAGAATAAGTAACGGTAAAATGGAATTAGCATTTGAATTTTTCGACGGGATACTGCATCCGCAGGAGGATTTGGATTCTATGGGTTCTCTTTCGGGAAATGCTTCGGCAAGCATATCTTCTGCTGGTTCAATAACTTCAGTTATTTCAGAAGGTTCAAATGAATCTGGCTGAGTTGTTTCCGCAGGAACATCAGGCTGCAAATCTGGTTGAGGTGGCTGAGATTCAACACATGGCTCAAGACCTGAACCAATAATTTTCCATTCACCCCAGATTTTGGATTCACTTCTACGAATATGAGCGAGATTTCCTTCAGGGTCAATGACAAAAACTTCCATTGTTCCGTCAGTCCGAATCCATGCAAATGGGTCTGATGCTGTGGATTGATTACCGAGTGGTTCGAATTGTCTGTAGGATGTTCCATCCCACCATGTGTGAAGTACCTTTGAATCCTGTCCTCTTACAACTATTTCAGGTCCTGCTGGAGTTCCTGCACCTTCAGGATTCATTGCAACCGATGGTTCTCCTTCAAATCTGACGCCTGTGCTTTCAGGAACGAAGGTTACCCATCCAGGTTCGCCTGCATACCATGAATGGTAAAGCAAGCCATCTGTGCCTCTTGCGAATACTTCTACATGACCGTCTGGCCATCTTACCGGAACAGGTCGAGAGGCTATATTTCCTTCGATTGATTCCCATCCATGCCACCCACCTGGAAAGTCCCCTGTCCAGTTGTGCCAGACCTTGCCTGAGGAATCTGTTGCGAAGATTTCCACATGTCCGTCACCCCATGAAATTGCTCCTGCGCCTGTGACAAAATTTCCGCCGAGGCTCTGCCATCCTGACCAGTATGTGGAATCATTTACCCACCAGTTGTGCCAGATTGCTCCATCCTGTCCGAGACCAAAAACTTCAACTCGCCTATCCCTCCATACTACAGTTGAAAGATGTTCAAGATGACCGCCACCAAAGTCTTGAAATGTATTCCATTCGCCAGAAGCAAGCCACAGATGAGCTGTTGATGTTTCATGCCATGGAGTGAAGATTTCCGGGTAATTTTTCGGTGGTGGCCAGTAAGATGCTGCAAAACCACATTTTGCACCGCCATCGAGTTTTGAAGGTGCTGTCCAGTCATCTCCGTTTCCAGCGGAGTAAAGGTGCATCATGTCACCTGATGGAGTGGTGATGAAAACTTCCGCATGACCATCGAGAGGCCATGTCCCAGTGTCAGGCCAGTTTACAAGTGCTATTGCTTCATTTCCAGAAACCTGGGAAAGTAGTGGTGTCCCTCTTGCTAAGGAGAGGAGGTCACCAATGTCTCCATTGAATGTGTCAAGGTCTGCTTCTCCATTTATACCAGGCACACTTGCATGATCAGTTGTTTGCCAGAATGTCCATCTGTTCCATGGAGAAGGAACATCGGGGCAGGTTACTCCCCAGTGTGCAATCCATAAAGGGTGTCCATTAACATCAATTGAGCCAACTCGTTCTCGCCAGAAGGCTGGAGAGACATAAATCATTGGTTTTCGTCCGGTACCTGCTTCAACAAGGTCGAACCATTGACGAATAAGAGTAGCAAGAGTATCAGGCGACTGGCCACCTGTTGTTTCAACATCAATGGCAGGAGGCAAGTCCCCTGGTTGAAGTGGACCCATTCGACGAAGCAGAATATTTACCTGGGCATTTACATCAATATTTGGTCTGAAATACTGGTATGTGCTCCTGATAATTCCAACTCTGCGGGCTTCAGACCAGTTATAGTCATATTCGGGATCTTCGTATAATCCATCGCTTACCCTGATAATTGCAAACGAAAACCCCTGTGAAGCAACAAGGTCCCAGTTTACATTAGGTTGAAGTGATGAAACATCAAATCCCTGTAAAACGGGTCCATCCGGGCAAACAATTTCATTTGCTGTGAATTTTCCTATTTTATCTCGATTGTCCAGGCTATCTGTTGAAGTGCACTGAAGAGTTATTAAAAATAAAATTATTAATAAATTTAAAAAAAACTTTTTTGAAATTTTCATTGTAATTTTTGACATTTAAAAACCTGTTTTTTGCATTTTTAAAATTTTAATTTTCTTTGTGTTTTACCCCTTTTTAGTTTTTCTTCTTAAAAGTATTAAAAGAATAAGTAACGGTAAAATGGAATTGGCATTTGAGTTTTTCGAAGGGATACTGCATCCGCAGGAGGATTTGGATTCTATGGGTTCTCTTTCGGGAAATGCTTCGGCAAGCATATCTTCTGCTGGTTCAATAACTTCAGTTATTTCAGAAGGTTCAAATGAATCTGGCTGAGTTGTTTCCGCAGGAACATCAGGCTGCAAATCTGGTTGAGGTGGCTGAGATTCAACACATGGCTCAAGACCTGAACCAATAATTTTCCATTCACCCCAGATTTTGGATTCACTTCTACGAATATGAGCGAGATTTCCTTCAGGGTCAATGACAAAAACTTCCATTGTTCCGTCAGTCCGAATCCATGCAAATGGGTCTGATGCTGTGGATTGATTACCGAGTGGTTCGAATTGTCTGTAGGATGTTCCATCCCACCATGTGTGAAGTACCTTTGAATCCTGTCCTCTTACAACTATTTCAGGTCCTGCTGGAGTTCCTGCACCTTCAGGATTCATTGCAACCGATGGTTCTCCTTCAAATCTGACGCCTGTGCTTTCAGGAACGAAGGTTACCCATCCAGGTTCGCCTGCATACCATGAATGGTAAAGCAAGCCATCTGTGCCTCTTGCGAATACTTCTACATGACCGTCTGGCCATCTTACCGGAACAGGTCGAGAGGCTATATTTCCTTCGATTGATTCCCATCCATGCCACCCACCTGGAAAGTCCCCTGTCCAGTTGTGCCAGACCTTGCCTGAGGAATCTGTTGCGAAGATTTCCACATGTCCGTCACCCCATGAAATTGCTCCTGCGCCTGTGACAAAATTTCCGCCGAGGCTCTGCCATCCTGACCAGTATGTGGAATCATTTACCCACCAGTTGTGCCAGATTGCTCCATCCTGTCCGAGACCAAAAACTTCAACTCGCCTATCCCTCCATACTACAGTTGAAAGATGTTCAAGATGACCGCCACCAAAGTCTTGAAATGTATTCCATTCGCCAGAAGCAAGCCACAGATGAGCTGTTGATGTTTCATGCCATGGAGTGAAGATTTCCGGGTAATTTTTCGGTGGTGGCCAGTAAGATGCTGCAAAACCACATTTTGCACCGCCATCGAGTTTTGAAGGTGCTGTCCAGTCATCTCCGTTTCCAGCGGAGTAAAGGTGCATCATGTCACCTGATGGAGTGGTGATGAAAACTTCCGCATGACCATCGAGAGGCCATGTCCCAGTGTCAGGCCAGTTTACAAGTGCTATTGCTTCATTTCCAGAAACCTGGGAAAGTCCTGCATATTCGGGAGGACACGGCTCAATTCCAACAAGGCGAATGGGAAGGTAGGTTGATGGATTGATGCTTCGCCACCTATGAAGTGCAGGATTGCCATGGCTAGATTCTTCGTAAACTTCTACCCAACCAGACCGGAAATCACCTGAAACATATAAAACAATATGTCCTGTACCTTGATTTGGGTCACCTGGATAATTCAAAGCGTCGCCTGGCTGCAATTCAGAAGCATCTATGACATACGAAACTCCATCATCCCATGGACCGCCAGCAAAAGAATAGGTTGTATGACCTGGGGGAGGAAGTCTCCAAACAGCAGAAACAAATCCAGAGCAGTCAGTTCTGTAACAGCACCAACCTGTAGTTGGGTCGGTATACCATGCATCCCATGAATACATAACACCAGCGTCCACCCACCTCTGAGCCGCATCTAAAACCTCACACCTTGTAAGAGCATTCAATTTAGCAGGGTCAAAAAATAGAAAAAGAAGGAAACAAAAAACTAATAATATTTTTTTATTGATTAAAATATTATGTAATAGATATTTCATGCTTTTTCCTCCACTTTATCATTGAAAACTCCTTTCATATTTTATTTTAAAATTTTTTCTTCCAAGAATGATTAAATTGATGTTACTTTACCATATTACAGCCGCATCCCTGAGTAGATTCTTCTGCTTGAAATTCAGTTTCGTTTTCATCACGAATAGTTTCTCTCAGAGTTCCATCAGTAATACAGGATTCGGTTCTATCTGCGTAAGAATAAGCGTCGGGTGGGGTTATGGTTTCGATTGAATCAGAAGTTGCATCAGGTCGAGGCTCAGGTACTGGTTCTAAAATATCAGGGGGTGGGTCTGGGAGAGGTGGTTCATTTACTATTATGTGAACTCCAAGGAAATTGTCAGGTGGTCCCCCTCCAAGTGGAGGGTCAGCAAACCATGTAACTCCTTCCTGCACAAGTCCAAATGTCTGGAAAAAATCACCACTTCGGGATGCAGTTAATCTTACAGGGAAACGAAATGTTGCTTGTGGGGGAATTGTTGATGAGACAGTAGAAATTCTGATTGATGATAACCATGATCGGTCGTAAAATGGTGAACCAATATCCCTGGGAGTAGGAGCTAATTTGGTTACATTAGGGTCCCATGTTGCACGACCTGCATTTCGAAGTTCTATCCATCCATCCACGCTTTCACCAACTGTCATGTAGAGGGGTTCAATGTGTGCGTAAGGAAAGGACTGGTCTACAAATTGTGCAGCGTAATAAGGGCAATGTGACCAATCGTACCCGGCTCCTGTTGCATAGATTCCAAGGTGATTTGTAAGTGTTCTAAGGCTGCCATCAGATGGATAATTCACAACTCCTCGTCCTTGAATCCACATTGTAGAAGAACCACCACCATCCATATTCAACCCATCCCATGCACCTTTACTTAAAAGAATATTAGCAACTTCAGGACAAGTCATTCCAGCCCATCCATGAGTTCTGCCATCCGCTACAAGCATAATAAGGGTTCTGTGGTCCTGTGAAAGTCCTATTGCTGTTCTGGGGTCTCTTTCAGTACAGAGTGATTGCAAACTTTCATTTTCAGGCCATGAAGTGCGGACGGTTCCGTTTTGCAGAATTGTTGGTCTTCCACCAACTATTTCCCTCATCCATGGTTCCGGTGCTGGCAGGACATCTGTATTTGGACTGAGCATTATTCTTCCAAAACCCGCAGCAATGAAACCTTCAAAAGGAGTATCAGCAGTACCAGGCCATTGGACAGGTGTGCCCGTTGCAGCACTCATGGCAAGACCTGCTGGGGAATAGTCTGGATGATGCCATGCAGGACCACAAAGTACGCAAAAATCTCCATTTATAGCCGCCTGCAGACCAATTCCTGAAGCCCAATCAGGTGTGGTTCGCCCGCGCTCAGAGTAATCGGTTGCTCTGACAGCTATTCCGGGTGAACACAGGTCAACAATTAAAATGTTTACATTCTGGTTTGGAATAGATGTGATATGCTCCCATGTAACACCCGGGAAGGGATTTGAAGTTTCATCCGCATTTGCCTTGTAATCAAAAAAGTAAAAAATGGGCAACAGATAAATTAACAAAATTGATTTCACAAAAGTTTTTAATGAGTTTTTAAATAGTAATGTACTCATAATGATACCCTCCTTTCTTTAATTTTTTATTAACGATTTTATCCCATAATGCTTAATAGGTTATATAATAAAAGTTTATTAATTATTTTTTAAAAAAAACAATGTTTTTATTTTTTTTTCTTTCCACCATTCATTCCTTTTTCATCGTGAATGATCATTGCTCATTTCCACAAAAAAGCCGTTCATAATAATTCCATCCCCCCGTCATTCTCATCCCTGTTTCCATGGGGATAAACTCGGTGGGAATTTGGAACGGATAATAGATTCCTGCTGTAATTGACCACTGCGAAGGAAGGGGCAAAAATGATATGTGGGGTTTTGCAGGAAAAAGCGATTATTACCTTTCCGTCATTACCGCGCAGGCGGGAATCCAGAAAAATAGCGGGTCCCTGCTTCTGGAGGAACATGGCTTTGAAGGTGTTGGCAAGGTTTTTTCTTTTCAATTTAATGAATAGTGTTTCAGGTGAAAGGATAATTTTCTGAATTTTGAAACATGTAGTTTTTCTTTTAAAATTTTAGTAGAAGATATGATTAAATAAATTAGAGGTAATTTTACATGAAGAAAATAAAAAAACCATTAGTTGTAGTTAGTGTAATTTTTCTTTTGGCTTTGGTTTTCATGGTGATTTTTGTTTTTTCAGGCATGTATGATTTTGGAGCGGATAAGCCTCACAATAAATTTACCATTTTTATAATTGAAATGGTGAGAAAAAAGTCGATTCAGATAAAATCAAAGGGTGTAGATGAAAGAATTTTTGGGAAATTAAATGTTAATAGCGGTGCGATTAAAAAATATTCTACCCTGTGTCAACCCTGTCATGGGGGTCCAGGTTACGATTCGCAGAATTTTGCACACGGGCTTTATCCTCCAGCGCCATCAATGGCTAAAGAAGATGTTCAAAAATTAAGTAATGCAGAACTTTTCTGGGTAATAAAACATGGTATTAAAATGACAGGTATGCCATCATTTGGGAATATTCTTTCTGATAAAGAAATAGTTTCTATTATTGGATTAATAAGGAGAATCCCTGAGATGGAAGTTAAGGATTATGATAAATTGCTAAATGAAAAATGATGATATGATAATTATAGGTGGAGGGCTGGCAGGTATTTCAGCAGGGATTTATGCTCTTAGAAATGGTTTTTCCACCACTATTTTTGAATCTTCAGGAAAACCCGGGGGTGTATGTGCCTACTGGATTAGAGGGTCTTATCCTATGAGCACTGGAATAAGGATGCTCATAGGTTCTGCTCCTCAAAATCCCTTTTATACTCTTCTTAAAGAAGTGGGAATAATTGATGGGGTGAAAATAAATCCTATGGAGGAATTTCATTGCGTCGAAGATGAAACGGGGGAGAGAGTGGTTATTTACAAAGAACCTGCAAAATTGTTTGATAGTTTTTTAAGAGTTTCACCTCAAGACAGGGAGGAAATAGAGAGATTTTTAGATATTCTTGACCATTTTTCGAGGTTCAAACCACCTGTTGAAGTTAATCCTGATGCTGCTGGAATTCTGGATGGAATAGAATCTTTTTCAAAACTTTTTCCGGTAGCTAAATATTTTGCATTATATCGGAAAACAAGTGTATTAAAATATCTTGAGCGGTTTAAGAGTGCTATTTTAAAAAGGACATTTTTAAAACTCTACTCAATACCAGAATTTTCTGTTCTTGCGATGTTTTGTTCAATAGGATGGTTTGTTGGAGGGCAGGTGGGTTACCCTGAAGGGGGACCCCGTGCGATAGTTGATGCTATTTTAAGGACCTATCTTAAGTTTGGTGGTAAAATCAATTTTAATAGTAAAGTTGATAAAATAATCGTTGAGAGAGGGAAAGCAGTTGGTGTGAAACTTGTGGATGGTTCTGAATATCGTGGAAAGGTGGTTTTGAGTGCGGCTGATGGTCATTCTACGATTTTTCATATGCTCGATGGAAAGTTTATAAATGATTCAATTAGAAATTATTATTTTAAGTTACCACTTTTTACTCCGCTCGTTACAATTCATTTTGGGATTGAAATTGATTTTAAAGAAAAGTTTCCTTTTATTCATCTACCTTTGAGAGAACCTTTTTCTATTTTAGGAAGAGAAATAAAAAATCTCAATTTTCACATTATAAAAGGGGAAATGAATGGTGCTTTGGCAGGTAAATCGGTAGTGCGGATTGGTATTGAAACTCCATACGAACCATGGGAGGAAATTGCGAAGACACCACATCGTTATTCTGAGGAGAAGATGCACATTTTAAGAGAAGTTATAAGGAGACTCGATGAACGTTATCCAGGATTTGCTTCAAATGTAAAGGTTACTGATGTAGCCACGCCAGTTACATTTGTAAAATATACAGGTAACTGGAAAGGTTCTTATGAGGGGTGGCTTCCCACAATAAAAACTTTCGGACTTCGCATGTCAAAAACTCTTCCGAACCTCGAAAATTTTTATATGGCGGGGCAATGGGTTGAACCTGGTGGGGGGATTCCTGCTGTTATAAGAAGTGCACGGAATGCAATAGGTCTTGTGTGCAAAAATAATAAAAAGAAATTTATTCCATATTAATTTCCTTTCTTTCCGTCCATATTCGCCATCCTTCTACTTTTGAACTCTTTACGGTTTCGACCCCTCTCACCAATCATTGCAAAACCTCTGAACAAAAATCCAAAAGGCAGTTAGTTATGCATGACGCTTTCGGCATACGGAGGAACCAAGAGAATTAGAACAATACATGATATCTTTTGCTTATAAGGAGAATGTTTCCAGCTTATCTTCTAACTGATTATGGAAGCGGGATCCAGGGGTCTTTCTGGTTTATAAAGGGCAGGGTTGCTTTTGGGCTGAAGGTGGAATATTAAGGTCCGTTTTGAAATTAGGTATGCAAAAAGTATTTAATATTTGTAGAGGGTATAATTGGAGTATTTTCAAGACATCCTGTGACTATTACAACGACAGTGGTTAGTTTTGCTAACCATATTTCAGCCTATAATGAACAAAACTCCATTTGATTCCTATCAAATTTGATTTAACTCGAAATTGAAAAATGCAAAAAGTATTTATTATGCTAAGTAGCATTTTGGAGGCTCCTATCCCTTGGTCAAATCAAACTACAGCACATTTCTACGAATTTTGTTTCAAGTCCTATTTCTTTTGCATACCTAATTGTCCTGTTTAAAGGATAGGCAATCGTGTTCACCCCGGAATTAATAAATCCCTTTTCCATTTCTTCCTTACATGGATGAGAAGGACGAATGCAACCCATTCGGATGGGAATGGAAGGATTGAGAATACGAGCAATCGTTGCGATTTTTGATGCTTCGGATGGGTTTGGAATCTTAAAATAATTTTTCCCCGAAGAAGAGAGGTCTTTCAGAATAACCAGGACGATAGTTTCAACTCCTACATGTGTCACTATTTCAAGGGCTTTCCATTCCCCTTTAATTTCCCCGAAATGATGTCCTATGATAATGTGTGGTGCAAGATGGTGCCCCATCTCTTTCAACATCCAGAGAGTCTCTTCATAATCTTCCACTCTTTTATCGAGATGATAAACCTCCCCAATGGTATCATCATCCCCAATAACATCAATCAAAATCTGGTCAACTTTAGCCTCTTTTAATCCTTTAGCAATCTCCTTTCGAATGAGCCCGGTATGAACAATTACCTTGAATTGAGGAGCCTTTTCTTTAATATCTCTTATAACAGGGATGAATTTTTCCAGAGGAACTTCACCATTTGAATCGGCACCGCCGCTAACCAATATCCCATGGGCGCCTTCATGCCTGAGTCGCTCTGTTACCCGAAAAAAGATTTCAGGATTTTCGGCGGGTATCATTGATTCGAGAATCTTTCCCTGACAATGGACGCATCGAAGATTGCAATGATTTCCGGTTACGCTTATTGCTAAAAATCTATTTTTCTGGAAAGGAAATCTACCGTCATGATAAGAGACAACACCGGGAATGGAAAAAGTTATTTCATTACCAAAATGAATTTTTCGAAGTTTGAAAGCCTCCGACTGGAGTTCCGTTAAGGGTGCCTGAATGAGTTCAGCAAGCATCGCACTCCTCAATCTGTCTTTTGATTTCTTCAATATCTTCTTTCTCAGGAATGAATGGAAAATTTCGAATTGGTTCTGAAGGGCGCTCATTACCATAGGGGCGATTGCAGGCAACTAATCCATCTCTACCGGGGCATCCAGAAGTCATGAAAGGTAGTCCAGATTCGATTAAAAACTGGATGTCCATTCCAAAATCTGTTAATCTCCCATTTTTATCAAATTTCATCTGGTCTATTGAACCAAGACCCTCATTGATGATCCATCGGGCAAGTTGAATTCTCCGGTAACTCCCGATGGAAGGTAAAGGGTAATTTTCCATTGGACTTCCCTTCTCAGGAAAGAAAGAGAAAAGGTGGGTATAAGCTCCTGAATTTTGCCCTTTTTGAATTGTTTCTACCATTTGATTTTCTGTTTCTCCCAGTCCAGCAATGAGGTGAATTCCTACATTAAATTTCCCAAAAGTAGCAATAGCCATCTCAACAGCTTTCCAGTAATGGTCCCATCGGTGAGGACCGCCGACTCCTTTACCTCTTAATTTATTAAACAGTTCAGGAGTTGCTGCATCAATGGCAATTCCTGCTCTATCGGCACCAGCCTTTTTTATCATTTCAAGCGACTCATTTCGATTAATCAGTGTTGGAGCGAGAAGAACACTAATCAAAAGATTTGTCTCTTCTTTGAACCTCCTAATAACATAAAGAGTATCTTCTATAGCTCTGAAATGGGTGACCATTGAAATACAGACACGGTGGATCTCATTATTTTTCTTTGTCCTGTGAATGATTTCTTCCAGCAAATATACAGGCCAGTCCACTCTGATGAAAGTTTTGCCCCTTGTAGTTTCTTGCCTCGACTGTGAAAGTCCACAATAATGGCATCTTCCATGGCAACCTTCTTCATAATGAAGAAGAAGATTCAGTCCTTTCAGTTTAGCATTTCGATGAAATGCCCCTCGCTGAAAACCGAGCGTCAAAGACGCAGCCAAACTTGTCTTGACATAGTGAGGACTTATTTTCTGTTCCATGATTTGTCCTTCCTCTCTACATAATACTCTTTAAATCCAATCCATGATTTTTTTATCAAGTCGTTAAAATCCATTTTCGAATCATTCCAGTTTTCCTCGAGGCATTTTCTTTTGAAAGCACCGTACTGGATAGATTCACCAAATATTTTCCGCCACTCCACTTCATAATGCTGTAAATAGCTAAGGTCATCACGCGCAGCAGCCTCTGAAGCAATTCTACCTGCAATTTCTCCACCAATGACAGCATTCAGGATTCCAGCTCCTGTAATTGGATGGGTATGCCCTGCGGCATCACCCACGAGCATAATATTATCAAATACAGTGTTTTGATGAGGTTCACAAGGAATTGACCCACCTGTCTTTGATATAATTTCAACCTTAGATAATTTCTTATATTCAATTAAAAAATTCAGGAAATGGTCAAGTAAATTCTGTAACGAAGATTTTTTTGAGGGTATAACACCAACCCCAACATTGGCTGTTTTTCCTTTTGGGAAAAACCATGCGTATCCACCTTCGTATTCTTTTTTGAAAAAAATATCGAGATGACTTTGAAACTGTTCAGTGACCACCTCATATTGAAGAGCCACGATAGTTTTTAAGGGCTTCAAATTAGGTAAGTGGGTAATGAAAGAGCGAGCTCCGTATGCACCAATGAAGACTTTTGCACGAATCTTTCTTTCTTCTGAACCCTTCCTTACTACAAGTCCGTCACGGAGAAATTGGACAGCTCTTGTTCCAATGGAAATCTTTGCACCTGATAAAACCGCTGATGTAACCAGTTCTTTATCAAAGAGACTGCGATCAAGCATATACCCAGGACTTTTTATCTCATAAATTGTTCCGTCGGGAAAATGGGTGAGCATTGTTTCAACGGTTTGGACCACACAATTTGTTGAAAAACTTGCATAGCGGGAAATTAGTTTCGCAACAAACTCAGCGCATTGGACTGGAATGCCGATCCGCCTTTTTTGCTCAATCATCAGAACATTTGCCCCTCTTGATGCAGCTACCTTAGCTGCACTTGCTCCAGCTGGACCAGCCCCAATGACTATAATGTCGTAAAAATCAGCTATTCGAACATCAGGCATTGGTAAAGTCTAACACCTTTTTTAAAAGGGGAATATCAATTTCAGTCTGGTTCTTAAACTGTCCTTTATAAGCATTCTTCTCCTGATTAAGGTCATAACAGGTTGTTCTTTTTACCCCAACCAGAATTCCTGGAATTCCAATCCTTTCAAAATCTGGTTGATGTTTACCGTAAAAAGGCTCACAGCAGCAACCAATAAATGCTCTTACTCCCGATTTTTTGATTCGATGAAGAGTGGATTCGAGTTCTTCATAGCTGTGAATCGTTATGGAATCCATTCCTGAAAATCTTGCCATTTGTGTCGCAATTCCAACCGAACAGCGACCGCACTCCTTGCAACCCTGTAGATTTCGGTATTCACAATCAGGCTCCTTGGCGCAATAAGGAAGGAGAAGCACTTCGGGTTTTTTTACTTCCTTAAAGGGTTTAAGCACAGGGAAGAGATTATGCGTTTCCTCTTCATCAAATCCCATGGGAATGAGGTCTATTTTTTCTATAGCTTTTTCGATAGCTCTAAAAAGATGATTCTCGTTTATACCTATAATTACCGGTCTTTTTTCATAAAAGAAGGACTTAATGGTCTTTTCGATATTAGAAGAAGTAGCTCTGGAGTTTTTAAGGAGACTTTCAAGGTCGAAAATTGCTCTTTTCGGATAGACAAAGAAATCACCAGTAATCAGAATCTGGTTTATAACTCTAATTTTGCTGTCGATGGCAATCGAAACTCGAATCACTCCCCCTGGTGTCTTAAGTATGGAACTTACTGTCCTTCTCCTCGGCAAAATATTTCTAATTTTATAAATGTAATTTTCCGATGAGAAATAAGGCAACTTATCTTTCAAAGATGATTCTTCCTCTTCCGTTAGGGGTTGTTCTTTAAATCGAACACCAAAAGCTTCTTCAAATCCTTTAACCAGAGCATATTTAATCGTACGAAGTGATGGGGTTGAGCCTAATTCCCACTTCAGGCAGGTTACTCTTTCCTTTACGGATTCGATTTCTTTGTCCTGCAATTTTTCCGATGGAATTCTGAGCGCTTTTAGCATTTCTTCGACATCAAAATCAACAAGAAGGGTCCCCTGAAAGAGAATAGCCCCCGAAAGTTCAGTTCCTCCGGTGCCTGAAATTTTCCTTCCGTGGACTTCGATATCGTTTCTGGGGCGGAAATAGGCAGGAACTGCAAGATGTCGAAGTCCTGAGGATGCAGCCTCGCACATCTTTCGATAGATGTCTTCAATTCTTGAGGGAATCCGTGAATCTTTTTTAGCAATAAAAATCTCCCAACCTAATTCTTTTATCCCCCAATATAAAGCTCCCCCTCCTGTAAGTCTTCGGTTTATTTCTATTCCTCGCTTCTTGCAATAATCGATTCTTACTTCTTCTTCTACTGCTTGATGATGCCCCACCAGAACAGCTGGGCGAGAAAATTGAAGGAATCGAAATGTGTTAGGAATCTTACCGGCAGCCTTCAATTCGAGGAGAATCTCATCAAGAGCCATGTTCTCCGCTGCGGAGCGCGCACCTGTGTCTAACAATCGCCATGTTTCCATGTGAAAAACTCCTCTTTATATTTTGTGAAGTTTTCAAAGTAGTTAAAATATGCAATTTTTACCATTAGAATAATATGAATTCCCGCCTTCGCGGGAATGACAGAGGAAGGTCATTTAGATTTCTACTTCCATGAGGATAAGAAGTCATTCCTGCGGAAGCAGGAATCTATAAACTATAATTTTTATTCTCGGGGGTGGGCAAAATTGCCCATGAATGTTTACCATGAAAGTAAACATATAGACCATTGTAAATATAAAATTTTGAGTAGACTCCAGCAGCATCCAAATTCCATTCTTGATTCCCGCTTACGCGAGAATGATAGAGGAAGGTCATTTAAGTGGCTGCTTAGGCTTTGAATTTAAAGTTATTGTAACAAATAAATCCTTAAGTCCTAAAAAGCTCCTTCAATTCCATAATGGTAGAGGCACTCAGAAGGGGATCCTCGGGGAATTGAAATCCCAGATGTAAATGGACTATATTCCCACTCGAAGACTGCTTGTAAATAAATTTTTTACAATTTCTGCAGTTATGGCTCATAACCTTCTTAGGCAACTGCAGACAATTGCATATCCTCCTGACAGGAACACATCAGAAAAGTGCTCGTCCCTCTGGGAATTTGAAAAAGCGTAAACTTTCCGTCACAATCTCATTCAGCGAGCAGGTAGATTTTCAAAACCAAATGGTTATCTAACTCTTACCATGAGTGCTAATAATCGCGTTGAAGAGGAAATTTCTCACTATCTTGAAAAACTCCAATTAATGCATTAATTCTTAATTAAAATATGAAAATTTATGCAAAATATGGAATTACATCGGCAAAATAATGAAAAAGATTAAATTTGACATAATGGAATTTACCGGGGCATTTGGAGATTTAGGAGTTTTTATTCCGATTTTTATTTCTCTTGTTGGAATAAATGGATTAAACCCCACTGCTGTTTTATTTAATGCAGGTTTGCTTTATATTTTTTGTGGTTTTTATTATAAAGTGCCGATACCTGTTCAACCGTTAAAGGCTATTGCGGTAATTTCTATTGCAACTGGTTTAAATTATTCAGTAATTTCAGCAGCGGCAATATTAATTGGAATTATTTTATTATTTTTATCAATATCCAGGGTAATAAATTTTTTATCTATAATCTTTACTCGTCCAGTTATAAGAGGAATACAATTAGGAATAGGATTACTTTTAATAAAAACGAGCTGGATTCTTATTACAAGACCAATAACCATAAAAAACCATATGGTATTTCTGAATTACAAATTCCTATTTGATTTCATGCTCATTTTAAGTGGAATAATAATTATGGTCATTTTTTTGCGTAATAGGAAATTTCCTGCCACTGCTTCTATGTTAGGTTTTGGAATAACGGCAAGCATCTTAAATGGGCAAGCAAACGGCTTACCAATTCAATTATTTCATGTTCAGAAATTAAATTTATCTTTTCCATCTTTTGACGATTTTACTAAAGCATTTTTTCTTTTAGTAATACCACAATTACCTCTTACTCTTGGGAATGCCATCATAGCAACCAGAGATGTTACTAAAAAATATTTTGGAGAATCAGCAGAAAGAGTAACGGAAAAAAATTTATCACTAAGTATGGGAGTAGCAAATATCATTACAGGGTTAAGTGGTGGTATGCCAGTATGTCATGGTTCAGGTGGGGTTACTGCCCATTATAGTTTTGGAGCAAGAACAGGTGGGGCAGGGATAATTATAGGTTCCATTCTTATATTTGTTAGTTTATTTTTCGGAAAGGGAATTGTTAATGTTTTTAGTTTAATTCCACATTCCATTCTTGGTATTATGCTTTTTTATGTTGGTTTTAGGCACAGCTACCTTGTTAGTGATTTATTTAAAGAAAAAGAAGAATTTTTACTTGCATTTGCTATAGGATTGGTATCTCTCCTGACTGGAAATTTAGCGGTTGGTTTTGGGCTTGGGATAGTCCTGTACTATTTCATTCAAATGATTAAAAAAGGTCTTAATGTTAATTTATGAAGTGCATCAGCACTTTAAATATTAAGTGATATTTTTTTTATTGCCATCCTTCAAAATCTTGTTCCTGCCCCTGCCTTCGCAGGAGTAAACTATAGCAGGAATCTAATGCGAAAGCAGGAATCCATTATCTTTGGTTGGTGAGTAGAGTCGAAACCGTAAGATGGTGGAGGATGGCGTGGTTGTGCGAGTGGAAGGTCAGGAAGGGTTATAAGGCACCACCATACCATGGTTTGAATTAATATTTTCAGGCGGAATGTGGTAAAATCATTGAATAATTTATGCAACATCGGGTTTATTCCATCCTGGTTCTTTACAAAAAACAAAGAGTAAAGAAATTTGTTGCATGCAGAAAAATTAATGCTATTATTTAGTCGAGGAGGTTAAGTCATGCGAAGAAAAAGAATGTTTTTTATGATTACTTTGATTTTCGCAGTTGCTGGATGTTATGCAAGCGTCCCTCAAAAATTTGATGCGCTTGATATTAAGGGAGATGAATCACCATCGGATGTTGGGCAGGATGTTATTTTTGATGTTATTGCGGATCCGGGACATGATATAATTTTGGATGACATTTTAGATGGTAATATATGTTATTCAAATGGAGATTGTTCTTTAGATTCGTTTTGCGAGTTTCCACCTGGAACCTGCAGTGGACCTGGCGTGTGTATTTCAAAAGGTTATGGACCATGTCCGGACATTTATGCACCCGTTTGTGGCTGCGATGGAGTTACATACGGAAATGATTGCATGAGAATGTATGCAGGTGTGTCATTACTTCATACCGGTGAATGTTCTGCTACAGTGTGCTATCCATGGGTTCCTGAGAGTTGTCCTGAAGGAGAGTTTTGTGACGGTCCCCCGGGAATGTGCCAGATTGAAGGAATAAATGGCTGGTGTGTTGAAATTCCTGTTGAATGTGATATTTTCCCTGATCCTCTTCAACCTGTCTGTGGTTGTGACGGAAAAACTTACAACTCAGATTGTGAGAGACAGCAAGCAGGGATATGGCTTAACCATTATGGACCCTGTGAAAATACAACTCCATGTTTTCCTGGAGACCCTTATCATGTTTGTTCGCCAGGTGAATTTTGCGAAGGTCCAGAAGGAATGTGTGATATGGTAGGAATTTCAGGCTGGTGTCAGATTCCTGAAACAGACTGCGGTTATCTCTACGACCCTGTTTGTGGATGCGACGGAGTTACCTATAGAAATGACTGCGAGAGACAGAGGAGGGGGGTATGGCGGCGCCACCGAGGTGAATGTGAAACTACTAATCGCAATTGCGGACCTGCTCTTCCACCATGTCCAAGAAGGTCATTTTGTGAATATCCTGTGGGTGATTGTGGAGATAGTGGTTTAAATGGAACATGTGTTGAAATTCCAGAAATGTGTCCTGAATATTATTCACCTGTTTGTGGTTGTGATGGCAGAACCTATGATAACGATTGTTACAGACAAAATGCTCGAGTTTCTAAATTATATGATGGTCCATGTTTACCGGATGAGCCATAGATTAATTATTCAAGACTCCCAATAGCTTCTTCTACTGCTTCGAGTATTTCACAGGATTTAACCAGTTGTTTCATTTTGTTATGGTCGGGATAAAGGGGTCTATCTTCATCTAAAAATGCTACATGTTTTCTTATGACCTCTTTTGCTACTCGTACCCCTTTTCCCGGGTTGAAATTGCGAAAATCGAGAGCCTGTGCTGCAGCCATAAACTCTATTCCAAGTATTCCGTATGCATTATCCAAAATCTGAGTGTTTTTTATTGCTGTGTTCATTCCCATTGAAACAAAATCTTCCTGGTCTGCAGCTGCGGGGATAGAACATATTGATGCCGGGTAGGACAGAATCCTTTGTTCGGTTATAAGCATATCAGCTGTGTATTGTGAAAGCATCATTCCTGAAAACATACCCGCGCCTTTGGTCAGGAATGGAGGAAGTCCTACGCTCAGGGCAGGGTTTGTTAGTCTATTCAGGCGTCTTTCCGATAGGACACAAACCATCGTTACAGCTGCTCCTACCATATCCATGGGAAGTGATACAGGAGAGCCCTGGAAATTGGCTCCAGTGAGGGTGAGTTTTTCTTCAGTCAAAAATATAGGGTTATCTGCTACTGCGTTTAATTCTATTTCTACCTGCTTTTTAGCGTAAGCTACTGCATCATGTGCTGCTCCAATTACCTGTGGTGAAGAGCGCATGGAGTATGCATCCTGAACCTTCTGTTTGAATTTTCCAGTCATTAAATCACTTCCTTCGATGCATTTCATTATTGCTCTTGCACTTCGTGTAGCACCAGGGAAACCGCGAACTTTATGAAGTCTTTCGTCGTATGGTTTAAGATTGGCAAATAGTGATTCAAGAGTCATAGCACACGCAATTTCTGCCTGCTTAAGCCAGCGGTTTATGTCGTAAAGACAGATTGCACTCATAGCAGTTATTAAATTTGAACCATTAATTGCTGCAAGACCATCTCTTGCCTGGAGTCCGGGTATTGGAATTCCAGCCCTTCGCATTGCCTCCCCTCCCGTAAGCCTCTCTCCTTTATACCAGGCTTCTCCTTCGCCAAGCAGGAGAAGGGCCATCTGAGCCATTGGTGCAAGATCCCCCGATGCTCCAACAGAACCTTTTTGACATACAACTGGAGTTACACCCCTGTTTAGCATCTCGACCATGGTAAGTGTAATTTCAGGTCTGCATCCACTCATGCCTCGTGCATGAACATTTATTCTTGAAGCAATGGCACCTCTTACGAACTCTTCTGGTGCAGGGTCTCCAATTCCAGCAGCATGGTTATAAATGAGATATTTCTGAAATTGCTTTACCTGTTCGTCGTTTAAAATTACTTCAGAAAATTCACCTATTCCTGTCGTAATTCCGTACATTACCTCTCTTGCTGCAATTTTTTGCTCAAGCATGGCTCTGTTTGCTTTTATCCGTTCGAGTGCATCCTTCGAAAGTTCTACTTTTTCCCCATGCCTTGCTATTGCAACGAGTTTTTCAATTGTTAGTGAAGAACCGTCTAAAATTACAGTCATTTTTTAACCTCTTTTTTAAAATTGTTTTCTTATTACAATAATAAAGGGGTAACAGGCAAGAGTTATTTTACAGATGAACCCTTTAACCCCAATTGTCTAAAATTTTATCATTTTTTTTCTGTTTCAGGAATGTCGAGTGCAAGTGTTCCACCGGGGTTCATTATATTATTCGGGTCAAAATGTTTTTTCAGTGCTTTTAGAACATCTAAATGCTCTTTACCCACCGCTCCTTCAAACCAGGGGGCTATCATTTTTCCAATTCCGTGGTGATGTGAAAGCGATGCTCCACTTTGTCTTATGGCACCAATCATGTCATTTTGTATCTGCAGATATTCTTTGATTCCATCTTCTTTCGTGAAGAAGGTGAAATAAAGATTAGCTCCCTGAGGATAAAAATGAGAAATGTGTGCCATGCAGATTGTGCGAGGATACTTTTTGCAAGTCTCCGTTACTCTTTTCCAGACATGTTCAATCCTGTCCCAGCAGGCTGAGCATTCGAGGGTATCAACGATTATTCCAAAATCGAGGAAGTCATCTCTCATGTACGGGTCTTTAAATCTACTCTTTTCCCATGCCTTTGCAACCAATCCGCTAAGTGACATAGCCTTATAATCGGAAGCAATTTCACTTATTTTTCCTGAAAGTAATTTGGTAAAATCATCATCACCATCACAGGTACCAATTAGAAGGCATGATTCACCGAGTTTATACCCCTTCACTCTGAGAAAGGTTTGTATTATCCTGAAATCAGCACCATACATCCTGAGTGCAATTTCAGTTTCTTCCGGGTCCGAAAGCCTGAATATTGAAGGGAAGCCAAACTGCGCCTGCATTATTTCCCTTGTAGCATCAATTGCATTCTGCCAGCTTTTAAAGATGAAACTAAACCTTCTTGTGGAGTGAGGTATCAGACGAAAGATTTTTAATGTTGCTGAAACAAGGATTCCAAAAACTCCTTCAGAGCCTATCATGACCTGATTTAAGTCAGGACCCATTGCGTGTGCAGGATATTCTCCAGTGCGGATTTCACCAGCTGGAGTCAGGTATTCCTGAGATAAAACGAGATTTTCAATTTTTCCATAATAAGTGGAATTCTGTCCTGCTCCTCTTGTTGTTATCCAGCCCCCGACAGTAGAATATTCAAAGGATTGTGGAAAGTGTCCACATGTGTAATTGTATTTTGTTGAGAATAATTTTTGTGCGTTATTTAATGCTTTTTCGAGTTCTGGTCCACTGATACCCGGCTGGACTGTTACAGTTTGATTTACAGGATTTATTTTTAAAATCCTTTTCATATATTTCTGCATATTGAGTGAAATTCCGCCTTTAGGACATTCGACCCCCCTTGTAACGGAGGACCCTCCAGAATAAACAGTTATTGGAACTAAATTTTTATCGCATAATTCGATGATTTTTTTTATTTCATCTTTACATCTTGGGGAAACCACTGCATCGGGAATATTTTCAGCAATTTTCAGGCGGAGCCTCATTAAATCAAGCATAGTTTTTCCATAGGCGAATTTAAGTCTTGAATAGTCGTCAGTCAGAACATTTTCACTGCCAACAATGTCCTCCAATTTTTTTAGAAATATTTTATTTAGTTTTACCGGAAAATCAATTTTGACTGTTTCATCTCCTGTGTTTTTTTTATGTTTGAAATCTTCATCTTTCATCCCGAGTCTATCTTTTATTACTTTCAATAGCCTTTCGTTGGGATGCTTAAAAACTGATGGGGAACCCCACTTGAAGATTGACCTATATGACCTCGCAGGTGGGGGATTATTATACCAATCTGGATAAAACTTATAAGACATACTTATGATATACCCGTTTTAAATAAAAAATGAAAGGTGGTTATAATCGCGGTCATTGAGCGGAGTCGAAATGACCATGGAGTCAGTTGCAGTTTTGCGGGAGTTTCAACTTTGCCCGGCTGCCCGAAATTGTTAAAACTACTGCAATCTCAGATAATACTTAAGTGCCTCTTTCGGAGGTCTTACTATCGCCCTAACTTTAGTTGTGACTATATCCTCTCCTGAAGTAGAAATGAACAGGAGGTTGTCCCCTATCTCCGGTAAAAGGAAGCATGTAAGTTTGCTGAATCTCATAGGGGCTCCACGAAGTGTGCCGATTAATTTTGCTCCAAGAACCTTAGAATGCAGAAGATAGTCCCCTGTCGCTATTTTTCTGACAGCGACGCAAACATCATCTTTGATGTGATATTCGGTGTTTTTTGTGCAAAGTACCCTGTGTCTCCTTTTTTCTATTATTACTTTAGGCAGGAGTTGTTCTGTTTCCATTTTATAATCTCCTTTATTAACAAGTAATACTTTTTATTATAATACATTTGCATACAATTAATCAAAAAAAGAAAGTGAAAGTACCGAAGCGCACTTTGCAAAAGCGGGGTGTGAATAACCATGGATAGTTGATTCCTGCTGAAGTATGCCACTGCAAAGGCAGGGGCAGGAACATGGTTTTTGCATTTTGAATTTTGCATTGACAATGATTTATAAGTCGTTTTCATATTAAAATAACTTTTTAATTTGGATAAATTATGAAAAAATTTATTGCTGTTGCTGGAAATATAGGAGCGGGGAAAACATCGCTCGTTGATTTTCTATGCAAACAATACAATTTAAAACCATTTTTTGAACCCAACGATACAAACCCATATCTTGATGACTTTTACAAAGATATGCGAAGATGGGCATTTCATTCTCAAATCTATTTTCTTTCGCATAAATTCAGAATACATCGGCAACTCGAAAAATATCCAGGGACTGTTGTTCAGGATAGAACGATATATGAAGATGCGGAAATATTTGCTGAGAACCTCTTCAGGTCACACTGCATGGATAAAAGGGATTATATAACATACATGGAGTTTTACAAAACGATAAAAGAGGACCTTCAACCACCAAGTGTGATGATTTTTTTGAGATGTAGCATAAAAACCATGCGGAAGAGAATTCTAATGCGAGGAAGGGAAATGGAACGCAATATTTCAACTTCCTACCTTCGTCGTCTTGATTCATTATACTTCGAATGGATTTCAAGATATAATTTATCACCAGTTATTGAAATCAATAGCGACAAAATGGATTATGTCTCCGACTTACTTTACCGCTATGACCTGTTAAAAATTATAGAAAAGTTTCTGTAATAAAGGTAACCCGTTTTATCCGTATTTTCCAGAAGTGAGGATTGAAAGTAACATTGTGATACTCTGTGGATTATTGATTACTATTGGAAGAGATTTTTTTAAAAATGAGTTTTCCCTGAAAAGGACAAGAAGGGTCTTTCCATCGTTTTTTACAATTGTGGCAGGTTTTCTTCTTTTCCCTTCAGAAAAAATTAGCTCAAGAGTTTCGAGAGATGAATCGGAGGGATTCTGATTTTTAATTAATTCTATTTTTCCCTTTATGGTTTCAAGAAGGAGTTTTTCTTCCGGTGAAAGTTTATCATATAAAACAGGTTTTATTTTGAGCATTTTAATTTTTTCGAAAATAAATGAAGAGATTTTTTTAAGTGTTAATTCTAATTTTAATTTCCATGACCGTGATTCAGGCAGGGGTAGTGGATGGGTAAGTGGAATATTTGCGTCCTCTGCAAGGAATTGCCATTGATGGGGCTGTAGTTTCAGGACACCTTCATGGGTAATTGCAAAATTTGAAAGGTCTTCATCACTTCTAATAGCATGAAGAGGAGCTCCTTTCACTTTTTTCATTTCTTCAATTTCATTGATGTTTATTTTTTTCCCGTCAGGCAAAATTTCGAAAGGGGAGATTTTTTCAATTAAAGTTCTCTCCCTGGTTAATTTAAAGTGAAGAAAAACGAGTTCTTCTATCCTGAGCGAGATTTTGCTTTTTGTTTGAGGATATTTTTCAATAATTTCTTTATAAACTTTTAGAGCATTTGTGTGAATGATTTTCTTAAGGTTTGAAATATCGTATTTTTCACTTTCTATGAATGCTTCATAAATCAAGCCTTCATCAGGTGGGAAAGCTGAATAGTTATGTTTTATTCCATGGCGTAAAAACCATATTCTGCACATATTTTCTTCGAGGGGAATCCAGACATATCCCTCACCGTAACGGTCGTGTGAATGGATATGAATCCGAGCAATAAAGGGGTCTATTGCCTTTTTCTGACTGATTTTTTCCCCATTCAAAAATATTTCACACCTCGAGAATTGACAGTAATCAATAATACCCTTTTTTTCTTTTTCGATTTCTTTTGATTGGCGGAAAATTATGATTTTAGTTCCTTTCCCGTCGCATTTTTCAGATTTTTCGCTGGAAGTAACTTCCTGCCCGGGAGAAAACTCCATTCTTTTCAAAAATCCATCCAATGAAGAAGTTTCTATGATTATCTTTCGAGGTTGCGGGGAAAGAATGTAAAGAATACTATCAGGAGAATTTTCAAGAAAAGAAAAAGCCTCAAGTTTTTTGTCTGTTTTTACTGAAGGGTCAAGAAGATTAGAAAGGGCTTCGATTGAATTCGGAGAAAGGGCTTCTCCATTATCTTCTATAATGAGTTTTTTCTCATTTACTTTTACTTTTATTTTATCTGCTCCCCTTATAATTGCTGAGCGAATTAATTCCACGGGGTAGTGATATGGTGATTTAAAAATACTTGCAGGAATTTTTCTTAAAAGAGCATCAAAGTCAATTGAAAAAATTTCATTTAAAAATGATAGTTTTTCTTCTTTAATATAAGTATTTCTCATTTTGATTTTTCCTGCATGACTTCGTCAAAAAGTTTTTTGGCGCTAAAGAACCTGATTTTTTCAGCAACCGTATTTAAAAGACGAGATTTTCGTGAAATATCCGAAATAAACATATATGTAGCAATACGGGGAGAATCATCGAAGATTTTTAAGCATTTTTTTATGATTTGACATGAGGAATTCAAAGCAATAAATCTTTTTGGAAATTTATTGTGTGATGAAAAGTGAATAGAAGAAATATCTACCTCGAAAATATCAGTGTAACTTTGATTTTCTGTTAAAAATAATATTATTGGTGGCTTGCAAAAAATATCTAAGAAATATTGAACTCTATCTATGATTCTCTTCAATTTGCTTCCTTCCTGAAGAGAAATTGGTTTAATTGAATAAACCGTGTCGAGGTCAATAACACCTGATAAGTGTGAAATGAATTCCCCAAAAATTTTATGAGTTTTATCAAGAACATAGGAGCCAGCTTTTAATGCATCCATTGCAAGGGGATTGCCGGGGGAACCTGAAAAAAGCATTTTTTTCTTTGATAGTTTTATAGCGTTATTCAGGGAGATGCGTTTATTGTTTAAAAGTGGCAAAATTTCGTGGAACCATAATCTGTGAGTTCCACGCCAGAAATGGGGGTGGGATGAAGCGCTTAAAATCAGTTTCGCAAGGATTTCTTCTGATGCTTTTTTGTCAGAAATACTTTCTATATGCTCCCAGTTTTTTGAATGTTTAAGAAACGCAAAAAGCAAAAAAATTGTTAGTAGAATTGTTAAAGGCACAGCGGTTATAAGGAAAAAAGTTTTTGAAGAGGATTTTTTCTTTCCTAAGTTTGGAATTTCATTATTTTTTAATGGCTCTTTATTTTTATCTTCAACTACAATTTTCTGGAATTTTTGAAAGAAGTTTGTGTCAATCGTTGAATTCTGACTGATATGTTCAGTTGTTTTCTTGAATGAATTAGCATTTTCATTTTTTGGTTCTTCGTAGATAGGTGCTGTTGCATCAATGAATTTCCATCCATTATCGTAATATTCTGTCCATGCATGCATTGCTGGCTCTGTTTTACCATTTTTACCTATTAGTCCTATTGCAAGTCTTGCTGGAATTTTCATTAATCGCAAAAAAATGGCATTCAGCCCATTCATTACATCGCAATCCCCTATCCCCGCTTTTAAAACAAAATCAAGGTAGTTATCTGAGAATTTTAATTGTTTGTATATTTGAGCCCCCTCAATGGAATTGTCATATTTGAGGAGTGTTTGTGTGAGAAGAGTTGCACTCAAGACTTTTTGTTCTGTGGTTAATCGAACAGAGTCTTCTATTATTTGATTTATATTATCGGGAAAGGAAATTTTGCCTAAAATTTCTGAAATTTTTGTAAGATATTCATTTTCAGGTTGAAAATCTGGAGGTATGGGGCAGCAATTGTATTCCCATAACCCATTAGTGTGAATGTTTTCCACAATTGTATCTCCACCCTGAGTGACATATGAATTATTAATTTTTTTGCCTTCAAATTTTATACTTTCAGGTTCAACAATATATCCTGCAGGAACGGGGAGTGTGAATTTTTCTTCTTCTGTTTTCAGGTTAAGTTTTACTGAAACCAATGGTTGATGGCATTTGAAAAAAAGTTTTTGTGTTTTTATAGGGTAATCTATATTTGCAACAAATCCTTTTTTAGTATCATAAGTTTCTGCTGAAAGAACTCTGAAGTAGGCATCAATTGGGGGATTGTATTCAATGGTTAATGCATTGTTTGTTAATTCATCTGGTGAATCAATTACAGCACCTTCAAATCTAAAAACTGAATTTGGAGGTGAAACAGTTTTATAAGGGTTAATATAATTAAAAATTACAGGATGAATTATTTTTATTATTAGAAAGGCAATAATTATGCTCAGAACTATTGAGAAATAAAACTGGTAGGGAAGATACTGGAGTTTTTTAAAAAATTCAAACACAATATCCAGTGATTTTCTGAGAGGATTTCTTGGAAAAGTTTTTTCGAGATGAAGATTTATTAGTCTTTGAAGTGCTCTGCAAGCGGAGTTGCGGACTTTTTCCAGTTCTTTATCGTCTATGACGGTTCTTCGAGAAAGATTCACATTCAGATTGTTCCCATTCAGTATGAAAACAGGGAAGAGTCCAGCAGGTTCATCGTGAATTAATTTTTGTTTTTGAAAAGTGTGTCTAAGTTCATCAATTGCAGTTCCCTTCCAGACAAAAAGTCCCCTTGCATAAACTTCAACCGATGGGGTTTTTGATAAGGTAACCGACCCTTCAGTCGCTCCGTGCCGAAATGACATGGAAATAGGACCCTGAAGGCGAATTTGTCTTGTTATGTTTTTACCTTCGAAAATAACCGGTAAGTTTGAAAATTCTCTGTCATTGCGTCTCAGATATTTGCAGTATTTGACGAGAGCATCTTCGATTTTTTTCTTAAATTCACCCTCATTTTCAAACTGGCTTTTTCTAATGAGTGTTACTCTGGTTCCGCAGTGATTCAGGTTACAATTAAAGGCGACAGTTTCAAAGTTGCTATGAATTTCAATTCCCCATTCCTCCTTTTTTGTTCTTGATTCGATGATGATTTTTTCAGGGGCAAAGGAGAGAACTGACCAGAAACCTATACCATATTTGCCAGCATATCTGGAGTTTCTTTCTTTGCTCGAAGCATAGAGGCAGAAAAGATACCTGCGGGCATGTTCGAAAGTCATTCCTTTTCCATCATCCTCAAACTCAAGAATCTCCATTCCATCATGGTTCAGATAACCTTTAACCTGTATTTGTCTGGCATTGGCATCTCTTGAATTCTGGGCAAGTTCTCGCAAAAAGGACCACGGCTCTTTGCCATACTCTCTGCATGCGTATTCAGCCCATTTCCGGAATTCTTCTTTGAGCATTATGAGTGATAATATATTAATATAACATAACACACATCGGTCCAAAATAACTTTTTAGCAGGAATGGATAATTTCCCTCATTCGTTGGCTTAGAGGAGTCGAATCTATCGATGAGCCATAGTCATTCCGACTACAATTGATAATGGATTCCTGCTTTCGCAGAAATAGGATTTTGCATTTTTGATTAATTAATGAGAGTAAAAGTAGAATTTGCTATGAAACTAAAAAAATTGCCTTGATTTTTTTTTAAATGGTATTATAAATCTTAACATATTTATAACCATTAAAAACATTTTTGAAGGAAGGAGGAAAAAATGTGTAAAATGGTAAAAACAGTACTAATGGGATTTATTGTCATGGCTTTTGCGATTGGGTGCGATTCTTCGGGAAGCAGTAGCAAAAGTAAATGCGAGCAGGCGTGTGATAAAATTGTTTCCTGCACCCCTGGTTCGACATGCCAGGTTAGCGGTTCCTGCACAGGTGATAACCTTCAGTTTGCTGAATGTATTTTGAGCAAGAGCTGCAATCAATTATCGAGTTGTATTCTTGGTAGTAATGATTGTGGTGATGGTGTATGTAATTCAGCGGTTGGTGAGACATGTGCGTCATGCCCTGCGGATTGTGGGTCTTGCGGTGGTTGTGGTGATGGTACATGTAATGCAGCGGGTGGAGAAACCTGTTCTTCCTGCCCGGCTGATTGCGGTCAATGCCCTGCAGGTGAATGTGAGCAATTATGCTCTTTATTCCTGCGAGGCATTGAAGATGAGCAGAATTGCATTAGAACTCAATCCTTTTTAATGGGTTATGATTGGACATCCCAGCCTCTTTGTGGTTTTGAAGATATGGCTGGGTGTATGGCATGTGTGAATGCATTACACATGACGGAAACAGCTTGCAACGATATCGAAGCAACCTGCAATAATTAGTTTTCATAGAACTTTTATAAATGCATCACTTATGACCGAAATGATTGCAATGATTTAAGCATAAGCCTTCCTGTAAAAGTCCCCAATTACATCATAGGAAGGTGATTTTTGTTTAGTTACTCCTGACTGTTTTGGTTTTCTTCTGCTTCGGTTGAAGGGATTATTCTTACCATATCACCTTCCCATGTGATTTCCCATACTTTTGTAACAAGGTC
>Ga0078972_1005732_pt1 | contig 30980 bp, 27 predicted proteins | sample YelNatPaOPGAMG01_FD_67568 | JGI IMG/M metagenome (GOLD analysis project Ga0078972, IMG submission 67568) | Hot spring thermophilic microbial communities from Obsidian Pool, Yellowstone National Park, USA - OP-RAMG-01 (SPADES assembly) (version 2) | ecosystem: Environmental > Aquatic > Thermal...
GAGAGGAGGCTCAGCGTCGGCGGCGGCATGTGGGGCGGCGGCATGATGTTCAATCGCATCGTCGTCCAGAGCGAGGCGAAGGGAATACTGGATGAGTTTGGCATCGGCAGCGAGGAGTACCAGCCCGGCTACTATGTAGCTGATGCCATTGAGGCAGCGGCAACCATGTGCTCACAAGCGATAAAGGCCGGTGCCCAGATATTCAACCTTATCAGCGTCGAGGACGTCATGGTGCGAGAGGATGACAGGATAGTGGGGTTGGTGCTAAACTGGACTGCGGTCTCGCTGGCAAACCTGCATGTTGACCCGCTTGGGGTGAAGGCAAAGGTGGTCATTGATGCCACCGGGCACGATGCCGAGGTGTGTCGCATCGTTGCCAGAAAAACCGGTGCCGGCGTGGAGATAGAGGGCGAAAAATCAATGTGGGCTGAAATCGGTGAGCGAACTATTGTGGAAAATACCAGGGTGGTCTGCCCCGGGCTCATAGTCGCTGGTATGGCAGCTAACGCCGTCTACGGGGCACCGCGAATGGGCGCTGTATTTGGCGGCATGCTTCTTTCGGGCAAAAAAGCCGCCGAGCTAGCCCTCAAAGGGCTGGAGAGAAGGTAACATATGGCAAAGACGATAGCCGAGATAAACGAGAAGATAAAGAAGGGGCAAGCGGTGGTGGTCACCGCCGAGGAGATAATCGACATCGCCAGAAAGAAGGGCATCAGCAGAACGGCTAAAGAGGTGGATGTGGTCACCACCGGCACTTTCGGTCCCATGTGTTCCTCCGGCGCCTTCTTGAACCTTGGCCACCCCAAGCCCAGAATCAAGCTCGGTGGCGGAAAGGTTTACCTGAACGACGTCCCCGCCTACACCGGACTGGCGGCGGTGGACATATTCATCGGCGCCTCCGCTTTGCCCGAGGATGACCCCAAGAACCGCATTTATCCCGGCGAGTTCCGCTACGGTGGCGGACATGTCATCGAGGAGCTGGTAGCGGGTAAGGACATAAGGCTAGTAGCCACTGCCTACGGCACCGACTGCTACCCGCGAAGGAAACTGGAGACTTTGATAAATATAAAGGACATCAACGAGGCGATATTGTTCAACGTCAGGAACGCCTATCAGAACTATAATGTGGCAGTAAACCTTGGCGACCGTATACTGTACACCTACATGGGCGTGCTTAAACCAAACCTAGGCAACGCCAACTATTCCACCTCGGGGCAGCTCTCGCCATTGCTCAACGACCCGCATTATAAGACCATTGGCATCGGTACGCGCATCTTCCTGGGGGGAGGTATTGGCTACGTCGCCTGGCATGGCACACAGCACAACCCCTGCGCTCCCCGCAATGAAAAGGGAGTGCCTACAAGGCCAGCGGGCACGCTGGCCGTCATCGGCGACCTCAAGCAAATGAGCCCGAGGTGGCTGGTGGGCACCAGCTTCCTCGGCTACGGCTGCACCATTACTGTGGGCATCGGCGTCCCCATACCGATACTCTCTGAGGAGATATTGGAGTACACCTTGGTCACCGATGCCGACATCCTTGCCCCAGTGGTCGACTATAGCCAGGCTTACCCCCAGAGAAAGCCCGATGTCCTGGGCGAGGTGAGCTACGCCGAGCTTAAAAGCGGCGTCATCAAGGTGCAGGGCAAGGAGGTGCCCACCGCCTCGCTTTCCAGCTACCCCAAGGCAGTTGAGATAGCGAATATTTTGAAGGACTGGATAAAGAAGGGTGAGTTCTTGCTCACCGAGCCGGTGGCGCCGCTGCCCGGTGCTGAGTCTGGAATTACCATCAAGCCGCTGGAGGAACGCCCCATACTGGAGGAGTAAGGAGAGAACATGGTCGTCTCGAGAAGGATAGTGCTGCATTTTCCCAAGCGCCTCACCAGCCAGCCAATCGTTTACAGGTTGGTTAAGGACTTCGACCTGGAGTTCAACATCCTTAAGGCATCGGTAACCCCCGGCGAGGAGGGGCTGCTGGTCATGGAGCTCACCGGCGAGCAGCGCAACTATGATAAGGGATTGAAATACCTTACCGATGCCGGGGTGAAAATACAGTCGCTCAGCCAGGACGTGGTGCGCAACGAGGCTAGATGCACCCACTGCGGTGCCTGCATCACCCTCTGCCCCAGCGGCGCCTTTTCGCTGGAGCCAGGGACGAGAAGGGTAATCTTCGATAACTCCAAATGCATCGTCTGCGAACTCTGCATCAAGGCCTGTCCGCCCCGCGCCATGGAGCTCTATTTTTGAATGTACCAGCCGAGGACGTACCGTCACTGGGTCAAGGATAAAAGCCTCATCGCCTTCACCGTAACGGTCAAAGAGACTGACCTCTATATCCGTGCCCGCCGTCATCTCGAGGCTGAGGCTCTAGCATCGGTGCTCAAGCACCGCACGCCCCTGGAGGAATATATCGCCGCTCACCCCGATTTCCTCCACACCCTGGAGCCAATAGCCGTTGAGGAGACTGCGCCAGATATAGTAAGGCAAATGGCCATAGCTGCGGAAAAAGTCGGCGTCGGCCCCATGGCAGCAGTAGCCGGTGCCGTCGCCGAGGCGGTGGGCAGGGACCTGCTCAACTTCACCTCTGAAGTCATCGTGGAGAACGGCGGCGATATTTTTCTCAAGATAGCAAGGACGAGGCTGGTGGGCATATATGCCGGAAGCTCCCCGCTGACCGGCAGGCTGGCTCTGAAGATATTCCCGGGCGATACCCCGCTGGGCGTCTGCACCTCATCGGGCACGGTGGGCCATTCCCTGAGCTTCGGCACCGCCGATGCCGCCATCGCTCTCGCCCCATCAGCAGCACTTGCCGATGCCGCCGCCACCGCCATCGGCAACCGCGTAAAAACCATCGAGGATATACCACCGGCACTGGAGTGGGCAAAGACCGTACCCGGACTTATCGGGGCGGTGATAATTAAAGGCGATAGGCTCGGTGTCTGGGGGAAAGTCAACCTTGTGCCGACGAACTCGGCGGCGAAAAACTGAGCCCAACCCGACTACTTACCACAGCAAGAAACGCTGAACCGTACCTGGGTGGTGTCGCTTCCACCCCTGCCATCGTTCACCGTTACCGTGACCACGTATTCGTCGGTCACCCCCGGTGCTGTCCAGCCCACCTCAGCCCCGCCGCCGGTAACCTTACCACCGGTGGCCACCCAGCTATATTGCAGCTCGTCGTCATCGGGGTCTTCAGCAAGGCACTTAATAGTATGGGTGATATAGGCGCGGGAGCTATTAACATCCCGTGGTGGCATGCCGTCAACGGTCACGCTGACTATCCTCGGTGGACTGTTCGGCCGCACAAACGCAGTTAGAGCTAAGGACTGCCTTGCCTCACCGCCGTTGCCATCCTTGACCACTACCCCCACCGTACAGGTGACAGGTGTTTCCGGTGCCACCCATACCACCTCACTGCCGCCGCCTTCGATGCTACCGCAGGTCGCCGACCATGAATAGCTCAGGCTATCCCCATCGCTGTCCACAGCGACACAGCTTAGTCTAGTGCTCTTACCTGCCGGCACCTCAAGCCGCTCGGCGGTCAGCGAGATTATCTGCGGCGCATGGTTGACCGGAGGGGGTGGCGGGGGCGGGGAAGAACATGAAGCTGACCACACCCCGACCAAAACCAGCAACGCAGCAAGCGACAAGACCGCAGCTTTGCCAGGAATCACCTTATTCCCCACAGCGACTATGTTTTTCTCTGACGACACTTCCACTCATAAAACGAAGACGGCAACTATAAGGATTATAGCTTAATACCGAACGGAAGTCTAATACTCGTACCCGTCCAGTGGATTGGTGACACTCATTCTGATTACTCCCCTCACCCAACCTTTGCAACAGGAGAGGTATGTTGCCCTCACTCTAAATCTCTCCCGAAGGGGAGAGAGGAGTCCAGTTTCTTCTCCCTTGAAGGGAGAGCTTCTTCCTTTTTCCTCTCCCTTGGTGGAAGGGTCTTTCCTCTCCCTTGAAGGGAGAGGACTAAGGTGAGGGTGAGACCTTATATCTTAACCGCAGTGGCAAAATACCCGGCGGCACCGTCCTCTACCTCGATGCCGCCAAAGCCTGCCGCCCGCAACAGTTGATACATTTCTACCCCATCGGGGAGTATGTCATGCTCCACGGCGGGGATACTCCTGTGGATACTGTTTATCTGCTCGCGGCTAGCGGTATGGCAGACGAACAGCCTGCCCTCTTTCTTCAACACCCGCCTCATCTCACCAAGCGCCCTGGGCTTGTCCTGAAAATGGGGGAAGCTTGAATAGCACACCACGGCATCAACAATCCCGTCGGGCAGCGGCAGATTTTGGACATCAGCATGGAGGTAGTCCACATTTGCCGGAAAGCGCTTCGCCCGCGCCCGCTTCAGCATCTCCTCAGCAATGTCTAGGCACAGTAGCCTGCCGCTGCCGATTAACTTCACAAGATAAGGCACAAACACTCCGGTGCCGGTGCCGACATCGAGGACGGTAGCACCCGGCGAAATGTCGAGACGGGCAGCCAGGGCACTTAGCCTGGCGCCGTCCTTCTCGGCGATAACCTCATCCCAGACAGCCGCCCTGCTATTAAAATACTCCCGTATGCTCATGACCATCACTCACCCACAGCCAGTGGCTTCCCTTGCCAGCGCTGGACCTTTCTCTTGGGCGAAAAGGCGACCGCTAGCGCGAAGATTACTGACGAGACTATCACTATTGAGGCACCGGAAGGTAGGTCGAAAAGGTAAGATGCCGCCAGCCCTGTCCAGCAGGACAGCACACCGAAGGCAGAGGCGATGAGCAGCATGCGCTTTAGACTGTAGGTAAGCTGATACGCAGCTGCCGCCGGGTTGAGTATCAGGCTGTAAACCAGTAACCCGCCGATGCTTTGCAGCGATGCAGTGACGGTGACACCGGTGGCAAACAGTATCCCGTAAAACACCAGCGATGCCGGGATGCCCACCGCCACCGCAACCTGCCGATGGCAGACCACCGCCAATATTTCCTTATAGAACGCAGCCACCAGTCCGATTATCGCCGCCGACACAATTACCAAGAAGACAAGGTCACGGTGGTTTACCGTGAGTATGCTGCCCCAGAACAAGTTCAGCGCCTCCGTCCTCGCCCCGGGCATCAGCCCCAGGAACAGGAACGCCAGCCCCAGCATCAACGAGAACACAATGCCGATGGAGGTGTCCGGGCTGAGCTCACCCCTGTCAGCCAGCGGCCCGATGGCAGCGGCAGCAATTAGGCTGAACAGCAGCGCGCCCAGCAGCGGGTCAAATCCCGCCCAGACCCCGAGCAGCGCGCCGGCAAAGGCAGCATGGGCGATGCATACCCCGATGAATGACAGGTGCATGGTGACCACAAATACGCCCACAATTGAGCAGGTGATGCCAGCGCACACCCCGGCAAGGACGGCGTTCTGCATGAACTGGTATTCCAGAAGGCTCATCCCAGAGACCTCCGCGAGCGGGCATCGTCTGGCTCAGTCGGGGCAGGGGTGCCATAAAGTTCGCCGAGCACCTCCTCTTTCAGCACTTCCTCTGGACTTCCGTCACGCCATATCCTGCCGCCCTTCATCATCACCACGCGCTGGCACACAGCAGGCAGTGTCTTCAGGTCGTGGGTCACATAAAGGGTGGTGATATGGTGACGGCTGTGGATAAGCTGCACGAGTCCAAGGATGTCCCGCTGTGCCGGAGGGTCAAGTGAGGCTGTGGGCTCATCCAGAAGCAGTATTTCGGGCTGCTGCACCAGTGCTCGAGCAATAGCTGCCCGCTGGTATTCACCGCCCGAAAGGTGACCAATGGGGCGCTCCGCTAGGTGGGTAATGCCCACCAGCTCCAGCACACGCTCCACCATCTCGTACTGCGCCCTAGCGGGGCGATGGAAGAGTCCCAGCTTGCCAAAGCAGCCCACCAGCACCGTCTCACGTACGCTGATGGGAAGCTTGGGGTCAATATTTTCCACTTGGGCTACATAGCCGATGCGCTTCCTTAACTTGATAGCGTTCCTGCCATTCACCCTCATCCCCAACACCCAGGCCTCACCATGCAGCAACCTCGCCAGTCCGTTGACAACGGTGAGCAGCGTGGTCTTGCCGGCACCATTCGGCCCGATGATGCCGATGAACTCTCCCCGTCGCACCTCCAGCGAGACGCCTTCCAGCGCCACATCCTCCCGGTAGGAGACCACAGCGTCCTTCAGCGTGATAACCGTTTCGTCCATCATTTTTTCGTCCTGGCTAAAGCCTCGAATAGCAGCTCTACATTCCTGTCCAGAGCCTTCTCCCAGGTCTCGGTGCCCTTGAGCCCGCCGGGGAAGTTGGAGATGGTCACCTGCACCGCGCCGATGTCCCTTGCCATAGCTTCGCTGGTCGCGGTGGCACCGCTCTGCAGGTTATCGATCACCAGCACCACACCCGCTTCTTTTGCCTGTTTTACCAGCCTCTCCACATCGCTCACGCTGAGCTCCTCGGGACGACCGTAACTGGCCACCACATCAAACCCTGCCCATTTTACAAAACCTGCCTGCATGTCTGCACATATCACCTTCACCTTGCTTAGGTTGGCCGCCTCCAGCCGTCTCTTCACCTCTTCACCCTTAGCCAGGATAGCCTTTTTCCTCTCCTCAGCCCGCTGTCGGTAGAAAGCAGCATTTTCCCTATCGAGCTCAGCCAGTACCTCGGCGATTTTCCCCACGCCCTCAGCCTGCACCGACGGCACCATCCAGTTGCCCTTAACTTCAATGACCTTGACAAGCAGACTTGGGTTCTTGGCTGCCTCGATGGCGGAGGTGACGTTCTTCATTTTCTGTTGGTAGTCGTGGATAATGAGTGCTTTACACTTGGTCAGCGCCTCAATATCGCCCGGCTTTATGTCATAGTGACCGGGGCATGCCTCAGGCGGTATCAGCACCCGCGCTTTTAGCTTTCCCGCCGAGACATCGCTGATGATGTTGGCTATGTGCGAAGAGCCAGCCACAATATCCACTGAAGCACGGGCACACGAGGGCAGCAACAGTGACGCGATTAGAATGAGCGTCATTAACGTGGTGATGCGCAGTCTTAAGTCCATCCGTTACCTCCTTTGCTTCGTTTCCACTTCCAACTAGGCAATCCCGGGAATGAACCTCCAGGGTACCCTAGCGGCGTATTCCTCGTATCGCTTGCCGAAATGCCGCCTCAGAAGCTGTTCTTCCTTCAAAGCCATTATCACGGTGAGGGCGGTAAAAACCGCTGCTGGGAAGAGCATCCACACCGCGCCAAAAATGACCGCCAGCCCAAAATATATCAGCATCAGCCCCAGGTATCCCGGATGCCTGACCTTTGAATATATGCCAGATGTCACCAGCACCTCCGGCACGCCAGCGCTACCGTGGGGCCTGACGCCCAGCTTTTTGAACTCCCCGTGCGCATACCCCAGATGGATTACATAGCCAGCTACCAGCAACAGTAGCCCGACAATGTTCACCCAGGGGTAAAGAGGTAATTTCTGCCACGAAAACAGAATTCCAGCCACTCCACCGAGTATCAGCACGGGAAACTCCAGTACCCTCTTTTTCTCCTCCATCCTGGCATGATAGAAATCTAGTAGCATCTGCCCAAACTCCCTTACGCCCTCCAGGTCTGCGCACACCCGGAGTGGCCTTAAGCCACAAGCCGCCTCAATCCATATGGTCACCGCACCCGAACTCGGATTAACACTCAGCTGAAAGACGGTCACTCTTCCCCCTTTGCCGATCTCTGTCAGCGCTAGTGGTTGTTATTGCAAGCCATTGCATTAGCAACCCGCTGAAGTATAACAGCACGGGAAAGTCTTGTCAAGGTTTTGCCCCTGTTGGTTGTCACCGAGCAGACAAGCCTTTATACTAGAGGCGGCTGCAACGCTGGCTGAGATGACTGGCACAATAAAGGTAGGCGAATTCTTCGGCATCCCGGTGCGGCTACACTATACGTGGTTCGTGGCGCTGGTCCTTGTGATGCTGGCGCTTGCGGTGTACTTCTGGGGGATGTACTCAATATGGCACAATCTGGCTTTTGGCGCCGCCGCCAGCGTGCTATTTTTTGTCTCCATGTGTCTGCGCGAGCTGGTCTGTCTGGTTACCGCCAGCAGATTGCATGTTCCGGTGAGAGGTATAACCCTGTTCGTTTTTGCCGGCATGCCGCGCATCGCTGATGAGGATTTCAAGCCCCTACCCGAGCTTGGGCTCGCCATCGTGGCTGTCCTGGCCAACCTGGCCATCGCCGGGCTGTTCTACGCTATTTATGGCGCACTTATCAACGCTGGCGCCGTTGCCGCTGCCGAGCTCATGCAGTGGTTGTTCTATTTCAACGTCATGGCAGCGCTGTTCAATCTGCTGCCAGCACCGCCACTTGCCGCAGGCAGGGCACTGCAGGCAATCCTGCGGCTGGCGCTGAGGAACCATAGCAGGGCAGCCCGCATCACCACACTCCTCGGGCGCAGTATCGCCATCCTCCTTGTCGTCACCGGCATCGCTATCCTCTTCGTCAGCCGAGATATCTTCGCCGGCATCGCCATCGCCGTCGCGGGATGGTTTCTGGAAAATGCCGCCTCCGCCAGCCGCCGGCAGGCGCTGGTACGCGATGCCTTCCGCGGCATAACTGCCCACGACATGATGACCGAGGACTACACACCGATCAAGCAGCAGCTCACCTTCGGGCTGGTGCGAGATTATATCATCAATTCGGGGCAGAACTGTTTCTTCGTCATCGAAGATGGGAAGCTCGAGGGCATCGTGACGCTCACGGACATCCTTATCCCGCAGAAGCGCTGGAACTCAACAAAGATAAGCGACATCATGACACCGGCAAAAAAACTGAAGACTGCCCCGCCATCAGAGCCGGCAGTAAACCTGCTGGAACTTATGGACGATTATGGTATAAACCAGGTGCCCATAATTCGTGGCGAGACACCTATAGGCATGGTCACTAGAGAGCGGTTGCTGCGTTTTCTTAAAGCCCGGGCAGTACTGCGGGCTTTCTAGGGAGCAGGGCTACCTGACGCCGGGCGCTTGCGGCACGGCCGGCACTTCGTCTATGACCTTCCTCCAGCGGCTCTCTTTATAGTACACCCGCCAGTTAGCCTGAAACCAGCGGAAGGGCCTCTCGGCGCGGGAAAATGCCACCACCCTGACATCCCTGGGGTCGTCACTCAGCCATGCCGCCCGATATACCTCGCTCAAAGGCGTTCCCGCAGTAACCTCGATTTCCCAGCGTTCACGCTCCAGGCCCGGGAGCAACAGCCCCTGATGATATATCTCCCAGTCTATCCGCACTGAGTTCCTTGGTGCAGCCGCCGTCTTAATATAGAGTTGCAGGTCGGTCTCATTGTTCGGCTCCAGCCAGCGCGCCTCTTTGAAGTCGGTAAGCACCGCCGAGGAGTCCACCTTGGCTACGGTAAAGCGACTGCGCCTAGGCTCCTCGTAGCTTGCCAGCGGCGGGGCTACAATGTCCTCCCATCCCTGCCACCTGAGATAAGAGGGGTTCCAGTGCCACACGCTGCCCTTTCCGGCAAGGACATCGCCGAGGATGTCACTCCAGTTTTCCTTCCCTATTCCCGATGCCGCGCGGTGCCCGAAGCTGCCCTGCCGCAGCAGCACCGAGCATTGGATTCCACCGCCAAAAACGTACTTCAGGACCTGGTCAGCCATGAATTCGGCAACCTCCGTGGAGACACCGAAATCGCTGTGACCATGCTCACCGTAATAAACCACATCAGCGCCCTCACCGTACATCGCAGATATCGGCAGTGCACCATCGTCCATATCCCTGGGGTACATATCCACACCGCCGTAATTAAACTGACTGCTCAGGGGCGCGTCCTCCCCGGCGACGAACGCCAGCCAGTGCCGATTTCTGGCCACCCAATCACCGTCGGCGCTGCTATCATACGTTGCCACGGAATTGCATACACCCCTGTCAGAGCGCACCACCATCGCCGCCCGACAGAAGCCCTCAAACGTGGCACCGCCGTACATGAAGTATTTGTTCAGCGCCGGAACCGGGCTGTTGATGGTGACTACCAGCACCGTCCTGTCAGCCAGGCTGCCGATATTCTTCGCCACACTATAAAGAGCAGACTTGCCCCCCATACTGTGCCCGATGAGCACTATACTGCCCTCACGAGGCAGATAATGGTCAACGCTTTCCGCCAGATTTACCGCCCAGGTGTCCACATCGACGTCATTAGGATAGCAACGGTTGAGCACATTGAAATTTACCCTCACTCCAGGGTTGGCGCGCTCGTATTCCTCAATATAGACTTTAATCCGCTCAGCCAGGGTATCAGCTAGCAGTTGCTGCGTACATGAGTTGCCACCGGCGCCGTGGCTGAAGACGAAGTTCACCGTCTTCACCATCACCGGCGCCTGCGCCCCAGTCCTCGAGACGGAAAGGGTCAGCAGCAAACACAAGGGGAGACAGAGCAGTGAAAGCAGCTTTCGCATAACCCGCACCGACAGCATCACTAATATAGCACAAACAGCCTGAATTACCTAGTAGAGTGGCAGCCCAAGGTTCGGCATTGTTTGTCTACCTGCGGTAGACGCCGATGACCTCAAAGCCTTGGGGGATGGAGCGCTCGCTGGCTATCCGCTCGGCATCGAAACCGGTGATTTGCCAGCCGCCTCTCCAGCCCATCTCCCGCGCCACCAGAAAGAAATGACACATGGCGATGCCCACGTCCAGCCGGTAGTAATGCTTGCCCTCACGCACGCTAGCATAGCGACCGGCGGCGTCCGCCAGAGCCACCACCTCTTTATCAGAGACCAGAAAGCGCCACGGCTGGGTGTTTGCCCAGGAGGGCGCCAGCCGGGCACACTCCAGTGCCTCGAGCAGCACTTCGTCCTCCGTCTCAAGTGGCTCACCCCATAACCGTCCAAAGGCTATCTCCGCTAGTGGCTTGCGCCGGCCGAAATTCCGCGCACCGGCCTCAATGATGTTTCTGGCGAAACGACCGTAAAAAGACGTATCGGCGTAGCCCAGCGGCGTCAGCGCGATAACACGCTCCCCTGGCTTTAAGGCCACGAGCTCCGCGATGCTTCCCTCGGTGAACATGCCGCCTATCCAGCAGGTGCCCAGCCCCTTTTCGGTGGCGTATAGCACCATCTGCTCCATGCGGAAACCCATGTTGACCATAAAGTGCGGCTTTTCCTCCGAGGTGGCGACGATGAAGTGCGGCGCCGAGCCGAAGAGCCACCGTCCACCGGTGAACAACGTCATGCGCTCAGCTACCACCTTGCCTTCAGAGAAAAGGTGGAAACGGACAACGATGTCGGGTGCCAGCGCCACCGATTCCTCACCCGCCTTCACCACCGCCTCCAGCGTGTCTTCGGGCACCGGCCGGGGAAGGTAATGCCGTATGCTGATTCGGCGTCGGATGACCTCACGGATGCTGGCCATATTTGCCTACGACCTCGGATATGTGCCCACCGGCTCCGCCCCTTTTCGGGCGCAGAACTTTATCAACTCGGCGAAGCTGTTTATCTTCGCCAGGTTGTTAGTCTCGGGGAAGCCATCGTAGGTGAGGCTGATCCATGGCTTGTGGTAAATGGAGCTCAGCTTCTCCGCCATGGCCGCCACGATGCCGCCGGGCATACAGCCATGGGGCATCACCGAGATAACGCCGGCGAATTTGGGGTTCTCCAGCCACTCCACCCCGCTGCCGATGCTGAGCACCGCCTCGCTGCCGCACTTGGGTGATAGATAGCGTCCGGTGAATCCCAGTATCTCGGTTACTGCCGGCTCAACGATGTCCAGCACCTCGCGGCAATGACGAGCCAGCCGGTGCTCGTCCCTCTCCTGAATGCGCTTCTTGATATAGCTGACGATGGCTTTACCCCACTTCCTGTCCATCACGGCGTCCTCGAAGTGGCGGTGGTAGATGTATTTCAACCATTCGCCTATGGGTGATACCACCACCTCCAAGCCTGCCGCCTCACAAGCCCTCACCAGGTCATTATTGCTGAAACGATTGGAGCGCAGGTATATCTCACCGTTTATGCCCACCAGCGGTCTCCTCGGTAGCGAGGTATCGACCAGTTCCTTAAACGCAGCGGTCGCCTCCTTGAGCACATCGTCAAACGGCTCCTTTTTGCGGATGCGTGCCACGATGCGCCCTTTGTATTCCTCGAAGAGATTGTCGGCACCGCCGGGCTGTTTCTCATAGGGGCGGGTGCGCCACAGCAGCTTCTCCAGCTGGTCAATGGCCACTATCCCCTGCCACGCCAACCGCTCAAAGTCGGCCCCCAGGTTTATGTCGCGGTAGGCGTTGTTGGAGACTGTGGTGTGGATGGGGAATTCAAAGCCGAGGTCTTTAAGCGCCCGCATGTGCTCTATGGCATATTTGCCGAAGCGACAGGGACCGTAGGAGCCGGCGGTAAAGCCCTCGTACTCGTCGAGTCTGTGGTGGTTGTCAAAGCAGAACTTGAGCAGGTCTCCCAGCGTCACTCTGTAGGGCAGACATTCCGTCCCTGAGGTGATTTGGTTTGCCAGAAGCAGGTTGCGGTCGTCCGGCTCGGGTAGCACCAGCACTCTGGCGCCACAGGCCTCCATGGCGGCGGCTATCGCCTCCACCTGGTGGCACATGCGGTGCACTACCAGCGTCTTCTGCTGCGTGCGTACCAAAGGCAGCGTACCACGGTAGATGTCCTCAGGACGCGGCCTGCGGCGTTCCCTGGTGGCCTTGGCATAGCCAGTGATAGTATCCACAAAAGCCTCGAGGCGGGTGACGATGCCTGCCTCAGCGGCGTGCTCATCTATCTCAAGCTGTCCCAGCGGCTTTTCCCCCATGATGTCCTCCACCAGCCTGAGGATAAACGAATTGGGCCCGCAGCCGAAATTGGTCACCACCAGACCAAAGAGCTGCGGGTCAGCCTCGACAATGGCGGCAGCGGCAATTTGCTTGCTCTCCCACGCCCAATACGGACGGTCGCTATACTTCTTCACGTCCACGGAATCAAGGGGCAAAAAGTCGAGCGGTATAGGCGCCACACCAAGGTGCGCCAGCGTCTCGGCGATGCCCAGGTTGGCGCCGGAGTCCTGCGACATATACGACCGCGCCAGGATGACCACGCCCAGTTTGCCGCTCTGATGCAGTTCATCGAGCAATTTCTTTCCTAGAGCCGCCTTCCCAGTCTCAAACTGGCGCTGAGCTTCGATGCCAGCAGCGGCCGCCCTCCTGCCCAGGCCGCGGTTGAAGCCCATCCTCGCGGCAACATCAGCCAGGCTCTCTATGGTGTTATCATAGCCATGACTGAAGTCAATGAACGGGATGAGCAGCCGCTCCCCGAGGTCCAGCGCCTCTCTAACGATGAACGGGGCAGCCTGCACCAGCGGGCAGGCATATTTCTGGTTCTCAGCACCTTCCTTTTCTCCGAGGCGGATGGCACAGGGGTAGAGGATGAAGTCCACCTTGTCCTTCAGGCTGTCCATATGCCCGTAGACGAGCTTCAAGGGGAAACAGCTATCTGTGTAGCTCAGCTCCACCGACCTCTCTATTATCTCATTGTTCGTCTTCGGCGATAGCACCACCCGCACACCGAGCGCATTCAGAAAGCCGAGCAGCAACGGCAGATAATCATGGACATACAGCGCTCGGGGAATGCCCACCGTCGGTCCCCTGCCCTCACCCTCCCGGTACTCCTTGAGGAGCAGCTTCTCCCGCTCGTCGAAGTAGGTCTGTATGCGCTCGCGGCTGATGGTGCTATCGTAGCGGTCGCAACGGCTGCCGTAGAAAGTGGGCTTCTCTCCTGGTAGCTGCATGCGGGTGATAGTACAATTGTTGTCGCAGCCCTTGCAGACGAAGGTGGAAAAGTTGTACTGGCTGTCTATGACCTCACGGAAGCCTTTGAACCTGGATTTCCCCATCGTCATCTGCTCTTTAGCCAGGATGGCGGCGCCGATGGCACCGCTGACCTCTTTGTGCTCCGCCACAATCAACTGCTTATCCTTAAGCTGCTCGCGGAAGGCGGCGACCACCGCCTGGTTGTAGAACACGGCACCGGTGAGTATTACTTTTTTCCCCAGCTTTTTGGTGCCAACTACCTTGGAGAGGTAGTTACGGGCGATGGAGTTAGCCAGGCTGGCGGTAATCACCTCCAGGGGCACATTGTCCTGTTGCACCGAAGCCACTGCCTGTCCCATAAAGGCGGCGCACCTGGTGCCGAGGTCTATGGTATGGGGAGCGGCAAATGCCAACCGGGCGAACTCGCCGTCTTTAACCGAGACGCCGAGCATCTCGGCAAGTTCGTCTATGAAGCTCCCCGTGCCGGCGGCACAGGCCTTGTTCATGTGATAGTCCACCACCGTACCATGTCTCTTGAGAACCAGCTTGGAGTCCTGACCACCGATTTCGATGATATCAGCCTCGGGGTCTATTTCTGCTGCCGCCCGTGCTTGCGCGGTTATCTCGTTCTTTATCAGGTCGGCGCCGATGAGGCTGCCGATGAGGTACCTACCGGAACCGGTAACGCCGGCGCCGAGCACCGTGACCTTATCAGCGCCCTTCTTCAGCAAATTGCGGAACACCTCCTTCACCGCCTCCACCGGCCTGCCCGCAGTCATCAAATAGTGCTTCGCCAGCACCCTCTTGCCTGTCTCGTCCAGTATCACCGCTTTGGTACTGGTGGAACCCACATCCACCCCGAGATAGCCGGCACAAGGGACGGTTATGATGGGGTCGTCAGCTAGCTCGCGGCTAGCCACTGGTGGAAGCGGAGGTAGCTTGAAATAGCGCTGTTCCGCGGTGGCGGGCTCGAGGAGCATCACCCGCGAGCTCTTGCCTCTAGAGAGCAGGGCAGCGCCGATGGCTTCCATAAAAAGATGGTCCTGCGGTACCTTAATATTGACCTGGTAGCCATTCCTCTGCGAAATAAGCTCGTTTAAGGCTTTGACGATGGCGGCATTGGCGGCGACGCCGCCGACGAAGTAGATGGGCTCACGAAAAGCGCCCTTCTTCAGCGATACCACCATGCGAGCGACGCTCTCGCAAAGGGCATAGAGCATCGCCTCCACAGGGGCGCCCTTCTGCTGCAGGTGGATGAGGTCCGTCTTGGCGAAGACGCTACAGCGGGCGGCGATGCGTGGAGGCGTGCCCTCACAGGCCAGCGCCAGTCTGGCAAACTCCTCCATACTGATGCCCAGCCGGTAGGCCTGCTGCTCCAGAAACCTGCCGGTGCCGGCGGCGCACAATGGGTTTGCCGCCACCCTCCACGGCCCGTTCAGGCCGTCCTCAAGCTCGATGACCAGCGCCGTCTGTCCGCCCACCTGTATTATGGTGCTGACATCGGGATGGCGCTGCAGCAGCCCATAGGCGATGGCTAGCGGGCTGGTATATTCCGACCAGTTAAGCTCCCTGGGTACCAGTCCCTTGCTTGCGCCGCTGATACCGGCGGCAGCGATTCGGGACAGGTCCACCCTCCGACTGAGGCGCTTGAGCAGAGCGCTTAGGGCAGCACCCGGGCTGGAAGTCACCTTCTCCATACCCAGCCACATCACGCTGCCCTCGTCAGCGACGAGCGCCAGCTTCACATTAACCGAGCCGACATCCAGTCCTATAAGGTACGACATCGTCTCAACAGCGACACACTGCGAGCAGCAACTCCCAGCTCTCTATTATATCAGACGCTGTCTACTTCCCGTTGCCGGGGTATCGCCCCGCGCGCACCACCACCCCCTAGAGAGACTTCTGTATCTCTCCTCTCTGCATTGATGGGATAACTTTGCCTCCTCTCCCCTCCGTTGATGGAAGAGTCTTGGCTTCCTTCCTCTCCTTTGGAGGGAAAGGACCAGGGTGAGGGTGAGACTCGCAGGAATCGCCCCTCACTCTAGCTCTCTCCCGCAGAGGGGAGAGAGAACCCTAATTCCCTCCCACTGATGGGAGAGTTTTTTCCTTCTCTCCCCTCCCTCGATGGGAGAGGACTGTTACCTATGTGCACCGGTCTAAAGTCTAACCTATGTCCCCGGTTGAACGGCGGAGGATAATTCCCGCGCCCAGGGGCACGAAGGCAGCGAAAAAAATGGCTACCGCGTTCGCCCCGTCTCGAATGAGGGAATGGATATTTACGGGAACGAGCGGAAGCCTTTTTTCTCCCCTGTCCCTTGAGGGAGAGAACTCAGGTAAGGGTGAGACCTCTATTCTTCACCGAGGAGGTGGCTCCTCACCTTATCATAGCCCGGTGGGTGCTGGGAGGGGTATCTCATAAAGGATGGCACGGGATAACGGAAGACGCCTGTCTGGTAGCCCGCCTGCAATCCCTGAATCGTCTTCTCGATCTTGCTTGCCGGTATGGAGAAGGCGCACTCGTGGTCCTGCGGGTGCCCGATGATCCTCTCCCCGGTGCCCACAATGGCGAACTGGGCTTTTTCCATCTGGATGGTGCGGGTGATATAGGTAGTGCACCCCGCACCCGCCGCCAGCGCCGTCTCCACATTCGGTTCACCCGTCCCCATGAGGTAGCCAGAGAGCAACACCCATATTTGCGCCGGGTTGCCATAGGTGAGGATGACATGGGGCTCGAAGTTGCAGCGGTTCAGCGGCGCTATCAGCGCGTACTGGTACTTGCCGTACTCGAATTTGGGCAGGTTCTCGATGCTCCTTGCCGCCTGTTCTTTGGTCATACCCCACAGCCCCAGGGACGCCTGCAGGCTGCCATCGGCGACATCGGGGAGTATCGGCAGAAAGCCCAGACTGATGCCGGCGATATAACAGCTCTGGTACTTGTCCACCGCTATCGTCCAGCCATATCTCCGCGCCATGGTTACCGCATGACACAGCGAAATGGTCAAGCCCAGGTCGCGCTGTGGGATCCTGGTCTTCTCAGGGAGCTCCCCCTCAGAAGCACACATGCGGATTGCCAGCGGAAAGGTCTGCGGCTTCAAGTACTGGTTCCACGCCGCCTCCACCTGTTTCACATCTATCATAGCTGCACCTCCTTACTTAATAACTCGAACTGTCCGTGCCAGCAATCGGAAGCAGACTTTGTCCTTTTCCCGGCAGATAACGAGCCAACCTGCTACCGCTTGAAATAAGAAAACGTCAACCGCCAGCGTTGCCATATGTGTACGGCAAGCAGGGCGGTAGCCACCCAGCTCCAGGCGCGGATCATCCCTATAGGCGCACCGGCTATGCCCACCGACAACGCATAATACCAGGCAGTGGAAATGTCGTAAGCGAGAACCACAACAAAAGCCATTAACACTGCCATGCGCAGGATTTTCTCCCGCTGCTTTGACTTATCAGGGCTCCTCTTAAACCAAGCGAGAAATAGTGGCCAGTTCTGATAGACATGCAAGCACATGAGGACTATGCATACGAAGGAGATAGAGAGGAGGATGAGTAAGGGATTGACACCGAAGTAGCTCTGTAAACCGAAAAATACCGGCTGCATACTGGCGAGTAGTATAAAAGTAACCACAAACAGCGCAATGGTGACTGCCCTCTTCGCTGGCCGTTTGCGCATAGCGCACCTCCCGCACTTTGCTGTTGGTACGCCCAATATTATCCACCACTGGGGTACGGCTGTCAATCGACAGTATGCATGTGCCAACGAGCAACGTCTCCGACGGTCGAATAACCAGGGTTCACATACGGCGTAGTGGGACATGGTGAACCATGATATACTGTCGGGGATGTATATCCCGACTATGCAGGGGCTATCGGCCACTGACTCGAAACATGCCATGGTCGTCACAGAGGTGCTGGTAAGGGGTATACTCTCCAGGTCAAAGGTGTTTGACTATGTGGTCAACGCCTATGTGGGCTGTGAGCACGGCTGCATCTACTGCTACGCCCGCTTCATGAAGAGGTTCACCGGGCACATCGAGCGCTGGGGCGAGTTTGTTGATGCGAAGATAAACGCCCCCGATTTGCTGCGGCGCCAGATAACAAAAGCGAGGCCGGGCAGGGTTTGGGTTAGCGGCGTCTGCGACCCCTACCAGCCGCTGGAAAAGAAATACCAGCTCACCAGAAAGTGCCTCGAAGTCCTCCTCCGGCACCGCTGGGAGGTGACCATACAGACCAAATCGCCGCTGGTGCTGCGGGACATGGGTCTTCTGACAGAAGCCCCGGGGCTGGAAGTGGGGCTCACCATCACCACCGCCGACGAGGACATCAGGAGGCTCTTCGAGCCCAAAGCGCCGCCGATTGAAGAGAGATTGAGGGCGCTGGAGGAACTGCACCGCGCCGGCATCAAGACCTTCGCCATGATAGCACCGCTCCTGCCCGGCGCCGAGGGGCTTCCCGCCATGCTCGATAGCAAGGTGGACGAGGTGCTGATAGACAGGATGAACTATCACTATGCCGACTGGGCCTACCGCAAGCATGGTCTGGAAGGCGCCCTCAGCGATGGCTTCTTCTATTCCACAGCCAGAGAGCTTGCCGCCGCTTTTGCTGCACAGGGCATCGCCTGTCAGATACTGTTCTGATGCCAGGTCTATGGCACTCAGTGTCCACGCCTGCCCCACCATTTCCCCCGCGTGACAGGCGAAGCGACAAGCCGGATGTGAACGTCGCGCTGAGAAAGGTATAATACGGTGATGCGGCGAAGCAAGATGACGACTCAGATGTTTACCACAGCACCGCCATGTTTAACTGCGCCGTCGAGCTTTACGGGATATCCAAACAAATAACCACCCAACGCCAGGTTGAGGTGGAACTGAATGATGGCGCCAGCCTCGCCGATTTAATCGCCGCGCTGCGCCGCCGGATTCCAGCGCTGGACGGCACCGTATTCCACCGCGGCGAGGACAGGCTTTCCGAATTCTATGCCTTCAACATCAACGGTCGCTTCTACATCGACGATAAGGACATCCGTATCCACGAAGGTGACCGCATCGCCCTGCTCTCCCTTGCCGCCGGCGGGTAGCAACGCCGACATAGGTCCATTGTTTGCCCCGCTTTGCAATGTACAACACGGCACCCCTGTCGTGGCAGCAGCTTCCTCTACGGTGTAACCATCCCCGCTAGCACAACGCCCAAAGTGCTCAGCGGCCAAAAATCGTCTGCCACAATGATGCCTTCTTATACCTTGTGACCGTGTGCTGCTTTTCCACTGTAACGGGCTTCCCGCAATAGCCGCTTATTTCACCGCTGTCCGCTGCCCCTAATACTTCAGTCCACCTCAACTTGAGGCTGAGGCGCATGTTCCCTCCCCAGAAGACCCCCTCGCGAAGCAGCACCCTGTATTCGCCACTGGCAAGGGGGATGTCCACCACGCCCTCCGTGCCCAGTTGCTCATAGATTATCCTGCCGGTGGAGGAGTACAGATAGAAACCGCCCGGGGCGGGAAGCCTGAAATTGCCTGCCAGCCTCGCCTGTTCAGCAGCAACAGCGAAGGATACCGTGATCCCGTTGGGAGTGGAATACGGCTCCCCTTCGTAAACGGTTACTTCCCTCTCCACCACGGCGGCTGGCTGCGCCTCAGGCACCTGACAGGGCTCCCACCTTATTTCAATGTCCTCATAGGTCTCAACAACCGGGTAAGGCACCGTCCTGAAGGGGATAGCGAACAAGATACAGATGAGCACGACCGCGCCGATGACCCCACCCCACAGCGGCCTCCCTTTTAGCCATTCCGAGGCAGTAAGGATAAACCTTGCAATATTTCTCAGCCACAAGGGCGCACCTCCTTACATGTAAAACGCCACACCGGTCTGGCAGTAATAATCCGATACGAGTGGCTTCGCCGACAGTCAAGATTTTTCAGCCCCGCAATCGTGCCGAGGCGCAGGACATTTATCGATACAAGAGACTCTGCATGCTTCGGAGACACGAGGTCAGTCGCATTGAGTAGAGAGCCGCTGACAAACCTGGCCTAATATGCCCGTCTCCTTGCCGCCTGGACAATTACCGCAGCCGTAATGATGGCCAAGCCGGCAACTGCCGTTAACACCACGCCCTGAGCTGGCACCTCGGGGACGGAGAGCCGCTTCAGCACTATGCCCAGCAGCGCCCAGTCAACCACCAGGGGGTAGTAGGCATCCCTCCTCGAGAAAAGTACCCACAGTGCTATGGCAATGCCAACGATAATCACCGCTATCGCCCAGAACTGCTCGCTGAGGCCAAACCTGCCCCAGTTGATGCTCACCAGCAGAGTGGTCACATTGGCGATTGTGGCTATGGTAATCCAGCCGAGGTAAATACTGAAAGGAAGGTGCACAAAATACCTCTCAGCCCTGCCCGCCCTCGACTTCCCGATATTCAGCCGCAGGTAAATGGCTATCAGAGGGCCGAGCAGTATCAGCATCACAAGCAGGGAGAGTGGCACCTTCTGATAATGCCAGGCGAATATCCAGCCGATGTTGGCAAGACAGGAGATAAAGAACAATACCCCGATCCTATCTATGAAGAGGGCAGTGCTGGCCTCTCTTCTTGCCGCGCGCACTAACTGGTAGACGACAAAGATAGCGAGCAGCAGATAGATTATTCCCCAGATGGAAAAGGTAAGCCCTGCCGGCACAAACAGGTTGGGATAGAGGTCAGACAGTTCCCCAGTGGTCTTGTTATTTATCGGCAGCGCGACAGCCAGCCAATTGACGACGATGACACCAAGGAACCCCAGCAGGTTAAGGACCGCCAACACCAGCACAGAATGAGTTCTATTCATATCTCCCCCTCAATGTTAGGCAGAATGTCCGACCGAGCCCTGCTTGGGCGGACCCTGTGGCGACATTATACTCTAGCCCTCTTAGCGCGTAAATTACACCTGTACTAGAGTCCATTCTGCCGGCATCGGCTGGTGCTTGGCTTCACTGGCCCGGCGGTCCGACACTCCAGGCGTTATGGCACATGCCCAAATTGACAAGGGTTATCTCCATTCCGGGATATCACGTGGCGAGAGCTTCCGATTGCCCAAGGCCTCGAACTCTTCCTTGCTCATGTAATGTATCACCGGGTGGTAGGGCCCCATTACACCCGGCCTGTTCTCGCCCACCAGGGACATATCGTATTTAGTGGCAGACCACGCCGCCTTTTCCCAGGGAAGATTGTACTCATCGGGGGCGTATGTGGGCAGGTGCCATTCGGGCATGACGCTCATCCAGCGGATGGTTATGGTCTGACGCGAGCGCGCTCCCCAGTTAGCCCAGGTGACGCCGTTCTCGGCAGTAGCATTGCACGGCCTGTTTTCCGGGGTGGAATAGACGATGATATATTCGTCGTCCTCATTCAGCACCACTTCATCATCCATCAGGGAGCCATAATTCACCGCCGTCTCATATTTGTCATCCTCGCCTCTGCCATACTGGGATATAGACCAGTAACGTACTTCACCGCCGGTCATGACGGCCTCGCCGTTGCGGGTCCGGGGGAATTTAGGCATTTTGCCGGTAATCACGTAAACCGTGCCGGACCGAGCTGAAAAATCCTGGTCAGGTAGTTTATGTTCTTACAGGCGGTGGCACAGCCCTCATAGTTACCCGGCGGCTCAGCCGCCTCTCCCCGATTGAAAAGCAGCAGGAACATGCGGCGTATGTTCTCCTTTATCTGGTCGCTTGTCTGGGTGGTGCCCGTCCGGGAGGCGATGTAACCCGCGGTCTCGAACCTGAGCAATGTCAGACCGAGTATCTTGAACCACCCCTGTTGAGGTCCTATAAAATCGTACGGCTCCCTGGGCACATCGGAGCCAGCGGACACCAGAGTCGTCTCTCGCTCTAAAGCCAGCGAAAAATCGGGCTGCAGCCAGAACTTCTCACCGGTCTTTAGCTGCAGCACCGCCCTAGGTAAGGGAACGCCGCCATAGATGTCCGTGTTCTTATCAGGGGCATATATACGCAACCACAGGACGGAAGGGGTGAATACGTTGCTACCCCAGGGACCGGCAAAACCAAAGGGCCCGCCGACGCGCCTGTTGCCGGGAGCCCGGTACTCAGGACTCTTCATCGCCTCGGGGTTGAGCGCCACAGCATTGCCCAGCATCAAGTCGAAGGTAACGTGATAGTGCCTGTTCGGGGCGGTGCGGTCGGCACCCACCCTGAAGGGGTTGATATTGCCCGGGTCGGGTTCAATATCTACATCCACCAGCAGTACTTCAGGCGTCTCCCCCATAGTGCCGGTTGCCGGGTGCCTGGGGTCGAAAGGTGGCAGTATCTCATAGCTCATGTAACGGGCGTGGGGGAAATCGCCCTCGACCACAAGCTGGCTACCGACCGGGGCCACGAATATCAGCTTCGCGTAGGTGACATGCGGGTCGGTGCCCAGCATATAGAGTCTTTTGAACTCAGGGTCAACCTCATGGCAGGGGATGACCCAACCACTGCTTCTCTGGCAGCACATCCTCAGGCCTCATCAGCGTCCAGTCCCTGGTCTTAGGGTTGTCAATGTACTCAGGCAGCAAGCCTTTGGGTAACTTCGCCGGCACCTCGCCTTTGAGCCACTGGCGAATGTAGTCTTCCAGCCTGTCCGAGAGCTCCTGTGCCTTAGCGTTATGCTCCCGGACATATTCCTCGCCCTTAGCCCGGGCGGCAAGGGCGACCTGAATCCTCTCAGACATAGTCATCTGTGGCAGCTCGGTGTGGGACCAGTAATTATGGGGGTAGGTCTCTGGCTCGGATGTTTCAGCGAAATCAGCATCCCCGTCCGCATCTACTTCAGGCGTTTGCTGCGGCGTGTAAGTCCCGGCTGTGGGGTCCCTGAAGATGGGCAAGTCTGGAGGGACAAAAGTGAACAGGACGAAAGCACATGCCAATACCACCAAAGCAACCAGGCCCAGAATGTTCAGCCACCGGACTAGCTGCCCCGCGACCAGCACCCGGCAACTTACCAATTGCCCTATTGCTATGGCTGCTATGAATATGGCGATATCGATGGCCAAGATGTTGTGTCCGATAGCCGTTGAGTACGAGTAGAACAGTACCGCAATAGTGATTGGCATAAGGTAGATACCGGCCGCTTTGGCAATCAGAAAATTGCTCGTCTTGCCCTTGAGGAAGGGGTACTCGATAATGGCGTAAACCAACGCTGGCCAGAAAGCTATCTTCAGGTGTTCCCAGACGCTCTCATTCACAGCAGCGAGAGCCGCAACGAGGTTCATCTCTCCGGACAATTCGTAGGCAAAATGCAGGAATGCCCCCAGGAGCGAGATGAAAACGATGCCCGCCATCTCCCACTTCAACAACGACCTTTCCATTTTCCCCTGAAGGTCTCCCATTAAGATGCCACAATAATATAACCACCGACCGCCACCGTCAAAGCGCAGTCCGAAGAACGCTCACGTTGTGGGAAATAGCTCACAGCACCATGGGCTGGTTGGTCATACCCTGTCTAACAGTCCTTCCCTGGTCGCTGGGCAGGCACCATAACACAGGGCAGCTGTGTCCAGTAGATGGCGTCGCATTAGCTGGGAATGCCCAGGGCTATCGACTATAATGAACCGGGGCATCAAATGGTAGGGGTGCGGTGCTGAAGAAATTTCTGCTGACTATGGCTATAGCCGCAGGGACCTTCGTCTTCAGCGTCATAGCGCACAATGCGGTCAGCGCTGCCTTTGGCACGGAAGAGCCCGTCTTTTTCACAGTAGCCGTAACCCTGTGTCCTGCTGCGTTCCTTGTCGGGGCTGTAGGCAGCATAGTCATGGCTATCAAAGGCAGGCGCAGGTCCTAGAATAGCCACCTGCGTAGTTGCATGCTGTGCCCCCTGCCACATGCCCACATAGCCGGACTGTCCCAACGCAAAGCCCGTGCTCTGCTGGACTCCTGACCGCACAGCCTACCGCAAACGCTTCCCGTGCCGAATATGGCGACCTTGGGCACAGAGGGTTATGCCACTGGCCGGTCACCCTTAGAGCGGGCAAGGTGGTGTTGTACGATAGGGGCTTTCGCTGAATCACATGACAAGACTGAACCTGTATAGGAAAATGCGAACCTTCAACTTGGGTATTACGGAGGGACGAGAGACACCTGAACCCCAAACCGAGTTTTTGTCCCGCGCAGGTTAAGCACTTTGGATAGCGGTGCTCGCCTTCTTGATTGCAGGAAGAGGTAGGAACTCAATTTTTAGCTTTTCCATCGCATCTGCAGACTTCAAACACCGGGGGAAGTTAACATCCTTGAAGAACACAATGCAGAGTGGTTCAAAAAGTTGCTTCAAGGTCTCGTTCAGAATGTCATCAAGCTTCGCATACACATTTTGAATGCCTTCGCTCTCGATTTTGGCTTCCAGAAGCCTTCTGTAGATCCAAGTCAGGTGATAGGTTAAAGAGCAGAATTTTTGTCATAACCGGTTTCCCCACCAGTATTATTTAGATGCTCAGAGGCACGCCCAACTGGCTTGTGGCGTGTGGGCTGCAATATAGGGCGGTATAGCCACCGGGGCCTGCTGCGGCTTGTTTGGGCAGCGCTCTTTCGTGGCAGTTTTTAACGCAGTTGCCAAACCACTTGGTATTCAGTCGCCAATTGCAGAAACTTTGTGAGCTTCCTGCGCAGCATGCAGCTGCAAGCAACAAGACGCACACAAACTGCCCTCTACCTATTTTCCACCGGCCTCTCGCTGCCCCAATCTTGCCTACCGCTTACTCGGCGGCATTACCGGAAAGTCGATGTACGAGGCATACTGTGAGTCGTGGAATATGGTCTGCATGGCGGGAATGCCCCGGGCATCTTCTCCGGCAGGGTTGCCGGTATTCATGTTGCGCTCGAACCGCGGGAAATTGCTGCTGGTGATATCTATGCGGATGCGGTGCCCCTTTCGGAAGAGGTTGCTGGTGGAAGCTAAATCAATCACATATTCATTGATTTCCCCCGGCGTTACCAGCTCGGGCCTGAGAATGGACTTCCTGTATCTCGCCCGTATGCAGCCCTCGGCCACATTTATGGACATACCGCTGGGATAGACATCGGTCAGTTTGACGAAGAAGTCCGTGTCCCTCGCCGAAGTGGAAGCAAAGAGATGGAGTTTCAAAGGACCGGTTATCTCTATATCCTCTTTCAACTCAGGGGTGGTATAGCACAGCATATCATTCCGCCTTTCAATAACTGACTGGTCCTGCGGCCCGGCGGGCTGGTTGAGGTCTGGATTAAGCCTGCCACCCCTCGTGGGCACAGGGTCGTGCGGGTTGTAGACATAGATGTCCGGTGGCTCCGCGCCTGGCTCTTCCGGGCTGAGCAACCCATCTCCAGAGGCGGAGTTAGCATGCCCCCGGCTGTGCAGATAAAACCGCTGCCACTGCGTCTCCGGCAGAGGCCAGGTGGTGGCACTTCGCCACCTGTTCAGTCCCATGACAAAGTAGCGGATGGGGACAAGGTAAGGACTGTCAATTCCCCTCAAGTATTTATCGAAAAACTGCAGGTGCCTCTCGGTGGCAAAGGAGCCCGCTCCAGAGGCGTAAACGCCGAAATTGAGCGCTCCGATGAAATTGTGCAGCCTCGCCCCGTGCACCCAGGGCCCCATGAAAACATGCTGCCCCTCGCGGGCGATCTGTGAGCCACCTTTTTCCCGCATCTTGAGGAAGTTGAGAAAGGTGTGCCCCACGCTCATATCATACCAGCCACAGGAATGCATTATCGGCACCTTCACTTTTTCGTAAGGCCAGAAGAGTTCTTCCTCCGACTTTATCCCCTTTATGTTGTCATAGCTCAGGCGCCTCTGAAACCATTGCTCCATCCCTTCAAACTTGAAATACGGTATCTCTTTGAGGGGCAGATAGTTGCACACTTCCTCGAAGTTGTTCAGGACGTAGCGGATGTTTTCCAGTGCTCTGGAAACGTCCTTTCCCTGCCTCGCCATCCTGGCCAGCATGTCAAAAGCCATGTTGGCAAACCAGCTTATGGTGGTCTCCACCTCCTTGACACCGCACATTTCAGCTTCGCCCAATATGCCGGCGCCGATGACATGGGGCGCAATCGCCTTAAGATGGGGCGGGTTCTCTATCGCCGCCTGCCACGCGTTCCTCGCCAGATATGAAGCCCCTGCCATGCCAACATTACCATCGCACCAGGGCTCGGCAGCCACACACTCTACGGTGTCATAGCCGTCCTGCCCTTCCGGTGCACCGGGCACAAATTCGCCTTCTGAGGCGAACCTGCCCCTGGTATCCTGGATGACCACTGCGTACCCGGCAAAAGCCGCCTCGATGGGTGAAAGGAAGTCGCTGAAGGCGGAACGGGCCTTGCCATATGGCGTCCGTATCACGATAGCGGGATGCTTTTCGCTGTCGTCCGGTCGGTAAACATCAGCCCTCAGGACAACTCCGTCGCGCATGCGCATGGGGACGTCTCGGTCGACACGAATTGACTTCACCATTTCTCTCCTCCTTATCTGGCTGCTAGAGACAGTCTCCTTCGGAGCATTATCTCTTCACCGGACTTCTACGTCAATCCATCGGTGGTTCGTACCTTACGAACAGCTACAACGCAAAATCAGGAGCGTCTTTCAGTCTGCACCAGCTTGAGCGAACTGAAGAGCCAGGGAGCACCCAGGGTAATCCACAGCCCCATCAACGCATAACGCAGGAAGCGGAACACCAGGTACAGCCCCGAGCCCTCGCCCGGGAATACCGCCTTGAGCCCCAGATAGAGCGCCAGTACCACCGCGATACCAATAAGGAAGCGGGCAAGGCGCTGCCACCAGCACCCACTGGCATCAAAGCGGACATAGCGGTGGGCTAAGGCAAAGCCCACCCCAGCCCCGGTAAGCGGTGCCAGTGAGGCCACGGTGTCCCTGGTGGGATGGAGCAATACCAGCACCACGGGCACAGCCAGCGCCAGCAGTACTTGCCGCCGCAGTTTCAGTTTAGATACCCATTCCTCCACTGGCGGCTGCACCACCAGATAGACCGCTAGCAATATGCTGCCAATCACCCAGCTGGCGAGCACATCAGTGGGGAAATGCACGCCAAGGTACACGCGGGAAAAGCCGATGAGCACTATAAGCGCTATTGCCAGACCCCAAAGCCACCCCCTTTTCCCCCAGGCAGCAAGCGTACCCCAGACGACGACAGCCGACTGGGCATGCCCGCTGGGGAGTCCATAGCCCTCGGCTTCGGCGAGCTTCACCGCCGGCTCGAGGACAAAGGGGCGCGGATGTTGAAATAAGTCCTTCAAGCCAGCATTTAGGTAACTCGCCATAAGAAAAAGGGCGGCGAGGCGCACACCGAACCTGAAGTCCACGCACCACACCAGCACGGGGATGAGAATCAGATAGAACTGCTCATCCCCCAGAAAGGTGATGGCGCGGAAGATGCCGTCCAACAGCGGCCCGTGTACCTGCTGGACCGCAACGATTACGCTGAGCCCCCATTGCCAGATCGCTTCCATATTCCCACTCCTGTATAGTTTAAGCTAACCCAGAGTTGGCAAACCAAGACTAGAAGTCCAGCACAGGGTCTGGCGGGGCAAATACCTTGAAAGGATGCCAGTACCCTTTGTCCGGCACAAAACGGAGTATGGCGATGAGATGCCCATCGGCATTATAAGCACGACAGTATCTCTCGCCGGGCCCTACATCAGCGGAGACCACAAGCGGGCTCCCATGCCTGACTGCAAGTTCTGTCTCTCCGCTGAGTATCACCGCCTTCCAGCCTAATAGCGGCGTATCCATAGGATGGAGCAGCTCTGTCCAGACATCCTCGCGACAGGCGCACTCAAACTCGGGCAGGGTGACGGCTTCTTCGATGGAGAAAGGACCACAACGCAGCCTGGTGAGGTTATTGAGGAAGGCACCGCAACCGAGACGCTGCCCCAGGTCGTGAGCCAGCGAGCGGATGTAAGTCCCTTTGCCACACTCCACCTCGACGGTGAGGAGCGGAGGCTGATAGCTCATAAGCCTGATATCGGTTATAGTCACCCGCCTCGGCCTGGGGTCTACCTTCGACCCCTGTCGGGCAAACTGATAGTAAGGCTTGCCATCTTTTTTCAGAGCACTGTATGCTGGCGGGACCTGCTCTATGGTACCACGGAAGGAAGCTAGCGCTTGTTCTATCCTGTCCACAGAAACACCGTCGATATCGCCAGTGTAGACGATTCTGCCCTCACGGTCGAAGGTATCGGTGACAGCGCCCAGCTTTATCTCTGCCCGATAGGTCTTGCCGCCATCAGCGATAAACTCAGCCACCCTTGTCGCCTGGCCAAAGCATACCGGCAGCACACCGGTGGCGATGGGGTCCAATGTACCAGCATGCCCTACCCTCTTCTCGCCGGTGAGGCGCTTCAGCCGGGCGACGACGCCGAAGGAGGTAACCCCCTCAGGCTTGTTGATGTTGAGGATGCCATCAATCGCCAAGGTCTTCCCCGGTCTCCTCAGATGCCAGCTCATCGATAAGCTTGAGCACCCTGGCACCTTTCTCGATGGACTCATCGAGGTGGAAGCTGAGCTGGGGCATGTGCTTCAGCCGCAACCTGCTGGCAAGTTCGCGACGGAGGAAACCGGACGCGGCAGCGAAGCCCTTCAATACTTCCTCCTTGCTTACTTCACCACCAAAGATGCTGAAGAACACTCTAGTATGGCTCAAGTCCACCGATGTAGTCACCCTCGTTATAGAGATAAAACTCCGCAGTCTGGGGTCGTTGACCTGCTCGCGAAGCAGTTCACTGATTTCCTGTCTGATAAGACTGCTAATGCGTTCAGTTCTTCTGGTCATGCTACCACCTCCTCAGGAGGAAACAGTGCAGAGTTGTGGCTGGAGATTGAGTGTATTACTTCAGGTCACAACTTCCTTGCGGAAGACCTGAATGATGTCGCCGACCTGAAAGTCGGAAAAGCCCTCCACTCCGACACCGCACTCGAAGCCAGCGGCTACCTCCTTCACATCCTCTTTGAACCGTCTGAGGCTGCTTATCCTGGACTCGCAAATCACCTTACCTTTCCGGACTACCCGCGCCGTAGCGTCCCTCCGGATCCTGCCCTCCTTGACTGAAACGCCGGCCACTTTACCCTTCTTGGCACTCTCGAACACCGCCAGCACCTCAGCCTGACCTTCCAGGACCTCGGTGTAGGTGGGCTCGAGCAGTCCTTTCACCGCCTTGGAAACGTCCTCTACCAGTTCGTAAATCACGTTGTAATAGCGTATGCTCACGCCTTCGAGCTCAGCCAGCTTCTGCGCCCCGGGCTCGGCTCGGGTATTGAAGCCAATGATGATCGCCTTTGAGGCTACGGCGAGAAGGACGTCGCTCTCGGAAACGGTGCCGCTGGCACTGTGAATCACCCGCACCTTCACCTTGTCATCGCTAAGTCTTTCTAGAGAGTCCTTTATCGGCTCGATGCTACCCTGAACGTCGGTCTTGAGGATAATGTTAAGCTCCTTGGTCTTGCCAGCACCAATCTGGGCCGAAATACCACTGAGGCTGACCGCCCTGGCACACATGGCCTCGCGTTCCGCCTGCCGCTTCTCAAGGAGCTGTCTTGCTTCACGTTCACTGCCCACCACCTTGAAGCTATCGCCAGCTTGAGGCACGCCGTTGAGCCCCAGCACCTCTACTGGAGTTGCCGGTTCCGCTTTCTTAATGTGCTTACCCAGGTCGCTGGACATGGCTTTTACCTTACCCCAGGTATCACCGGCCACCAAAATATCCCCCAACTTCAAAACGCCCTTCTGCACCAGGAGCGTTGCCACCGGACCCCGGGATTTGTCCAGCTTGGCTTCAATCACCACGCCCTCAGCGGGACAGTCGGTCTCAGCCTTGAGTTCCATTATCTCAGCCAGCACCAAGATGTTTTCCAGCAGGTCGTTTATGCCTTCCTTTTTCTTGGCTGACACCGGTACGCAGATGACATCGCCACCCCACTCCTCAATCACCAGACCTAGGTCGGCAAGCTGCTGCTTGACCCTTTCCGGATTGGCTTCGGGCTTGTCTATCTTGTTGATAGCCACCACTATGGGTACATCTGCTGCGCGGGCGTGGTCTATAGCCTCGATGGTCTGCGGCATCACACCGTCATCAGCAGCCACCACCAGTACAGCAATATCAGTCACCTGAGCGCCGCGTGCCCTCATGGCGGTGAAGGCCTCATGACCCGGGGTATCCAGGAAGGTGATTTTCCTCGAGTCCACCTCCACCTGATAGGCACCGATGTGCTGGGTGATGGCACCGGGCTCAGTGGCGGCAACATTGCTCTGTCGGATGGCATCGAGGAGACTGGTCTTACCGTGGTCAACATGTCCCATGATGGTCACCACCGGCGGGCGAGGGGCAAGCTTACCAGCCCCGGTAGGTGTTGGGCGCTTTATTGCCACTTTGGTCACCGGCCTTCTAGCCTCCCGACCGTAGATAGCTGCTACCAGAGCCGCTGTATCGAAATCGAGCACCTGGTTTATGTTCGCCATGATGCCATTGCGCATCAACTGCTTGATGACTTCAATGGGACTGACCTGTAGCAGTTCAGCCAACTGCCTGACGGTGATGGACGGTGGCAGCACGATATAGGGTCTGGACGGCACCGAGGCTTTAGCGCCGGCGTTATTCTTGGCCTCGCTCGCCCTGGCAACGCTCGCTGCAGGCTGTTTTCTCTCCCCCGTGGTCACCCTTCGATTTCCCTCTTGGATGGCAAATTCTTGCCATATTCTACCAGCATCTGGCGATTTTCCAAAGTCAGCTTGGTGCGCAGGGCGTGCTCCAGACGGTTACCCTTCAGCCCCACCTCCCAGCACTCACGATAGGGACAGAGATAAGCGCCCCGACCCGACTTCTTTCCCCGAGGGTCAATCTGCACTTCACCCTGATAGTTGACCAGCCTGACAAGCTCCCGTTTGCCCTTTGTTTCCCTGCAGGCTATGCAGGTGCGCAGCGGTACATGCTTGCGCCTAGGGGTCTGCGACCTGGTCTCACTCTTCAAATTCATCCTCGTCTGTATAGGCAGGCCTGGGGCGCGCTTTCCTGATTTTTTCTTTACCTTTTGCTGTCTCAGACTCTTTCTTGCTCTTCTTCACCTTCTCCTGCCGTGCCGGCAGTATGTCCTCGGCAAAGCGTATTTGCGGTATCTCTACAGCCTTGGCCGCCGGCGCTGTCCCGGAAGTGAGCACAAGTTCATAGTCCGTCGCCGGCACCACCGC
>Ga0078972_1005733_pt1 | contig 30977 bp, 28 predicted proteins | sample YelNatPaOPGAMG01_FD_67568 | JGI IMG/M metagenome (GOLD analysis project Ga0078972, IMG submission 67568) | Hot spring thermophilic microbial communities from Obsidian Pool, Yellowstone National Park, USA - OP-RAMG-01 (SPADES assembly) (version 2) | ecosystem: Environmental > Aquatic > Thermal...
TTTCGCCATTGTCCTCGACCAGTCTGGTCGAGTTGTCGCTAGGAGAAAGCTTGAGAATGAGCATGTTCCAAGTTTACTTGAACAGTTTAATGTTGAAAAGATAGGTTTGAAGTCTTCAACCTACGTTGTTCCCCTGTACCGTGCTTTAGTGGATAGGGGGTTTAGGGTTGATGTTGGCCATCCCAAGAAGACGCGTTACATAGCAGAGGCAAGGATTAAAAGTGATCGCGTAGACTCTAAGGCTATTGCTGAGCTTGTGATGCTTGAAGCCTTGCCGCAGAGTTATATGCCTCCTCCTGACATTGCGGCTTTACGAGAAAAGGTTAGGCGTAGAGCGTTTCTTGTGAGGCAGAGAGCCAAGTTTATGGCTAGGTTGGAAGCCTTTTAGCCTATGAGGGCATTAAGCCGTCTGAGAGTTGTGGGTTTTTCACGCATAAGGGCGTTTACTGGCTTAGAAGTTTAAGCTTAGAGCCTGTGGACTGCTATTTGCGTGTTATGGAGCCTTTGAACTTTGAGGTACGCCGTTTATCCTTGGATCTTAAGGGTTTGGCTGGCTTGGACGAGGATGTCAAGCTTTTAATAACTATTCCTAGTGTTGGCTATTATACGGCTTTGCTTGTTAAGGCTGAGATCGGCGATGTAAACCATTCAAGAGCGGCGATCACTTGTGCAGCTATGCTGGGCTTGTCCCATCAAAGCATAGTAGCATAGGCCTGGAGAGGCATGGTGGGATTACGTGTGAGGGTAGCCGTTGGCTCCGCTGGGGGCTATGGTTGAAGCTGCGTTGACGCATGTTAAATATGACACTGCCATCACAAGGGCTTATCATAGGATTGCTTAGCGTAGGGGGAGGAAGGCTGCCTTGGTTGCCACCGCTAGGAGGCTGCTTTTCCTCATGGTCAGGCGTAGGGGTTCCCCGCAAAGTTGCTGTACCCCCTTTATGGGTGGACGTGCGCGCGATTGGAGATGCCTGGTGGCGGAGCCATAGTGCCCTTTTCTTGGGTGGATAGATGCATGCCTCCCTTTATGAGAGGGAATTAAGGTTTGTGGAGGTGGTCTGTTAAGGCTTAAGGCTTAGGTTTATGATGGGGGAACGCTTTCCCAATGACCCCCTTCACAATGAATAAGTGTGTGTTCATGAATGGGGGAGAAAACTGTATATGAGCCCTTCTCATAGGCGCATATTTAGAAATTGGCCTGCTTGAAGTTTAGTCCGTATAATCGAAGTTTTACATGTTCGAGTCAATGTTCGAATGTATTCCGCTATTGATGTATTATCCCTTGTTGAAATCAATTACGGCTTGAGTATTTAGTTATCGTGAAGAGCTGTATGTGGTGTTTGTTGGTTAATAAAAATTTATAAGTTTCCATATTTTCAAATAGAGCAAAATTGGCGCGAGTCTGGAACATTTGAGTATCCTAAAAAACTTGGTAAATAAAAAGTTTGCCCCGATACTTTTGTTACCCTTATTGATTCATATAGTTGGTCTTGCTGCGAACGGTCTGGTCCTTTATGCTTTAGATCTTGGTTCCTCGGTGTACGATGTCGCCATGATAAGCATTGTTGGAAGCACTATGGAGTTGGCAATATTGCTTCCGACAGGTTTTCTTTCAGATAGATACGGACGTAAGAAGATGTTGCTTATTAGCCAGCTATTGCTTGTTATAGGGGATTCTATTAGATTAATGGCCAGCAAGCCGTGGCATCTTTTAGCTGCAAGCTTCTTCGGGATGGGTGGCGTTTCGGAAACGCTATCGCTTGTCGCTACTATTGTCGGCGATCTTGCTGTTGAACCACGTGAAAGAGCTTCGGTGACGAACACGGTTTACTTTTGTTCGGCTTTAGGAATGGTAGTTGGGCCTACTGTTGCAAGCATGCTTCTTCTATACGTTAAAATAAAGACGCTTTTTTACATTTCATTTTTCGCACGTTTAGGCTTTGTCTTCTATATTCTGTTTATAATAAAGGAACCAGAACAAATAAAAGCTGAAAAAATCAGTTATAAGAAGAGTTTAGTAAACTTAATTAGGAATAGAAATATGCTTGCAGCAATCTCTGTTCAAATTTTCTTATTTGCAATGTTCTCTATGGAGAATACTTATGTTCCAGTTCTTGCCCGCAGTAACTTTTTTCTCTCGGATTCTCAAATAGTATCATTGAGAAGTGTAAGAAATCTTGCCAGCTTGTTATTTAGGTTATTCTCAAATGAAATCTTTAACAGGATTAGGTATAAGCGGCTCATCATATTGCTTTTTTCAGTGAGCAGCCCAACTATGTTTGCCATTCCTTTTTCCCCGAATTATGAACAGCTCTTAGCACTTTATTTTGTATGGGGTTTTTGTTTTGGGGGGCTCTACTTATTGAGCGGGGTAGTAACTTCTCTTGTTTCCGACAGGAGCAACCGAGGGGCTGCCTTTGCACTCAACTCCTTTTCATCCGCATCTGGCAATTTATCTTCCATAATTATTGCACCAATAGCGGATGCTATGGGTGTTTCTTTTGTTTTTAACATAGGGGCCATGTTACCCATCATCCCTATACTACTCGTGTACAAATTAATGGCAGGGAACGAGCCGATCGGGTAGCGGGATTTAGACTTAAATTTTTCCACAAGCTTTTAGGTCATAAGTTTTTAAGCAACTTATCGGTTTGATGAAAAAAGTGTAAACAATTAGCACGTTAGCACGTTAACTAAAATGTCTGTTTTGAGTTCTCTTGTTGCTTCATTAAGTGCCGCACCTTTGTGGTAAATCATCATTTGCCCAATGCATAAAAGTTACTTTTAAAAGCTTGTGTACATAAGGCTGTCCTAAAACTACAAAAAGAAAAAATGGAGAGATTTAAGCTTCCATTTTTATTCCTTTAGTCTCAGGGGCTCTGCCCAACCAGAGAAGCAATATTGCGCCAATTCCGCCAATAGCAGTCAAAAGCCAGTATACAGTCATAAGGCCGCCTAGGTATGCTGCAAGAAAACCTGTAATCATCTGAGAAAATGCTGCGAAAAGTCCTCCAATGATAGTCCTTAAACTTGTGGCGGTCCCCCTTATGCTTGTTGGAAATAGTTCTGATGACCACGCCCGTTCAGTGTTAGTGCCTCCATTCCAACCAAATACCCATACGCACCAAAATAGTAGGTAAAAGGCTATAACCGGAAGTGTTGCTCCAACCCCTACTAGGATGTTAGTCCTGAAACAAAGTTGTGCTCCAATTAGGCCTACAATCGAAATAGCTATCAAAGTTTTCACTCTGCCAATCTTGTCAGATAGTCTCGGCCATACAAATGCTCCGACAGTTCCTACCAATGTCATTACAATCCCCAAAGCTCCTGTCAACTCGTAGGGGAATTGCAACACTGTTAATTCAAGGTACGACCTGAAATTAATTGGCAGCCCCAGTAGAGTTGCAATACAAACATAGACTAGCGCTGAAAGGACAAATCTCCTTCGTGTTTCTGGAGCGAAAAGCTGTCTGAAAGGCACTCTCTGTTTGGAAATTTTGCCCTCCGCCATAAGCTTCTTACGCTCTAGCCACAAAGAAGATTCCTTTAACGCCACGAGACCTAAAATTGCTACAAAAAAGTTCCAGGCCACTCCATACCAGTAAATGCCTCGCCATCCAATTCCAGTTACCGAAGCAACAATCAACATTCCACTGGAGTTTAAAGCCCCAAGTAAACCAAGCGCACCACTAACTCCTGCTGCAAATCCTCTTCTATCCTTAGGAGCTTCTTCATATATGTATAACGCGGCCAATGTCGACATAAGCGCAAATATACCCGTAAGGAGTCTGCCAGCCATAAAATACCACTCATTGGGCGCCATTGCCAAGTATATATAGATAATTCCGGTGATGGCATTTGCTAAAACCCATGTTTTTTTGCGTCCAAAAGCGTCAATAATAGGACCAGAAATAAGTGCTGATATTACACTGCCGATGCCCCACACTCCAACTAGAATGCCCACTATCTCTGGACCTAAACGCCATGTTGCTGATATCATACCTATAGTATGTGCCATCAGCAGCGAATCCATAGCGTCGCTCCATGCACCTAACCCGCCAACAACAGCAGCTTTTTTCCAGTATTCAACCATGAAATTTTCCTCCATTTTACCTTTGTTAGCTCTTTTTTAGCGCTTTTGATTTATATAACTTGCGTTCAATCACAGTGTTGAGAGTTGCGAAAATCTTAAATGGGATATTATTAATTCAAAGTAAAAAAGGTTGTTTGGTGTTTGAATGGCAAAGAAACTTCCATTTCAGTGGGTTATATTGCTTCTATGTTGGCTCGTATTTTTTGCCATTAGATTGTTAAGTTTTGCCATCATACCTTTAATGTTTGCTGTAGAACATGAATTTCATTTGACAGCGGATCAAATTGCCATACTTATTTCTATTCCCTCGCTTTTAACTCTTGCGCTCAGTTTTGGGGCTGGTGCGATAGGTCTTGCAATAGGCATTAGGGCAACAGTAGGAATGGCAACTTTGACGGTGTGCATATCGGGGGTCCTAATGTATTTAGCTGACGGCTACCCCTCACTACTAATATCGCGAATTCTATTAGGGATCGGATCCAACTTAGCAGGGCCCAACCTCGCCCCTATGATTGGCGCATGGTTTACGTCGAAAAAACGGCCCATTGCCCTAGGAATTTACACAACCGCTATTCATGTAAGCGATATCGTCAATACGCTTGTCACTGTTCCGCTACTCCAAATTTTGGGATCTTGGCGAAACCCCTATCTTATTTACACAACTATCATGCTTGCGTTCACGTTCATGTGGTTTATACTAGCAAGACTTCCACATGCAAACTTCGCTCAGAATGGTCTGGAGTCGAGAAGACTGTGGCATATTTCGTTGAAAACGGCGGTAGGTACGGTTCTTAAAAGCAAGAATATTTGGTGTCTAAGCGTAGCAACCTTCTTTGACAGCGTGGCAGCCATAGGAATAGTAACCTTAATCCCCATTATCAATCTCGTTTTTAAGGGATTAGATCCGGCTGCCGCGTCTTTCGCTGCATTTCCTTTCTACTTTGGGACGGTGGTTGCCATGCTTGTGTGGGCGCCGATTTCCAGTATGCTTCAGAGTAGAAAGATCACATTTATCCTTCATTCAATTCTCACGACGATGCTCTACTACTTAATAACACTTATCCCTGCAGAACCATTAGGGCTTTATATGGTTTTTATGTTTATTACAGGGCTACTTTCAGCATGGTTTCCGCCATTAAATAATACGTATATCATGGAGCTACCTGAAGTAGGCCCTATGTTGTCACCAGCAGCTTTAGGCCTTACCAACTTTTTTGGAATGGGAATGGGAGGCTTCATCGGTCCGCTTCTCATGGGATACGTTCCTTATATGGCGGATCTAATAACAATTTATGTAATTTTTATGGCTGTCAGCACGATTTTCTATCTCCCTCTCACTGAGACATACAAAAAGAAACAAAGATAAACTGCCTCATCGCACATATAACTGCCAATAAGGATGGCTGTCGTTTACTCCTGTGTACTTAAAGTAAATATAGATTCCTCCTCAACGCTAGTCTTTCCCTTTCTCAGAGTGACTCTCCGTAAGACCTCTTTTAAAAGTGCTTCTACTCAAAATATTAATGAAATCGATCGAAAAACTTTTAAATTTAATAAGCCGATAAAGGCTTTCTGAGGAGGAAAATAAAATGCCGGCTGAAATCAGAATTGACAAAGAGCTATGCACTAGCTGCAAAACATGCGTAGACGCCTGCTTTCTGGATGTGCTTCGTTGGGATGAGAATACGAAAAAACCTGTTGTCGCTTATCCGGAGGATTGCGTTTGGTGTTGTGCTTGTGAACTTGCATGCCCTGCCCAATGCATCGATGTCGTTCCATCTATACCGGTAAGGTTAAGGTTGTCATGTGGAAAGGGGGATCCGTAAAGATGGCTAAAGTTGAAGATTTGGGTGAAGTCGTTAGCGCGGACTTGCTTATCGTCGGAGGCGGAATTGGTGGTCTTGTTGCTGCTATTAAAGCAAAGGAAGAATGCCCCGATGTGGATGTGCTCATAGTGGAGAAGCAGACGGTGGGATATGCAGGAAAAGCCCCGAAAACTGGAGGGTTTGTATGCTTTTCCGGGCCAAATGACGACATTGATAAATTTATGGAATGGCATGTAACAAAAGTTGGCGCCTATTTAGAAGACCAGGAAATGCTGGAAAGATATTGTAGAGAATCACTTGGTTGCTTTGAAAAGCTTAGCGAGTGGGGTGTAACCCTTGCAAAGAATGCTGAAGGAAAAGTTGCTATAATGAAGTCATGGCTGGCTCCACATAACTGGTCAATGACTACTATTAGTCTGGACATGATGCTGCCTTTGCGAGCTAAAGCGCGCAAAATGGGAGTGAGAATGCTAAACAAAATTCAAATAGTGAAACTTCTAACATTTGATAATAGAGTTGTAGGAGCTGTGGGATTCAGCATAGTTGACGGTAAATTCTACATCTTCAAGGCTAAAGCTACACTACTTGCTAACGGCGCTTGCAGCTACAAGGTAAAGCGGTTCTGGATGTCTGCCGCTGGCGAAGGTATTGCCGCCGCTTATTGGGCTGGAGCTGAAATGAGAAACGCCGAGTATGGAAATCTCTACGCGCATATAGTGGCAAAGGATTTAGATTCAACTATCGGAGGTATGTACGCCGCTGAGCAAGTAGTAAACGCTTTAGGTGAAAGTCTAGTGAAGAAATATGTGCCTGAACCAGGTCCTTGGGGTTACCCAGTGCATCCAACTTTCTCTTTAGGCTGGGAAAAAGAGGTAAGAGAGGGTAGAGGACCAATATATGCCGACTTGACGATTCCGAGACCAGAAAGAGAAGCAACTCGCGAAACTGTAGTTAGCGGAAGGACAATGTTGCCTAAAAGTGCCGAATTCTATGCCAAGCAAGAAGAGAAAATTAAAAAGTATTGGCAGCCTACTTCAACAACAAGGATAGAGCTGGAATTGTATTATCATGGCGAGCAGTCATGCATAAAAGTTGACCACAACATGCAGACGACGCTTCCAGGTTTGTTTGCCATAGGAGATGCCAGCTACGCAGGTTCAGCCACGGCTGGAGCGACACCTGCTCCCCCAGGCATAACTCAAGGATGCGGATTAGGCTTTGCCATTGTCAGCGCCATGTGGAGTGGCCCTCCAGCAGCCAGATACGCTTCCGAGGCCCCTGAACCTGAAGTGGATTATGAGCAGGTAAAGCAATTTAAAAATGAGATATTTGCTCCAATAAAGCGCAGCGGTGGAGTTCCAGTAGATGAAATTATCGCTGATATTCAAGACGTAGTAGTTCCAATGAAGATCAATATGAGACGTCACGAAAGGGGATTAAAAGAGGGTCTATTTGAAATTGAAAGAATTAAGCGGAAACTACCTAACTTATGGGCGAGAGACCTTCACTACTTAATGAAGTGTCATGAAGCAAAAGCGATGGCGATATGCGCCGAAATGATGTTTAAGGCAGCCCTTATGAGGACTGAAAGTCGAGGATGGCACTACAGGGAAGATTACCCTGAAAGGGATGACAAAAACTGGCTAAAATGGATAATAGTCAAAAAAGAAAACGAAACAATGAAACTATACACCGAAGATGTCCCGATACACAAATACCGATACAAGCCACAATAACCCCTTTTTCTTTATTTTAAAAAAGATATTTGATTAATTGATAATAGACAGATATGAAAAATCGTGTTTAAGTAATTTACCATTTTTTTTGGTAAATTTGGGCGCCTATTTGCTATGTTTTTTGAAGGGTACATACTATGCCTACGATTACGTCTTTAAACGGCATTTATTTAAATGCTAAAAATCCAAGCTTGCGTGCGCTTAAAACATTTGTGCTGATCATTATGCACAATTTTTATATATTATATATATAAAAACTTGATACTGCCTAGGTGATATGATTTGGAAAAGGGTACAGTAGATGTAGTTGTTGTTGGAAGCGGAGTTGCAGGATTGGCAGCAGCTTTAACCTTGGCTGAAGGAGACTTAAAGGTAGTTCTATTAGAGAAGCATCGTTTCATCGGCGGCGTCTCTAAACTTGGGATGGGGCTGGGTGCTGTAGAACCTCAAAGAAAAAATGAAGCTTTTAATTATATCATGGAAGGTCTCCGCTGGTGTGTTGACGCTCGGTTGGTGAGAGCGTTTATTGATGAAACGGCTGGTACAATTGAGTGGTTAAAAAAACAGGGAGTTGAGTTTGAACCACCTGGGGAGGGATTCAGTCAAACAGGTTTTAAGACGTACCTTGTAAAAATGCCTGAAAAAATCGAACTTGCACCCGGTGAGCCAGCATGGTTAGGTGAGGCGAAACAGGAACGTACATTTCAAGGTGGAAGAACTTATAGGCTGATAAAAACTTTGGTTGACAAGGCCAAAGAAAAGGGCGTGAATATTCGCACTGGGACTCGTACTAAGAAGATTCTTATGCAAGGTAATAAGGTAGCAGGTATTCTCGCGGATGATGAGTCAGGAAAAACTGTGCAAATAAATTGCAAGGCGATAGTTATTGCAAGTGGTGGATTTTTACACGATAAAGAGATGCTCAAGAAGTACTGTGGTTTTGAATTTGGAAAGGATCTTTTCGCAATGCATGGCGTTGAGTTAACTGGTGAGTGTATAAGGATGGCTTGGGAAGTAGGAGCCTTTCCTGATACACAATCAATGGTGCCTCAGTTTGCATTTATACCTGGAGAAGGCCGATGGCATGGTGAACTCGATTTAATGTTGGCGGTGTGGGGAGAACCACGTAACATTTGGATAAACCAAAAAGGAGAACGCTTTGTAAACGAAGAATTATGTCATCCTGAAAAGCGTGATTATATGTCAATGGTGATTGCTGGACAAAAAAATCGATGTGCTTATGTAATATTTGATGAGAATATAAAGAGGTCTATGGAGGAAGATGGCGTTGGCTATCCTCTCTATCTATATCAGCCCCCCTTGACAAAAGTTCAAGATCTTGACGCTGCCATAAAGAGAAGACTGGAAAAAGGTGAAAAAGACATATTTGTAGCTGGCTCCTTAGATGAGCTCTCTAGGAAGATTGAAGTTAACGCAGACACTTTAAAGAAAACTGTGAAAGAGTATAATCTCTTCTGTGAGAAAGGCCATGACGACCTATTCTTCAAGAACCCCAAGTATCTACACCCAATAAAGCAACCAAAATTCTACGCGTTCCGCCAATATCCCTGTGCCTACGGAACCTGCGGAGGAATAAAAATAAACGAAAACGCAGAAGTGTTGAATAAAGATTTCGAGCCAATTCCTGGGCTATATGCTGCGGGGGACTGCGCAAATCCGCTGAATATTGGGGGTTGCCTGCGTTTCGCGTCACTCTATAGTTTCGCTGCGAACACTGGACGCATAGCTGGCAAAAACGCCCTGAAATACATTAAATCACACAAATAGGAGAGTGTGTAAACACAAAATGGTTCACTCAGTAATAGTCGATGTCAATCTATGCAATAAATGTAAAATATGCGTGGATGTATGTTTCGTCAATGTTTTCAAATGGGATGAAGCTAATAACGTTCCAGTTGCAGCTTATCCTGAAGACTGCCAAATATGTTGCCTTTGCGAAGTTCAATGTCCCACAAAGGCCATTACAGTTGTTCCAGACTGGAGTTGCAGGCATTATCCTAAAGTGTTAATAGCGGATAGGAGGTAAACCACATGTCTAATATTGAGTTATTGGGAAAAGTGCTTTCCACAGACTTGCTGGTAGTGGGCGGAGGCCTGGCTGGACTTACAGCAGCGATTGCAGCGAAAGAAACAAAACCAGAGATTGACGTGTTAATAGTTGATAAGGCTTCCGCAAGCAAAGGTATGGCGGGTAAGGCGGCTAGGTCTGCTGGAATCCTTAGCTTCGTAACCCCTGAGGATGATCCAGAGGAGTTTGTAAAGTTTTTTGTACATAACGTAGGCTACTTTCTATGCGATCAACTTTTGCTTAGAGAATTTGCCTATTACAGTCAAAGCATTGTAGAGCACCTAAGTTTATGGAATGTGGAGGTTTGGAGAGGACCTGACGGCAAAATCCAATATACAAAGGGTCCCTTCCCGTGGGGAACCACAAACGTTGATCCAGACATGTGCAGAAACATGGCGAAATATGCAAAAAACTTAGGCGTGAAATTTGTTGACAAGGTTTGCATCGCCAGTTTGCTTAGAGACGAAGACAACATCTCCGGCGCGGTAGGATTCAGCCTTTCCGATGGAACATTTTACATTGTGAAGGCTAAGGCGGTAATACTTGCCAGCGGCTCTCAAAATTATGGCGTGACGCTTCTGTGGATTGGAACTGGCAATGGTATATTGGCTGCTTACAAAGCTGGAGCTGAAATGAGAAACGTAGAGTTCGGAAACATGTTTGATTTCACAAGAATAAGTCCAGAGGGTTGGATTTTCAGCGGAGTGCATGGAGGCGCCCATGTTGCTCATGACTTTTTAGTAAATTCAAAAGGAGAGAACCTCAGCCGCAAATATCAAATTAAACCGCCTGACTCTCCGGAAACCGTGCTAGCTTGGTATAGGGAAACTTTAGCAGGCAATGGTCCAATCTTTGTTGATTTTAAAGCTGTCCAAGAACGCCAAATGCTTACTGTCCAAGAACGCCCAATGCTTAGAATGCATAAAAAAGTTCAGGAGCGTTTTGGCTGTATAAATTCAAAGGTTCCTCCATTAAAAGAGGATAAAGCCGAGGTTGTTCCATATTTTATAGGCGAACTTTCATGCGTAAGGGTTAATCATCAAATGGCAACCAGTGTACCTGGACTTTTCGCTGTTGGTGATGTATGCGGTAATGGAAGCGCCCGAGGGGGAGCCGCTCCCACGCCACCACATAAGATTCACGGAACTGGCCTGTTGAACGCTCTTTTCACAGGGATACGCGGTGGAGCGGCCGCAGCTGTTTATGTCAGCGCTTTGAAGGCCATTAATTTTGAGCCTGAAGTAGACTATGATCAAGTTAAGGAGCTTAAAGATGAGGTTTTTGCTCCTTTACGACGAAGAACAGGTTTTTCATCCCGTGAAATTATACATAAAATTCAAGACATCATCGTCCCCGCGGATTGCAGCATTATCAAGAGCGAGGAGCGAATGGAAGAAAGCTTAAACTACGTTTTAAGCGTAAAAGAGAAAATTAGAGAAATTAAAGCTGAAGACTTTCACGATCTTGCTAAATGTATAGACGCTGAAAGCATGGCCTTGTGTGCAGAAATGTTTTACAGAGCTTCATTGATGAGAACTGAAAGCCGAGGGTTTCACATAAGAGAGGATTACCCTGAAATGGACAACAAAAACTGGCTAAAATGGATAATAGTCAAAAAAGAAAACGAAACAATGAAACTATACACTGAAGATGTCCCGATACACAAGTACCCCTACAGACCATTTCAATAAAAGTACATATTTTTCTCCTATCCTTATAATAAATTTTATAAATAAATTTATTGAATGTTAAAAGAGCGGTGAATACATATGGGTAAACAGGATAGAGGTTTTGTATGGTTGGATGGTGGGGATCAGCATAATCCTCCGCCATTTTATGATCGTCCGCCAGAGTACCCTAAAATTATTCAAGAACGTGATGTTATGGTTCCAATGCGGGACGGTGTTCACATATGTGTTGATGTTTACCGTCCGGATGCTCCTGGAAAGTTTCCTGCACTCTTGTCATTTGCCCCTCATAACAAAGATTTGAGTTCACCAGACATCTGTGATTTTCTTTCCCCTCAACCTGCATGGTCCCATCTCTGGTGTGGAGCGCAAGAAGCTGGAGACACTAAATTCCTAGTTTCACGAGGTTATGCTCATGTTATTGGGAACCCGCGGGGTGTAGGAAAATCGGAAGGAATGCCAGGACCATCGATGTTCGGAGCTGAAACCGACCTTTACGATCTTATAGAATGGATCGCCCAGCAGTCTTGGTGTGACGGCAACATTGGAATGATCGGTATCTCTGCTTTTGCTGGTGCCCAGTGGTTTGCCGCAAAACAGCAACCTCCCCATTTAAAGGCAATATTTCCATACGACGCTATGGGGGTGTATGGTTTCAGAGATGCCTTTCCAGGCGGCGTTCTTCATGTCTTCTCATACCTTCTGGATCAGCTTGGCGTTGCGCATATGGTTAGGGGTAGGCCTGGTATTCTTCCGCCTGAACTGGAGCGCTTGTGGGTGGAAGCTATAAATAACCAAGACTATAAAATGTATGTGCACATTTACAATATACTGACTCAAAAGGGGCAACATACGCCGTTTTTATTTTTCACCCTTTTGAATCCATACGATGTTAAAGGTGCCGTGGAAAAAGCTGAGGCTGACTTTGAAAAGGTAAAAGTGCCCGTCTACACCGGTTCAGGTTGGTATGCCTACACTTATAAAATTCATTTGCAAGGAGCTCAGCATTGGTACTGGGGATTAAAGGTGCCTAAGAGACTGCTTTTAACAGGACCAGCGCATTTGGAACGCCCATGGCGAGCATTCCATAGCGAGATTCTAAGATGGTATGATTATTGGCTCAAGGGCATAAACACGGGCATAATGGATGAGCCGCCTGTAAAGGTATGGGTAATGGGAGCTAATAAGTGGCTTCTAGCTGAAGACTGGCCCCTTCCAGAGACGAGATGGATAAAGTTTTATCTTCACAGTTGGGGGCGACTAAGAACGGAGCCTTATACACCGTTAAGCAGAGATGGCTACGATGAACCAGACGCATTTGTTCAGATGCCGCCCACCTTGACAAGGACTATAAGCGGGCTCAAGTATATGACTGATCCGCTGCCTGAAGATACATTGATTGTAGGGCCAAGTGCTTTATATCTATATGCATCAATAGATCAAGAAGACACAAATTGGATAGTCATACTAAAGGATGTTGGTCCAGACGTATCAGTTAGAACCGCAAGGGAAGGTGAAACCGAGATACCTCCCCACCTCCCAGAAAGGGAACTTACAAGAGGTTGGCTTAAGGCCTCCCATAGAGCTATAGACCAAGCAAGATCCAAACCTTGGAAACCATGGCATCCCCTTACGAAAGAAGCTCGCAAACCTGTTAAACCAGGTGAAATAGAACTGTACGCAATAGAAATTCTTGCTACTGCAAATCTTTTCAAAGCTGGCCACCGCATTTGCCTTGAGATAACAAGCCTAGACTTGCCTACCGGCGTTTCAGGAGCCACCAACGTAGAGTACATACCCTACCACATATGCAGTAGCAGAACAACTCTTCATAAAATATACCGCAACGAAAAACATCCTTCACATCTACTCTTGCCAATAATTCCTAACACCTAAAAATTGCTTAGCATTTTGATGGAAAACTGAATGCGAGACAAGCTTAATTCTTATAACACTCGTGTACGCCTTCTAAAATACTTTTTCTATTTTTAGGAACAATGTTACATTTTTGAATTAATGCATAGCAAAGTATCGAAATTTAAGGAGGTAGAATGTGGGTATAGCGGAAAATCTTGTCAAAACTACTTGTAAGAGCTGTCATGGTGGCTGCAGAGTTATCGTTACCGTTGAAAATGGTAAGATAATGCATATTGAAGGTGATTCAGAATCGCTTACGGAGGGAACGATGTGTGCTAAGGGCCTTGCAAGCATTAAAGAAGTTTATAATCCAAACCGAATTCTTTATCCAATTAAAAGGGTTGGAGAACGCGGCGAAGGAAAATGGAAGAGAATCAGCTGGGAGGAAGCTTTAGATCTTGTTGCACAAAAAATTAAAGAAGCTATAGAAAATTATGGTCCTAGCTCTGTGGCCATAGGACAGGGAACCGGTAGAGGTTATAACAGGTACACGTTCAGATTCGCCAGGTCTATCGGCACTCCAAACTTGTTTCTTCCAGCACACTTCTGTTACGGTCCAAGACTAGCGACTTTCGGTATAACTGTTGGAGGAAGACTATACTGCGACTATCATGGCTGGGGCGGGGAATATCCAAAAACAATAATTCATTGGGGAAAACAATTGGAGATCACTAATGCGGATGGTGAGATGGCTGTTTGGTTCCTTAAGGCTCTTGAGAAGGCAGAATATTTTATACTTGTGGATCCAAGGGCAACACGCCTTGCTGCGAGGGCTCTCTGGCTACCTGTTAGGCCTGGTACTGATGCCGCACTCGCCCTTGGAATGATGAACGTGATAATTAATGAGGGTTTATTTGATGAAGATTTTGTAGAGAACTGGACTTACGGCTTTGAAAGGTTAAAGGAAAGGGTTCAAGAGTATCCGCCTGATAAGGTTGCTGAGATAACATGGGTTCCCGAGGAAAAGATTGTAGAAGCCGCACGAGTATTCGCCACGCATAAACCTGGATGCATCCAAATAGGAGAATGTCTCGAGGCTGGTAACAACTCTACACAAACTCTTAGAGCAATAATATGTTTGATGGCTATCACGGGGAACATTGAAAGACCGGGAAGTATGATTAACTGGGTGCCGCCTGACACGGGTCCAATGGAAGACTTCGCACTGGAAGTTCCTGCGCCAAAGGAATTACCAATAGGCGCAGGTAGATTCCGCCTTTTAGCCAGACCACCATTTGCAATGTGCCATGTTGAAACCATGCTCGAGGGAATTCGAAGCGGAAAGGGTCCCGTTAAAGTCATGCACATTCAAGGCTCAAATCCGCTTGTGTGTTATGCTAACTCCAAAGCTGTCTTAGAAGCTCTTCTGAAACTAGAATTCTTATCGGTTGCAGACCTTTACATGAGCCCAACTGCTGAATATGCGGATGTCGTATTGCCCGTGGCTCACTGGCTAGAAACAGACGACATCTATGATATGCATCCTCGATTTTTCGTTTCGGCAATACAAAAAGTAGTTGAGTCTCCTGGAGAGGCATGGCCGGATAATAAAATCTATAACGAGTTGGGTAAGCGCCTAGCGCCTCAGTGGTGGTTTAACAATGTTGAGGAGATGCTTAATTATCAGTTAAGGAAAGCTGGGATAACATGGGAGCAGTTCAAGAGTATAGGCGTTCTAGCGAAGACGGTTAAGGATCAAGTCTATTATAAATATAAAACAGGTTATTGGAAGAAGGGCGGTGGGTTTGATACTCCCACTGGAAAAGTGGAGCTTTACTCAACTGTTATGGAAGAGTTAGGCTATGATCCACTACCATATTTTAAAGAACCGAATGAAAGTCCATTTACTACGCCAGAGCTTTACAAGGAATATCCCTTGATCCTATCAACCGGGGGCAGGTTACCCTACTATTTTCATTCGCAATATCGCCAAAATCCTTGGCTAAGAGAGCTTCAGCCCTATCCGACAGTGCAGATTCATCCCGAAACAGCCAAGAAATTGGGAATTAAAGACGGCGATTGGGTTTGGATCGAAACGCCAAGAGGCAGAATAAAACAAAAAGCAATTCTTTTCGCCGGGATGGATCCTAGAATAGTGGTGGCTCAAGCTTCGTGGTATTACCCGGAAAAGCCCGGTCCAGATCACGGTGTATGGGATAGTAATGCCAATATCCTAACAAGCAATGAATTGCCATTTGATCCCGCAATGGGCTCAACAACCTTTAGGGCACTGCTTTGCAAAGTCTATCCAGTTAAGGAGGGTGAATAACTTGTCGACTGGAACCCCTCAAAAAATGATTTTCGTTGACCATGAAAGATGTATTGGATGTTATGCTTGCATCGTCGCATGTAAAATGGAACATGACTTAGCGCCCTATCCAACATCTCCACCTACAGCGGAGCCGAAAGGGCCCCGTCTCATCAGAGTTTTTCAAGTAGGACCCGAAATAAAGGACGGTAAAGTATACCAGTATTTTGTCGCAATTTCATGTATGCACTGCACTGACCCACAATGTATGTCAGCTTGTCCAGTTAATGCGATATCTAAGCGTGTAGATGGAATCATGCAGGTCGATAGGGATCGATGCATTGGCTGCAAGTTCTGCCTTTGGGCATGTCCCTATGGAGCGCCCCAATTCGATTTAGACGGCAAGATGATGCTGTGCGACTTATGTTTTCATCGCCTTCAAGAGGGGAAGAAAACGGCTTGTGAGGCACACTGTCCTGCAAGGTGCATATACGTAGGTGCTCCTGATGAGATATCGAAAATAATAGGGCAGAGGGCTGCGTCAAGAATTGAGAAACCGCACGAGTCATCGCTTGTAGCGTAGATGTAGTTGCTATGAGAATAGTTATAGTGGGTAACGGTCCAGCAGCAATTAGCGCTGTTGAAGCCATTCGTGCACATCAAATGATGCTGGAATTGAACGATATTGAAATATGGATGCTTTCCAAAGAAACAACTCCAGCCTATGCCCCCATGTTTTTAACAGACTACATAATGGGAAAATTAGAGGAAAAAAGCTTATACCTCCGCGGCAGCAACTTCTATAACCAGTTAGAAATAAAAACTCTATTCGGGGATCCGGTTGACGGGATAGACGATAGAAATAGAAGAGTTATTCTCCAAAGCGGAAGGGAATTTGATTTTGACCGCTTGCTCATAGCTACAGGAGCTGTCCCAATTAAGCCGCCCATAAAAGGCATAGACAGGGAGCACGTTTTCTTTTTGAATAAACTAAGTGATGCTAAGCAAATTGCCAAGAAAATAGCTGCTTGTAAAAAGGCTACAATTATAGGCGCGGGCGCCATCGGTATTGAAGCAGCAACCGCATTAAATGCTTTAGGATTAGATGTAAGCGTTGTTGAGCTTTTAGATCAAGTTGTACCCGCTGTGCTGGATAAGGAAGGAGCCCACTACGTTGAAAGGAACCTGCGAAAGAAAGGTATAAAATTGGTACTTGGAGATAGAGTTTCAGAAATTTTTTGCAACTCTTCGTCTAAAGGTTGCGTCTTAGAAAGTGGCAAAATAATTGAAAGTGATTTAATCATTGTTTGCGTCGGTGTCAGACCTTATATGGATATTGTTAATTCTACAGACATAAAGACATCTAAAGGCATTATTGTAAACGAGAAAATGGAAACCTCGGTGCCTGATATTTACGCTGCTGGAGATGCAGTTGAATCGCCGAACTTGCACGGAAACTACACGCTGAACTTTACTTGGTATAGTGCAGTTGAACAAGGATGGACAGCTGGGTGCAACATCGTGGGAATTAAAAGGCAACTTACAACTTCCGTCTGCGTAAACATACTTAAAGGTCTGGATTTTGTTGCTGCAGCAATAACCCAGGCACCCAAAAGCCTCAATAAGTGCGAAGTGTTAACAAGTAAGGATGAAGAAAAAGGAATATTCGAGAAAATAGTTCTAGATAAAGGGCATATAGTTCAATATCAAGGGGTAAACGTATCCCCTAACAAAATAGGCTTTATACATCAAGCAATAAAGTTTGGAAAAAGCGTGGAGAAATTTAAAGACCAGCTTTTTAAATATGATTTAATAGGGCCTTATACTTTGGAAATGCCTTTTCTTTTCTAATTAATTAAGTCCATAACCTTTTTACTTTTAAATTTTAACCGACTAAAATTGATGGGTAAAATTTTTAAACTTAAAAACAAGGTACTAAATATAAGCGCAATCTATGTTTATAATTGTGGGTGCGAGCGTTTAAGTATGCTTGAAGGAAAAGGGCTTACGAAGTTTTTCGGAGCTTTGGCAGCCGTTAAAGACGTAAGCTTTAAGATTGATGAGAAAGAGATAGTAGGGTTGATTGGTCCGAACGGTTCTGGGAAAACAACTCTATTTAACCTGATATCTGGTTTTTATAAGCCAGACTCTGGCAAAGTACTATTTATGGGGCGCGACATTACTGGTTTTCCTCAGCATAAAATTTGCAAAATGGGCATTGCGAGGACTTACCAGATAGTTAGGCCGTTTCTCGAAATGAGTGTTCTCGAAAATGTTATGGTTGGTGCACTATATGGTGCAGGGGAAGGCCTAAGCAAAAGCCGCGCTGAAGCCTTGGAATACCTAAAATTTGTCGGGTTAGATGGGAAAAAAGATGTTTACGCGCGTAATCTTAACATCTGCGAGAGAAAAATTCTTGAAATAGCTAGGGCATTAGCTGCAGAGCCGAAGATCCTTCTGCTGGATGAACCCCTAAGCGGGTTAAATCCGAAGGAGATTGTGCAAGCTAAAGAAATCATTAAGAAAATTAGGGATGATTTTGGCATTACTGTATTTTGGGTTGAGCATATTATGAGAGCTTTAAGGGGCGTTGTTGAACGCGTCATTGTATTGAATTATGGAGAGAAAATTGCTGAAGGCCCATTTGAAGAGGTAACTAGTAGCCAAAAAGTTATAGAAGCTTATTTAGGAGAAAAATGGATAATTTAAGTGATTGAAATGTTAGAGATAAACAGTTTAAACGTGTTTTACGGCGATCTTCAAGTTCTTTGGGATATATCTCTTAAAGTAGACAAGGGTGAAACAGCGACATTAATTGGTTCAAACGGAGCTGGCAAAACAACACTTTGTAAAACCATAATAGGTGCGCTTCCTCCAAAAACGGGTTCAATAACTTTTATGGGAAAGCGAATAGATAAACTTTCAATACCTGACATTATAAGGCTTGGAATAACCATTGTACCTGAAGGAAGAAGGCTTTTCGGCAACATGACCGTAATGGAAAACCTTGAACTGGGTGCGTACGCTTCAGAAACGAGGAAAAAAATTGATGATGCGCTAGAATGGGTCTTTAACCTGTTCCCTGTATTAAGGGAAAGACAAAATCAGCTTGCCGGATGTATGAGTGGCGGCGAACAGCAAATGCTAGCTATAGCAAGAGGGTTAATGTCAAAGCCTAAGTTCCTAATACTCGATGAACCCTCGTTAGGTCTTGCCCCTAAAATAGTGACAAAAGTATATGAGGTGATAGAGAGGATTCGTGATGAAGGAGTAACTGTGCTACTTGTTGAGCAGTATGCTGGTCACGCTTTGGAAAATTCAGATAAAGGCTTTGTACTTGAAAATGGTAAGATTGTAATTGAGGGTCCTTCAGAAAAGCTTCTTAAAGATGAGCGGGTTAGGAAAGCTTACTTGGGGGAAGAATAAATGGATATACTCAGTTTTGTGAACCTTATATTTAATGGTTTGTTACTGGGAGGGCTTTTCGCTTTAACAGCCTTCGGCCTCTCAGTGTTTGCAGGCATAATGAGGGTTATAAACATAGCCCATGGCGACTTTGCAATTTTAGCTGCATATTTAGCCTTTTCAATTATAGACTTCTTGAAGATAGATCCATTCTTAAGTTTATTAATTGTGGCGCCTATAATGTTTGTGATAGGCTATCTCTTCCAAAAATTTACAATAAACAGGGTACTTCCAATGGGCGCCAATCAACCGGTGCTAGTAACATTTGCCTTGAGCATTGTAATACAAAACCTGTTACTTTTACTATTTACGGCTGATGCAAGAAGTCTCATTACTCCATACCTGCTTACAAACATAGAACTGTTTGGGCTGAATCCATCGCCACGTTATGCTGCAGGCTTTATTTCGGCTTTAATTGTGTTTGCAGCGATTTTTATTTTCTTCAAGAAAACATACTTAGGTAAGGCTATGCGTGCTGTTCCCTTCGATTCAGAAGCCGCTAAAATGATTGGAATAAAATCCGACGTTGTTTACAATTATGCTGCGGGACTAGCCATGCTTGTGGTTGCGATAGCTGGAGTATTATTGGGTATTACTTTCACTTTCTATCCGGACACAGGTCCAGTGTATGTACTGCTTTCTTTCGGTGTTGTTGTTATGGGCGGTTTGGGGAGTTTGAAAGGTTCTCTTGTGGGGGGCTTTATAATGGGCGAAGCATTGGTTTTAGGAGGCTTCTTCTTCGGTTCACGTTTCCAGTTAATGTTCTGCTACCTCGTCATCCTAATCATTCTCTACATAAAACCTCAGGGACTTTTTGGAGGAAGAGTTTAGGATGGCCAACTTAAAAAACTATTACACTTATATTGTCATCGCATTAGCTTTTCTTGCCTCGTTGCCTTTATGGGTAGGCGGATTCCTAAGAGATGCACTAATATTGTTCTTCCTCTATTTGGCTGCTGCTGAAGTTTGGGGATTTATGGCCAAACATGCTGGCATAGTTTCCCTCGGCCAACAAATTTTTATGGGAGTGGGGGGCTATGCAACGGCTGTTCTCTGCATGTATTACGGATTTCCTTTGTGGGCAAGCGTCATAATAGCTGGATTGTTTGGAGCCGGCTTAGCGGGAGTGTTATCGTTTCCACTTTTGAGGTTGCGTGGCGTTTACTTCTCAATAGGTACATTCCTCGCCGCCGAAATTATTAGACTTTTCTTTAACAGTTGGGAGTTTGTTGGTGCCGGCAAGGGATTAATATTTAAAGATGCTTACGCTATTTCTACAACTTTAATCTATTATCCCGCTTTAGCTATTGGAATATTATCAATTTTCTTAGTATACTTCCTTTACCATTCAAAATTGGGATTTGGCTTAAGAAGCATAGGCGCAGATGAGGATGCAGCCTCCGGGCTTGGAGTGAACACTTTCCGATGTAAGGCTTCATGTTTTACTCTTGCTTCACTTATAACGAGCCTTGTAGGTGCCGTTAACGTTGTTCATCATACATATCTTAACCCTACATCGGCATTTAGTATATCTTGGACTGTGAACTTTCTTTTCGTAGCAGTTATCGGTGGAGCTGGTACAATAATTGGCCCCTTTATTGGCAGCACTATATTTGTGGCGCTTGGATACCTGCTATCTCAATATCTTGGACTTAGCCTACTCTTAGAAGGATTAGTTGTGCTTGCAATTTTGATAGCTATTCCAGAAGGAGTTTGGGGAGTTATCTCCCGAAAATTAAAGGTAAAATTGAAACCGCCGTTTTAAGAAAAGTTTAAAATAAAACTTATTCTTTATATTAAATCCGCGGAAGGTGAAGGCATGAAAAATAGGTTCTTATCTAAATCTGCCGTTACAAAGGTTCAAGCTGCAATCATTGCGGTCGTAATTGTTGTCGCTGTAATCGCAGGCGTCGCATATTATTACTCGACTCTTCCAAAAGCCCCAGAATATATTAAAATAGGATGGCCCGTACCGCTAACTGGTGGAATAGCTTCTTTTGGCGAACCCGATCCATGGGTGGCTCAACAAATAGAGGACTATGTCAACAACGAGATGGGTGGGGTGTACCTTTCAGAGTATGGCAGGAAAATTCCAATAAAAATAATACAAAGAGATACCAAAAGCGACGCAGATTTTGCGTCAACCGTGGCGGCTGAGCTGATAACTAAGGAGCAGGTGGATTTAATGGTTGTCCTTCACACTCCAGCAACAGTTGTTCCAGTCAGTACTCAATGTGAAAGATATGAGGTTCCTTGCATAGCGTTCGACTGTCCCGTTCTTTCGTGGCTAACAGGGGCTCCTTACGAATGGTCATATCTCGCATTTTGGACCGAAGTGGATGTCGCTGAAGTATTTGTAGGCATCTGGGATACTTTGGGGGCAAAAACAAACAAAAAGGTTGCTGGTCTCTGGAGCGATGATCCTGATGGAAGAACATTCCGGGAGTTAACCATTGCTGTAGCGGAAGCCAGAGGATACACCGTTATAGATTCTGGCTTAGCACCTTATGGCACGACTGATTTTAGCTCCTACATTCAACAGTGGAAAAGTGCTAAAGCAGAAATCTTGACAGGAAACTTTATCCCGCCGGACTTTGCTTCCCTCTGGAGGCAATGTCGAGAAATGGGCTATATACCTAAGGTGTCAACTATAGGAAGGTCTGTTCTCTTTCCAGCCTCAGTAGAAGCCTTAGGAGGCGATTTAGGTGTAGGTTTAACAACTGAGGTTTGGGTTCATAAGGTTTCTCCGTTCAAATCCTCCTTAACTGGGCAAACCCCAGCTGAGCTTGCCGAAGCCTATGAAGAAGCAACTGGCAAGCAATGGTCTACCCCGTTGATATTTTCTCATGCGGCTTTCGAAACAGCTATTGACGCCCTTCAAAGGGCTGGAAGTCTAGATAAAACTAAAATTAAAGATGCCATCGCTGACACAGATTTAGATACGATAGTTGGAAATGTAAACTACAAAAAGCCCCTAAGCCAAATACTAACCTCAGAAGAATTAGCGCTTTACGAAAGCTATCCAGAACTTATCAACAACCAAAACCACTATTCAATTACCCCTGTAATCGGCGGGCAATGGGTTAAAGGGACAAAGTGGCCGTACGAGCTTGAAGTGGTTTACAATTGGAAATATGACAACATACCTGAAACAGCTCAAGTGAAAACAATTCCAGAACTGCTAGGACCGTAAAACTACACCCCATATTTTTATTTTTTATCTTATTAAGTTGTCCTACTTATAGAAAGTAAAATATTCCATATCATTTATATTTGTCTAAACTTAAAAACAGTTGAGGTGAAAAATATATGGTTGCTAAAGGTATACAGAAAGTCGCTGTGGTTGGCGCAGGAATAATGGGGCATGGTATTGCCCAAGTTTGCGCACAAGCCGGATATGAGACGAGAATAGTGCGTAGACGTCCAGAACTCCTTCAACAAGCCTTAGATGAAATAAAATCAAATCTGCAAGTATTAATCGAGAATGGAATTATAACCAGCGAAGAGGCAGCTGAAGCTTTAAGAAGGATTAAATGTGAAACAGAGTTAGCTGAAGCGGTGAAGGATGCAGATTTAGTTATAGAAGCTGTAACCGAAGACATGAATGTTAAGAAAAGCCTTTTCAAAGAACTCGATGCTCTATGTCCAAAACATGCCATACTCGCCACAAACACGTCATCCTTCAGCATAACTGAAATAGCCTCAGCGACAACCAGACAGGATAAGGTTGTGGGCACACACTGGTGGAACCCCCCATACCTAATGCCCCTGGTTGAAATAGTAAAGGGTAAACACACATCAGATGAAACCGTAAACACCACAAAGGATTTTATCGCAAAGCTTGGTAAGGTGCCCGTAATATGTAAAGACTCTCCAGGCTTTCTAGGTGTTAGGCTTCAAGCAGCGTTAGTTATTGAGGCTGTTTCTATGCTGGAGGAGGGCTTAGCAACTGCTGAAGACATAGACACGGCTGTTAAAATGACTCTGGGGCTTCGCCTGCCCATACTTGGACCCTTGGAAACTGTAGATCTTGGCGGAATGGATACTTTCCTTTACGCCTACGATTACCTCTACAAGACGCTTGGAGAGAAATTCAAACCTCCAAACCTGTTAAGGCATAAAGTAGAGCTGGGCGATCTTGGCATAAAAACTGGTAAGGGCTTTTACGATTATAAAGGCAAATCAGTGGAGTCTATTATAAGGCGTAGAGACGAATGGCTTATAGGACAGCTGAAAAGCCGGGGGCTCCTAAAAACGAGGAAACATTCATGACAATTTTAACATTTCGGCACAAAATCTTTTATATGTTTGGATCCTATCCTGTGTTGGAGGTTTAAAAATTGGCCTGGAATTATAACGATGTAAACGAGTATTTGAGGCTTGTTAGAAGGCAGGAGATGCCCCCCCTAATAATATCTGTTGCCGTAACGGGCGGAGTCCACGGCAAGGAGTCCAACCCAAACCTGCCTGAAACACCTGAGGAGCAAGCTCAGCAGGCTTATGAGGCGTACAAGGCTGGGGCATCTATAGTGCACATACATGCTAGGGATCCCAAAACAGGCTACGCTTCTCCATCCACAAACCCTGAGCACTACCGTGAAATAAACAGAAGAATTAGGGAGTTATGCCCAGACATAATAATCAACAACACGACTGGGGGCGGTCTGGGGCTGTCCACGGAGGAGAGGATGAGGTCGCTGGAAGCCGACCCTGAGATAGCAAGCCTAAACATGGGGCCCCTCGCATGGAGAGCCATCCTAAAGAAAAGAGAACCCCCCCTAAAAGGCAGGTCTGAGGATGTTCTAATGGACAGCGTTTGGCCTCCAACCTTCTCTTGGAGGGAAACAGAGCTCTTTGCGCAGAGAATGCTTGAGAAGAACATAAAACCTGAACTTGAAGTATACCACCAAGGGCAATTCCAACTCGTCTACAACTTGATGGAGAAGAACCTTTTGAAGAAGCCCTACTGGATTCAGCTCGTTCTAGGTGCGCCGAGCGCAGCGCTACCAACACCAGCTAACATAATTTCGATGCTATCCCATGTACCGCCAGACTCGATGGTGAGCGTAGCTGCAATAGGACCATTTCAGCTTCCATTAACCACAATAGCTATAGCAATGGGTCTAAACATACGGGTAGGCCTCGAAGACAACATTTACTATAGAAGGGGAGAACAGGCTAAAAGCAACGCACAGCTAGTGGAAAGAGCTGCTAGAATAGCGAAAGAGCTCAACCGCGAAATTGCAACACCAGCCCAAGCCAGAGAAATGCTCGGACTGTCAAAGGAACCTAAACAGTATTAACAAAATCATGCTTAGTTTACACCGCAAAAGTTTTCTTGGAAGGGCAAAATTTAAAAGGTAATAAGAATAAGGAAAAGCCGTGAAAAGGTGATGCTTATGAAAAAGGTTAAACTGGAAGATGCAAAGCCTTATGAGGCTTCAGGACATTTTAATATGGTTGCTCTACGTCTTCAACATAGAGACGTTACAGGTGTGGAAAACTTTTGGGTTGGTCTGTCGCATTTCCTTCCTGGAGGTGGCGCGGAAATGTCCGCAAGCGACTTCGAAAAAGTATATGTCATGTTGTCCGGGAAAGTGACCATCGTAACAGAGGATGGCAAGGAGATAGTTTTGGAGTCTCTTGATTCCCTTTACATCCCTCCCGGCGTGAAACGCTACTTGATAAATAAAACGAATATGCCGGCAAGTATGCTGGTTATTTGCAGCTATCCTAAAAGCGGGGGCAAGCAATGAGCACAGCTTTTTCCTCCTCTGAAGAATATGAGCGTGTACTTGAGGAGCGCATAAAAAGCGGCTCGATGGGTTATCAAAAGCTTTTTGACTTAAGGGGGAAGATCGCCGTAGTTACTGGTGGAAGTGGTGGTCTAGGTAGGCCTACAGCTTTAGGCCTCGCAGATTTCGGCGCAGATGTAGCGGTGGTGGCTAGGGATATAAAGAAACTTGAAAAGGTTAAAAAGGAGATCGAGCAGCTTGGAAGGAAAGCTATAGCAGTAAGCTGTGACGTAACGAACCCTGAGGCTGTTAAGAACATGGTGAAAAAAGTTGTGGACAATTTCGGCAGGATAGACATTCTAGTGACGTATGCTGGAATGAATATTCCTAAACCAGCTGAAGACTACCCATTCGAAGACTGGAAGAAAGTGATGGACACTAACGTTACCGGAGTATTTCTAACATGTCAAGAAGTAGGCAAAATAATGATTAACCAGAAAAGGGGAAAAATAATTAACATTTCATCAGTCAGAGGAGCCTTCGGCTTACCTAGAAACTACGTTGCTTATTGCACAAGCAAGGGCGCAGTAATCATGCTTACTAAGCAGTTGGCATGCGAGTGGGCTCCGTTCAATATTCAAGTTAATTGTGTAGCACCTACGGTTGTAGCGACGCCCCTAACTGCTCACATAATGAGAGATCCGGAATTTTCAAAGTCAATGCTTTCTCGTATAAGAATGGGAAGGTGGGCCTACCCAGACGACCTCATAGGCGCAATAGTTTACTTCGCATCTGATGCATCCAACTTCGTGACTGGACAAGTGCTGTTCGTAGATGGCGGAGTTACCACATGGACTTAATGAATCATAAGACAAAAAGTTGCACCGTCCACATTTTATTACATTGTTTGGTTATTATTTAATCTAGAGCTAATGCCTGAGGTAATCTTATGGGAAAACTACTTTGGCAACCTTCAGATGAACACCTTAAAAATGCAAATATGACACGATTCATTAAGTTTGTCAACGAAAAACAGGGACTTACCATAGATCCTTATACACGGGATTCTTATTTTCAATTGTATAATTGGTCCATCAAGAACTTACAAAGTTTTTGGGATGCTGTGTGGAAGTTCGTCGGAATTAAAGCTTCCCGTATGTACACTCAAGTGGTCGATGACCTAAACAAGTTTCCAGGTGCAAGATGGTTTATAAATGCAAGATTAAACTTCGCTGAAAACCTCCTAAAATACAGAGACAACCACACAGCGTTTATATTAAAAGGAGAAACAGGGAGATCCGCAAAAATTACTTATGCGGAATTATACAGATCAGTAGCAAGTCTAGCTAATTCGCTTAGAGAAATAGGCGTTTCTCCAGGGGATCGTGTATGTGCATACATGCCAAATATAATTGAAACAAGCATTGCTATGCTGGCGGCAGCTAGTGTTGGCGCTATTTGGGCTTCGTGTGGTACCGAGCTCGGAGTTGGAGCTGTTGTAGATCGCCTTGGTCAGGTTGAACCTAAAGTTTTATTCACAGTTGACGGATATTGGTATAAAGGAAGATCCTTTAACATGCTTGGCAGTGTTGAAAAAATTGCAAAAGAAATCTCTTCACTTAAAAAAGTTGTCGTAGTTCCATATACTCAAGAAAAGCCAAATATTAGCACCATACCAAATTCTACTTATTATGAAGATTTCTCTTCTTTTGAGAAGCAAGAAATAAAATTTGAGCAGGTGTCCTCCGATCATCCTATATATATCATGTTCTCTTCAGGTACAACTGGTAAACCAAAATGTATGGTGCAAAGCTGTAGTGGCGTACTAATAAACCATCTTAAAGAGCTTATCATACATACAGACCTGAAACGTGAAGACAAAATCCTTTACATAACATCGCCAAGCTGGATGATGTGGGACTGGCTTATGAGCTCTCTAGCCGTTGGGGCAACCATCGTTCTATATGACGGAAACCCAAACTATCCAGACTGGGGGGCCATGTGGAGAATTATTCAAGACGAGAAAGTAACAATCTTCGGTTGTAGTGCAAGTTACATCTATTATCTTAAAAGTGTTAACGCCCAACCTAGGAAAACTTATGACTTATCATCTCTACGAGAAATATCCCAAACGGGCTCGCCGCTTTCTGCTGATGGCTTCGAGTGGGTATACAAAGAAATTAAAGAAGATCTACATTTCAACTCCATTTCTGGTGGCACAGATATAAATGGCTGCTTTGCAATTGGAAGCCCGACTCTTCCTGTATATGCAGGAGAGCTTCAGGCTCCAGGCTTAGGAATGAAGATAAAGGCGTATGATGAGAAGGGAGAACCTATTTGGGACAAAGAGGGCGAACTTGTTTGTGAAGCACCAGCACCTTCAATGCCGCTTTACTTCTGGAACGACCAAAACAATGAAAGATATCTAGATGCTTATTTTAGTTTTTACCAAAACAAGAGGGTTTGGAGACACGGCGATTACGTAATATTCCACAGCGACACCGGCGGAATAACATTTGTTGGGCGATCCGACGCTGTTTTGAAGCCTTCAGGAGTGCGTATAGGTACTGCTGAAATATACAATGTTGTAGAAAAACTACCTGAAATAGCCGACAGTTTGGCTGTTGGGCAAAACTGGAAGGGAGATCAGCGTATTATTCTTTTCGTTAAACTTAAACAAGGCTACAGCATGACCGAAGATTTAAAAAACAAAGTAAGGAAAACTTTGCGTGAAAACGCCTCTCCAAGACATGTCCCAGCATTAATTTTAGAAGCACCAGATATTCCTTACACTTTTAACATGAAAAAGGTTGAAATCGCAGTTGCGAACATCGTAAACGGCAAGCCTGTTCTCAACAGAGACTCGCTAATCAACCCAGAATCATTAAACTATTTTGAGAAAATCCTTCCAGAACTTCAAAAAGATGCATGATTAGTCCACTTTTGAGGTGAAACTTCATTACGCAGGGATTAATATGAATATTAAAAAAGAAAGGGTAGTAATCGTTAGCGGGGTTAGAACAGCGATAGGGAATTTTGGGGGGTCTTTAAAAGATATTCCAGTTGTTAACCTTGGAAGTATAGTGATCAGAGAAGCTTTGAGAAGAGCAGGTTTAAAACCAGTTTCAAGCGAAAAATTGCTGCGGTACTGTCCGAGCTGTCTTAAGGAAGTTGGTAGAATAGATCTAGAGAAGAAACACTATGAGTACGATGATTCTTTGCAAGAAGTGCAAGTCGATGAAGTGATTATGGGAAATGTGCTTCAAAGTGGACAGGGACAAAATCCGGCGCGCCAAGCGGCAATATACGCGGGTATTCCTAAAGAGACTCCAGCTTTTACAGTCAACAAGGTTTGCGCGTCAGGGCTGAAGGCCATTGCGCTGGGTGCACAGGCAATACAGGTCGGCGAGGCTGATGTAATAGTTGCAGGAGGAATGGAGAACATGAGCCAAGCCCCATACGCCCTGCCAAAGGCCCGCTGGGGATACCGAATGGACATCAACGCCAAAGGGGAACTGATAGACCTCATGGTTTACGACGGGTTGTGGGAAATATTCTACGGCTACCACATGGGAGTAACAGCCGAAAACATCGCTGAAAAATTCAATATCTCACGGAGGGAACAGGATGAGATAGGATTTCTCAGCCACCAGCGGGCAAGAAAGGCTATAGCTGATGGAGTTTTCAAAGATGAGATAGTTCCCGTAACTGTCCCTCAAAGAAAAGCAGAACCAATTATGTTTGACACGGATGAACGTCCCATGGAAACAAGCCTGGAAAAGATGGCTAAGCTGCCTCCAGCGTTTAAGGAGAATGGGACAGTCACAGCTGGAAACGCCTCAGGAATAAATGATGCCGCAGCAGCAGTGGTGCTCATGAGCGAGAAAAAAGCAGAAGAAATGGGACTTAAGCCATGGGCAACTATCAAATGCTACGCTTCCGGCGGAGTAGACCCAGCCTACATGGGACTAGGACCAGTTCCAGCAGTAAAAAAGGTACTGGACAAGGCAGGAATAACAGTCAAAGACATAGATATAGTCGAACTTAACGAGGCCTTCGCAGCCCAATTCATAGCATGCCAAAGAGAACTTGAACTCGACATAGAAAACACAAACGTCCACGGAGGTGGCATCGCATTAGGCCATCCAATCGGCTGCACAGGAGCCAGACTCGTAGTAACCCTCATACACGAAATGAAAAGAAGAAACCTAAAAACAGGACTTGCAACCCTATGTATAGGAGGCGGCCAAGGAATGGCCATGCTACTAGAAACCTACAAATAGATGAAGTTTAACCGAGATTAGGATTATGGAAAGCAAATTAAATAAGGTCATTGAAGCTATTAAAAGTCGCAGAACAATAAGAAGCTATACACGAAAACAGGTTCCCAGCGAATATATCGATATACTTCTAGATGCAGCCCGTTGGGCCCCATCAGCTGCCAACCGTCAACCTTGGCAATTTATAGTTATAAGGGATAAGGCTGTTAGAAAGAAAATTCAAAAACTGGTGGAAGAAAATAGAGAGTTAACAATTAGTATACAAACGGAACCCTTTAAGACCGGATTCTCTAAATACGAAACCTCATGGATTTCTAACGCCCCTGTTCACATAGTAGTCTGCGCTGACCCGAAGAAAACTGGCCCCCACGCAGGCGGAGAAGAAACATACAAGTATGCCTCAGGAGCCGCTGTCCAAAACCTAATGCTCGCGGCTCATTCACTTGGCTTAGGAACATGTTGGCTCTCCATGTTTAACAAAGACAAGTTGAGGGCACTTTTAGGAATTCCAATGGAAATCGACATCATAGGAGTCATTACCGTCGGATATCCAAAATATGTGCCAGACACGCCTGAAACCACAAAGAGATACAGCGGAAAACCAAGATGCGACCTCAATGAAATAGTTTTCTACGAAAAATATGGCGAACTAAAGCCTTAAAAAGCCCTATTCTGTTGGGAAGTCGTGGAAGTAAAGGTGCTACGAATGTGTGCACATAAACTTTTTACACAAACCACAAACGCTATAGTAAAATCTAGTTTGTGTGTCTCCTTTTGAACAAAAGGATAAACTCTTTAGATATTTAACCATAAAATAAATGGGAGGTTAGAGTGCCTAGCGCCTTTGTCCTGATAAGCGCGGAACTAGGCTCAGAAGCAGAAGTGCTGAAAAAGTTAAAGAAGATTGAAGGTGTTGAAGAAGCTTTCACAGTTTACGGAGTGCGCGACATAATTGCAAAAGTAGACGCAGAAACAATGGATGAACTGAAGACAATTGTCCGGCGCATAGAAAGAACCGACAAAGTTAAGTCAATACGTGTAGTGCTTAAGGTTGGATCCATCATTCAAAATGCTGAAACAGACAGAAAAATGGAAAGCCCATACTTCGCAGCCATGTATTGTTCCAAGCACGGCTGGATAAAGTTTGAAGACATAGATATGCGCCTAAACCCTAAACCACTATTCCTATGTCCAAAATGCCAAAATAAATTACGTGTTGGTCCACGTCAAAATGGACGAAGAAGAGTTTGGAGAGAGAAAAAGTTATGGGAAACCAGAGACAAACTAATCAAGAAACTGCTTTCCAGAACAGTTGAAAATGGCGGCTTACATAGGGTGTGAGAGTTGTGGAATGTATGAGCGTCTAACCAATGTTGTTAATAAACTTGAGAGGGTTGTTTTCAGCCTAGATAAGGGTAAGCCTAGGGGGGAGAATGAGGCTTTAGTGCTGAGTTCTTCAGAATCTTCCGCGATGTTGAAAGGATAATTCCTGAATATGAAGAGGTGAGGAATCAACATCCTCAACCGCATCCTGAAAACCGGCCAAGTCACGCCTAGCCCCTGCAACCATCTGCTTGGGGTTTAAACCCAAAACCTCACAAAGCTTTCCAAGCCTCCTCAAAGCAACCTCAGCAGTTACCGGGCTACCCCTAGCCAAATTAGCATGCCAACGCCTAACCTGAGCATCCCCAAGAAGAGAGGAATACTTACTCTCCCCGCGCATCCCTCATCAGAAATTAAATTGGCAGAGGCAGTATATAATGATTTGCACCTAAATAAGAGCGGGCCCGAGGGGATTTGAACCCCTGTTCTCCGGCTTTCTTCCTCTTTGAGCGTCCGGAGGCCTGCGCACCACGTTTTGCACGATGGTTCGGCGCCTTAATCCATACTGGGCTACGGGC
>Ga0078972_1005734_pt1 | contig 30956 bp, 35 predicted proteins | sample YelNatPaOPGAMG01_FD_67568 | JGI IMG/M metagenome (GOLD analysis project Ga0078972, IMG submission 67568) | Hot spring thermophilic microbial communities from Obsidian Pool, Yellowstone National Park, USA - OP-RAMG-01 (SPADES assembly) (version 2) | ecosystem: Environmental > Aquatic > Thermal...
TGGATCTACATCGCCATGATCCATCGCATGTCGCGCTTCCAACTACCGGACAAGAACCGAGACGATGATTTGCTGAAACGCCCCCCGCAAAGGCTCAAAACCTAATTATTAGACGGCCTCTTAGAGGCACAAGGATATCTGACAGCCCTACGACACCTGGCAGAGGGAAAGTCGTCTGGGAATTGCCCGATGGCACAAAGATTACTTTTGAGCAACATCCGTATCATCCGAGTGCGCCCGATTGGCATCGTGGTCCACATTACCATGTCGATCCTCCAGGCGGTCCACCGCATCAGAGGTTGTTGCCAGGCGATCCAATTCCTGGTAGTTGAGGTATATCATGAACGAGTTGACTACTTTCACATTCGCTGACGCTTCTTCGGGTGACGAAGTTTGTGTCGTTATTCGTTACAGTGAAGAAGCCGTGGCCCTTGCCATTTCCCTGTCCAAAAACGGTGATGTTGAGGTTGTTATGCAACAGCAAGCCCTGGGTAAACTAATAGATGCACTGAGTGACGTGAAGACCAGAATTTCGTCTAGAACACCACGAACTTGACCCATTGACCAATCCGCCGCCCTCTTTGGGGCGGTCGCTTACTGATGTTCCACCTGGTTGGAATCCCAATTGGATTAAAGGTCCGGCATCAGGAGAGACTGACTCGGGAATGCATTGGTGGGATCCTAATGGTGGAGAATGGCACCTGCCTTGATTGCAGAATGGGCCGCAACTCGGGGGACTGGGCAAGTTCATCCGCTTACCCAAGCGATCATGGATGCCATCATTGGGGTTGCTAGGAGGCCGAAATGACAGACTCCACTAGAGCCACTATATGGCACATCCTGAACAATGCCTTTCACAAGGTATTACATACCGTGCAGGCTGATGTTCCTACAGTGAGAATGTCAGCAGGCCACAGTCAAAATGAAGCCTTCCTGTTCCGGGCATTTGCTCAATACTCGGCAGGTGGGATCGTGGTCGTTATTTCATTCGACGTTCAAGTGCAGAATCTCCAAGTTCATGTCTTTGGCGACCTTGCTTGGGAAGACGGTCTCATCATTAAGAGTTTGATGGAAACCGTCATCGGTTCTGAAGCTTGCGACGAACAGTTCCTTATTTCTCAGGCATACACCTTCGCTTCGCAGTGTGAACATAATGCGTTTCTCATTGCAAGTGCGTTAGGTGAAGGTCGAAAGGAAGCCCGCAAGTAGAGTCTGAGAGCTTGTCCAAAAAGCGGGAGTTAGGGTCTCAAGCGACGGATCATTAAATGTATCATTGCAATTTTTATGAATGCTTCACTACTGGCGGTCGTCCGCTCGTAGTCTTTGGACAGACGCCGGTAACGGTTGAACCAAGCGAACGTCCGTTCTACGATCCAGCGCTTGGGTTGCACTACAAAGCCAACTTGGCCCAGCAATTTTTTGACTACCACTCCCAGCCAACCCCAGCGGACCCAGGCATGACTCAGGGCCATATCCAAGTGGGCGTCACCCCAGATCTTTTTCAGCCGCTTGACCGCCTGCCGCAACCGCTCCACCAAAGCGATGCCGCCCACACGGTCTTGCACCGAGGCAGGCACGACCATCAACGCCCACAGCAAGCCGAGGGTGTCAACCGCCACAAACCGTTTGCGGCCAACGATTTTTTTTCCCCGCATCGGCTCCCCGTGGGCCACCCTGTTCGGTGGTTTTTACCGATTGGCTGTCGAGGATGGCCACCGAGGGCTTGGGCTTTTTCCCGACCGACGGACGAACTTTGGTCCGCAAGGCGTCGTGGATTTGGTCCCAAGTGCCGTCTTTTTGCCAGAGGCGGAAGGAGTAGAAGACGATCCGATAAGGCGGCAAGTCGTGGGGTAAGGCGCGCCAGACACAGCCGTTGCGTGTCTGGTACAGGATAGCGTTGACGATTTCACGGCGGCTGTATCGAGCGGGCCTGCCGCCGAGTTTGGGCTTAGGTACGCGACGCTCGATCAACTGCCACTGGGTGTCCGTTAAGTCAGTAGGATAGAGTGTCCTGCTCATACCACTAGGCTATGGAATCGCCCTTTTTAGACAAGCTCTGAGGAACGCATGTCGAACCAACGCCTTGTAATCTTGGATAAGAATTTCTTGCAAAAGGAAGATGCGTCAACTCCCCGTCTCCGGGCGCTGGCTCTTGCTGGGTGTGAGTTTGTTTTGACTGACACCCTGATCTACGAACTCTGTTCGGATCGCCGCCTTTCTCAACTATGGCTTTCTATTCAGATGAAGCTCTTTGATTTCGTAGACCGACTTCACGTGTGGTTCCACACGGCTGAACTCCTTCGTAGGGAAGTAGTCCAAAAGGAGCCGATCAATGGACCAGAGGACGCTGATGCCACTCGCCGGCTTCGTGAGTGGTTTCGCTCAAGAAGGGTTTTCGTGCCGAGTAACGTGGAGGACATTGTGAAATCGGCGTATCAGCAAAGAGAAGTCGATTCGATGGAGAAGGTCGCTCCGATGGCTCGTGCCGTAGGAGACATGATTGCCGACAGATTCAAGAAGGTGACGGGGAGGAAAGCCACAAAGGACGATCTTGGGGGCTGGATTGAGAACAACTTCAATGACGAATGCCTGGTTAAGTGGATGCTTCGAGCGTGTTACGGCAACGACGTAAAGTCGCCGGAGACCCATATCCCAAATGCGGAAGAGTGGATTACTCCCGACTGGTTTGCCTTTCATAACGCACGGGCTACCCTGGCACTGATTGGCATCTTTCTCATGAAGTACGGATTGTCAGAAACTCCGGGAAAGAAGTTCCCAAATACGAAGCTCGACACGGACTATCTTGCTTTGCTGTACTACGCCGACGCACTCGCAAGCGATGAGACCGAGGGCGACATGGCCCAAATGTGCGGTTGGCTTTACGGTTCAACGAAGAAGTACATTTCGTCAGATCGTCTGTTTGCTGCGCTTCCTAGCGAGGATGAGATACGCCTCAACGCATACTATCTTTGGGGCGCTTCGGGCCGCACAGATGGGCATGATGTTACAGACTGGTTAAATGCGGAAAAAGAACTCTACGTCAAAATGTGGGAATCACTTTGAACCAGACCACTTGTGGGACTTCAAATCACCGCCCGATACAGCACCGGATCAAGCTGGCACAATTCCCGCAACGATCCGTGCAGGATGTAGAGCCGAGGCTCCCGCCCGAAGTCGAAGACCCGGAACAGGTAATATTCCTGCGGGATGTCTTCAGAGCATCGGACTTCATTGCTCGTGACGTAGAACGGAAAGAACTTGCCCAGGCCGGTCGTCTTGATCTCCAGTTTTCGCTCGGAATCATCGGCGTCGTCAAGAGAGATAATGTCGAAGCCCAGGCTGTCACAGGGCAGTTCAATAGTTGATCTTGGCAGGAATCCGTATCGCCGGTAAATGGGAGAAGCCCAATCCCAGACCGGAGGTTTTGTTATGTCTTCCCCCCTGGTATGTGGGTTTTAGTGAAAAAGAACTCCTTCTGGACTGCCAGCTGCGAGAATGGGATGGTCCCCATCCTCTTTTCTCGGAGGCAGCTCCCATGTCTACGTCTCGTACTCGGAAACGCCCTGGCACACGCCGCTTTGACCATTGCGTCGCCAAGCCACGCGGCCTGCTGCATCCCCGTGTGCAGCAGGTCGGCCCCGAACACTTCGGCATCGTCTGCTTCGACTGTGCCAAACTCCGCTCCAAGTTCCTCCTCGCCGACTTCTACGGCCGCGTCCTCATCCCACCCACCACCGTCGCTCACAACCGCCCTGAGCTCGACGACGCCGTGGCCAAGGTCCGCCACGCCTTCGCCCAGCACCAACTCCGCGATGGCCTCGTCGCCATCGAACGCACCGGACGTTACCACCGCCTCGTCCAACGCACCTTCGCCGCCGCCGGCTTCGAGACACGCATCCTTCACCCCTTCGTCACCAAGCAATACCGCCAGCCGGTCGATCCCGGCAACAAAACCGACGACACCGACTTGGCCGCCATCCATCGCGCCACCGTCACTGGTTGCGCTCTGGTGGAAGCCACACGCGATGAAGCCTGGACCACCTTGCTGCTGCTCGTCCGCCAACGCCGCGACTTGGTCCGCAAAGGCGCCGCCCTCAATTGCCAGATCCGCGAACATCTCGATGCTGCCCTGCCTGGCTTCGCCGCTTGCTTCGACAAGCTCTGGGACAGCGTCGTCCCCTGGCACTTGCTGCAACACTTCGCCACTGCCAGGCAGTTACGCGACGCCGGACGGACAACCCTATGTCAGTCGCTGCGTCAGGCTGGCATCCGCTTCCAACAACGCACCGTGCAAGCCGTCCTCGACTGGGCCGACCAAGCGGCGCCGGGCGATGTCGCCGCCGAGCAGCACCGCCGCATCGCCTTGGCCTACTACCGCGATCGCCAGCAAAAAACCCAGGAAATTCAGGCCCTGGAAGGCGACATCGCCGGTCGCCTGGCACAGACTCCCTACGTCTTGTTGCTGTCCTTCCCCGGCATCAACGTCGTCAGCGCCGCCGACTTCGCCGCCGAGATGGGACCGATCGAGCACTATGCCAACGCCAAGGCCATCAGCGGCCGCGCCGGATTGCGGCCATCCCGTTATCAGAGCGACCAAGGAGACAAAGCCAATGGCCCGCTGGTCCGCGTCTGCAATCGCTCCCTCCGCGCCGCCATCCTCGGCATCGCCGAAAACCTGATCGTCTGCAACCATCATTTCCAGGTCTTGGCGACGCAGTGGGCGGCCCAGGGCAAAGACCCGCGGCACACGCGCGTCAAAGTCGGCCTCCGCTTCTGCCGCATTGCCTTCCAGATGGTGGCCGGCAGGCAGGTGTTTCGCCATCCCGCCATCCCGGGCCGTCATTACATCCTCGACAAACTGACGGCCTTCCATCGCGATCATGACACGGCCATGCCGCAAGTCCTCCGTGACCTGCAAGCGACGATCGCTCAGGTGCCACCCCGCGACCACGCCGCCGAGGCCAAGCCGTTGCACGAGGAGTTGCAGAAGATCCACGAGGGCCGACGGCGTGGCCCGCAACCGCTGGGCGACATCCTGCCGCTGGTGTTGGCACGCCTGGGGGTCGACGTGGTACAATCGACGGAGTCAGGGGAGTAGACCACCACCGTAATAGGTTGGCGAGCCGAGAACGCCTTATTGACCCCAAGGGGCAAACCCTAGGAAAAGCCTGGCGCTCTCTCGGGTCCGCAACGCCTGATACGGCACCGTGGGGTCGCTCCCCTGATATACCAGTATGGCGAGACGCGGATCATAACCACGAGAGAGGCTGGCTCGTGAAACCGACTACGGTGCTCCTAAACTCTTTGATATGGCCGTTCACGGACGGTGGCGTTCATCGTCCGTAAATCCAGGATCGTCCAATTCCAGCATGGCACTCTTTTCTTTTTCCGCATCGTAGGTGAAACTGTAGCTGCCGGTCATTGTCGTGTACCAGTCGGCGGATCATACACCACGGCCGCAAGGTTGTCCAGCGTCCGACAAGAGCTTCGCGTCACGACTTCCTTTCTGGTCAGCATCTTCTTTTCCGTTCGATTCTTTCTCTGAGTTCCATTTTGAAACTCTCTTCCCAACCTTTCAGAAACCATTTGTACACTTCTATCTGTTCTCCACTTCTGGTAACGATAATAATCCATAAGCGAATAGCGTGATCAATTATTGTATCTATGTCCTTATAGTAGACTTCCCGCTTGCGATAGAAATATATTATCAGTTTTTCATCGTTCAGGATGAGTTTAATGTCCCGTCGAAAAAATATTAAGCTTAAACCAATGCTAATGCCCAAAACTCCGAGAAAGCAGAACCCAATGGTGAATATTAATAAATCAGTTGTCAGATTAAATCCATCAATTGTAAAAAAAACAACTAATCCAAACAAAGCTATCACTGCGCCAATAACAGTCCAAGAAACACCTTGAAGAATGCAAGCTGAAGGGTTTGAAAAAACTATCGTATCCCGAGGGCCACGAACAATCTCCATTGCAATCCTCAAGTTTGGTAGAAGAAACATTACTAATAGGCTATCAGAAAGAGGCCATCTGTTCAGTATAACATCCCGCTGACATCTGCGGAAACTACTGCACTTTTCACTTATCTGCCGGGTGTCAATTGGCAGCCGAACCCTTTTCTGACATATTTTCAGTAAGAGTCTATCCGGATAATCTCCTTTAGGAAGTGGATATTCTTGCTAAAACTGCCGTTTTGGAGTTTGCCCGTAAAAGCTCTAATTTAAGGGTGCTGAAAAACCCCAACGATATTCGTATTTTCTTGACCATGAATACCAACCGAAGTCGAATTCTAACACGCCCATGGCATACAAATAGCCTTGTAGGCTGGCATTGGGTGGAATTATGGTCCCACTGATTGAACCTGAACCTCCTCCTTCGCCATAAACAGTTACACCATACATGTCAGGTGTTCCAATCCTTAGGCCAAGATCGACGCCGCCAGAAGCATAAACCTGGCCATCGGCGTAGTTATTCCCGATTCTGAATTCGAAAAGATGATCAGGAAACGATTTATCCGATATTTTAAGCGTGCCGCTTATTCCGAATCTAGCTGTATAAGTGAAATAAACAAACGGAATACCGGAGAAGGGAAATCGACCGTTCCCAGTTCCAGCCCCGTTTATCGACACCGTTAGGACATGCGTGGTAAGGCTAAATTGAATCTGAAATCCAATTTCGGACTTCTTAAAATGTATGAATAGTAGATTAAATCCTGGAAGAGTCAAATCCCACTGATAAGGGAGAATATAATGTTCCCTGGAAGCCCAAATCTCATTTATTTTTTGAATTAACCATTGTCCAATAAAAAGACCAGTAGGATCCTTTGCCGTGGTAGGATCATTTCCCACATACCGATACAAATTGCTATCCGCCTGCAACCCAAGCGGATCCTGACTGACCCAAATTCCGTCCGCCGGAGAATACCAGCGTCTCCCAAACAGTTCCAGGCCCGTCAGCGCGTCAAATTGCCCGCTAGCGAACTTGAACCGGTCACCGTTGGACGGACTGCTCTCGCTCGTGCTGTTACCATAGGCGTCGTAAGCGAGCGTATCGATCAGCGTACCGCTGTTATTCATCAGGCCGCGGAGCGATCCCAAATGATCGCTCAAATACCACGCCTCGCCGCCGCCCGAACCAATGCGAGCGAACACCCCATCAATCGCGTTCAGATACAGCCGCCGCGTCTCGATCTGGTTGCTGCCATTCAGGTCGGCCCACACCGGGGCCGTGCCGCCTGTGCCCTGCTGGCCAGGAGACAATCCCACAATCTGGTTGGCGAACTTCAACACCGTCGTGGTCCCTGTGGAGGCGTTAAACTGGTCCTGCTCGATCAGGTTGCCGAATACGTCCCAGAAATTCGTCTCTTGCTCCTCTATCGCGCCGGTCGAGGTATTGTACTCCGTGGCCGTCAGCAGATGGTTGGCGTTGTCCCAGGCGTACTTCCAGATCAGACCGTTGCTGATGCCGTCCTTCTCAATCAGGTTGCCTTCGGGATCGTACCGGAAGTCCCACACGCCGTCCGATTGCAGTTCGTTGCCCGTCCCCGTCTGATAACCCGCCATCGTCCGGTTGCCGTTGGGATCATAACTATACTGCGTGTTGCCGGCGCTGGTCAACTGATTGCTGGCGTCGTAGGTGTAATTCGTGGTCGTGGCGGTGCCGTTGACCGTGTCCGTCTCCGAGGTGAGACGGTTGCCGGCGTCGTACTGATACTGTCCGTTCCGGTGGCACACCCAGGCCAGATAGCACCCGACTAACCAGCCCTCGTTCCTCTGCCACCAAGCTCAGGAGAACAGCCGTAACACTCTCCTGGCTACTGGCCTGCAACTTCTGAGCAACAGCCAATGCCCGTTCCAGACTTGGCGTGCGGGGAAGCCGGCCGCGCGGCACTGGGCCTGGACCGGACTCGATCACCGACTCGACAGCTTGCCGCACCTGCTCCGGCATGAGGCCACAGCGCTGCAACAACTCTACGGCCGGATTCGGAGTGGCGTCCAGCAGCGCCAGCAGCACATGCTCGACCCCAATGTACTCGTGGCGGTAACGGCGGGCTACCCGCTCCGCGAGTTGACAGACACGTGCTGCTGTCTCCTCAACGGAAGTCGGCCACGGAACCTTGTCCTCACTTCGCCACCACGCGAACCGCCACATCGATTCGCCTCCGTTGCCGAACAGGGATTCAGCATCTCCACGGTTCCGGGCCCGCTCAGCGACGCAGCCACAGCCCGACCAACCCGAACACGCACGCCACCCCGAACTGTAGCCCGACCATCAGCCGCATCCCCCGGCGGAAGTCCTCCCGGAACGCCCAGCGGGCAACCCCGAGCCGCTCGTCGCGGGGAACGAACAGCCGCACGTACAGCCGCGGCCGCGACGAAAAGAACCACGTTAGCGCGGCGATGAACGAGAAGCCGACGAACGCGACCGGCATCGCCTCTGCCGCACCCATACGCGACTCGCCTCACTCGCCGACTATGCCTGCTTGAACGAAAACTCCCATCGCTTATCACGGCGTTGCTCATTCTATTCTGGCCCCGGCGAACCGCCTATCTATGAGGCTCCCTGCACGGCAGCCACGGCGAACTTGTGCCCGACCACCGGCGGGTGATGCCGGTGGTGCCGCTGGACGAAGGCGCTGGCGTCCGCCAGCGTGATGGGGAGGAGGGCGAGCCCGCCGGTCATGGGTCCAGAGCATAGTGCCGGGCAGGCCGGGGCGCAAGAGCTTTGGGGCGGCCGTTCTTTTCGGCCAGCGCGTGCTCATAGAGTTGGTAGGCCCGTTGGCGGGTGGCCTCGCTGTCGGGCCACCCCTGCCGGGCGTGCGCCTGCTCCAGGAACGCGGCGAAGGCGCAGGCGTGGAAGAGGCCATCGAGGATTTCATCGGGATCGCTGCTCATGGTCGGCCTCTCCTGCTATTGTGGCTCGGCTCTATATAAGAGCGGCCGGTGATCCGGGCAAACACTTCCTCGGCGTGTTGGCGGGTATCGAAGTCGCCGATAGCCTGGACGCCCTCGCCGGGGATGTGGCCGTACAGGGTCCAGAAGTCCGCCTCGGACGGCTCACAGGGTTCGACGAACGACACCTGCGGCTCGTCCATGTCGAGGTAGCGTCGGCAAGGCTGGATTTCGTAAGCGTCGAATCGAACCGGGCCTTCCGTTCGCTGATGAGGCGGCTGAGATGCAGTGTTCCGGCCGGCGTCGAGGGCGGCTATCAAGGCCGCTTCGACTTGCCAAACAGCAACGTCGTGGAAGTCCAGGCTGTCCGAGTGCCGGGTTTCCAGGGTGGCGATGCCCAGATGCTCTCTGGCTATGGACGTGAGCATTTGACGGGAACGGTTCATCGTGGGGTCCTTTCAGGATTGAGGGTTAGACAGGCTGAGAAGGGCAGGGGCCGCGTCGGACACCTCGTAGGTGATGGTGCCGGCAGCTTCGTTGATATCCACCGGGATGGAGCCGCTCAATAAGGCTCGGGCTTCTTCGGCAGGTAGCCTGTAGCCGTCGCTGAGGATTTGGACGGCGCGTTGGCGCGTCTTCCCTGTGATGCGGTAATCGTTCTGCAAGGCACGGAACAATCCCGGTGTGTGGAACATCGGGGTACTGGTCAGTTGTTTGCGGGTGGTCATAAAAACTCCTTTCGGTTGGTGATTGGGGTTACTTCTCGAAGATCATGCACACGTCATGCAGGCCGGGGATGAAGCTGCTGCGGTAGACCTTTCGCGAGCTGCTGGCCCCGTGGCTGAACCGGATAATGTCCGTACCGTGCTGGCGAAGGCCAACGGCGAAAGCAAGCCGCTTCGTGTGGTAGGTGAGGGGGACAAACCCGGCCTCTCTGTCGCTGTAATCGCCCATGAGGATCGCGAGCTTGCCGCCGGGCTTCAAAGAGCGGGCGCAGTTACGAATGAACTGGCTGTAGCGGCGCAGGAACGACTCCAGGGTCGGAGCGCGGGACAGGTCGCGGGGATCGTCGGCGTAGAGCTTCTGCCGCCAGTAGGGCGGGTGTGCCCAGATGAAATCGAACGCCTCAGCGTCGGCAAACCCCTGCGAGTCGCAGGCGTCAATCCCGCGGTGGATGTCCCAATCCAGGCAGGGGATGCCGAGTTCCTGGCATACGTCGGAGCATGTCCCGCTGCCGCTCATGGGGTCCAGGACCAGGCCGGGCCTGAAGTAGAGGAGCAAGTCCTTGATGAGATTGCCGCCGCAGTTGCCGGGGTAGCTCCGGTCGCCGTAGTCCCCAGCGACGTGGAAGTGATACAAACCGGCTGCGACACCGGAGGCGGATGACGCCCCGCGCAGCGATTAGCGCGGCCACGGTTTGTGTGTGAAGCTCCACTACTTCCAAGGACAGCGCCCCAATTTCGGCGACGAATTAAACACCTGGCTCTGGCCCCAACTGCTGCCTGGCTTTTTCGATGACGATCCAGGTGTCCTCTTCTTCGGGATCGGCTCCATCCTCGGCTCCCAATGTAATCCGGCCGCGAAAAAACTCGTCTTTGGCGCGGGCTACGTTCCCAACTATGCCGATCACGCTCCCGACGTGCATGGGCCGGATTGGGAGGTTTTCTTTGTTCGCGGCCCGTGCCCTGGGCCTGCCCGACAGCCTCGGCATCGGCGATGCGGCCATCCTCTTACGGGCACAGCACGATCAGTTTCCACGAAGGCCCCGCTACATCGGCTTCATGCCGCATTGGGAGAGCCTGCCGCGGGGCAACTGGAGGAGGGCCTGTGCGCTTGCCGGCATCCGGCTGATCGACCCAACCGCGCCCGTTGCCAGCGTCCTTGCTGAAATCCTTGGCTGCAAGGTGCTCATCGCCGAGGCCATGCACGGAGCCATCGTCGCCGACACGCTCCGGGTGCCCTGGGTCCCGGTGCTTCCCATCAACCATGCCCATCGGGACAAGTGGTTCGATTGGGCGGATGCCCTGCGTCTGGACCTCAAACAGCATCGCCTCTGGCCGTCCAGTCCGGCCGAAGTCGGGTTGGCAACGAAGCATCACGCTCTGCTTTCAAGCGTTGGGGCAGGTTTGAGCAAATGGCCCCTGTCACGGATCAGCCAGCCGCTGATCGTGTACGCGGCTGCCGAGCGGTTAGCCGCCCTCGCGAAAGAGGAACCCTGCCTCAGCGACGCTCCTCTTCTGGAGAGTGCTTTCGAGCAAATGCTTGAAAAGCTCGGGCAACTCCAAGCCTTGTACGGGAAGTAGGCTCACTGTGCAGGGAATTGCGGTTATTATCCCCTTCTTTCAACGTGAGCCAGGCATCCTGACTCGCGCCCTGGATTCGGTCGCGTCGCAGCACATCCCGGAAGGCTGGTCGGTCGAGGTGATCGTCGTCGATGACGGTTCCCCGCGCCGGGCGGAGGACGAAGTGCGTTCCGTCTGCCTCCAAGAGCCGCTCCAGCTCAAAGTGGTTCGGCAACGAAACGGCGGGGTCGCTGCCGCACGCAACCGGGGACTCGACGAAGCATCCCCCTCGGTCACGCTTATTGCTTTCCTCGATTCCGATGACGTCTGGCCGCCCGATCATCTTGCCCGTGCGATCAAGGCATATGGCAGCGGCTTCGATTTCTATTTCACCGACAACCGAAGGGTCGGGCATCACCACTCGCACGTCCGTTCGCATTGCGGGGCTGAGACGGGCAGGTTCATTGCCTCCGCCGGGCAACAGCAAGGCATGGTGGAGATTCCGACGGATTACCTGGCGTGGCTGATAATGAAAGAGTTCCCGACCCAGGCATCAACTGTCGTCTACAAGCGGAGCATTGCCGCCCACCTTCGTTTCAATGCGAGACTGAAAGCGGCAGGCGAAGACGTGCTGTTCTTCACCGCCCTCGCCACAGCCGCGAACCGCGTTGGCTTTGACATGGATAGCTCTGTCGAGTGCGGGGGCGGATTGAATATGTATTTCGGCAACCTGAGCTGGGACAGCCCGGCATTTCTGGCCATCAAGGTAGATCAGCTGCTTGCCCATCGCTTCATCGCCAAGACGGTCACGCTGTCGCCTGCGAACCAAGAATGGAACGACGGGCACGTGCTAGGCTGCCGAAGAGAGCTTGCTTTCCATGTGCTGCGACACCTGGCGAAACACCCCGCACGGGTGCCGATCCAGCTCTGGCGATTGATCCGCCGGGATCCCGGCACTGCCCTGGCACTCCCGATGGATGTGGCCCACGCCGCACGGACGGCCCTGGCGAGCCGGAAACAGGGCAAGTAGCAGAAACGGCGGCCGCAGATGTCCATCCGACGAATCGCTCAAGGAACCGCCCTCATCGGCTGCATCAACGTGGTCAGGCTGTTCGTCCAGTTCTTCTCCATTCCGGTGCTGGCACGGCTTCTCGCGCCAGCGGATTACGGGCTCGCCGCGATGGCAATGCCTGTGATTCTCCTCCTGATGATGATCGCCGATGCGGGGCTTGGGAACTCGCTCGTCCGCACCGGGGCGACGGACGGGCCGGCCTGGCATACATGCTTCTGGCTATCGTCGGGACTCGGCTGCGTCGTCTCGATAGGCGTGGTCCTCATCGCGCCGCTCGTCGGCGTACTCCCCAACGAACCTCCGCTTGTGCCAGTGCTTATGGCGCTGGCCGCGGTTGTGCCTTTGCAGACCTGTACCATCGTGCCGGGCGCAGCCCTCCAGAAACAAGCAAGATTCGGGACCATCGCGGCGACGGAGATCACGGCGATTGGCGCAAGCATCGGGACCGCCGTGGCCTGTGCGGTCGCGGGCCTGGGCGTATGGGCCTTGGTCTGGCAACAGATCGTGTTCTACGCGGTGAGGTTCGCGCTCACGCTGGCGCTCTCCCCCTACCGACCGCGCCTGGTGTTCGCTCACGGTGACGCCTGGGAGCACCTGATTTTCGGCCGGAACCTCCTGGGCGTGAGCCTGGTCTCTTCCGCCAGCCGGTCCCTTGAGAATCTGGTGATCGGCAGAGTCTATGGCCCGGCCCCGGTTGGCGTCTATTCGATGGCGTTCCAGTTCGCGCGGCTGCCGTTCATGCTGGTGACGGGGCCTCTGCAATTCGCGCTCTACCCGCATGTCGCCGCGCTCCGCGAGGACACGGCCAAACTCACATCGCTCTTGTTGCTCATCACGCGCGTCCTGGCAATGGTGGTCTTGCCTGCCGTCGGCCTGGTGGCTGCGGCCAGTGAGCCGATCTTTCACCTGCTGTTGTCGCAGAAGTGGGGCCAGGCGGCCCCGCTCTTCGTCCTCATCGCGCCGGCGGCCTCCTTACAGCCCGTTACGGCGGTCCTCGGCACGTTTTTGATGGCACTCGGCCGAACGGATGTGCAGATGCGTCTGGCGGTGCGGTTCGCGGCGGTGTGGCTGGTTGGGCTAATGCTCTCGGTATGGTACGGAATCGAAGCAGTCGCAGCCGCGTACTCCGTCTGCGGCGTGCTGTTTTCGGTCTGGTCCCTGCGGGTGTGCTTGCCGCTCTTGAATTGCTCTTTCACCATGTACGCCCGGACCTTGTTGTGGCCGCTGGCAGTGACCGCCGCTGCAATACTCCTGTATCGGTTGGTCAGTTCGGCAGCCCCGGCCCACGAGGTCGTGAACGTCGCTCTTGCGGCCTTGCTGGCAATTACCGCGAGCGGCCTTGCGTTGCTCGCTCAGCGCCGTGATCTCTTGTCGATCAGTCGGCGCTAGCCTGCGTTGGCGGCCTTCATCGCCGCTTCCCGCATATGGTCGATCTTGCCCGCGATGTGCGAGTAGTGACGCATCACCATCTCGGTGCTGGTGTGCCCCAGCAACTCGGCGACCTGGGCGATGCCCACGCCGCCCACCAGGGCGTCGGTGGCGAAGCTGTGCCGGTAGGCGTAGGCGATCAGGCCCTTCAGGTGGGGCAGCTTTTTCCGCAGCCGCTTGAAACGGCAGCGGATGCCGTTGCGGGTGAAAGGCTTTGCTCCCCTCGGGCCGCGGAACAACGGGCCATCGGGGTGCTGGGCCATCAGCCGCTTGGTCAGTTCCACCATCGCCAGCGTCAGGTACACGATCCGGGGCTTGCCGGTCTTCTTGACCGTCTTGTGGTCGGCGAACACCCAGACGCCCAGCTCCAGGTTGACGTGGGCAGCCGTGACGCGGGAGACTTCGCTCGGCCGGCAGCCGGTTTCCTGCATGGCGAACACGAAGTCGCGGAATGCCTGGTCGCGGATGGCACCCATCACCTCTTGCCGTTCCTCGCGGGTCAGGACGCGCTCGCGGTAGGTCTGCGGCGGCTTCTTGACCTTGCGGAGCGGGTTGACGGCGAGTAGCCCTTCGCCCTCGGCCCAGTTGAAGGCCCGCTTGATGGCGATGACGGCGCAGCGGCGGGCGCCCTTCCAGCCGGGATGGCTATCGAGCCAGCGGCTGACGTGCAGCGGCTTCAAGTCCTGCACCAGCAGCGTGCCGTACAGGTCGCAGAAGTCCTGGAGGTACTGCTTGTACCAGGCGAAGGTGTCGGGGACGTGGTGCTTCTGGGAATGGTCGAGGAACAGGTCGCAGACGGTGGCGACGCGGAGCGTGTCGGCCTCGGGCAGCTTGCCCGTTCCGCTGGCCATCAGCTTGTAGAAAGCGTCGCGGGCGGCCTTCTCGTTGTCGCGGCCCTTGGCGAGCCGGACCTGCTTGCCGTTGAACTCGACGTACCAGGCGTCCTTGGACGCGCGATACCAGGGCTTGGTGGGGGAACGCACTGCCGGAACCTCCTGACTCTGTCGCGGATCAACAGAGGGTGAGCCAGAAGGTTCATTTGCGGCCCGCGGCTGAGGCAACAGCCGCGAGCTACTCCATTATACGCACCGAGCGGTCAGGAGAGGCGTTCCCTGCCCGATTCCCTGCCCTCCGCCCGGCAGGCCGACGTTTCCATAAAAAAGCCTCGCCGTAACTTGTTGTTACAGCGAGGCTTGCAATGTCGGGGCGACTGGATTCGAACCAGCGACCTCCTGAACCCCATTCAGGCGCGCTAGCCAAACTGCGCCACGCCCCGAAAATGGGCTTGCAAAAGCCGATCTACCTTAAGAGTTAGCAGACTAGCGAACTTTTCCCCCTCGGAGGGAGGGGTCGGGTAGGAGAGAAAAAGTCCTCCGTCCGCCGGCACTTGCTTCCTCCCAGTCCTTCCCTTCAGGGGAAGAGGGAGTTTTGCCCGTCAACTCTTAGAGGATTCTACGAGCTGTTCTGGCTTCTCGCAAGGGAACATTATGAGAACTAGAAAGATTGCTCAACTCCAATCAAGAAGGGCCAGGACAGAGCAACGGCAGAACGTAGGCACGCATGAACCTTGGTTCGAGCGTGCCGTAATGACTGCCGTGATTGCCCGTCCAGGCGACCCGGAGATCCCACGGATGAATCCGCAGCTTGGCGTAGAGCAACTCATCGCCCGGACAAGCTAAAACAGGCGTGAAGCCGACACGGCCGGCGGCCGCCGTTCGCTGCCGATCGGCGGTCCCAACAAGTCCCGTAGCAAAGACCAACGCGCCAATGTCGCGTCGGCTGATGAAGGCATCGATACTTTGCCGCACCGAACGCAAGGCCGGACGCAAGTCGTAATCATGAGAGATCGCCGGGGCCAATAGGACAATGCGTTCGATACAGTGAGGGGGTGTCGCTTCGGCAGCGGCCAAGGCAACGGCAGCGCCGCTACTGTGGGCCACAAGATACACATGGCGTTCTGGGCAATTCTGTTTGACTGTTACAACCAAAGCGGCAAGACGTCGGCCTTCTTCAATATGGTTACAATGATCGACATGATCCGCCAATACACGACCATAGCCGTGCGACCAGACGAAGGTCTCGATATGCAACGGCGCAGCACAAGTGCTCACCGCTTCGCACAAGGCCCGCGAAGTGGTGCGATAATCGCCGGAACCGTCGGCGACAAATACGACATCGGCATTGAGCGCGCTACAGCCGCAGGAAGAGACCGGCTGCCGGCTGGTAGCGCAGCCGACGGCGCAAAGGGCGCTCAGCCAGACCAGTCGTGTTTGCCAAAGCGTGCGCACCACCGCAATCCTCGCCAAGAGACGAAGCCAAACTCTCGAACCATTGTAAGAAAAGTCTGCCTGGAGAAGATAGCGAAGAGCGGCGTTCTTTGGGAACAATCGTCTTTCTCTGCTGCGCCGACTCGATAAAGACGGCAAAGCCCGCAGCTAAGGACTCACGGATTTTTCCCTCCCCCACCAGGCGGGAGGGAGTTGTATTTGTTCCCTCCCCCCCTGTGAGGGAGGGTTAGGGTGGGGGGTTAGGACTCCTTGTCTGTAGTCTACTTACCCCCCCCACCCCAGCCCTCCCCCACAAGGGGGGAGGGAGTTTTGTCCGTTAGCCCTAAGAATCGGATACCAGCCCGCTGTGCGAGCCAGGGGGTCTATTCCCCCTGGCTTGGGCTGTGGGTCAGCCTCGGTTTCATCCCCGCAAGAAATCGGCTACAGAGACGATCTGTCCGGTATCGACAGAGTGCTGCGCTGCCAGGCACAACGCTACCGACCATTTGCCGTCCGCGCCTGTGGCGGCGATCGGTCCGCCGTCGCGCACCGCCTGCACCATCATCGCTATTTCGTCCTCCAATTCGTAGACCTCGCCGGTGATTTTGGTGATGGGAATGGTCTCCGTCTTGGCACCGTCGTGGTAGCGCAGCGAAAAGGTTGGGTGGAAATCCCGGTCCATCGCTCCACTCCAACTCGCCCACAAGGAGCCATGCGTGCCGGTCAGCTTGACGACCTGATGGTGCTCGAACGCCGCCAACGTCTGCGAGATGACGGCGTACTCGCCGCCGGCAAAGGTGAGCAAAGCGCTGAAATTGTCCTGCAATTCGGGATGGCCTTGTTGTTTCGAGTTCGCGCGAGCGTAAACCGTAACGGGATCACCCGCGGAAGCGAGATACCAGCGGGCCATGTCGAAGAAGTGGATCGGCTCTTCGAGGATCCAATTGCCGACGCGCTGGATGTCGTAGCGCCAGCCGTCCGCGCCGAGGCGATAGGGGCGGCGCCACAGTTCAATGAGCAGATAGAGTGGCTTGCCGATGGCCCCGCTGGCCACCATTTGCTGCATTTTGCTCCAGAGCGACGACAGGCGAAATTCATGGCCGATGGCTAAGCATTTGCCACGCGCCGCCGCCAAAGCGATTAGCTCGTCGCATTCAGCCACACGCAGCGCCATGGGCTTTTCCAAGAGTAAGTGCCGCCCGGACTCTAACACCGCTTTGGCGACTTCATAGTGCAAATACGTCGGCAAGACCACGTCCACTACGTCGAGCGGTTCACGCTCGAGCAGGGTACGATAATCTTTGTAAATGTGGGCGGAGGGATGATCCGCGTGGGCAGTGGCGCGCGTCTTTTCGGAGCGGGCAGCGATGGCGACCAACTCGGCATCGGCGGTGGCAGCGATGGCACGAGCGTGATGGCTGCCCCAGGCACCGTAACCAATCAGTCCAAAACGAATGCGGCTCATGATGTTCTCCTGTTCTTGGGTCTGGCGACATTATATGATGAGCCAAAATCCAGCCCGTTTTTTCTTCCGCGCGAGATGGCCGACATGCCCGAGCAGCGATCCGAATCGACACCCTGGTATTACGAGATCAGCCGCTATCAATGGCTGGTCTTAATTGTGGCTTCGCTGGGCTGGGTGTTCGACGTGTTCGAGGGCCAGATTTTCGTCGCCAGCATGAATGAAGCGATGCCCGCCTTGCTGCCGGCTGACAGCAAAGCCGGCGACGTGGCTTTCTACAACAATATTGCCCTTGGCGCCTTCAACCTCGGCGGTGCTTTGGGCGGCATCTTCTTCGGCATATTGAGCGATCGCATCGGCCGCAAGAGAACCATGACATACACCATCTTGGCGTACTCCCTGTTCACCTGTGTGTCGGCCTTCGCGACGACCTGGTGGCAGTTGGTTCTTTATCGCTTTTTGTTGGCGTTGGGGGTCGGCGGCGAATGGGCGGTAGCCAGCGCCCTGGTGGCCGAGGTGTTTCCCCAGCGGGCCCGCGCGCATTCGCAATCCATTTTCCATGCCTCCAGCGTGCTGGGCACTTTGCTGGCGGTAGCTGCCGGCAGCTTCATCGTCGGTAATCGCCAGTTAGCCTTGTCGCTGCCGTTCTTGGGGGAGGGGGGGCAATTAACCGGCTGGCGGCTGGGCTTTTTGCTCGGCGTGGCGCCGTCTCTGCTCATCATCTGGATTCGCATCAGTCTGCACGAACCAGAGCTGTGGTTGAAAACTCAGGCCATGCCGAGCGAGGCCAAAGGGTCGCTGGGACAATTGTTCGCGCCTGCGCTGCGCCTCCGTACTTTGGTAGGAGTCGGCCTGGCCACGGTCGGCCTGGCCACTTTTTGGGGCACACACATCTACGGCAAGGATGTGTTCCGTCAAGCATATCAGGCCCAAACGGGCACGAAAGCCACAGACATTCTCAAACATGCGGAGATGGCCGGGATGTTGCTGGTTACCCTCGGCGGGGGCATGGGCCTGCTCGCCTTCGGGCCAATTTGTGAACGCCTGGGCCGACGCGGCGCTTTTTTGTTCTATCACCTGGGCGGAGTGGCGATGTCCGTCTTACTCTTTCAGGGGATCTCCGGTCTGGCGGCGCTGGCGGTGGCTTTGCCTGTCTTCGGCTTCTTGACCCTTGGCATGCATGCTGGCTACGCCGTCTATTTTCCCGAATTGTTCCCCACACGGCTGCGGAGCACCGGCGGCGGCTTCTGTTTCAATGCCGGCCGTATCCTGGTTCCGCTCATCCTCTTCCTCAAAGGCTGGATGCAAAAAGAGTGGGAAATCAGCCTGGCCAATGCTGCTACTTTGCTGAGCTTGTTGTTCCTTATCGGCGTTCTGCTGCTGTTGTTCGCCCCGGAAACGAAAGGACAGGATTTGCCGACATGAAAATATGCTCATGCCGCTTTCCGCAGCGAAACCTCTTGGGCGGCCAGTTGACCGCGGCTTGGTGTAATCCCTAATCCTACGACAACGGCGACGGCGAGCGTGCCGGCAAGAAACTGCGACGGCTGACCGAACCAATCGATCACCCATCCCATCAGGGCCGGCCCGCACAGGCTGCCTGCACAGTTGCTCGCCAGGTAATAGGCATTGGCGCGTGCCAGTTCGGCCGGCGGCACACGCTCTCCTAGCAAGGCCAATCCCAAGGGATACAGCGCCCCACAACAGGCTCCCAACACGAACAAGGCGACGACCAATAGCGGCGTCCCTGGGCACGAGCGTACCGACAACAGCGCAATCATCAAGAGTATGTGACAACCGAGCAAGACGCGCCATCGACCGAGGCGATCTGCCAGCCAGGCCAGCGGCGCCTGACAGAGGATCACCCCCGCGAACAACCCGCCTACCAGGAAACTTACTCCTCCCTCTGTGTAGCCGCGCCCCAACAGATAAATCGAGAGAAAAGTGATAAGCCCCCCTTCCAAGAAGCCTTGGGTCCAAGCGGTGCCGTAACTGAAAACGGCTCCGTTGCTTACTCTGCGAGCGGCCGAGGGGCCCGGAGGGGCCTCATCCCGGCTCGCAACGTCGGCGCCGTGCGGCCAACCCATCCACGCCACAAGCGCCGATGCCCACGTGACAAGGCCACCCAAGGCAAAGGCCCAGCGCGGTGCCAGAGGATAGAGTGGCAATCCGACCAGCGAACCGAGGGCGACGCCGAGGGCGACGCTGCACGCATAGCAACCGAAATCCTGGGCGCGACGTTCGGGGGAGGCATTGTGATTGACGAGTGTTTCCATCGGGATGATGCTCAAGGCCGTGGCCATGCCGCCAAGCAGCCGCAGCACCGACCAAGCGGCCAGGCCATCCGCCCACGGGAAGAGGGCTGTGACGATGGCATCTGTGACGATCCCGCCCACAACGCAGAGGCGACAGAAGCGTCGCATCAAGCATGGCACAGCGAATGCGGCCAAAGCAACGCCGAGATAGTAAAGGCTGGTATTCCCTCCGATAGCATGGGCACTACAGCCGGCGTCGCGCAGCCACAGCGAGGCCAGGGGAGCGCCCAAGCCAAAGCCGAACGCCCATCCTCCACTGGCCAGGCAAAGCACCCAAAGAGTATGCCGCGAAGTCCTCACGCCTTTTCTATCGACCAGAGCGATGGGGGGGATTGAGAAAAAGCGGCAAAATCGCTATCCCAGAGAAGCGTTGCCCCGGCCGCGCCGGCGCGGTTTTCGGAAGACGGGGGGGAAGAGCCGACTACCAAACCAGCCGCCGACCAAGCTGAGAGAGCAAGCAGCGAGGGCGGTATAGCCGGCCATTTGCAGCCCGTGTTCGACGTATCTTATTTCAATGCTGATGAGGATGAAGGTCGAAGCCAGGCCGACACAAAAGCCTTGCTTGAGTCCATTGCGGGTGGCGGCGCCGGCGAGAACGCCGCCGCATAAGAGGGCCAGGGCCTTGATTTCCAAGGTAATGAGGCGATCTTGGAGTTCATCGGAGGTCGCCAGTCTTCCTTGGCCGATGTCAAGGATTTTGTCGAAAACGAGCGTGGCCGTCAGCGTACCGGCCACAGCCAAGATCGTGCCTGCGACCACACGCACCCACGCTACCGGCCCGCGGAAAAGATCGGAGTTGCGGCGCAGCAAAGGACGCCGACGCGACAGCGGCGCCTCGGAAGGAGCAAGATCTGTTGCGGACAACGGTCGCCATACCGCGCTGCCCAACCAGCCGCCTACCGCGCCCAACACCCCTTGCAACAGGGGTTGCCCCAAGATAGCGGCCGGCGTCCGTACTTGGGGGAAATCCGCAAAAAGAAACACAGAAAACACGCCGTTCCAGACACCGATCAGGGCGCCGAGGATCCCCCCTTGCCGCTGTCCCGCCCCCATGAAGACGGTGCTGACGAAGAGGGCGAACATCCGTAGCCCCTGGAGCAAAAAAACGCCTCCCGCTACCGTCTTCATCTGCTCGACCGCTTCGCGCCCCTGGATCGCCAATACCCCAGCTGTTACTAAATGGCGCAACCCATAGAACAAGCCCTGGGCCAAGACCAAGCCGATGAAGATCCGTTCCCACAGCTGTTGCCGCCCGCGCAGCGACCGCTCCAACGGACTGTCGGCAGGCGAGCGGACATCGTAGAAGAGCAAGCGCGTCATGCACAGCGGGCACTGCCAGCGCTGCTCATAGGTAGTGTTGCATTGAGGACAAACCATCGCCATGATCGTTCTCCTTGAGCAACTATAGTTCAGTTTTCGGTTTGTGGTTTTCGGTTTTGAGGATCTCGCGGCCCACAGAAGATCGGGAATCGATTGGAGGCTGTTGACATGGCGCCTTCGTACATACTTGCCATTGATCAGGGTACAACCAGCACGCGGGCCGCAATTTACGACGCAGCTGGGCGCAGTCTCGGCAGCGCCAGCCGCGAACTGACCCAATACTATCCACGGCCCGGCTGGGTCGAGCATGATGCCGAAGAGATCTGGGCGTCTGTGGCGGACGTGGTGCCACGGGCGTTGGCTGCGGCCCGCATCGAAGCCCGTCAGCTGACGGCGATCGGCTTAACCAATCAGCGCGAGACAGTAGTGTTGTGGGAGCGGGACAGCGGTCGGCCTGTAACACGAGCCATTGTTTGGCAAGACCGCCGCACCAGTGATTTTTGCCAGTCGCTCCAGACTGAGGCAGTGTGGTTGCACGAGCGGACGGGGCTGCTATTGGACCCTTATTTCTCGGCCCCCAAATTCCGTTGGCTGTTAAAGGAAGACGCCTCTCTCCGCCGCCGCGCCGAAGCCGGACAACTGGCGGGCGGCACCATAGACAGCTTTCTCCTTTGGCGTCTCACGGGAGGCCGTGTTCACGCCACCGATCGCACCAATGCCTCACGCACGCTGTTGTTTCATCTCCACAAGGCCGCCTGGGATGAAGAGCTGTGCCGCTTCTTTGAAGTGCCCAGCTGCCTTCTGCCTCAGGTGCGGGCCAGCCGAGATGATTTTGGACAGACAGGAGAATTGACGTTTCTGCCCGCCGGTCTGCCGATCACTGGCGTAGCCGGCGATCAACAAGCCGCTCTGTTCGGTCAATGTGCTTTTCAGCCGGGCGAGGCCAAATGCACCTATGGCACCGGCGCATTCTTCTTGCAACACTTGGGAACGCAGCCAATCTTATCGCGCCATCGTTTATTGACCACTGTGGCTGCCAGCGGCCCAGACACTTTGCAATACGCTTTGGAAGGCAGTGTTTTCATCGCCGGCGCTGCCGTGCAATGGCTACGCGATGGTTTGCGTCTGTTTCAAGAGGCGTCGGAAGTCGAGGCCTTGGCGGCACGTTCGGACGCTGGCCAATCGGTCCTCTTTGTGCCGGGTTTGGCTGGCTTGGGTGCGCCGTACTGGGCGCCCAAGGCGCGCGGCGTTCTTTTGGGTTTGACGCGCGGCACGACGGCGGCAGAGCTGGGACGGGCCGCATTGGAGGGCGTCGCTTATCAGGTCGCCGATCTCATCGATGCCGCAGCACGTGATGCCGGCCAACGCCTGCACAGTCTGCGCGTGGATGGCGGTATGGCGCGAAATGCCTGGTTCTTGCAGTGCCAGGCCGACATCTTGGGGTTGCCTGTCCTGCAAGCGCCGCTTTCCGAGGCGACTGCTCTCGGCGCCGCGTACCTGGCAGGTTTACACGTAGGCACATGGACGAGCGAACAGCAATTGCGGAGCTTAGGTGGAGAAGCCCGACGCTTCGAGCCGCATCTGCCGGCCGCCGAACGCCAACGACGTTTGCGATTATGGCATCGCGCCGTCCAGACAGTGATCGCCTTCTACTCCGACGACGCAAACCACGAACCACGCCCTTCACCCGAATAACAAAGCAAAGTCCTTCGCTTTAGCTAACCTCGGGAGGCGCATCCCATTCCCTCATTGCCAAAACACCTCACGTCTACGATACTGACTCTGCAACACCTCTTTCGTCCCTTCGCCGCGCTGGCAAGGTCGGCCCTTGCTGAGGCGGCGAACGGGTAAAGCGGAGAAGGCTAAAATCAGGAGCTAGACCATGTTTCTCCAGGAGCAATCTTCACCCCCTCTCAGCCGCCGTCGCCTGTTGCAAAGTGCCGCCGCACTGGCGGCCGCCGGCGCGCTCGGTATCGGCAACCGCAGCTTGGGCGCTCAAGGGCCAATCATCAAGAACAAACGCCTCAAACAATCGATCGTGCAGTGGTGCTTTGAAAAACACTGGAACCTCGAACAACTGTGCCAACAAGCCAAACGGCTTGGCTGCGACAGCGTCGAGTTAGTCGATCCCAAGGACTGGCCTGTCCTGAAAAAGTATGGCCTCGTCTGCGCCATTGCCCGCAGCCACGGCTTCGAGAAAGGTATGAACAATCCCAAATATCAAGAGATGTGTCTTGACAAGATGCGCACGGCCATCGACGCTTGCGCCGAGGCCGGTTTTCCCAATGTCATCACCTTTACCGGCTTCCGGGAAGACGTCCCCGATGACGTGGGTCTTAAGAACTGTGTGGCCGGCTACAAGAAGATCGTTGGCTATGCGGAGAAGAAAAAAATAACCCTGTGTCTGGAAATGCTCAACAGTCGCGTCAACGAGACCATGAAGGGGCATCCTGGCTATCAGGGCGATCACACCGACTACTGCATGGAGATCATCAAACAGGTCGGCTCGCCACGGCTCAAGCTGTTGTTCGACATCTATCATGTGCAGATCATGGACGGCGACGTTATCCGCCGCATTCGCCAATATGCCGAGCACATTGGCCATGTTCATACGGCGGGCAATCCGGGGCGAGGTGAGCTGGACGACACCCAGGAGATCAATTATCCCCCGATCATGCGGGCCTTGGTGGAAGTGAAGTACACGGGCTACGTCGGTCAGGAATTCATTCCCACGCGCGATCCGGCCAAGGGTTTGGAGGAAGCGGTGACGCTGTGCGATGTGTGAGCCTGTTTGCCAACCCGTCGTGCCAAATAAGGGCGTTCCTTGCTGGGGCGGCGGGCTGGCGGTCGGCATATGGGCGCTGCTAGAATATCCTGACATCCTTCCGATCGGGGGATCGGGAGCTTTTGCTATACCACCAGAACGAGCCATGAATTTTCAAATTGACGTTTCCTCCGCCCTACCTTGTCCTCCCGCTGAGCCTCCCGCCAAGTCCGGCGACATACCGGAAATTGCGGATTTGCTGCGGCAGCTCTTGGAGGTGCAACGCGAACAGTTGGCCTGTCAGCGTGCCACCGCCGCCGCCCATGATATCACTGCACGCTGGCGGGCTTTTCTGACGCGCTGGCAGTCAGACTTCCCGGACCTTGCCGACAATTGCCGTAAGGCCCTGCCGCATCTGGAACGCTGCTATGGGCAGCTCCTCCGTGAATTGACCGATAAACTCAACGACGAGGACGAGCACGGGCTGGATAACGACTTCGCCTTACAGGAATTCCTCGATCGTTTCGGCATGCGCCTGGCGCAGCTGGGCACCATCCTCAACCTGGTGGCGCCCTTGGCCGAGGCCGCTAATTCGTCGCAGGATTCGAGTGGTTAGGGGGTTAACCACGCCATCCCCTGCCCCCAGCGGAGAGGGCCGTGACCGTACCCGTTGTTGCGATTGTTGGCCGCCCGAACGTGGGCAAGTCGTCGTTGTTCAACTGGCTGGCGGGTCGGCGCATCGCCATTGTCGATCCGACAGCCGGAGTGACCCGCGACCGTATTTCCACGCTGGTGCCCATCCATTCCCACTACATCGAACTGGTGGACACCGGCGGCATCGGCGTCGCTGACGTGGATAACCTAACCGAACAGATCGAGCGGCAGATCCAGTTGGCTCTCGATCAGGCCCACGTTATTCTCTTTGTCGTTGATGGTCGGGCCGGCGTCATGGGATTGGATGAGGAAGTAGCCGAGCGGTTGCGCCACATTCCCAAGCCGGTCCTCTGTGTGGCCAATAAGTGCGATACCGAGGCGCTCGATCCGCAGGCAGCCGAGTTTTACAAGCTCGGTTTCGGCAAAGTCGTCTGTGTCAGCGCCCAGCAAAACCGCAATCGGGCCGAGTTGATGCGCCTTATCCAGGACCATTTATTAGGGGGCCAGAGGCCAGGGGCCAGAGACGGACAAGAAGCGGCGTCTTCTCTCGCCCCTGGTTCCTCGCCCCCTGCCCCGCAAATAAAGCTGGCTGTTGTGGGCCGACGCAACACCGGCAAAAGTACGTTCATCAACAGCCTGGCCCAGAGCGAGCGCGTCATTGTCAGCGAGGTGCCCGGTACCACACGCGACAGCATCGATGTCCGCTTTGAGCGCGACGGCCTGACCTTCTTGGCGATCGATACAGCTGGTGTCCGCAAGAAGAAAAGCCTGCAAAACGCCATTGAGTTTTACAGCCTGGCTCGCGCCGAGCGCTCCATCCGCCGCGCTGATGTGGTATTGCTGTTTCTCGACGCCACGCAGCGCATCAGCAAGGTGGACAAGCAGTTGGCCGAGTACATCCTGGAGCAGTACAAGCCGGCCATCTTCGTCGTCAACAAGTGGGACCTGATGACGCCGATGCCGACAGGTAAGATGGGCGATTACATCCGCGCGACGTTTCCGAGCCTGGATTTTGTGCCGATCGCTTTCATCACGGCCAAGTCAGGCAAGAACGTTCATGCCGTGTTGAACCTGGCGCAACACCTGCACAAACAAACCAATGCCCGCGTCAGCACCGGCGATCTCAATCGCGTGCTCCGGCAGGCGTTGCAAGCCGCGCCGCCGCCTTTGCGGCAAAATCGCCGGCCTAAGGTCTACTACGCCACCCAGGTCAGCGTCGCTCCGCCCACTCTGGTCTTGTTCACCAACGGACCGGAGCTGTTCGACAACACCTATCAGCGTTATCTGCTCAAGACGATCCGCGATCAGCTGCACTTTAACGATGTGCCGATCCGGCTGTACCTGCGTCGCCGCCAGCGCGCCGACCAGCCTTCGGTGGAAGAAATCCCCGCCCTCTCCGCTACGGAAACCGGCCGTGCGGAGAAACGACAACAATCGGAACTGTGGAAGGACATCTGATCATGACCTCCTTATCTCGCTTCCTTGGAGGGCGCTGCGGGCTGGTGGTCCTCGCCGGCATGGTTGCTCTGGTTCCTTGCTGGCGCTGGGGGCTGGCGAGTCGTGCAGCCGACGACAAGGCCAAGGTCGAGTATTTCAAAGGCCAAGTCGTGCCGTTGGCCAAACTGCTGACCAAAGAGGGCGTCTCGCTCGACGCCGATGCGGCGCCGTACTGGTTGGCCCTGGTCGGCGAAGACGGCAAAATCTATCCGCTCGTCAAAGACAGCGGCTCACGCCTGTTTTTTCTGGACCCCGAGTTGCTCAACCGGCCCATGCGGCTGACGGGTCGGCTGCTGCCCAGGAGCTCGTTCTTGCAGGTCACGGCCGCCCATAGCTACATCAAGGGCCAATTGCACGAGATCTACTATTGGTGCGATGTCTGCTCCATTCGCCGCAACGAGAAGAACCCTTGCGAATGCTGTGGCGGGCCGATGGTGCGACGTGAAGAACCTGTCAAGAAGTAAGAACGCACCGCAGAAACACTGCGGACGCAGAAAAGAAAAAAAGAGAAGAAAGAGGATCAAAAAGGATCATCCGGAAATCACGGATCTCGATGTTTTTTGTTGTTTTTTGTCTTTTTCTTCTCTGCGTTTTTCTTTCCGAGGTCGTGGGCCCCTCTGGGGGTAGTTCTTTCGGCATCCACGGCGATTAGGGAGGATAGTAGAGTAGCTCCCGCGTTGCTCGGTCTTTGGAGTTGCTCTCATGCCCAAGGATGCCAAATTCGGAATGGTTGTCGGTGTGAGTTTGGTGATTATAGTAGCGGTGTTCTTTTATCGCAAAGAAGCACCGGCCATCGATCCAGCTGCTGCCACTATCGTCAAACCTGCTCTAGACCCTACACCGCCGCCGCTGCCGGTGAGCAACGGCCGCACGGTACAAGCCAAGGCGATGGCCAATACCCCCTAGAGCGTTTCATGGTTAGCTGCGAGCTGAAAGGGAAACGCGTTCCCGCCCCCTTTCGGGTCACGGCTTCTGCCGCCGACTACGGTGCAGCTAAGAATGGTCGGGCCAGCGTGTAGGCGGCCAGGGCGATGCCAGCCGTCACCACCATGCCGCACAGGAGGAGGGACAGCCAAGCACCGGGGGGCGAGGTGTTTTCAGGAGGTGGCAGCGGAGCCGACGCCGGCGTAGCCGCGTGCAGCGGCCGCGGCTGCACGCGCGGACGCAGTGGCGCTTCTCTCCTGGCCCCTCTCTCCGGAGGGGGAAGGGCAGAACGTGCGGCGGGACGGTTCGGCGGCGCCGTTTGGGCCGGAGGTTCCTCGCGTAGGGGATAGACCTTAAGCGGTCCTGTCGCAGGCTCCTGCGGCCGAGTTGATTCATCGCTGATTTCCATGCTGGAGGAGGGCCCGGGTTGCGGCCCTCCTAGGGCGTCTCGTTCACGGGCTGGTGGAGTAGAAGAGGCGCCGCTGCGCAGGTCGTGCAACAACGCTTCCGCTGTTTCCGGTGGATAATTGACCTGCAAATCGCGGATGTAAATCTGAATGTTGGTGGATTGCAGCGCCTGCGCGAATGAACTGAACGGCTTGAGCATGTGATGGGGATTGCTTTGCAGCAGCCGCTGGCGCAGGCGCTCCGCTCCTTCGGCATCACCCGACGTTAGCGCCGCTTCCGCCGCCAGGATGAGGAAGCGATCGCGCATCGCCGCCTGTCCCTGCTGGTCATACCAATCGGCAAGTTCCTTATATACCTGTAGCGCCGTTAGAATGTCCATAACAGCTGCCCCTCCCTGCCATTGCCTGAAACCAGGCGTTATTGGTATCATCTTCCCACGGTTTCTATATATGAAGCAACAGGCCAGGACAGGCCGCGCAGGTCCGATGGCGGACCTCCCTGGCAGGACGCGAGGGCAGGTGAGTAGAGTTGGAACGACTGCACGATTATCTGCGCGACAAGCGTGCCGAAGTGGAGAGGCGCCTGGCGGAGAGGTTGTGTCCGCAGGTGGGCCTACCGACGTCGTTGCTGGAAGCGATGCGCTACAGTCTGCTCGCGCCCGGCAAGCGTCTGCGGCCTATCCTGGTAATCATGGCGGCTGAGGCATGTGGCTGGACCGACCGGCAAGAAGCCGGTCTGACCGGCGATCCCTGGCCGGCGGCCTGTGCTGTCGAGATGATCCACGCCTATTCGCTCATCCACGACGACTTGCCCGCGATGGATGACGACGATATGCGTCGCGGCCAACCGACCTGCCACAAAAAATTCGGCGAAGCATTGGCCATCCTTGCGGGCGACGCCTTGCTGACGATGGCTTTTCAGGTGTTGGCCGAAGGATATCCCGAGCGCACCGCTGCGGCCTGTTGCCGAGAGCTGGCGCGAGCCGCAGGGGCCGCAGGCATGGTCGGCGGTCAGGTCGATGACCTGGCCTGGGAACAGGGGGGCAACCCCAGTTTAGAAGAATTGGAACAGCTCCACCTGCGTAAGACGGGGGCGTTGATCCGCGCCAGTTTGCGTTTGGGGGCCTTGGCGGCTTACGCTCCTCGCCTCCATCCGCCGCCGGCGCAGTTGCTGGAATGCCTGGACGGCTACGGTCGCTGCCTTGGCCTGGCCTTTCAGATTATCGATGACCTGCTCGACGTCGAAGGCGACGCCACGCAGACAGGTAAGCGGGTCGGCAAAGATGCAGCCCGCGGCAAATTGACTTATCCCGGCTTGCTCGGCGTCACAGAGAGCCGGCATCGCGCCGAACGGTTTGGCCGAGAGGCGGGCGAATACTTGAAACCCTTGGGGGCCGCTGCCGAGCTTTTGCTGGCCTTGGTTCCCTTTGTTCTGGAACGCGATCGGTAACGGATGCCGATCTGTTTAGAATTCTCCACTTCGCTACTCTAGTATAGATGTGGCTGAGTGGGAGACCGACAACGGATTAAGGATTTACGCCATGACTGCTCTGCTGTCGCAAATCAACTCGCCCACCGATCTGCACAAGCTGACCGATGCGCAACTGCTCGACCTCGCTCAGGAGATGCGCGACGAGATGGTGCGCGTCCTCAGCATTCGTCCGGCCCATTTTGCCAGCAATCTCGGCGTCATCGAGTTGTGCCTGGCCTTGCACTTGACCTTCGATTTCAGCCGCGATCGCCTTATTTGGGATACCGGGCATCAAATCTATCCGCATAAACTCATCACCGGCCGCTACAAGCAGTTCGATACCATCCGCATGCGCGGCGGGCTGATGGGCTATCCCAATCCGCACGAAAGCCTCTATGACCTGTTCATGACGGGCCACGCCGGTTGCAGCGTCTCCTGCGCCCTTGGCCTCAAGGTGGGCGACGATTTGCTCGGCCAAGACGATCGCCATAGCGTCGCCGTCATCGGCGACGGCGCGCTGCCGTCGGGCATCGTTTTCGAGGCGCTCAACAATGCCGGCGGACTGCGGAAAAACTTGCTGGTCATCCTCAACGACAACGAGATGTCCATCTGTCCGCGCGTCGGCGCCCTGGCCCATTGCCTGGATCGGGCCAGGCTGACGAATTTCTATCAGGGATCGAAACGGCACATCCGTGACCTGCTCAAACACATTCCGCTGGTCGGCGGCATGGCCACACACGCCATCGAACAGATCAAGGACGGCCTGAAAGCGTTTCTGACCGGCGGAATGTTGTTCGAGGAGCTGGGTTTCCGCTATTTCGGGCCGATCGACGGTCACGATCTGCCCACGCTACGCCGCTGGCTGCGCGACGTGAAAGACCAACAAGGCCCCGTGCTGCTGCACGTCTTGACCACCAAAGGCCACGGCGTACCGCAGGCTAGCGCCGACCCAGTGACGTTCCACACGCCGCCGGTCTTTGAGAAGGTCGGCCCCGCCCGGACCATCCTGTCGCTCAAGCGCGGCAGCACCCGCGCCTACACCGATGCCATCAGCGGCGCTATTTACAATGCTCTGCGCGACGATGCGCGTGTCGCTGTCATCACGGCAGCCATGTGTCAGGGCAACAAGCTGGAAAAAGTCCGTGCCGACTTCCCGACGCGCTTTTTCGACACGGGCATCTGTGAATCGCACGCTGTTGCTTTCGCCGCCGGCCTGGCCAAGGCCGGCATGCGTCCTATTGTGGACATTTATTCTACTTTTTTGCAGCGCTCCTTCGATCAACTTTTCCAGGAAGTGGCCCTGCAAAACCTACCCGTCGTTTTCACAATGGATCGCTCCGGCCTGACCGGGCCGGATGGGCCGACGCATCATGGCGTCTTCGATATTGCCTATCTGCGGATCTTCCCCAACTTCGTAGTCATGGCCCCCGGCGACGAGTTGGACGTGGCGCCGATGTTGCAGTTCGCCCTGGCGCATTCCGGCCCGGTGTCGCTGCGCTATCCCAAGGCCAACCTGGAGCGCGTCGATCGCCCCGCAGTCCCCATCGAATTGGGACAGGCGGAAGTGTATGAATGGGGTGAAGACGGCATATTCATCGCTTGCGGCACGCTCTTTCCAACCTGTGTCAAGGCCGCTACAGCGCTGCGCGAAGAAGGACTCAACATCGGCGTCATCAACGCACGCTTCATCAAGCCACTCGACCGAGCCACCCTGCTGCGCGCCATCGAGGAAATGCCGTTGGTTGTCACGGTGGAGGAAGGGACGCTCGAAGGTGGCTTCGGCAGCGCGGTGTTGGAGGCAGCTAACAACGCCGGCCTGGATACTCGTCACGTTCTACGTCTGGGATTGCCAGATCGCTTTATCGAGCACGGCGAACGCGGCGAGTTATTGGCCGACCTCGGCCTTGATGTCAGCGGCCTGTGTGCCACGGTACGGCGCGCCTTGGGGCGCCGAGTCGAGAAAAAGTGCGCTGCTTATACTGGGCACGGTTGAATTGGGCACAACCCCCCCCCCCCCCCAACCCTCCCCCACCAGGGGGGGAGAGAGAACCATTCCCCCCCCACCCCAACCCTCCCCCACCAGGGGGGAGGGAGAACCATTCCCCCCCACCCCAACCCTCCCCCACCAGGGGGGAGGGAGAACCAAGGCTCCCTCCCCCACCAGGGGGGAGGGAGAACCAAGGCTCCCTCCCCCAC
>Ga0078972_1005735_pt1 | contig 30955 bp, 47 predicted proteins | sample YelNatPaOPGAMG01_FD_67568 | JGI IMG/M metagenome (GOLD analysis project Ga0078972, IMG submission 67568) | Hot spring thermophilic microbial communities from Obsidian Pool, Yellowstone National Park, USA - OP-RAMG-01 (SPADES assembly) (version 2) | ecosystem: Environmental > Aquatic > Thermal...
CAAAAGCAGAAGGAATAAAATCAATCTTTTTATTAACTGGTCTTTGTGCTTCTAACTTCCAAGTATAATTTCCAGCATCTAATTTTTCATAGTTATACTCTACCCATTCATTTTTATATTTGGTTACATTTTTATAAGTATCTGGAGCATCATAACAATTTTTGGTAGATTTGGTTAAACTCTCATTTGTAGAATTACTTTTAACATCTTCACAAACTTGTTTATAACTTGCTATCTCTTGTTCTGCATAACTTACATTTTTTAAAATATAAAACTTATAATTAACATTCTCATCTAATCCTTCTAAATTCTTAAAGTTAATATCATCAAATAGTTTTCCTTTTGAGTATAAGATAGCTTTCCCTTCAGCATATGCATCAATAATACTATTATCAACCTTTGTTAGAGAGTATTCAGCAATTTTATCTGTTGGTACCCAAAAGAGAGTTTTACTTAATTTAATAATCCCATATTTTGAATTAAAGTCTGCTTTTAAAAATTCTGGGGTATCAGCTGTAACAACTTTATTTGCTATCTTTGTTGAAGCAAAAGGATTTAATTCTATTGCAGAAATAAAATTAATTAATAAAATTACTAAAAGAAAATTTAAAATGAATATTTTTTTATTCATTTTTAATGCCCCCTTAAATAACCTATTAGCATACTTAAACTTATAATAACCAATATTGGGAGTGCAGCATCGACTATAAAGCAAATAGGGGTATAATCTACACTACAATACAAGCCAGTTTTTGATGCGACAACTCCTTGATAAAGAAGTGGGGATAAAGATAATAGAACAAGAAGTATAAATAACCCCATTACAAATCTTGCAATAGTATTTCCGTTTGTTAATTCCATATCTCCCATATTTAAAATATATTAATTTTATTTATAAATTTATATTACTCTATATGAACAGGTTCTAATTTATCTATATCAACTGCAGTATTGTCGGATTTATCTTTTATTAAGTTTAAAGCTATTCTCGCCCTTTTGATATAAGAAGAACCAGCCGTTGTAGATATTTTTAAATAAGGAACAACTATACTATTATTCCAACCTTTCTTTAATTTACCATCCGCTTCTAATAAAGCGCAAACCTCATAAATCATTCTTACACTTTCTTTTCTTGCCATTTCAGCTGTCATCAAGTTATCTTCTTTATAGTCTTCATACTTCTTTTTATCCTTAACTTCTTCATAAGCTTCGTATTCTTCTTTTGGAATATCATCCCATCTTAAAAAGGCTAAAAAGTTTTTACTTCTAAAACAACCTTCTACTGTCCCCCTAACTACATCACCATTAAAAACATTAATATATTGTTTAACTAAAGCATTATTTTCTACTAAGTTCCATGGGTCATTACCACCACTTAAAGTTCTTTCTGGTTTAAATACAGCTGCAATACCTCTCTTAATAACAAAAATCCACAATCTTATTCTTGAATTTCTTATTTTAGTATCTAAATCTGTAAATTCTGGCTGGATAAATATGATTAAATGCTTTTTACTTCTGCAAATATTTAAAACCTTGACTAATTCTTTTTGCGTCCCAACATTCCAATCCCTGCTATATAAAACATTTATTGCTTCATCTATATTAAAACCACTTGGGGGGTAAGTTTCAATTTTTTCCATTAACTCTTTTCTTGAGTAAATGCAGTTTCTATCATCTGAGTATCTTCTATCATATAACTCACAAATCCTTTTTGCAAGAACAGATTTTCCTTCTCCCGGATAACCAGAAATCATTATAGGAACATCTTTTTTATTATTAGCAAGAGCTTTGGCATATTGAGCAATATGTTTTGGGGTGATAACATTCCTTAATAACATCTTTTTATTATCGTAGATATATTCTCTGTATCTTGAGGCTGGCATATTATAAATAAATTTAATTTAATTCTTGTTCAACAAATCCCTTAAATCCGTGACTTCTACTCTTTTTGGCAAATATTAAGTTATTAGTCTTTAATAAGTATAACATTAACCTGAAAGCTTTTCTTAAATACTCTAAAGATTTTTCTAAATTATAATCTATTAATCTATTTCCTATACTTAAATATAAATCTAATCTTTTTTTATTTTCTTTAGAGACATTTAAATCAACCCCTACAATAGCTTCTTCTAAACAAACTAAATGCCCATATAACTTTCTATGACTGCTGACACTTCCCATAGAGGCATTTTTTAAAGAGGTATAACATAAATCAATTAAACTTGCTAAATCTTCAATATAATCCAATTGAAGATTCATTCTGTTATACTCTTTACTATGTGGCTGCTTAAAATTGTCAATCATCTTCTTCTCTACTTATCTCTTTTAATTCTTTTATAAGTTCGTCGTTTGACATAGAGATATCAATAAAATCAATTACATCTGAAAACACTGCCCAACCGAGTTCTTTTTTAGCTAATGCTATCCTCCTTCTTATAGTTTTATCTTTTAAATTTCCCTTTATATGTATTATTGGCTCGCTCTTCCCTCTTTCAAATACATCAAAGGTTATTTCTCCGTTTTCAAATTTAATTCTTGGAATTTCGTCCCACATTTTAACTCCTATTTTTTAACAACTAATTTGAAAAAGATAAAAGCTGCAGCAATACCCACTAAGATTAAAATTATCATTTTTTTTGATAATGCTCCTTTCTTTAATTTAGTTTCCATTATTCCTGCCAATAGTTGTAAGTATATAAACTTTTGAATCTTCTCATTAAACTTCTCTAAAGCTTGGTTTAAATAAGGGTTATATCCTAATGTTAAATCTTCATAAACATCAACTTGTGTTATCTTGTGTTTATTTTTATTATCCACAACATAATCCCAAGTGAACAACATATTATTATCTACATAATAATAAACATTATTTATCTTTATAGTATTCCCTTCTAATTTACAAACTAAATAAGTTATGCTCTTATCTTTCTTGGCAAACTTCACAAAAACATAAGTATTATTTTTATCTTTCTCTTTCTTTTGGATATACTCATCTAATATATCCACTAAATTTGATTTATTTTTCTTTTTAAATAACTTAAACATTCTTATTTAAACCTCCTTTCATCTCTTTCTTCCCTCAGTTTGTTCAATTTTTTGATTAGAAATTTGTTTTGTGCTTTCAATCATAGCTAAACTAATTAGAAATCCTTCTTTACTTAAACTATAATTTTCTATATCTTTTATAGTATTAAAAGCTATATCTGCAACAATATCCCATTCAAAAACTTTGCAGTTATTCATAAACCTTCTTTTATCTAATAAATCATTTATTTCATAAGTTTCTAAGTTTGATATTTTTTGATTACTTTTTGAATTAACTACTTCAGAAGCGAAATCGTGTTTTGTTTCAACTCTATTTATTAAATTAGGATTATTTTTTATTAATTCCTCTATCTTATTTTTTTCTTCTGACAATTCTTGTATTTCTTTTCTACTTTCTTCTGAACTCTGTTTTAATAAAGATGATTCCTCATCTAATTCATCAATATCTTCTAAATCATCTAATTTAACCTCTTCCTCTTCTTCATCTTTTATGAATGGTCTCGAACCAATTTTCTCTGGAATTATTATATTGTCACTTAGACTTATAGGTTTAGTTTCTTCCTCTTTTACTTCTTCTTTAACTTCTTCCTCTTTTAAATCATCTTTTAATTCTTCCTCTTCAACTTCATCTATACTTTCATCTATATCTGCGTTTAGTTCTTCTCCTTCGTCATTCTTATCTTCTTCTATATCCATTTTATCTTATTATCTTATTTAATCTTCTGGTAACCATTCATAAATACCAAATGCTAAACATAAAAAGGCTAACCCATAATTAATAATTGATAATGCTTCAATTAAGTTTTTATCATTTATAAAAGTAAATGTTGGGATTAATAAACCACTAATTAAGAAGAATATAGAAGCGAAGATTAATATCCTTTCATCTTTTAAAAGCCCATAAGTACTTAGTAGTATAGAGAATAAAACACTTATACATAAAAATATTAATTTAACTATATCTATTCTATTTGAGGTGTTAGGATATCCATCTGCAGTTATTGTAAAAACATAATTAAATGACTGGTCAATTCCATCAACATCAAAGACACCACTGACTTTATACTCCCCAAGCTGAGAAGTATCACAAAAAGTATAATTATAAAATGCCCCGTCTTTACTCATTAAATCATTTATATTGTATATAGTTTGGTTTGGGGGAATTATCGATAATATTTTAGAATAAGTGCAACTTGCACATACTTGGGGTAATGCCACACACCCCCCTGCTTTATAAGTCCCTATATTCTCCCCTTGCTCTCCAGCACTGACTAATCCAATTAACATTATCCCTAAGATTATAGAAATTAATAGTTTATTTGTTTTCATTTTAATACGCAGCTTTGATATTCCTCCCAGCTTTTACTATTTATTGTGCATTGTTTTATTTCTGCTAATGCTTGTCTTAATAAATCTACTTCACTTCCTAATTCAACTCCTTCATTTAATACTTGTTTATCTGGATAACTTACTTCTTGCACTTGCTTTGTTGTGCATACTTCTTTAGTTTCTGTTATAGGATTTCCATTTTCATCTGTTAATTCTATTCCTAAAATACCCTTTTTAACATCTGTTACATTATTACATTCTTGAACTGACTTTGTTGTAGTTATTGGATTAGTTAAATCTTTTTCTGTAGTATTATAAGCAACATAACCATAGAATTTTTTATGCTCTATTTTTCCATCTTTGTCAATATAATAACTTGCATCTTGTATTTTGCTTAAAGCACTTCCTTGGGATTTATCATAAACACTTGTTCTTGTTATATAACCCGCTGAACTAATATTACCTTCAAAGTATGCAGACATTAATGAATAATTTGTATTTGAACCATTGCCTACTGTAAGTTTATATGAAGGACTTGTTGTTCCGATTCCGACGTTGCCACTGCTTGTTATTCTTACCTTTTCGTCTTCAATGGCAACATTTGCTGCATCAGCATTTGAATCAACCAAAAATAACAAATCTCCCTGTCCATTGATGCCTTTTCTCTGGTGAACAATAGCAGATTTCATAAATTGATTGGTTGTATCAACGCCAAAAGCCAATCCTGCTAAGTTGTCATTTATCGCAGATTCTGTGTGTATTCTCACTTTTAATGCGTCAGATGTTGAGCTGTCCACTTGGAATAGACCCTTTGGACTTGTTGTTCCTATTCCTACATATCCTGTATCTTTTTTTATTGTAACTCTATTTACATTGTTTGTTCTTAACCACATGTCATGAGCAGTCATAGCACCAGCAAAAACCCCCCCATCTGTGCTTGTTCCCATAATGAACTCAATATCATTTGTAACATCTCTCCCCATAAAATATGCCTTACCATCACCTTGAACTGAAATGATTGGTCCAGATATATTTACAGCTGATGCTTCTGGAGTCGAACCATCAGTAACAGTTAACTTATAATTTGGGCTTGTTGTTCCTATACCTACATTACCATTATCCTTAATCATTAAGTAGTTATTACTTCTTGTTCTGAGAGCAATATCACCTTTATCACTTCTTGCTGACCCAGTTGGAAAACCTATACCTGCTCCCAAAGCGCCTGTTTCATCATAACTCCTAAATCCTACATATTGTTGATTATCATAAGCTTTCAAAATAAATGTAGGTTCTATACCACTTGCCCCTTCAATAATAAGACCCCCTCTTACTGAATCCAATGTAGATGCTTTTGCTACTATATCTAAAGTTGTAGATGGGCTTGTTGTCCCTATACCTATATTCCCCGTTGTGTCTATTCTTAATCTTTCAGATGCCTGAGTATTCGTAGTTACATCTCTTGTTCCAAATACTAATGCACCCTTTTCATATCCTGCTGTTGAAAGTGTAATATAACCCATGTAAGCAGGTGCATAAAGACTTGATACCGTAGCATAACCAAAGCCGATTAACCTTGTAGAATTTAATGCGCTTTCACCGGCCCCTAAATATAAATAAGTATCCCCAGTGGTATATCCTGTTGCAGTAGAAGATTTAACTATATTTAAATTGGTTAATGGTCCAGTCGTTCCTATCCCCACTTTCCCATCAGAGGTTATTCTCATTTTTTCTGTCCTACCAGTTGATTGCCCTTGAGAAGCATCTCCAGTAACATTACCAGTATAAAAAGCCATTCCTGAACTTACACTTGTGTTAGCTGTTACAGAATCAACATAATTATATATAACCCCCCCTGCTCTCCAATATGAACCATCATAAAAATAAGGACTTTGAGATAATGGAGCTAATGCACTTGTTGTCACTGTCGTTGGAGCAGATTTTGTCCCTTGTGCAACTAAAATATTTATTCCTTTACCATTATATTGTTCTGCACCATAAGTTTCAAATAAGACACCTCTATTATAAGCAGCAGTAGCCATTGGAGTGGAAGAAATTATATCTAAAACAGACGTTGGGCTTGTTGTTCCTATTCCTATTTTTCCACTCGATAATAATGACATTATTTCAGTAGTCGGATAACCAGTACTATATCTATTCTCATAAGTATAAGTTCCAATAGCAAGTCTATTTAGCCCACTCGAAAATCCTAACATAGCCCCACTGGAACCAGCAAATAAACTTACAAATTGCGATGCATCTGTTCGCTCACCTATAAAACCAGCGTTAGTACTAGTCCCAGAAGTAATTCTCACCGGAAAGAAGGGGGTTCCAGATGGTGAACCACCAGTACCAACTATATCTAATTTAGTTGCTGGGCTTGTTGTTCCTATACCGACTTTTCCTGTATTTGCATTAACAAATAAATCAGAAGTTCCAACACTAAAGTTATAATCTCCTAAAGCTACATTTTGACTACTTCCGGTATATGGAACATAATTTTGTAAAGAGGAATTCAATGCTAAATTATTATCAATATAAGTTCTGTTATAATAATTTGCAATTACATAATTTGCCATTGAAGTATTAGCATTTGCAATATTTGTATCTACTTGAGTTGTATTGTAGAAACCTTTACCTTGTATTACAGCCATTGTTAATGTTGTTGAATTATAATATCCTAAATTGTTATTCAATTGGGAGATATTTTGGAGAGTTGTTGAATTATAGAAAGCATAAGGATTGTTTATCCCATAGTATAAAGTATCTGCATAAGTCTTGTTAAATGTAGCATAAGTATCATTCCAGTAGTTATTGTTGTTGATAAGTTGAGAGATATTTTGGAGAGTTGTTGAATTATAATATCCTAAATTGTTATTCAATTGGGAGATATTTTGGAGAGTTGTTGAATTATAGAAAGCATAAGGATTTGATTTAAGATAATAATTTGCGATATTAAAATTTGTAAGATTATAAAAACCAAAAGGATTTGAATAAGGATAAAAATAACTTGCGGGATGTCCTTCTAAAAATTGTGAATTATTTACATTAGTAGTAGTTTGGTTAAGATAAATTGTATTTGGAATACTATTAGTAGAATATCCATAATAAGAATTTACAAAAGGAATTAAATTAAAAAATAAAAATAGTCCTACAAGTAAGAATAAAAAATTAAATTTTATTCTATTCCTACTTGTAAGTTCCATATTTTTCACTCCGTTTTAGTCTATTGTTGGTCCGAATGCTTTAACAACTAAAGCAATACCTACAGCAACTAAAGACAAAGAGAAGAACCCAACGATAAGTCCAGTAACTGTTGCAGCGAATCCAGTAAGGTTAGCTACAGCTGTAGAAACCATATCGTTTAATGGTCCTAAGAAAGATACTCCAATCAATAGTGTAACGAAGCCATAGATTAAATCTCTTATCATCGTAATTACTCCTTATTTAAATATTGATAATTAGTATTTATAAATTTATATGTCAATATATGAAAATTTTGTGGTTACAAAAAACACTTATTCGGTATACCGAATAACTAAAAATTGGCTTTATACGCCTTAAAAAGCTTAAATTTTAACCTTTTGGACTTTTTTAGGTTTATACAAAAACACTTATTCGGTATACCGAATAACTTATATAGACTTTTAGATACTAATAGTATCTTTTTTTTAAATTTTAGATACTAATAGTATCTTTTTTTTAAATTTTAGATACTAATAGTATCTTTTTTTTTAAAAAAAAGGAAAGAAGGTGGGATGAATAAAAAATTTTTGGTGGTAAGGTGATTATTTACCTCTACATCATCCATCTAATAATTGCCTTTATAGGAACCATTTAAAAAAAGTTATTTAAGTTTTTTAAGCTAAAAAAAGAGGGGATAGAAACCTGCAGTGCCTATTTAATATTAGCTTCTGTGAATCCAGAGCCAATCTTTTCAGCCTCTTTCTTAATAGTATCTTTCTTCATAGCTTCATAGAAGTTGTCTATTGCCTTTTTTGGATGAACATAATTAACAGCCATATCCATCTTTTTCCAGCCAAACCATTCTTTCATATCAAATACATCAACCTTGTCTGATGCTAAAGTAGCTAAAGAATGTCTAAACAAATGAAAGTAAATATTCGGATTAGCCTTCTTCATATACTTCCAGTAGTATTTAGCAGTCTTGTTAAATAACTTTAATTCTGGGTATATCCTACTTTTATTGATATATTCTTTTATAATGTTGTAATAAATAGTTCCTTTAAGTATCTTTAAAGTCCTTCTGGGCATAAGTTGTCCTTCCTTAACTCTTTGTTTTAAGGTTATAAAACTTATAGATAAATACTCCCCACAATCTTCTATATCTTTTCCCTTTACATTTAAAGCTTCACTTATTCTGGCTCCTGTAAGCCACAATATAGAAAGTAACGCTTGAACATCTAACTTATTTGTGTTCTTAAGCGTCTGTATCATTTCTTCTTCTCTAATGATATCATCCCTTACTACATTCGGTTTTCCCATATTATCTCCTTTCTCTTAACAAGAAAAAGTATTTAACTAAGGCTATAACAGAAAAAACCAAAGTCATAAAAATAATAGAAGTATATGCGAGGTCTATCTTTGATAAACTTAGAAAGAATATAGAGATTAATAAAGGAAAGCCAGTTATAAATAAGATTACTCTTAAAACATTTAACTCATTATTCAAGTTTAATATTTTACCCATCTTTTAAATGAATTTCTTTAATAAATTCGTTTAACCTCCTTTCATTAACTTTAAAGATTATTTCCTTTTCAACATCATAATCTATAGAGTATCTTTCATTTCTATTCTCTTTAGTATTATCGTAGATTAATAAACTTATCTTACACATATCTTTTATTAATTCATAAGCCTGTTGCTTCTTAATCCTAAAGCTATGTGTTATAGTGTCCTCTAATTCTTTATAAGAAAATACATTCTCTTTCTTTGTTTCTTTAATGCATTCAATTAAATAAATTAATAGGCTGTCCATTTTCAGTTAGGTTTAATGTCATATTTTCAAAATTATTATTATCAAAAGGAAATTTATCTATTATAGGTTTAAAGTATTCTTTGCAAGTCATTCTTTCCAAATTGGGTTGTTGAACATAACAATAACTGCAAGGGTCTTTATAGACATTCATCATATACCTACTTTGGAAATACATTAAAATTAATGCTAAAAGTAATAATAATTCAGTCCAATTAAAATTTTTAAACTCTTTTTTCAATATCTTCTTAAATCGGGAGTTTTCTAAAAAAGACTTTGTCATTTTCTGCCTCCTTTTCATTATCAAATATATCCTTTATTTTATTCCAAATATATTTAAATGGTCTTGAGAGTAATCTTATAAAAAATTTAAATGTTCCTTCAATCCTATTTTCTGCAACTTTTATGTTATCTTCAAACTCATCAAACATATCTTCAGGCATTATCCTTAACCTCCAATTCTGCAGGATTTATTGTGATTTTATTGCTCCTATCCTTTCTAAAATCCTTTTTGAATTTTTCTGTTATTTCTAAGTAATCTTTAGATTTTTTAATTATATTTTCTGTTTCCTTATATTGCTTCTTAAACTTTGGACTTTCAATATATTCTTTATATCTTTTATTATTTATTTTTAGTTTTCCGAGTTTATCGAAATCTATCCAAGTTTCATCTCCAAAATTGAAGAAAACCTTTTTATCTTCCCTTATTAATATCACTATCAAACTATTTCCCTTTAAAATAGTTAAAAAATTAGCTTTTAGCTTCATTTATATCCCCCCCAGCAATATCGTGAAGCATTTTGAACTTTTTATAATTATTAGAAGAGTTAATAAATAAGATAAATACAAAAATAATAGTTAATAAGTTTAAAATTATACCTTGTATATCCCCTCTTTTAATTAAAAAAATTATATATATTAAATCTAAAAAGATGCCTAATAAATAACATACAGAATAAAAGAATTGTCTTTTATAATTATGCAAACCCCCAACCTTATCTATAAAGTTGGTTATTTTTTGATTTAATTTATTGTTTTTTCTCATCTTCTCATTAACTCCTCATCTATTGATATTGGACTGAAAAATGATTTAAACCTTTTTTCATAATATTCAACTCTTTTTATTTCTTTAGGTGAATATTTATCTTCTTTCATATAATCTTTTAATTTATTTAAGTAAAATTCCATCTCTCTGCATTCTCCCAAACTAAATTCTACAAAATAGGTTAAATCTTTCATTTTTTATTCCCAATAACTTTTAGTTTAGCGCCCCAACTAAAAATAAATGTTCCTTTAGCTTTTCTTAAATCAGCCAATTTCAAATCAGCCTCACTCAAATCAGCTCTACTCAAATCAGCTTCGCTTAGATCAACCCAATTCAAATTAGCTCTACTCAAATCAGCTCCTCTTAAATCAGCTCCAATCAAATTAGCCCATCTCAAATTAGCCCATCTCAAATCCGCTCCACTCAAATTAGCACCACTCAAATTAGCAAATTCCAAGTTAGTCCAACTTAAATCGGCATCTCTCAAATTAGCACCACTTAAATTAGCTTCAACTAATGTATTTGCTTTAACTTTTAATAGGACTTTTCCTGTTATTTTATGTTTAATTTCTATTGTCATTTTATTTTATTTTTATCCTCAACAAATTTTATTTTAGCACCAAAATTAAAAATAAATGTCCCTTTAGCCTCACTCAAATTAACTTCACTTAAATTAGCACCACTCAAATCAGCCTCACTCAAATCAGCTCCTTTCAAATTAGCCCAACTCAAATCAGCCCATTTCAAATCAGCCTCACTCAAATCAGCTCCACTCAAATTAACTTCAACTAAATTAGCCTCACTCAAATTAGCTAACTTTAAATTAGCTCCTTCCAAATTAGCCCATTTCAAATTAGCATACTTCAAATCAGCCTCATTCAAATCAGTATCACTCAGATCAACAAAGATTAAATTAGCTTCTCTCAAATCAATCTCTCTCAAATCAGCTCCATTCAAATCAGCCCCATTCAAATCAGCCCCATTCAAATCAGAAAAGCTCAAATTAGCACCACTCAAATCAGCCTCACTCAAATCAGCTCCACTTAAATTAGCATACTTCAAATTAGCTCCTTTCAAATTAGCACCACTTAAATTAGCTTCTCTCAAATCAGCCCCATTCAAATCAGAAAAGCTCAAATTAGCCCATTTTAAATCAGTCTCACTTAAATTAGCTTCAACTAATGTATTTGCTTCAACTTTTAATAGGACTTTTCCTGTTATTTTATGTTTAATTTCTATTGTCATTTTATTTTATTTTTCGGCACAAATTGGTTATCTACATAATCTAATTTCCACTTACTAACATAAACTAATGGCATTTTAACAACTCCAATCACTCTTGCTAATGCTCCCATAACTTCAGTTATTTCATCTGCTATATTTGCTTTTTTCATAATATAATTACCCTCTTTATCTTTCTTAACAAAAATTAATCCTTCTTTCATTCTCTCTTCTCCTGTAATTTTGAAAGTTCTTTATCTTGTAATATTTGTATTAACTTTGATAAAGTTTTTATTGCTTGTTCCCTATTAAAAAACTTACCATTTTCTATTAAAATATCACATTCACTATAACAAATAACTTCAGATGGACAACCACATTCTAATTTCATTAAGCTCTCCTCCTTAATTCACTGGGTCTTTTAACAAATAGTTGATTAGACGCTCTAACATGAACTAAAGTTCTTTGCTTATTCGGTACAGAAACAGAACCTTTTCTTGCAGTAAACTTCTTTATAACTACACCAGGTATACTTCTATAACCTGATGATAATACATAAACTTTACTGCCCCTTCTTAAATTTTTAGCCATTTTATTTTCTCCTTTATTTTATTATTAAATAGATTATCAGACTTATTAAAGAGGTAAAAATAACCCTAATAAAAAAATTATTGAAATCTTCTTTTTTAATTAAACTAAATATTAAAGAGATAACCACCCCAACACCTAATAAAATGCCTAAATCTGAATTAATCATTTTATCTCCTTTCTCTTTTTAAATTTCTTTTTTTCAGCTTCCCAACATTTTTTACAAATAATTGAATCTGCTGAATTATCTAAATCCCAATTTAAAGTTAATGTCTGACTAACATAATTTTCATTAGTTATTTCCTTACCACATAAATCACAAAATTTTTTAATCATTTTATTTTCTCTATTTTTAATTCTCTTTCTGGATATAGTTTTTTATATTCCTTAATAAAATATATTGCAGAGAGTTTATTTCTAAATCTCTCTGCAATTCTTTTCTCTTTGTCATCTATATCTGTGTAAATTACTAAATACTTTAATTCGTTACTTTTCTGGTTAATCTTTCTTGACATTTTAGTTTTTTACCTCTTTTAATCAAAAAAAGGTAGTGAGAAGAGGTGAAAACTCACTACCTTTGTCTATATCATCTAAAATCTTCAATAGACCATTATTTTACATCTTTAACATTTATTGCATCAACCATCTTTCCATCTGAAGTCTTTGTCTTATAGGTTTCTAATAATAGTGTTCTTCCAATCCACTTTTTTGTGTCTGCACCTAACTTCTGTGTTATAGTTCTTGCATTAGTTCTTGAGCAATCAAAGATATACTCTACTTCCCCATATTTCAAGGGAATGTATAACCTATCTGTGTCATACTTTTCGTTATGCTCAAGTGTCGCTTCTCCTGAAATCTCAAATACGGCATTTGGATTCTTTAAGACTACTTCAGCTTTAAGGAATTCTCCTTTTTGCTTTACAAAGTCATTTATTTCCATTTTTATACCTCCTGTTCATTTAATTGAGTATTACCAATCTTCGTTGAAGATTTTGTATCTAATCTTTTCTTGGGCTTTCCAATAGTCTTCCATTTCCTTATCTTCTTTGGTTTTCTTTCCAAGTAAAATATCCCAAGATTTCTTTTGGAGTTCTTCTATTGGAAAAGTCCAGATTTGATTTAATTGGTCTTCCCTATCCATTTTTTAATTTTATTATTCTCCTTTTTTTGTTTTTTAATTGGAGTATTCTCTAATTGATTATATGGATTAACTTTTGTTATTGTAAGGTCTAATATGTCCCCCTTGTTAAGACCATAAACTTTCATATCGGATTTTGTTAAAACGATAACATTTGAATTCCCGTAAGCTTGTATTTCTTTTCTCATACATTATATAAGAATAAAGGGTTTATAAACTTTTCTAAACTATGTTTAGAATTGTTTTTATTATAAAGTAGTTAGAAATATTTATAAAGTTCATAAATATAAGTTTTATATGACAGACGAAAGAAAAACAAAAGATTTTCTTGAACAATTTAAAGGTGAAGTCGTTGAGATAATTTTATCTAATCAAATGCATTACAACGGCAAAGTTTTATCAATAGGAGATGATTATATTAAGATGGTTGATAAAATGTCTAAGATTGTTTATATCAACACAAATCAAATTTGTTCTATTAGTATAAGGAGGGATATATAATGAAAGAAGAAATTGATTTATTTGAATTAATGACTTGTAAAAATTGCAAGTATTTTAAAGATGGAACTTGCACAGAGAAGTCAGTTCCATTTCATCTTTATAAAGTAAAGCCTGATTCCACTTGTTCAAGTTGGGAAGAAGACACTGAAAAAGAAGAAAGAGAAAAAAAAGAATTAAATTTAATATATAACAAAATAATAGAGGTTTTAAAATATTACTCTGATTTAAGGAATGAATACTATCCGATTATAGCTATATGGATAATAGGGACATATTATCACGACAATTTTCCAACATACCCCTACATTTTTTTCGTCGCGATGCGTGGATCGGGAAAAAGTAGGATATTAAACCTTATATCTAACCTAAGTTTTAATGGAAAGCTTGTTTCTAATGTTTCTGAAGCAGTCCTTTTTAGAACAGCTAAAAATAGGACTTTATGTATTGATGAATTTGAAGAAGTTGATAGTAAAGATAAAGCAAGTTTAAGGGAATTGCTTAATTCAGCTTATAAAAAGGGTATGTGTGTGGAAAGAGCTATTAGAAAAAAGGGTCTTGGAGGTGAAAAATACGAAATTGAAAGCTTTGATGTTTATTGTGCTGTTGCTATGGCAAACATTAATGGGGTAGAAGATGTCTTATCTGACAGGTGCATAACCCTAATTCTTGAAAAATCTACAAATAAAAAAATAACCAGATTAATAGAGCTTTTTGACCAAGATGACAGGATTTTAGACATAAAAAATAGATTTAAGGCTCTAAATAGTGTCGGTAGTGACGGTTGTGACGGTTGTGACGGAAAAAAAGTATTAATCAAATGGAATGAGTATGCAAAAAGAACCGACACTTCCAACACTACCGACACTACCGACACTACCAACACTACCGACACTACAGACACTACAGACACTACATACATAACTAACACTACTAACACTACTAACACTACTAACACTACTAACATAAACCAAGAGAATAATATAAATAAAAATGAAAATCTAACATTTTTTGATAAAATACTAAATACATCTTTAGAAGGAAGGAATTTAGAGTTGTTCTTTCCTTTATTCTTTTTAGCTGAAAAATGTAATGTTTTAGATGAAATTATACCAATAGCAGAGAAGATTGTTGAAGAAAAGAAAAAGGATGATTTTGTTGAGAGCAGAGATGTGTCATTCCTTAATTTCTTAAGCCAAAGAAATTCAACCAATCTATTTGTTTCATTAAAGACATTAGTTAGAGAATTTTCAGAAATAGAAGAAGATGCTGAATGGGTAAATACTGAATGGGTTGGAAAAGCCCTAAAAAGGTTGGGTTTAGTAGTTGAAAAGAAAAGAAAAAGCACAGGAAGAGAAGTAATAATAGACTACCAAAAAGTTAAAGAAAAAGTAAAAATATTCACTTAAACTTTGATGATTTTGTAAATAATAACTACACTAACTACACTAACCACACAAACTACACAAACTACACAACCAGCAAAAGAAAAAATGAAATGCCAAAATAAACCCTGTTATTCAAAACAATTCGGCTTAGATAATACTGCAGTAGCCTATTTTCACGGAAAAAAGGTTTGTGAGAATTGCTTTTATCACCTCACTTCAGAACAAAAAAATAGTTATAGACAATATCTAAGAAAGAAAAGGTCTAACCTAACCTGCATTTCCTGTGGAAAACCCTTATCTCCATCTGGAACTCATTATACAGGTTTGTGTAATGAGTGTTATCAAAAAAGGAAGTATATTCATAAATGGAAGGAAGATAACCCAGAATTCAAAGAGTGGAGTAAAAAATATCATAGATGGTATTATCATAATGTTATCAAAAAGGGAGGTGATATAAATGACAAGGGAAATAGTTGGTAATAGAATGATTATAAAATGTCCTTATTGTAAGTCTGAAATATCAATTCTATTAAACCCTTTTAATAAAAAAGGCGTAAAAGAAAAGATATTCAAATGCCCTATATGTAACAAGGAAATGTGAAAAATAATGCACCAAAATGGCTCTAAACATGAAATTAAACGATTTTGTAAATAGAATAACCCCAGAAAGACTATTCTTAATTATGTTTGGGCTCTGGGTCATAGACTTTACAACAACTGTTATAGGCTTAGAATTTCTTGGTTGTTATGAAGTAAATGAAATAGCAAGAGTTGTTTATAACTTAGGATTTAGCGGTTATTCTTTCTTTTTCTTATCAAGCGCTTCAATTTTATTTAGCGCTAGTTATATTTTAGTTAAATTGAAAGAGAAATATAATAAATCTATACTAATTAAACTTCCATTAGTCATTTATTTTATTGCTGAAGGAACTATAGTTATTTGTAATATAATATTAATAATCTCAAAATTATTATAAAAAAATAAAAATAAAAAAAATTGAATAAAGATTAGTAAAGACTATTTACTTTTTTTTCTTTTTTGATGCTTTTCTTTTAGCCATTTTAATTTAACCTCCGTTCAGAATGAGTATTATTTACTTCTCCATTGATTAGCCATTACAGCAAACCTCTGTTTTATTTCTGGAAATTCCTTTTTAACTTGTGGGTCTGTCATAAATCTTTTTACAAAATCTTTATATTTCTCTTTTGGTTTTGGTTTTGGGAGTGGCATTTTAGTTTAATTAGAATTTAATTTTTTTAGATTTTTCAGATAATAATTTATAAACTTTACCTAATTTATTTCCTGCTTTATCAATAGTATCAACATATTTCCCATATTTTAAATTAAATAATTCTTTCCTTTTATTTTTTACTTCCTTCTTTTTAGCTTTTGCAAATTCTTCCATCTCTCTTTTTAATTTTTCAAATTTGATTTTTTGTTCTAATTCTTCTAATTTTTCGATATCGGTTACCATATTATTTTTATATTTTTTTAATTTATAAATTTATATTGGGATATATGAATTTTATTCAACCAAACCAAAATTTTTTGGCATCTTTGGCTCTTTGTATTTCTGAAACTTCACTTTTACTTGATAATCTTTTTTCTCTTTTTTGAATATAAATATTTCCAGAAGTTGTTTCTTTAGTATAAAAATTATTTCCAATATCTTCATACTCGTCTTTTTCTTGTATCTTCTTTTTTGTTTTAACTGGGGTTAATCTGAAAGATGCAGCTAATGTTGAACTTACTACCTCTTTACCTTTCTTAATAGCTTCGCTCCTACTTAATGGCTCTTTACCAACAGGGATAAATTTTCCTTTCCTTCTAACTTCTGGAATAAAACCCCAGTATTCTTCTGCACTTTTCTTTTTATTATCACTTGAACCAAACCAAAACCCAAAATCAAATCTATCTGGTTTTGTATTACTATTACTTAAAGAAGTTGTTGGTGTTGATAAGTTTATATTATTAAATTGATTTGAAAATATATCTTTTGATTTTTGTTTTAATGCTGTTTTTTGTAATTGTTGTTGCTTTTGTAAATCTCTTGTTTTTATAATAGATTCACTTCTTGTCTTACTAAATATATCTAAAAAGCTTTTAGATTTAATCTTTTCTAATGGTTTAGCTTTTAAAGAACTATCAATAATGCTTATCTCTTTTTCAGCTGATAAATATTTAGGTTTGCTGGAAGATTTACTCTTTGCAGTTGTCTGTAATAAAGATAATTGTGGTTGTTTAATCACTTGTTTAGCTTCTGGGGTTACCTTTTGAATATTAATTTGTGGCTCTAACACTGAAGCAGGTTTAGAAATCTTATTACTAACGGCTTTAGTAAAACCAAAAGTTGTAGAAGCTATATTACTAAAATCCTTAGAGAAGGAATTTATATTCTTAACAGCATTAGTTATTGTTGTTGGTGTTCTCGTTACTATTCTTGGGGCATTAATTAAACTACTCATAGAAGCCGTTGCTGCAGTTGGGGAGATAGCTTTTACTTCGTTTAATTTTATTCCAGCATTAGTTAATAAATTCTTATTTACCTGAACAACATTTCCAAGACTAAAATATGAATCTTGTTTTAATTTTACTAAAGAATCATAAGCTTCTGAATTAGAAGGTTTTAAACTTCCAAAAGCTTTAAATTTATTATTTAATGCCTCATCCAATTTATTAGCATCTACACTAACAATATCCCTATTTAATTCAACATTCTTTATTCCTTTATATTCTCTTAAATAATTCGGTTGTATAGTCTTAGCTGTCCCCTTTCCAAATTTTGAAGCAAAGTCGTCCATCTCTGCTTTTTCAATAGATTCATAAGTATTTCCACTTTCTACAGAAGCTTTAAATCCTTTAATATCCTTTTCAAATACAGAAGGTTGTTTCTCTGATAATACTTGTTTTATAGTTAATGACTTTGGAGAAGAGGATTTAAACAAATCGTTTGCCCATTTATTAGTATCATAAAAGCCCATCTCTTTATATTTCGCTTGTGCTAATTTTGTTCCAGAACCCACTTCTTTTGTATTAATTAATATTATTTCATTATTAGCATTTTCATAAGTTTCAACACCTAACTTCTTTAATTTAGATAAATACTCATTAACTAACTTATTTTCACTCTTTGTTACTTTAAACTCATCAAGTAAGAATATATTATTCTTGCTTATTTTGTTAATTGCTACTAACCTTTTATTTCTTAAAATACTGCCTTCTTCTAAATCCTTTATTATATCTGTTTGTTTAGGAGTGGTATAAAAGAAAGAAAAGCCTTTCCCATTCTCATTAACTAATGTTACTGAATTTACATAGTATCTTCTTGTTAATTGTTCTATTGTGTATTGGTTTTTAGTTCCTGGTGCTAAAACTGGTTTCCATATAGGTGTTTCAACTAAATCAGTTTGAAAAGATAATCTAACATTTCCTAAATCTTTCTTTCCACTTTCAAAATAAGCTTTAAATTCTTCTTTACTTTCTAAATTCTTTATTATTTTTGAGTAATAGTCATCTCTTGAACGAGAAATATCAACTTCAACACTATTCTGATTTAGTATAGTCCTTTTATTAGCTACTTTTGCCAATTCGTTCATTTCTTTAGATTGTTCTTTTGCAGAATTAAAAGATTGTAATTCCTTTTCTATTTGATAATTCTTATACTTTTCATAAGCCTTTGCTCCCCCCATAACACCTAATGCAATTGCTTCAAAAGGATATTTTTTAACATAGTTAAATAAACCATTAGCAAAAGAACTCGCAATCTGGTCAGGAGATAAATCTAACCTTGACTTCTTTTCATATGAAGCTACTCCTTTATTTAAATCATAAGAAACACTTTCTTTTCTTTTATCTAATTCTTTCCCAACTTCATTATACATATGCTCTGTCGCTTGTAAAATAAAAACTGGAGGAAGAGTTTTATAAATTAAAGCATTTGCCCCAAATTGTGCAGCCATATCAGCTACTTCTGGGGCGATATTTTTATCTAATATATATGTTTGTTTTTGAGTTAAATAATCTTTTAGATTATTTTTAATATTATTTAAAATAATATCTTTCTTTTGAGTAGAATTTAAATTACTATTAATTTTATTTAAAGCTAATGTTGATGTTACTGCAGTAGTTCCTGCGGTATTAAGAATTCCACCAGCACCACCAATTAAAGCTGTAGGAATGTTAATAGGAGGCAATTTTTCAGCAAGATTCTTTGTTGCACCATAAGCTACACCCCCAATAGCCATCATACCACTTTGTAGTTTCCTATTAAATAAAGGCTCTTCTGCTAATTGAGATAATTGAGTTATAGAATAAGTCCTTCCGACAATTGGTTTTCCACTTAAACCTTGTAATCCAGCGAATACTTCTGGGGGTTTAATTTGCAATTGATTATTATCTTCATTAACTTCAAACCCAGCATCTTTTAAACTTTTTATAACATTATCATATCTTTTTTTAATATCATCACTTTTAATACTATATTCACTAACTGATTTATTATATTCTTCTAACTCTTTACTATACTTTTCATTAGCAGCATTTAATTTTTCTTTTAAAGCGTTGTAATAATCTAAATCTTCTTTGTTATTGGTTACCCAAACATACTCTTTTATTTCATTCCCTTTATTATCTTTTCTTACAACCTCCTTAGCATTCTTCTTTAATAAAATATTCATAGTATCTACATATCCTTTATATCCTAAAGCTTTGTTTTCTAAAACTTTAGATTGGTTAACTAATTTATTACTCTCTTCATTTAATTTATAAGCTTCTTCGTTTAATAGTCTTAATTTATCGGAACTTTGAGAATAAATATTATTAGCTTTCTTTATTTCCTCTGGAGTAATCTCTGCAATAGATTTAGGATAAATATTCTGGCGAGCAGATAAATAAGGCTCTTGGAATGTTTGTTTAAATTCTTTAGAATTAACTATTTGTGAAGTGGTTAAGATATTTGCTGGTTTATTATAAATCTTATCAAATTCTTGTTTATACCTATCTGCTTCTTCTTTTGTTGGAAGTGTTGAAGTTGTTGGAATTGTTTTTTTACTCGAAGTGTTTTGATTAAGATAAGAAGAATTAATTATATTTGCTCCAGCTGGTGCAGTAGCCATACTCATAAATCCATTTTTTTTATCGTAATATACCCCTGTTGCTTTGTCATAAGTATTAGGTGCCATCAAAACACCACTTGGAGTTTGTTTAAGATTAGTAAATTTAGTTAAAGGATTATTATAAATTGTAGAATAACTCATAAGGTTTTGTGGTTGAGTAATAGAAGAGGCAGTTTCTGCTTTTTGAGTTGTGGTTGAAGATGAGCTTGAAGAACCACTTTTACTACTTTTAGAGCTTTTGCTACTTTTTGATGAGCCCGTGTTTGTTGTTGGAATTGATAATGTTATTCTTGCTCCTGCTGGGGGAGATGCAGTTGACATTTTATTTCCAGAAGCATCTGTATAAGTTCCCGTTCTTATATCGTAAGTGTTTCTATCTCCTATTATTGGAAGTGATGATGAGCCCATATTATTAAATCCTCTATTTCATTTATAAATTTATATTGGTAGATATGGTTATTTTTTAAGGATTTCCCAAGCCAGATAAACTTGCTAATATCTTAGCAATAAAATATCCGAAAACAATAACTATCAAAATTTTTATTAAATTTAAATCTGGAAGAACACTCGCTAATAATAAATTGAAAGTTAAAAAGAAAAGAACCATTAATTTACTACTAACATTTGATTTTGCAGCATAATAAAAGAACATAAGATTTAATACTAAAAAAGCTATCCAAGATTTCTGAAATACATATACCACTAAATTATTGAATAAGTCCATTAGTCTTTCCCCCTCAGCCATTCAATAGCTGTCCAAGCAAATGTAAAGGTTAGTAATCCACTTAATATATTTCCTATTGGGTTTCCAGTTGGGAATAAACCATTAAATACATTAAACATTCCCGTAATTCCGAATAAAGTAGTTAATACCCCTCCATAAATCAATTCATCTCTTTTGGTTATCATTCCTGCAGTAGTAATAAGTAATTCCCCAGCAAGTTTTATAATTTCGTCTTTATTTATTAAATACCCTGCAAAGTATTGTAAATCAAAGCTACCATTTATTATAGAAGCTATCATATTATCTTTTGGTGAAGCTATTCCGAATAGTACTAAAGCTAAATTTAATCCGACTATTATAAGTAATAAATTAGTAAATCTTCCCATTTTATCTTCTTGTTAATATATAAATACCTCCTATTATTGAAATAGCTGTTATAGCGTATTTATTTATGAATGTAGCATAAATATTAGTCCCATCGATAAAATCTATATTTAACAAATTTAAATAACCCAATAGTGAGATTATCGCCATAAGTATTAAAACTAAATTCTTATCATCAATTCCTTTCATAGATAAAAACCCTAATACCCCGAATAATATTAAAAATCCTATAAATGCCTTTGTATTTCCACTTAATCCTAATGAAGCTAATGGGTCTTTATTGAAGAAATTATAAATAAGGTCTCCTAAACCAACCCCTTGCGGTGCGTTACCAGAAGTAATTGGATAAATATTAATTGTTTTAAAGAAGCTTATAAAATTTCCTCCAACAGCTACATATCCCTTTAATAAAATGCTACCCCCATAAGAAGATAAATTAATATTATTTATCGTTATATTATTGCTACAATTAGAAAATGCTGTTGCAGTTTCATCAAATATTAAAGTGTTGTTGTAATAAATATAAAACTCTTGTGAGGTTAAATTACAATTAGTTTCATTAGCATAAAAAGAAACATTTATGGTGTCATTAGTTGTTAAGATTTTATCAAAGCTTTCTGGGTAAAATTTAACTTTCAAATATTTGAATACATCTGTTTTTTCTGCTGTTGCATTAGTAGTGGTCCCACAAGTCAGTGTTTTTATACTCTCGTCACTTGAGGTTATTTGTCTTGTTTCTTGAACAGCAGAACAACCAGACTTACTTATAGTTATTAAATGAGAATAAGTTGGGTCTAAAAATAGACTTGCCCTTCCGTCCGTTCCTGTATATTCTTCTTCTACTAATGTATTATTAGAACCAACAATTTTTTCGGCAATTATCTTAACATTACTTAAAGGATTTCCCGAATTATCATAAATTATATATCTTGCTAAAATACCATCGTTGTAATTTAATAAATAATAATCATAACTTGTTACAGAGGTATTTGAATAACTTACGTTTTCAATATATCTATTTCTTGGATAATACCCTGTTGCAGAGTAATAAAACTTCCCGTCTAAATTAATATTATTTAAATTTAAATTGCTATAAACATTATATGTTCCTGTTCCAGTAATTTGATTTGTGAATAATTGATATAAATTATAATTATCTAAATAATACTTTATTGTTGGGAGTATTGTAGAATTTAATAAACTATTATTCTTTTCATCTCTTATATTTATAGTAATATATTGTTTTGTTCCTGTCCAATTCACTAACCAATTACTCACTGAGATATTACTTGGATAAGTTGTTATATTATCATAACCATTATACTTTCCCCTAAAATAAAAAGTTTTATTTGAGTTACTACTCACTAATGGGATGGGGATTGTTGTATAGTATAAACTACCATTAACACTTAAAGGATAATCAACACCATCGTAATTTAAATATTTATAATCTAAAGCCCCAAGTGTAGTTAAATTAAAAATAAATGTTTCATTCTTTCCTTCTATTGTTGTAGTGTTATAACTTCTATTATTTTCAAATATAGCATAATCCCAACTAATAGTTGTTGAATTAAAATTCCCCAAAGTATCATTAGCATAAAAAGTTATATTCTTTTTAGTTGTTAGAGTTATATTAGAAAGGTTATAAACCCCAGAAGTTGCTCCTGTTACAGTTATATTTGTCCCATTATAATTATACCAAACCTTATCTAAATTCACATCTGTAGCTGAAAAGTTTAATTGTAATGTTTGATTTAAATATCCATAACTAACTATCGGAGTAGGATAAGAAATATTAAATGTTGGAGGGGTAGTATCTATAGAAAAAGTATAAGTAGAAGAGGGATTACAAATAGTTGTTCCAGTAATTGTCCCATTTCCACAAGCAGTTACATTCCAAGTATAATTCCCATCACTTAAAGTCTTTGTCCAAGTTGTTGTTATATTTGAAGTTCCCGATATTGTATTAGTATAATTTACCCCATTTAAAGTTAATGTTGCATTTTTTAAATCAACAGATGTTGGAGATATTGTAACATTAAATAAAACATTTGAATTATTTAATTTAGATGAATTTGTTGGGGAGTTTAAGGTTATAGAAATCCCTTCTATATTTTGTTCTGTTCCGAATATAACTGTTGGGGTTGTTGAATTGTATAAAGCAGAGATTTCTGCTTGTGTCAGTGGTCTGTTATATATTCCAAACTCATCAATCCTTGCATTTGCTGAATGTCCATTCGTTGTTCCTATTTTAAAGGAATTTAATGCAGGGGCATAACTATTACTGCAATTTCCTCTATTCACTCCATCTACAAATAACTCAGTGTTCTTATTACTATACCAATTAAGTGTGATATAATGCCAGGTGTTTGTAGACCATCCGTGTGTATAAGAACATACGGTGGAACCGCCAGTTTCCCAGTTCAATGCTGTGGAACTACCTTCATACACTCTAATGGCACCACCATTACTTGGATAGGTATCAAAAAATCCATTATCTGTGGCAAATGCATAAGGGTATACCCAAAATGTAGCAGAGCCCTGTGTTGCAGACAAACCCGTCATTGAACTTAAAGTAGCAACTCCATTCGTAAAATTGTAAGCAGTTTCAATCTTTCCAGGTATATTTATTGTAGCATTAGAAGTCGCATTATTTGTACCAATTGCATCATAAGTAGTAGTTCCACTTTTTTCATCTAAATAAAAATAAGATACTGCAGATAAATACGTTGCAGAGGCATTAGATTTGCTACTTGCACTTGGATTTCCATAATACATCCATATTGAAGAAGCTCCAAGATTGTTTACTCTAATTGTTGCATTTGTAGAAGCGGTATATCTTTCAATTGTGTAATTAAGTTCTATATTTTCTGCTGAATTAGTAAATCTTAAATCACTAAAATCTGATTTCATATCTGTATCATACGTTATATTGAAATATGAGATATTTCCCATATTTGCAGTAAAATTAACTTGCTGTTTTTTTATCCAAGAATCATTCCACCAAGCCCATTCATTTAATTCTTTTCCAAAAGCAGAAGGAATAAAATCAATCTTTTTATTAACTGGTCTTTGTGCTTCTAACTTCCAAGTATAATTTCCAGCATCTAATTTTTCATAGTTATACTCTACCCATTCATTTTTATATTTAGTTACATTTTTATAAGTATCTGGGGCATCATAACAATTTTGAGTAGGTTTAGTTAAACTTTCATTTGTAGAGTTACTTTCAATATCTTCACAAACTTGTTTATAACTTGCTACCTCTTGTTCTACATAACTTATATTTTTTAAAATATAAAACTTATACTTAACATTCTCATCTAATCCTTCTAAATTCTTAAAGTTAATATCATCAAATAGTTTTCCTTTTGAGTATAAGATAGCTTTCCCTTCAGCATATGCATCTATAATACTATTTTCAACTTTTGTTAGAGAGTATTCAGCAATTTTTTTATTTCCTTCTTCAGCAATTGATATAGCCCCATATTTACTATTGAAATCTCCTTTAAAGAAATCTGGAGTATCTACAGTAATTGATTTACTTGCTTTTTTATTTATTAAGATCGGATCAAATAATCTTACATTTTTTGAGTAATTATCTGAATCAATTTTATATTTTACTGTTAACTTCCCTTCATTTTTATCAGTTAATTTCAATAGTTTAGAATAATAATATCCATCATCCCAAGAAACCTTGGTCTTGTGTAAGAATACTGCTGGGCTTTTTATATCATTTACTGTTCCTCCAGAATATCCTAATTTTGTAACCTCATACACTAAGATTTTTCCTTTCCCATTAATTACATTGATATTATGTGAAATTGGATACATCTCAACATCATTAGTACTACCATTAAATATATAAGTATCTACAACCTGAGCCCCACCAGAAAAGTTAGAAGTCCTAATTATAGTGGTCATATTTCCATCAATAGTTGTTTTGATACTTCTACTTTCTGCTATAAGATTCTTTGTTCCATTGTATAGTAAAGAATATTCTTGTCCAGAAGTTACCCAACTGTTATTTTCATAAACTTGGAAAGTTGTATAAGTATTTCCTACTGTTATCTTAACATTTTCTGGTAATAAAATATATGCACTAGTAGCTAAAATTACTAATGTCATAAATCCTAATATAAATTTTTGTGTTTTTGTTGTCATTATGATGATATTTCTCCTGTTCCAACTGTGAAGTTAATAGTTACTTCATATTTTATTTGGTCAGTTCCTTCTACTGTTGGATTATCTGAAGATACCTCCTTAAAATTTATCTTTTCTATATACCCTGAATAGTCATCTCCACCATAAGATAAGGTGGTGTCCCCACCATTTGCTCCAGCACCATTCTGGATATATTTAAGTAAATCTTTATTTTGTTTTGCTGTTTTTGTTGATGATGCAGTAATGTACCCTCTTATAACAATTTGGTGAGTAATTCTCAATAAATCAATTATCTTTGTTTCTTTTGCACCTAATGATTGGTTTGTGCTAGTTCTTGCTAATGTTAAAGTAATCAATTTATTACTTAACTCTTCATCTACTTCTTCAGCATAAATGCCGACACTTGTTCCATTTTTTGATATTGTTACATCAAATGCCATTATACTTGTACTATCCTCCTTATTTCTGCTGTAAGATTGCGATTATTTTCTTCTATCATCCTCCTAACATCTGCTGGGCTAGAAACCCCAGTAATATTATAAACTGGTGAGATAGTTATATTCTGTGACCTTTGTTCATTTATGGTACTTGGGTTTTTAGTAGCAATTAAATAATCTCTTGGGTCTGTTGAAATTATCCTTCCTGTAGGGGTTATTACAGCATCTTTTACTTTTTTCGTTAATAAATCTAAAATGCCAAATGGGGCAAGAGATGAAAACTTGGGGGTATTATATGTTGATAATGTTTTATTGTTTTTTTCTTCTTCCTCTGTTATTATTTTATGTACTGTAGTAACCGTTGTATCTAACTTTGATAAATGTTCAAGAACATTATCTATAGTGGCATTTGAATTTATTTCCATATCTGTAAAATTTTTTGTAACATTTTCTGCTAATCTTTCAACATCGGCTGACCCTTGAGCATTTAAAGATGAGAAATTACCTTTCAATGTTAAAAATTCTTCCATGCCTGGGAAAGATTCATTTAATTTCTTAAATTCACTTTGCAATTGGGAAGTACTCATTGTACTAGCATTATCTTTTATATTAGTAAGTAATTTTAAATATTCTTTCAATTTATCTTCGTTAACAGTAACATCATAAAAACCTAAATCACCACCCTTTTTTACTATGACTTGATTTGGAGAGTTCTTATTAATATAATCAATATAATAACTATATTTATTATATAACTCATCCCATGTTTTATTTATTTCTTCTTTTGGTATTATCCCATTCTTAATATTATCTCTTACTTTATTGGTTTCTTCCATAAACTTTTCACTAGTCTTAAATGTATTCTTAAAGGCTTCATTAAATAAATTAGATTGATATTCCCCATTAATAAATGCTTTTTCCATAGACAAACCAATTGTATCTAATGGGTTCATTATTGCCTTAAAATTTATCTTATCAAAATTTCCAGTTAAAGCATTATGAATTGATTCACCAATTAATACAGCATAATCCATTACTTTAGAAAGAGTTACAGCAACTTTCCCTAAAAATTCTGAATCACCAAGTAATTTTAAAGCTACCCCTACACCTATCATAGCAGCTCCAGCAGGAGGGTTTTTAGATATCACCCACATACCACCAGCAGCTAATGCATCTCCTAATGAAGCAAGAGCCTTCCCACTCTTAAAATCATCATATGCTTCTTTTGCTAAGAATAATGTTGCCCCAATCTTTAGAAGATTAGTAAAATCAAATTCCTTTAACTTTGATTTTATTCCACTTGTTATATCAACACCTATTAGATTACCTAAACTCTTTGCACCTAATGATATAGATCCTGCTGTTGCTAATATTGTCCCAATACCCCCAATAAATAAAGTTATTTCTCCTATAGCTTTTTTTGTTTCATCTGGAAGATCCATAAACCATTCCATAATAGGTAATAATGCATTAAGAACTTCATCAGCGATTGGTAAGAAAATTACCCCCAAGGTCTCATTTAATAACTCCTGTACCCCCATCCATTCCATAGATGTTTTTACTAAACCATTTACTGTTCTTTGTAGAGCCATACCAGCAAACATAACCCCTAACATATTAAAATTAAATCTGTGCGTTTTCTTTATACCTTCATCAACCACCTGGTTTAAATTCTCAATTTTTCTACCTAAAAAGTCTACAGGTTTGCCATTTTGATCAAAAGAAATACTCATATATGATAAGGCTTTTTTTATGTCATAAGTAGATTTTCCAGTCCTTTTAGCTTGTTCATCGAATATCTTACCAATATTATTTCTCCTCATTATTTTTTCAGATTCATCTATAGCTCTTAATAATTCAGAATTGTTGATTCTTCTTGGTAGAAAGTCTAGATTACTAGAGTTTCTTAAATCATTTAATGAAGCCTTTATTCCTTGAAAATCATTCTTAAATTTTTGAATTTCATTTCTATTTTTTATCAAAGTTTCAACTATTATTTGTATTCTTTCTTGAGTTATTCCATTATCTAACATTTTTATTTATTGCTTTGTACCTCTCATTTATCTTTTCTATTAGTTTTTCTATATGGATTAATTCCATATTTAATAATACCTCGAGTGGAATAAAACCATACTCATGGTTTAATAAATCCCAAACATCATAAAAATCCATCTCTTTTTCTTTACTTTTATTAAATACTCTATTCGCTATATCCTCAATTTCCATCATTTTTTCTATTTGCAACATCCTCTTTCATCTTTTTTATTAATTCTAATTTGTCTTTATTTTTAGAGGTTGGGATTAATGCAGGTATCATATTTGTTATTGTTTCTAAGTTTGTTAATACAAAGTTTTCAGCCGTTTCATCATCTAATTCTGGTAATGACCTCTTTATAATACTTAGAGATAAATCAAATACTTTCTTTGCTATTTCATTATCAGATAGCTCATTATCTTCTTTATTATTTGTTAATTTGAATATTTCGGTAACTATTAATTGTTGCCCAAATGTTAATGGTTTCAATTTTATTGTGTCTTCTGTTCCATCCTCATTTTTCAATGTCATTTCTACATCTGGTGATAAGTGTTTTTTTATTATTTCTTCGCTATTCATTTTTTTCATTACCTCCTTTCAACTCTTCTAATCCTTCTGGATATTTCTTTTCAATTAATTTAAATAATATTTCTTTTACTTTTTGGTATTCTAATGCTTGTTCTAATAGGTATTTAAAACATAATCCATAATCATCACAAAATTGTTCTTCTGCGAGATTTGTAAATATCTCTTTTGTTCTTTTTGGAACTCTGCTTATAGAAATTTTCCTCTCATCTCTTAGTACTATTCCACCTTCTTCCATTTTTTTATTAATAAATTGTAATATTTATATATTTATATAGTATTATGTGTAACTATTTCAGCACCAGTAGGGTTTGCTGGACCATATATAACATAAAATGGTGTTGGCCCTATTTTTTTACATTCATTTAATATATCCCATGATTTGTTTTTATGAATCACCCTCCCAGTAACATCTGCCCAAAATTCAAATTTTTTATCATTTGCTTCATTAAAATACCATAAATCTTCCCCCCAGATAAATGTCGGGTGAGTTCTATAAGGACACTGTTTTACAACATCCCTTTTAATTAACAAACAACCCAAATTAACTGCATAAACTTTCATTAAATAGGGTTTTTCTAAATCAGAAAAGATATGGTAAGATAAAAGCTGTTCTTCTTTTGATAACTTTCCATCCATTGCTTTTTTTGCTATTTTTCTATAATAGTTTACTTCATTCCAACTAAAATATTCTAAACCCTTTCCAATTACTATATTACCGGATTTAAAAACACAAGGAACTCTTTTTGGTTTATAAAATACTGGTACTATAAATCCAACATGGTCTTTATCTGCATAAAGTAATCTTTGTAATGTATCTTTTGGAATTAATATATCTTGATCCAACCAAAAAAGATGAGTATATTCTTCATGTTCTAAAAAGTATTGTCTTATTTCTTCTCTAACATAAGCTAACATCTGTAAATGGTGTATTTTTTCTGGATCCCACTCATATTTCCAAGTTATTATCGGCTTACCATTTATTTTTACTTCTTTTAATTTATTAAAATATTCATCAGAATTAACTGTGTTTTCAACTAAACAAACATCAAAATTTTTATATGTTAATTTCTCTATGGATCTAATCCACTCTTCTAGTAGATCTGCATGCCTATCTGATGTAGGTGCAGCTATCAAAATCTTTGGTATTATCTTTTCCATTTTTCTTAAAAAATTAAAAATAAAAAATAAAAAATAAATTTGTTTGTTTAATACTTAACTGTACTTGTGTAACTTGCTAAAGAGGTTAGTGTAGCAGTTGTTGAACCACTTACAGATTCTACTTTTACATTAGCAGCTCCAGTACTATCAAAAGGTGGAACCTTAAAAGTAACAGTAAACTTCAAAACACCATCTGTAAAACTAGGCTTAACACTCGTGAAATAACCATCTGCAGCAACAACTCTTAAGGCTCTGTTTGTTGGTGCAACTACTTGCCCCTCTGCTCCAACATTTGCATCTGTCCACATTATAGCCATTCTATACTTACTCCTAGTTCTGTCTACAGGTATAGAAACTGGCTGTGATGTGTCTGCTGTGTTTAACAAATCAAAAAAACCTTTTCCAGTAGTTCCTGTATCAGTACCAGCATCTAAAGGATATGCTTCTAATTTTATTGTTGTTGGTTCTTGTGGCTTAAATTTTACTAGTCTACCACCAGCAAGTGTAGCAATAACATCGAAGTCTTTATCTCCAATGTCTATATCTACTGTTTCTGTTAATGCACCAAATGATACATCTGATCCTCCTTGAGCTGCTATTGCAACCTTAGCAGTTTCACTCCATGTGTCTATTATTGCAGCCATTTATATTACCTCCTTTTGTATTATATCACTCTTCTTAGGCTTTTCCTTTATTGTCTTTATCAAAAACCTATCTGATGTAGGTTTAAAATCCAACGTTAATATCTGCTTTGGTAAAAAGTATATCTTTCCACATCTAATTGGTTGTTCTAACCTATTCTTTACTTTATATTTTGTCATTTTATAGACCTCCTTACAGTATTACTAATCCGTTGGGATAATTTAGATAAATTAGACTCTAATGCTGGTCCAACAAATGGTTTATTTTTACTAACAGTAATCCATCTATACAATGGTAACTTCCTTGTAGCAAAATCTTGTCTTGATGGGTCTGTAAAGAAAGAGTGTGGTTTAAAACCCATTTCTTGAAATAATGCTGCTCTATCATTTACTTGTAATTTCCACCCATGTGCCCAAGGTGTTACTTCTATACTTCTTGCTAAGCTACCTGTATCTCTAGGGG
>Ga0078972_1005736_pt1 | contig 30945 bp, 29 predicted proteins | sample YelNatPaOPGAMG01_FD_67568 | JGI IMG/M metagenome (GOLD analysis project Ga0078972, IMG submission 67568) | Hot spring thermophilic microbial communities from Obsidian Pool, Yellowstone National Park, USA - OP-RAMG-01 (SPADES assembly) (version 2) | ecosystem: Environmental > Aquatic > Thermal...
TTTCGGTACCTTTCCAATCTCTGTTTCCTTAAATTCAGTTTCCCAGCAGAACTTAAGTATAAGTTATCCCTTTCAAAAACTTCATTGTGCAATTTATGTGCAACTATTATGCAATGTGTGCAATTATTATACAATTTCATAATAGGCCCCTACTCCTCTTTAATCTGTCTTTCATTTAAGTCCATCTCTTCTTTAAATTCAGGCTTAGGGAGTTGTACTGACTTCATATTTTGGAAGCAGTGAAGGTATTTTGTTTTCTCGAAATCTGCTTATACAATTTCTTAGTATAGATAATATAACCTTCCCTTTCATATATTCTGGCATAGAAAAGCTTAATACTAGTCATCTAGAACTTCCGAAATATTAGAGTAGAAAACTGCATGGTATAACTTTCGGGGGGATATTTTCCATAGATCCTATCACCGATAGTGTCCTGCATCTCTTTTTCCAGTTCTTTTTTGTCTGAAAACCAATTCAGAGGTATCTCAAATATCCATGCCCAGTCGGATGGATCTTCTGGAAATCTAATCTCTTTAGAGAGGATAATGAATCTGTATCTTGAGTGCCATTTAGCAGGGTCAATCAAGAAGTCTATAAAGTTTTTACAGGCTAATTCGATGTTTCCTCCAAATATAGAGGAAATTCCTCTTAGGTTATCGACTCCGTGATTTTCCGCTATCCATATACCTTGCAATAAAGCCTCTAGATTCATAAGTGTATAAGTACTAGCCCTATCTTTTCTTATAAGTTCTAATGGCATTGAACCATCTCTGGCTATTTGAATCCTTAATGCACATTTGAGGGTCTTTAATCCTTCACAGAATATACTGGTATCCTCGAGGACTCTTCCTGCATTGAGGAGGAATAGCGCCTTCCAGCTTAGCTGATTATTTGGTATAACTGGCTCATACCTACGTACATACTCTACAAATGGTCTGAGCCAATTTTTAAATCTTTTTTCATCCTCTTTTGAAATAGCAGATAAGCCCTGAAGTATATCGAAGGCCATTATGAACTTAGGAAAGTGATATGAGATTACAATAGGTGTATCGCCCTTCTTTTCTCCAGTGAATATGTTCCAGAAATCTCCACCATCTACAGGTCTTGTACAGTTTTCTACCCAGGCAAGCAGAAACTCAATACTCTTATCCGCGTAGACCTTATTATTTGAAAAGGCATAGGCAAGAGCCAATGTATATGCAGAAAGGGCATCTGTTCCAATTTGCCTTGAATACATCCGTTGTATGGGTTGTTTCTTAGAGTAAAAGAGTGGGATTCTTACCTCACCTTTAATAGGATTTGGTTCTGTATAAAGTAGTGTATTTGCTTCTCCTATAAGCTCATTGTAAGCAGAGGTAGCCAAATGATTATGCCTGGATATAGCGGTTCTCACTTCTTCTATACGATTTCTAGTCAGAAGTAGATTAGGTCCTGGCGACCTAATAAGAGTTGAAATACTAGAACTTGGAATCCAACTGTTGGCTTTGGAAGGGACATAAGAAAATAATAGAATTATTAGAAAAAGGATACCAACCTCTCGAGAAGGTATTCTCTCTTTTACCCTGTTAATAGTAAAATTTATAGAGAAACTCTTTCGCTCTTTGCTCATTTTGTAGCACTCTATGTGAATATTATAGCTGATTTTTTGGGTCTGGCAAGTGCTGAAGTATTGTAGCTGTTGCAATTTAGTCGGAATTTTATCAACTATTTTCTGTAAGAATCACTTTAACTTACATTGTAACAGGGTATATTGAATGATATGATATTATATTATTAATTCAACTTTTTGGAGGTGGTAAGGATTATGAAGAAATATTCAAGACTGTTAGCACTTCTTTTAATACTAGGCTTGTTTATAATGGGGCAGTCGGGATGCACAGGATGTGGAGGAGGTGGAGTTACTGGGGATACTACAAAACCAGATGTAGTTATTACATCTCCAACAGATGGAACTACGGTATTTGGTACAGTTACAATACGAGCAACTGCTACTGATAATGTAGGGGTGGTAAAGGTAGAGTTCTATATAGACAACAATAAAGTAGGGGAAGATACAGCTAGTCTATATGAGTATAGCTGGAATACAACTCAATGTACAAATGGAACTCATACAATACAGGCAAAGGCTTATGATAATGCAGGGAATGTAGGAGAAAGCCCAGTAATAACGGTAACAATTGGAGATACACAGACTCCTCTAGTTACTATCAATAGCCCTGGGAGTACAGTACCAGGCTCTGCAATAGTCCAGATCCAAGCTCAAGCTGTTGATAGAAATAAAAAGGGTAAAGGTCCAACTGGAATAAAGAAGGTAGAATTCTATGTAGATGGAACTAAGATAGGAGAAGATACTACCAGCCTATATCAGTGTAGTTGGGATACAAGTGGGCTCAAACATAATACAACTCATACAATTACAGTGAAAGCCTATGATAATGCCAATAATATTGGAGAGACATCAATCACTACAACTATAAACGTAGAATGGACGATTCTAATGTATGTTGATGGACACAATAACCTTGGACAACCTTATATGCAAAGTGAATTGGACTATTTGAGTAATGTTACCTCAACTGCAGGAGTAAATGTATTAATCCTTGGAGGACTTAGCCAAACAAATCCTCTTTCATACCTTTATTATTTTCACAATAGAATAGCGGATCAAATGATAGATCCATGGAACTGTAATTTTGGGGATCCAGTTAATCTACAGAATTTCTTAGCCTATGGAATACAGAACTTTCCAGCTAAGAAATACTTAGTTGTCCTTGAAGACCACGGAAGTGGCTGGAGAAATAAGGCTATACAATCTTCAACAAGAGATATATGTTTTGACGATATATCTAATGACTCTTTAACAATGCCAGAACTAAAATCAGCATTGCAATCTGCAGTATCCCTTCTTGGAAGAAAGATAGACCTTATGTACTTTGATGCCTGTGTTATGGGGACGGTAGAAGTAGACTATGAAATAAAAGACCTTGTAAATTATCTCGTCTCCTCTGAAGCTATTGGTTGGCTAGGTGGAACAAGATGGGATTTAATGTTAAACCAACTTGTATCAAACCCTACGATGACACCTGGTAGCTTAGGGATACTGGTAGCTCAGACCTATTTCAACTGTTATCCAGATTCTTATGAGACGATAGCGGTGAAAAATCTTTCTAAGATAGATACTATAGCCAATGATATATACTATTTCGCTTACTACTTAAGAGAAGCCATAAATCCCAATGCTTATGATATTATGTATTGGAGAAATCAGACAACGAGTTTTCAGCCTTATATAAATAGCTCTGCAGAATATATCGATCTCTACCAGTATGCAAATCTTATTGGGAACCATTCAGATAGTAACCTTAAAAATGCTGCATTAAATCTTATGAGAGATATTACATCATCTACATTCTATTGTGATTATTCAGGTTACACTAGTGCAAAGGGATACTCCATATGGTTTCCAAAAGATCTTGCTACTTACAACAATGGGTATTCTAAATATGATGCTTTAGATTTTACCAAAGATACTTCTGGCTATGAGTGGTTGCGGTTCTTATATGAAGAGTTACTTGTATATGATAATATTAGGGATTTCCAAAAGAGGTAAGGGAAGATATGGAAGAATAGATATGTAGATATATTATAACGGGAGATGGAGATTTCGCTGGAATAGAACCAGATAGGCCAGAGATTATTACTCTAGGAGAGTTTATAGAGATATATAAATCTACTCCTTCCCTGTAAACGTTCCGTTTATCCTCGCCAATGTCAAGGATAACTTCTTTATCGCCTGCTCGAGACTGTCTAGTTTCGTCTCTATCTTCACTATTAGTCATAACTATTAGTCATAGGACATTAACTTATCATTGACAGCCCTGATAGACGAAGTATAATACTAGTTAGGAGAAAGGGGATGATAGTGGAAAGAAGAATAAAGTAGCTTAGAGTTTTGAGAGATAGTTCAGTCCGGTTGACCCAAGAAGGTTAAAAGTTTTTAAAAATTATAAATCTTATAAAAGGAGTGGGGGAAATGTTTAAGTCATTTGAAGGTATATGGTGGCTTCCGGATAAACCTGAAGAACAGATAGAAGGCACGCTTAGATTTGACCCTTCTAATGGGGTAAATCTAGAATTAAAAGAGAAAAGATGTGATTCTTAATTTTAAATTTAAGGATTAAAAGCAAGAGATAAAGAAAAGAGGATAGAGGGAATATGGATGATAAGACCTTAGGAGCATACGAAAATCTTTTGGAGAAATTTATTCTTTTGGCAAGTAATGAAGAGAATATTCGGTTAGTTTTTATAGTTGGTTCAAGAGCACGAAAGAACTGTCCTGCAGATGAATGGTCTGACCTGGACTTGGTTATTGCTGCTAATAATCCAGAGGACCTGCTAAACAAGACTGAGTGGCTAAATTATATAGGAATTCCTCGTATTACATTCCTTGAAAGGACTGCTGTAGGTGGTGGTTTAGAACGTCGTGTTTTATTTGATGGGGGGCTTGATGTTGACTTTGCAATATTTCCCGTTCAGTTAATCAGTCATCTGGGAAATAATCCAGAAAGTATGAAGGTTTTATCTCGCGGATTCAAAATTGTTTTAGACAAAGATAACTTAATGAAAGATTTATCGCTACCTACAGAGGATATTGTTCCTCATCCAAAACCGAGAGAAAAGGACTTCATAAATCTGATAAATGACTTTTGGTACCATTCTGTTTGGACTGCTAAAAAACTTCGTCGTGGAGAATTACTAGAAGCTAAACTTTGTTGTGATATTTATATGAAAAATTTATTGTTTCAAGTGCTAAGGTGGTATACCTACGCCACAAAGGGATGGAATTATGATACATGGCATGAGGCTAGATTTTTTGAGAAATGGGTAGATTCTTCAATCTTGGCAGAAATGGAAAGAATCTATGCACATTATGAGGGAGAAGATATTTGGAATGCTCTCTTTTCAACAATTGATTTATTTAGGAGATTGTCAAAGGAAACGTCAGCCTTACTAGATTACCAATACCCTACTGATGCTGATAATTATGCCTCGACATTTGTAATGTTTCTCTATAGGGACAAACTTAGTCAAGATAGTTAAAGCTCTATGAAGAACTTTTGCGTAGTATATAAATATGGGAATATCTCTTGGAGAAAGGAGACAGCATTTCCTTATCGTTTTATTTGCCTGTCCTCTCCTTACTTTCTCTTGCTAGAATAACTAATTTTTCTATTGCATAGTCTGTATTTATATCTACTGCTAACCCCTGTGTATGATAGCCTGTATTTTCCCCGCCAACCTCCCTGTTATGCCTACTACATTTATAACCAGATGTAGCCTCAACTATTTGGTTTGTAAATCCACTGGTGCCCCAGGAGGGAATCGAACCCCCAACCAGAGGCTTAGGAGTCCCCTGCTCTGTCCATTGAGCTACTGGGGCACTGGCACGCCCGAAAGGACTCGAACCTTCAACAGGCAGATTCGTAGTCTGCTGCTCTATCCAATTGAGCTACGGGCGCACAGTTATATTTTACCATAACTCGATAGAATAATTCAAATGATTTTACCTTTCTCTCTCTTCTAAATAATAGGTAAACTCTAAAAGCAGTTCTTTACTTTTTTGTTCAATAGCTAGTTCTTCTATGATCTCTCTTGCCTTAGAGATGTAAAAAGAGGCTCTTTCTTTACACTGATTTCTTATTCCTCTCTTCTCAAACTCTGAAATGATAGATTCTACTTCTTCTTTATTTTTCTTTTCTTTTAATATGAGAGGCACAAGGCTTGGCAATTGATTCATCCCCAATATAATTGGATAGGTCTTTTTATTCTGAAGGAGGTCACTTCCCACAGGTTTTCCTGTAACCTTTGGGTCCCCCCATAGTCCTAATATATCGTCATAGATCTGAAATCCTATCCCTAGATTCTTGCCGAATTCTAGAAAACTATCTAACAACTCCTCCTTTCCAGCCGAGATAATACCCATACCGGCACTTGCTTCGAACATTGCTGATGTCTTGCCTTCCACCATAGCTAAATATTCATCAATGTTTACAGAATCTCTTTTTTCAAAGCTTACATCGAGGAATTGTCCTTTACAGAGTTTCAAGACAGAATTATTGAGAAGTGTCAAAAGTTTATATTTTTTTTCTACAGGAAGAGAAGACTCGATGATAGCATTATAGGCAAGAAATATCATTGCATCACCGATATTTATCCCTTGGGGTTCTCCCCATATACTCCATACCGTTTCTCTTCCTCTTCTAAGGATATCTCTGTCTTGTATATCATCATGGATAAGAGAGAAATTATGAATCAATTCCAGTGCAATACCTGCAGGATAAGATTCCTCTATATTCCCTCCTGTTAGCTTACATACAAAACTGCATAGGAAGGGCCTCAACCTCTTTCCTTTATATCCTTCTTCACTCTGAAAATCTCTGTTTAGCCATCCCATATGGTATCGAATAATATTTGTTATGTCATCATCAGGAAGTTTCTCAAAAAATGATAGGAGGTTTTTCTCTATCTCTATAGATATGGATTTTATCTCGTCCTCAAGTCCTGGAGTCATCTATATCTACTTTTTCCTTCTCTTAAGGATCTCTAGTTTGGCAGATTTAAATAGTTGTACTAGAGGCCTCCTTGAGGGGCAGATGTATGCACAACTTCCACATTCGATACAGTCCATAATATAGAGTTTAGCGGCGTCATCATATCGTTTGTCTTCTACTAACTTCCCTAGTTCTACTGGTAGGAGCCCCATAGGACAGGCATCTACACATCTTGCACATCTCAGACAAGGATATATCTCATCATCCACCTCTGTTAAGGCTATAATCCCTGATGTACCCTTTATTACAGGGACGTCCAATGTCCATTGGGCTACCCCGGTCATCGGTCCTCCGGATATCACCTTTTTTGCCTCTGGTTTAAGCCCAGCATAACTCAATATCTCCTTGAACTGAGTTCCTATCCTTACCCTAAAGTTTCCAGGACTCTCTACCCCTTCTCCACTTACCGTTATCACTCTGGAGATAAGAGGTATTCCTTCGCATACCGCCTTTGTTATACTAAAGGCAGTGCCAACATTATTTACCACGACCCCAACATTCAAGGGTAACTTACCAGAAGGAACCTCTCTATTAAGGATAGCTTTTATAAGATGCTTCTCAGACCCCTGCGGATATCTTGTTGGGAGGGATATTATTTTTATATTCCCATACCCTTTAGCCTTTTCGGTTAGAAGTCTTATCGCCTCTGGTTTATTATCCTCTATCCCTATGATCCCCTGTTTTGCACCTACCGCTTTCATAATAATCTCTAGACCAGTAAGGACCTCTTCTGGATATTCAACCATCAACCGATGGTCACAGGTTAGATATGGTTCACATTCTGCTCCATTTAGAATCACTGTATCTATAGTCGTTCCTTCCGGTGGAGAGAGTTTCACAGAGGTAGGAAATGCTGCCCCACCTAATCCTACAATTCCAGAGTCTCTAATTATTCTTATAATCTCTCCTTTATCTAACTCCTGCCAGTTTCTCTTCAGTAGTGTCAATTCTTCTATTGGGTCTGATTCCTCTTCCTCTATTATAATAGAAGGGACTGTTTCCCCTGTAGGAATTGGATGTGGCTCAATGGATACCACCTTACCTGAGATAGAACTGTGAATAGGGCTTGACACAAATGCCTTACTATCCCCAATCTTATCACCTATCTTTACCTTATCCCCCTTTTTTACTAATGGCTCCAGTAGAGCCCCTGTATGCTGCTTAAGTGGGATTACTACCCTTTTAGGTGCGGGCAGGTCCTTTATACTATAAGACTCAGTAAGTTCTTTATGCTCAGCTATACTTAATCCGCCACTAAATCTAAAGACCATATATTCCTCCTATCTATAAAGACATACTAGACTAATTATATCATAAGATTGAGTATGCTATAATATCCTTATAAAATATTTTAGATATGGAGAGGTGATATGGACAATATCTTGGAACTTTTGTATAAAAGAGGGGCAATACTGACAGGACATTTCCTCCTTTCTTCTGGATTACATAGTGATACATATATACAGTGTGCTCAGGTTTCACAATACCCGGAGGATAATAGCTTTTTAGCACAGAAGATCGCCTCTAATTTTGAGGATAAAGAGATAGACCTTGTTGTTGGTCCAGCGATTGGTGGTATCCTTATAGCCTATGAGGTAGCAAGAGCCCTTAATGTGAGGAATATATTTGCCGAGAGGGAGATGGGTGCCTTAACCTTTAGAAGAGGATTTTTTGTAAAGGAGAACGAGAGGGTGTTGATAGTAGAGGATGTTATTACTACTGCTGGTACCGTAAAGGAATTAAAAGAGCTTATAACATCTTACGGTGGTAATGTGGTAGGGATAGGAAGTATCGTAAAGAGGGGAGATATAGAAGATTTGGATGGAATTCCAATAAGGTCTCTTCTATATTTGCCTCTTTCTGTATACTATCCTTCAGAGTGTCCCCTCTGTAAGGAGAATATACCTATTATAAAGCCAGGGAGCAGAAGGTAGATGCCTCTTACCCCTTTGGATATTCAGAATGTAGAATTTTCCAGAAGATTTAGAGGGTACGATATAAATGAAGTAAGGGGATATCTATCCCAGATTGCCGATGAGTGGGAGGACCTTATCCAGGAAAATAAAAGATTAGAGACCAGATTAAATGATACCTTAGAACAACTCGAATATTACAAGAATATAGAGTCTCTTCTTAAAGAAACCTTACTCTCCACTCAAAAGGCGATGAATGAATTAAGGAAGGCAGCAGAAGAAGAGAAGACATCTATAATAAATAAGGCACATAACGATGCGAAGGAGATATTAAGTAAGGCTGAAGAGGAGAAGGCTAGGATAGAGATAGAGATAGAAAAACTAAAGGGGTTATCCTCTGAATTAAAGGCAAGAATTATCTCTATTGTCGAATCCTATAAAAGATTAGTTGAGGAATGAGGGCTTTAGGCCTATACTCTGGAGGTCTAGACAGTACCTTAGCGATAAAGATTATGTTATCTCATGGGATAGATGTTATCCCAATAGGATATGTTACTCCATTCTTTTCTCCTGATATAGGGTATGGGGAAGGTGTCCTTGGAGTTCCTATAGTAAGGGTTGATATTACAGAGGAATATATTGATGTCCTCCTTTCTCCTTCTCATGGATATGGTAAGAATATGAATCCATGCATAGACTGTCATAGATTTATGATAAGAAAGACAAGGTCATTACTTTCTATATATGGGGCAGATTTTATAGTAACGGGCGAGGTACTGGGAGAGAGGCCAATGTCTCAAACCAGATGGGCATTGAAAGAGGTAGAAAAAGAGGCAGAAGGACTTGTAGTGAGACCTCTATCAGGGAGGTTACTTCCCCCAACAATACCTGAACAGAACGGATGGATAAAGAGGGAGTGGCTCTATGATATCTCAGGAAGAAGGAGGGATAGGCAGATAGAACTTGCCAGAGCCTTTGGTATTAGAGAGTATAAGAATCCAGCTGGAGGATGCCTCCTTACCGATAGTAATTTTTCTAAAAGATTGAGATTTCTCATAGGCTTAAAGGCTAAACCTTCAAGGGAAGAACTTGAACTCTTAAGATTTGGCCGCCATTTCTATGTTAATAATAGCTGGATCATAATAGGCCGTAATGAGAGAGAGAATAATATTATTAAGGATGTTTCTCTATGGGATTTTAAACTATTCCCTATTGATTATCCTGGACCTACTGGTATAATAGTAAGAGGCGATTCCTCAGATATAGCGGCTAGGCTATTAGTTAGGTATAGTGATGCTCCTAAGGGGACAAGGTCTAGAGTAATGGTATTTAAAAACACTGGCGAAAGTTATATCTTAGAGGTGGAAGGGATGCCAGATGAAGAGATTGGAAAAATAAGAATATAGGTTGGTGAATTGAGAATGAGTTATGGAGAATTGTACTATCCTGAACTTTTCTCTCCTATTACTATAGGAGATATAACCTTTAAGAATCGAATAGTAATGCCTCCTATGGCAACAAACTTTGGGGTAGTGACAAGGCAGTCTATAGCATACTATAGGAAGAGGGCATTGGGGGGTGTAGGGTGTATCATAGTAGAAGGTACTCCTACTCATTTGTTCTATAACCGGGGATTTCAAGATGGACTTAAAAGACTTGCTGATAGTATAAAAAAGGAGGATGTTAGGGCTATAATCCAGCTCACTATAAGGAGTAATCCTCAACCCCGTAGAGATGTTACAGATATCCCTATAGATGAAGTAAAGGGTTTCATTGAGAGCCTTGTAAATGCTGCCAGGGTTTCATTTGAAGCAGGTTTTGATGGAGTAGAGCCTCATGGGGCGCATGGATTTATAATGAATAGATTCTTTTCTCCAGTATCTAACCAGCGTAAAGATGAGTATGGTGGAGACCTCTACGGTAGAATGAGGTTTGGATTGGATGCAGTAAAAGGCATAAGGTCTATCGTTGGAGAAAGATTTTTAATCTTTTATCGCCATACACCTGTAGAATGGAGGGATGATGGGTATACCTTAGAGGATAGTATAGCGTTTGGCAGGGAATTAAAGAAGTCAGGACTCAATGTATTTGATATCTCTCCAAGTACCCCCGCTGGTTCCTACCATTACGCATTATTTGCCAGAGAAATAAAGGAGAAGGTAGGTATACCGGTTATAGCGGTAGGGAAGATGCATGTTCCTGAGCTTGCAGATAAGATAATTAGAGAGGGCTATGCTGACCTTGTAGCTATAGGAAGGGCACTTATCTCAGACCCATTTTTACCTAAGAAGCTTGAGGACGGTAGATTTTCTTCTATAAACGGATGTAAACAGTGTAATATTAAATGCCATGGGTATCTAAGAAGGGGTCTACCGATATCCTGCATAAATAATTCTTCTGTAGGTAAGGAATACCTAGAGGCTGGCTCTTGGAACAGGGAGAGTTAGAGATGTTTATTGAACACTACGAGTTTGGAAAGGTTCTTATAGACGGTATTTCTTATACTTCAGATATCATTATCTATCCTGACCACATAGAGGACGACTGGTGGAGAGAGGAGGGCCACCAGTTGAATATATCTGATATAATAGAAATAATAGAGGTAAAACCTAAGGTGCTCATTGTGGGAACAGGTGCCTATGGGATGATGACTGTATCATCTGAGGTAGAGAGATACCTTAGGGAGAATGGAGTTCAGCTTATTGCTGAGACTACAGATAGGGCTATAGAGATTTATAACCAGACTACAGATAAATCAAAAGTAGTGTGTGCTTTACACCTTACCTGTTAATGGAGGGGTGGCAGAGTGGTTTATTGCGGCGGTCTTGAAAATCGCTGGCTGATGAGGCCCGGGGGTTCGAATCCCTCCCCCTCCGCCATATTATCTTCAGATAGGATTTAAAGGACCTTTTTATAGTGAAAGATAGACAGGGTATCTTCTTTATAACTACCTTTCTCTTTTGGGCATCACTTTATATCTATGTGCCCATACTTTCTCCATATGCCGAGCATCTAGGGAGCTCTCTACAGATGATAGGTTTTATTATTGGTTCCTATGGCTTTACTCAATTTCTTCTGAGAATTCCTTTAGGGATATGGTCTGACAGGATAGCTAAAAGGAAGGTCTTTATTATTATAGGTTTTGTCCTTTCTATTATAAGTGGCTTAGGTCTTGCTTTTTCCAGAGGTCCTGTTGGTCTTCTAGTCTTTAGAGGCTTAAGTGGGGTCTCTGCGGCTACATGGGTCACTTTTACTATCCTTTTTTCTAGTTATTTTGAATCATCGAAGGTGATCTCCTCCTTAAGCCTATTAAACTTTTATAATCAGGCAGGTCAGCTCTTTGCTAATCTTTTGAGTGGATTTATTACACAGAAGTTTGGCTGGACCTTCCCCTTTTATTCTGCAGCTATTATCGCATCATTAGGGCTACTCTCTAGTGTCTTTATATATGAAAAGAATTCCAGTAATTCTAAAGAGGTTCCCATTAAAGAGCTCTTGCTCACAGGAAGAGAACCGTTACTTCTTTTATCGTCTATCCTAGCAATCCTCCTTCAGTACTTTAGTTTTGTTGTAAGTTATGGTTTCTTGCCTCTATACGCCACAAATATTGGGATTCCCAAGAGTGAACTGGGTGTTCTTACATTTATCTCATCTGTCCCTGCTGCCCTTGCCTCTCTCCTTAATAGCAGGTCATTTATGACAAGATTTAGTCAAAAACATATCCTTGCCTATGGATTTATCCTCACGTGTGTATCTTCTATATTTATTCCATTCACTAAAAGCTTCTTTACCCTCTCCCTCCTCCAATGTCTTGGTGGTATAGGTAGGGGGATTAATTATCCTATCCTTATGGGATTGAGTATTTTAAATATTCCAGAAGAGAAAAGGGCTACCGCTATGGGATTTTTCCAAGCCCTCTATGGTATAGGGATGTTTGGAGGTCCATTTATTGGAGGATATATAGGTTCTATATGGGGCTTGAATGGGATATTTATATCTACAGGTATTATAGTGGCAATAGCTGCCCTCTTGTCTATGTTTCTTCCTTCATAAATTACAGGAAGATGTAATCTTTCAAAAAACTTCATCGCTGCAAAAGTTCATAGAGCCCAAAGGAAATTGTATATCTAGGTAATTTATGTTAAAATTAATGTATAGTTTAATAAAATTTCACTTGGAGGTGAATAGTAGATTTGAGCCTTAGTAAAGAAGAAAAATTAGAAGTTATAAGTAAATATCAACTTCACAGTAGAGATACTGGTTCTATAGAAGTCCAGATAGCCTTACTATCTGAAAGGATAAACAGACTTACAGAACATTTGAAGGTTCACAAAAAGGACTTTCACTCTAGACGTGGTTTACTTATGATGGTAGGTTATAGAAGAAGACTGCTAGAATATCTTCGTAAGAATAATCTGGATAAATATCAAGAGATTGTCAGAGACCTAGGACTCAGAGCATAATAGTATGGTAAGATTAGAAAGAAATTTTTTAGGGCGTCAACTTGTTTTTGAAACAGGGGGGTTGGCTAAGCAGGCAACCTCTTCTGTTTTAGTAAGATATGGAGATACAGTAGTTCTTGTTACGGTGGTGATTTCAGATGAACCTGCCGAAGAGGCAGATTTTCTTCCCCTTACGGTAGATTTTGAGGAAAGACTCTACGCTGCCGGTAAGATACCCGGGGGCTTTATAAAGAGAGAAGGTAGACCTAGTGAAAGGGCAATTCTCAATGCCAGGATTGTTGACCGTCCTATCCGTCCTCTCTTTAAGGAAGGCTTCTTTTATGATACCCAGATAATAGTAACAACTCTTTCTGCTGATCAGGAGAATCCACCAGAACTTTTGGGATTATGGGGGGCTTCGGCTGCTCTATCTCTTACTGGAGCTCCTTTTAATGGACCAATAGGAGCAGTAAAGGTAGGACTTATTAATGGAGAACTTATCTTCAATCCCTCTCTCTCTCAATTAGACGATAGTGATATGGACCTTTTACTGGTTGGCAATAGGGAGAACGTAGTTATGATTGAAACCGGGGCAAAAGAGGTTTCTGAAGAGATATTTATAGAGGCAATGAACAAGGCTATGGACTATATAAGGGAGAATATCTCCTTGCAGGAGGAGTTCATAGAAGAAGCCAGAAAGGAATATCCTATTATAAATGAGTATGCAATAATAGAGCCTGACCCTGAGTTGGTAGACTTTATAAGAAATACTACCTATGAACGATTGAATGAGATATTAAGGATTAAAAGTAAAAAGGAAAGAGAAAAGAGATCGAAGGAACCATCTGAACTCATTGAGGCTAAGCTATTAGAAATGGGAGAAGAGGGCGTAGCTCTTAAGGAGAAACTTGATGCCAATCCTGTTATGGTAAAAATGATATTTAAGAGTATGGAGAGAGAGATCCTTGAGCGTATAGTATTGGATGAACATCAGAGGGCTGATGGGAGGTCTTTTAATGAACTTAGACCTATCTCTTGTGAGGTAGGGGTTCTTCCTAGAACACATGGGAGTGCAGTATTTACAAGAGGAGAGACCCAGGTTCTTTCAGTAGTAACATTAGGTTCTAAGGGGGAAGAACAGATAATAGATGATCTTGGTATAGAAGAAAGTAAGAGATATATGCATCATTATAATTTCCCACCATATTCCACAGGAGAGGTGAGACCTCTTAGAGGACCGGGCAGGAGGGAGATAGGACATGGAGCATTGGCTGAGAAGGCATTAGTTCCAGTGATTCCTGATGAGGAGACCTTTCCATACACTATCAGGGTAGTTTCTGATGTGCTTGAATCTAATGGCTCCACATCTATGGCTAGTACCTGTGGCAGTACCCTTGCCCTTATGGATGCCGGTGTACCTATAAAGGCTCCAGTAGCTGGTATAGCTATAGGACTTATCTCTAGGAGTGATGATGAATGGGTTACCCTTACCGATATCCAGGGCATAGAGGATGCCTATGGAGAAATGGATTTTAAGGTTACTGGCACCAAGAAAGGGATTACTGCTGTTCAACTTGATACAAAGAGGTATAACGGTATTCCAATATATATGCTTATAAAGGCATTAGAACAGGCAAGGGAAGCCAGACTGTCTATAATAGATAAGATCCTGGAGACTATCCCGGAGCCCAGGCCTACATTATCTCCATATGCTCCTAGAATCATCTCTCTTACCATCTCCCCGGATAAGATAGGAGAACTAATAGGTCCTGGTGGAAAGGTGATAAAGAAGATTATTGAAGAGACCGATGTTAAGATAGATATAGAACAGGATGGTAAGGTTTATATATATTCACAGGACGAGACCTCTGGTAAATTGGCTCAAAGTCGCATAGAGGAGATAGCGAAGGAGGTAGAGGCAGGTCAGGTATATGAAGGAAAGGTAACCCGGGTGGCAGATTTTGGAATCTTTGTTGAGATACTTCCCGGGAAGGAAGGTCTGCTCCATATCTCTCAGATGGAGAGATTGAAGGTCCCGATTAATAAGGTGTTTAAGCCTGGAGACTCAGTCCTGGTCAAGGTACAGGAGATAGATAACCTTGGAAGGATAAATCTTACCAGAAAAGGGATAAAACCGATAGAGGACGAAGGCAGGAGGAGTACTTATAAACGCCAGAATTGATCCTACTAGATAAAATACCCGGTGCCAAATCAGTTAGTATAGGCTTTTGGTATTTTACCGGTTCCCGTATAGAGAGAGAAGGAGAGAGGGGATATTCTCACCTTATAGAGCATCTGATATTTCAGGGCACAGAGGAGAAGGATGCAAAGACCCTGGCATTAGCTTTCGATAAATTGGGAACAGAAGCCAATGCATTTACTGAAAGAGATAGTACCTGTTTCTATGTAAAGGTACTGAAAAGATATGCATTAGAGGCAATAGACCTATTGGCTCAGATGTTAAGTTTTCCTGCATTTAGGGAAAAGGATGTAGAGAAGGAAAAGAAGGTAGTGATAGAGGAGTTTAAATCCTATATGGATAACCCAGAGCAAGTGATTCACGATATGGGGCTTAAGGCACTTTGGGGAGAGCATCCTCTAAGCAACTCTCCTCTTGGGGAGATGGAAGACCTTCTTTCGGCTGACCCAGATAAACTTAGGAGATTTTGGAGCAAGGCTTATACCTCGGATAAACTTCTTGTAGCAGTTGCAGGTGACCTTGATATAGACGATGTAAAGGGAATAGTATCTTCCTATCCCTTATTCTCTAGAGGGAATAGTTCGATAGACCCAGAGGATCCCCCTTCTTTAAATCCTCAACTGGTATATAGAGATGATGATACTGAGATTACACATATCGTTTTAATAGGTCCTGGTCCCTCTTATGGAGATCGGGATTTCTATAGCACCAACGCATTAACAGTGATTCTCTCCAATAGTATGGGAGCAAGACTATTTCAGAAGATAAGGGAAGAGAGAGGTTTAGCATACTCTGTTTATTCATACTTCCTCCCATTTAAAGATACCGGGGTATTTGCCTCATATGTGGGAACAGGTAGTAATTCTAATGAAGAAGTCATTAGGATTATCCTTGATGAGTATGAAAGCCTCTGCCATAATCTTATAACGAAGGAAGAGTTGGATAGGGCTAAGGCTCATCTCTCTTCAGGGATGATACTCGGCACAGAAGGAACCTTTGGCAGGATGGAATATATAGCAAGGTCCTATTATTCCTATGGTAGAATCGTTAGTATAGATGAGATGCTTTCATATATACAGGAGATAACTCCAGAGTCTATAAGAGAAGCCTGTTGCAGACTCTTTAATAGTAATTTAGGAATAGCGGTTGTGGGTAGAGAAGGGAAAAAGGTAGGGGAATCATTATGGGAGATATTAAGGTCCTACTCAAAAGGTTAAATAATGACAGTACTGTTCCCACCTATATGAGTGAGGGGGCTTCAGGTTTGGACCTGTACTCTGCCGAAGATAAGTTGATCTTGCCTGGGAGATGGGATATAGTTGGAACAGGGATTGCAGTAGAGATCCCTCCGGGATATGAGGGAGAAGTAAGGTCAAGAAGTGGATTATCTAAGGATTTTGGAGTATTTGTATTGAATAGCCCTGGCACTATTGATAGTGATTACAGGGGGGAGGTAAAGGTAATCTTAATGAATCTTGGATATGAACCCTTTAGAATAAAGAAGGGGGATAGGATAGCCCAGTTGATTATAAGCCCTGTAGTAAGGGCAGATATCATTGAGGTTAAAGAACTTTCTCCTAGCGAAAGAGATAGTGGCGGATTCGGACACACTGGTAGGAGGTAAGAGAATATGATAGATGTAATAGTTTGTGGAGCTTATGGCAGGATGGGACAGGAGGTAATAAAAGCTGTATCAAAGGAATCTGATATGAGAGTGGTGGGAGGTATAGATGTTAAAGGGGTGGGAGAGACCGTCTTTGGTGTACATATAAGAGAGGACTTGGAGGCAGTTATAAGGGAGACTAACCCTACTGCAGTTGTAGATTTTACGAGGAGAGATGCAGCATTAAAGAATATAAAGATAGCCTTAGAGAATAATGTCACTATGATTGTAGGGACTACTGGATTCAGCCAGGATGATATTAAAGAGATCGAGGAATCTGTTATGTCCTATAGAGGTAATATCCTTATAGCTCCAAACTTTGCTATAGGGGCAGTTCTTCTTATGAAGTGTGCAGAGCTAGTTGCTCCATTTATGGAGAATGCAGAGATCATCGAACTCCATCACGATGGTAAGTTAGATTCTCCGTCTGGAACAGCCATTGCAACAGCTAATGCTATCTCAAATCATAAAAGATTCTATCCAGCTCCTCACTCTTCAGATGCTAGAGGGCTGAATGTTGAAGGGATAGCCATCCATAGTGTAAGATTGCCAGGTTTAGTGGCGCATCAGGAGGTTATATTTGGAGCTTTAGGGCAGACCCTTACATTAAGGCATGATTCTATATCTAGAGAGTCATTTATGCCTGGGGTCATATATGCGTTGAAGAACATACAGAATATTAAGGGTTTTGTTTATGGCTTGGATAAATTATTATTCCCGAAAGGTCTGGTGGTATAGAATATGTTTGGAAGGCTTATTACAGCAATGGCAACTCCTTTTAAGGAGGATTATAGTCTAGATGTAAGAAGGGCATGTGAATTAGCTGAAAGGCTTGTAGATGATGGTTCGGATGGAGTACTTGTTGCAGGAACTACCGGCGAATCCCCAACCCTATCTCGTGAGGAGAAACTTATACTCTTTAGAGAGATAAGGAATGTATTAAAGGGTAGGTCTGCAGTGATTGCAGGGACAGGTAACTACAATACGAAAGAAAGTATAGAACTCACTAAAGAGGCAGAATCGATTGGTGTTGATGGTATACTTTTAGTAGCCCCTTATTATAATAAACCTTCTCAGGACGGTCTATATGCGCACTTTAAAGCTATTGCCCAGTCTACCAGGTTGCCTGTTATTCTTTATAATATTCCATCTAGGACAGGGGTCAATATACTACCAGGTACTGTTATACGTCTGGCAGAGGAGGTAAAGAATATCGTTGCTATAAAAGAGGCAAGTCAAAGTACTGACCAGGCTGTAGAGATTCTTAGAGGAATAAGGAGAGAAGACTTTGTTGTATATAGTGGGGACGATTCCTTTACTATGCCACTTATGAGTGTCGGTGGGTATGGTATTATAAGTGTAGCATCTCACATAGTTGGCAAGAATATAAAGAAGATGTTGGAGGACTTTGTCTCTGGTGATGTGAAGAGTGCAATAGAGATAAATAAGGAACTCTTTCCTCTATTTAAGGCATTGTTTGTAACAACAAATCCTGTTCCTCTAAAGGAAGCAATGAGACTTATAGGTTTTGATATAGGACCCCCAAGACTGCCGCTGGTAAGGGCAGGGGAAAAGGAGATCAATGTAATAAGGGAGGCGTTGAGGTCTCTCAATCTTATATAGCATCTAGGAATATATGGGAAAGGCGTTAAGAATCATCCCCCTAGGAGGGCTAGGGGAGATAGGTAAGAATATGATGCTAGTAGAGACTGAGGATGTTATTGTGCTCATCGATAGTGGTCTTATGTTCCCTACCGATGAGATGCCAGGAGTAGACTATGTAATTCCTGACATCTCCTATCTACTGGAGAGGAAAGATAAGGTAAAGGCTATTATCCTTACCCACTGTCACGAGGACCATGTGGGTGGTCTTCCCTATATTCTAAGAGAGGTAAAGACCTCTCTTGTAGGAACCAGACTTACCTTAGGTATGGTAAGGGCTAGACTTAAGGAATTTGGTATTAGTAATGATGTAAGATTCATAGAGATCCAGGAAAGAAGTAGGATAGGGATATCTAATCTTTCTTTTGAGTTCTTTTCGGTAAATCACAGTGTCCCTGGAAATCTTGGGGTTGCTATACATTCTCCTGTAGGTACGATAGTCCATAGCGGAGATTTTAAATTCGACCATACTCCAGTGGACGGCAAACTTACAGACTTTTCTAAATTGGCTTCTCTAGGAGAGAAAGGTGTGAAACTTCTTCTCTCTGACTCTACGAATGCAGAGAGACCTGGATATACCCCTTCAGAAAGGGTTGTAGGCGATACATTAGATGGTATTATAAAGGATGCTCCGGGAAGGGTCTTTGTTACCACCTTTGCTAGTAATATCCATCGTATTCAGCAGGTATTTAATATAGCCTACAAGTACAAGAGGTTTGTAGCAGTCATAGGAAAAAGTATGAATAACACAGTCAATGTAGCCAGCAACCTAGGATACTTAGATATACCGCCAAATACTCTTATTAAAGACCAATCTATCTCTGGGTTTAAAAAGAGTAGCCTTATAATTCTTACCAGTGGTTCTCAGGGAGAACCGATGTCTGCTTTGACTAGACTTGCCTTCCATGAGTATAAATCCATAACTATAGAGTCTGGAGATACTGTAATAATTGCTGCTACCCCTGTCCCAGGGAACGAGAAGATGGTGGCAAGAACGATAAATGCGTTATTTTCTAAAGGGGCAGATGTAGTATATACTACCACCCCAGGTGTTCATGTCTCTGGACATGCAAGTATAGAGGAACTCAAATTGATGTACTCGCTTTTGAGACCTGAGTATTTTGTTCCTATCCATGGAGAGGTGAAACATCAGGTAGCCCATGCCAAGTTGATTACTTCTTTGGGGCTGTCTGAAGACCATATATTCAGATTGAAGAACGGTGACGTTCTAGAAATAGGAGAAGATAAGGTGAGGGTGGTAGACCATATACAGTCAGGGATGACTATGGTAGATGGACTTGAACTTGGAGAGGGAGGGATGGTCCTAAGAGATAGGCAGAGGTTAGCTCAAGATGGTATAGTGGTTATGGTAGTTACGATAGATAAAGAGAAGGAAGAGGTGGTGGGGATACCCGAGGTTGTAGTAAGGGGTGTTGTATATAAGGAGGAGGAGGCTTTCGTTGAAGAACTTAAGGGAGAGACCCTTAGAGCTCTAATCACCTCTAACACCCCTGTGCTTTCTAGTGATATAATAAGAGATATAGTGGGTAGATTTATTTATGAAAAGACCAGGAGAAGGCCGGTAATAATACCCGTGTTGGTAGAGGTATGAAAAGGAAGAAGAAGAGGTTTGGAATATCTCTCCGTATAGTTTTTGCTTTACTCTTGCTTTCTATACTCTTGGTAGGGTGTATATGGCATCCTCCGATCTTATCTTATCCATTTGAATATCTAGGATACTGGGGATTTATTCTGGGTTTTTATCTTATATTCTTGAGGTTTTTTTGGGTCTTTCTATGGAGCTTCCCTCTGTTTATACTATTTAACTGGGTAGGTAGATTAGGATGGCTAGTGAGGAGGGCTCTTGGGTCTGATGTCCCTCTTATCCTTGTAGTTTCTATCCCTATAGCCCTCTGGGTTGTGAAGGAAACAATAGAGGTATCTAAAACAAAATCGAAGAAGAGAGAGGTTAAAGAGAAGAAGCCCTTTATTCCCCCAGCATCCTTTAAAGAAAAGAATATAGTACCTGAGAAGAAGGAGAAAAAGGAGCCAGCAGTAAGTTCTATAGAGACGGCAGATTCTACTTATAAGATGCCCCCATTCTCTCTACTAAATGAGCCTGTTAAGAGACAAAAAAGTGAGGATGTAGGGCATAATGGAGAATTACTCGAGGTTACCCTTGAAAGCTTTGGGGTAGATGCAAAGGTTGTAAATACGGTCATAGGTCCCACTGTTACCAGATACGAATTGGCTTTAGCTACAGGGGTAAAGGTAAACTCTATAATGAAACTCTCCAACGATATCGCCCTTGCCCTTGCTGCCCCTCAGATAAGGATAGAGTCTCCTATCCCGGGCAAATCTCTCCTTGGGATAGAGGTCCCAAACAAAAAGATTACAATGGTTACTATAAGGGAGATCATAGAGAGTGAAGAGTTCATAGAGAAGAGGTCTCGTCTTACCCTTGGCATTGGTAAGGATATAGCAGGTAAGGTTATAGCTGATAGTCTAGAGGATATGCCACATCTTTTGATAGGTGGTACCACCGGTTCTGGTAAGAGTGTATGTCTGAATGCGCTAGTTGTAAGCCTCTTGTATAAGTCCGACCCTTCTATCCTTAGGATTGCTATGATAGACCCAAAGCGAGTGGAACTTACCCAGTATGAAGGTTTGCCACATCTTTGGGCTCCAATAGTTACAGACCCAGAGCTTTCTGTAAAACTCCTCCGATTCCTTACTAAGGAGATGGATAACAGATATGAACTCTTTAGAGAAGGTGGAGTAAGAAATATCCAGGGGTATAACCAGAAGAATAAAGAACATCCTCTCCCCTATATCGTAGTTATTGTCGATGAGTTGGCTGACCTTATGATGATGTCTCCAAAGGAGATTGAAAAGTTGATATGCAGGTTGGCTCAGATGGCAAGAGCTACTGGGATCCATATAATATTAGCTACCCAGAGGCCTTCAGTAGATGTTATAACTGGGCTCATAAAGGCAAATTTCCCTTCACGTATAGCCTTTGCGGTATCATCACAGGCTGACTCTCGTGTTATACTGGATATGGCTGGAGCAGAGAAGCTTCTAGGAAAAGGTGATATGCTCTACTCTCCAGTTTGGGCTATGAAGCCTACAAGGGTGCAGGGTGCCTATGTCTCTGATGAGGAGATAGAAAGGGTTTTAGATTTCTGGAGGTCCCAGGGAGGTCCAAAGTATGCTGTTACTCAGGAGGAACTCGAGCTTGAGGAGGTAGAGGTATCCTCGTCAGACGGTGGAGATAGTGATGAATATTTAGAGGAGGCAAAAAGGATACTTAGGCAGAAGGGTACCATATCTACCAGTTTACTCCAGAGGATGCTTAGGATCGGCTATGGAAGAGCGGCTAGGATTATAGATCTGCTTGAGGCTGAAGGATATGTAGAAAGGGGTGATGACGGTAGGGTAAGGGTGGTAAAGACAGGATGATTGTTTTGTTATCTTTTATCAAAATCTTAATCCAGGAGGGATAAAGAATGAAGAAGTTTCTAGTTGTAATGGTAGTTCTAGGTTTAATTGTAATGTCTGTACCAATGAGTTATGCCGCTAATATAAAGGTTGGGGTAGTTTATGATGTTGGAGGAAGAGGGGATAAGAGCTTTAATGATGCTGCTTATAAGGGATTACAGGATGCTGTAAAGAAGCTTGGGGTAGAGGGAAAGGATGTAGAACCAGGCGAGGGTGGAGCAAATAGAGAGGAGTTATTGAGACTTCTTGCCGAGCAAGGTTATGACCTTGTTATAGGTGTAGGTTTCCTATTTACTGATGCATTAACAAAGGTAGCCAAGGAGTTTCCAAATACCAAGTTTGCTATCGTAGATGGCGTTGTAGAGGGCCTTCCAAATGTACGTTCTTTGACCTTTACCGAACATGAAGGTTCATTCCTTGTAGGTGCTATAGCTGGTCTTATGACAAAAACGAATAAGGTTGGTTTTGTTGGCGGAATGGATATGGACCTGATACACAAGTTTGAAGCAGGTTATAAGGCTGGAGTAAAGTATGTAAATCCTAAGGCGCAGGTCCTTGTGAACTATATAGGTGTTACAGGGGACGCCTTTAAAGACCCAGTTAAGGGTAAAGAGTTAGCCCTTTCTCAATTCAAACAGGGGGCAGATATAGTTTATCACGCTTCAGGAGCCTCTGGAGAAGGGGTTATAGAGGCAGCAAAAGAGATGAAGAAGTTTGCTATAGGAGTAGATTCTGACCAGAACTGGATTGCCCCTGGTTATGTGCTTACTAGTATGCTTAAGAGGGTTGATGTAGCGGTATATAACACCATAGAGGATGTGGTTAAGGGAAAGTTTACTGGCGGAATAAAGGTGTATGGACTTAAAGAGAACGGGGTAGGTGTGGCATATGACCAGTATAATGCAAACCTAATACCTGCCTCTGTAAGGAATAAGATCAGTGAGCTAAAGATAGACATAATTAAGGGTAAGATAAAGGTGCCTTCTACTAGGTAGTGGATGGAAGATCGATATATACTCGAGACCAGAAATATAGTTAAGCACTTCCCTGGAGTCCTGGCTAATGATAATGTAAGCATCTCTATAAGAGAGGGTGAGATACACTCTATTATAGGAGAGAACGGGGCAGGAAAGACTACGTTAATGAATATTATATATGGTCTTATCCGTCCGGAAAAAGGAAGGATTCTCCTTAGAGGAAAAGAGGTAAATATCTCTAGTCCTGCGGTTGCTATCAAATTAGGGATAGGAATGGTGCACCAGCACTTTATGCTGGTGCCACCATTTACTGTATGGGAAAATATCATCCTTGGAAAGGAAATAACTAAAAGGGGTGGATTGGATAGAGATAGCATATATTCGGAGTTAAAGAAACTTATAGATGATTACAAATTTAATATCCCATTGGATGAAAAGGTAGAAAACCTTCCTGTAGGGATTGCCCAGAAGGTAGAGTTAATTAAGCTTCTTTATCGTGGGGCAGAGGTTCTCATATTGGATGAACCTACTGCCCTTTTGGTTCCGCAAGAGGTGGAAGAACTCTTTGAAACCCTGTATGCATTGAAATCTCAAGGTAAGACGATAATATTCATCTCCCATAAATTAAAAGAGGTATTGAGGATATCAGATAGAATCACGGTAATGAGAAAGGGAAGGGTAGTGGGAGAATTGGATAGAGATAAAGCAGATGAAAAGACTCTGGCTCAACTTATGATAGGAAAGACCCTTGAGCCTATCCAGTCTGTAGTTTCCAATAGACAGGAAGAGATATTGAGGCTTGAAGATATAAAGCTGCCTCCTAAATTGAAACAGGTGAGTCTTTCTCTGTATAGAGGTGAGATCCTTGGACTGGCTGGAGTGGAAGGAAATGGGCAGAAAGAGCTTCTGGATATAATCACAGGACTTACCTTACCTGAAGATGGTAGGATATTTTTTGCCAATAAAGAGGTACATCATATAGACCCTAGAATGATAAGAGAGATGGGAATAGGATTTATTCCAGAGGATAGACAGGTAATGGGACTCATCTTGGACTTCTCTGTAGCAGAAAATATTATCTTAGGAAGACATTATAAGCCTCCATATTCTATAAGAAATAGATTAAACCTTCCTGTGATATATAGAGATGCTAAGGAGATAGTAGAAAGGTATGATATAAGGACCTCCTCTATATATAAGGCGGTTAGATTCCTATCCGGTGGAAATCAGCAGAAGGTAATACTTGGGCGGGAGTTATCCTTTGATCCACTTGTCCTTGTTGCTTCACAACCCACCAGGGGATTGGATATAGGTGCCACTGAGATGATTCATAGCTTATTACTGGAGGCAAAGCGAAACGGAATGGCTATACTTTTACATTCTTCAGATTTAGATGAGATAATGTCTCTAAGCGATAGGATAGCGGTTATGTATGAAGGAGAGATAGTAGGGGTATTCTCTCCAAAAGAGGTAGATGAAACCCTTTTAGGATTATATATGACAGGGGTTAGAAGGGATTAACTATGACAAGGCGAACTATTATATCTATCCTGGCTCCTCTTCTTGCTGTAATTCTAGCCTTCCTTGTAGGGGCAGTAGTAATAGTTTTTTTAGGCCAGAATCCGTTTTATGTCTATAGGGTACTATTCTCTAATTCTATAACCAACATCGATGGATGGGGTTATGTTCTTTTTAATGCTACCCCATTTATTTTTAGCGGTTTAGCGGTGGCATTAGCCTTTAAAGGTGGACTCTTCAATATAGGGGTTGAAGGACAGATATATATGGGGGCATTTGCTGCTGCCTGGATAGGTATCACTGTGAATCTGCACCCTATCTTAGAGATCCCTCTGGCTCTTATATTTGGAATGTTGATAGGTGGACTCTGGGGGTTCATCCCTGGAATTTTAAAGGCTCGTTTTGGAGCCCACGAGGTAATAAATACTATAATGTTAAATTTTATTGCAATGGCTCTTACCAATTATCTGGTAAATAATCCGTTTAAGGAACAGGGACAGATAAATCCTATTCCTCAGACAAAGGAACTTTACAGCGGAGCAATTATACCAAGGGTCTATCCATTGTTTAATAGACTTGGGATAAAGATGTCCCCAAGTGTTCCTTTAAATTATACATTCTTCCTCGCTTTGGCTTTCTGTTTCCTTACCTGGTATCTACTGGAGAGGAGTAGATGGGGTTATGAGATCAAGGCGGTAGGATTGAATCCCAAGGCTAGCCGTTATGGCGGAATAAAGCCAGAATTTATAATTGTTCTTACTATGTTTTTGAGTGGAGCACTGGGAGGTTTAGGTGGAATAAATGATGTAATGGGATATAGATATAGATTTCTTGATGGTTTTTCCCATGGCATAGGGTTTACTGGCATTGCAGTGGCTCTTTTAGGTAAGAGTAATCCGATAGGTATCATCTTTGCCAGTATTCTCTTTGGTATACTTGATAGAGGGGCTTTGGCTATGGATGTTTTTACAAATACCCCTAGAGAGCTTATACAGGTGATTCAGGCTATTATCATTATCTTTGTAGCTATAGGAAATGAACTGATATTTAGACTACTAATCAGATTAGAGAGGGAAAGGGAATGATTGGGAGTATCTTTTCTTTAGAGGTTTTAGCCTCTGCATTACGTATGTCTGTTCCACTTGCCTTTGCAGCCCTTGGTGGGGTATACAGTGAAAGGGGTGGGGTGGTAAATATAGCCTTAGAGGGGATAATGCTTGTAGGTGCCTTTGGAGCGGTCTTAGGGACATATTTTACAGGTAACTCCTGGATAGGGCTACTAGTTGCAATGAGTTTTGGTTTTTTAATTGCCCTTATCCATGCGATTGTGTCTATAACCTTTAGGATTAATCAAATAGTAAGTGGGACGGCTTTAAATATAATGGCTACAGGTCTTACCACATTTCTATCTAGATTGATCTTTAAAGCTGCTGGTTCCTCTCCACATATAGAGGGTATGACCCAGTGGCATATTCCTGGGATAAGCGGAAGTTTATCACCCCTTATGGTGATAATGTTTTTATGTATTATCTTAAGTCAATTCATAATATTTCGCACTAGATACGGCTTGAGGCTTAGGGCTTGTGGAGAAAACCCTTTTGCTGCTGATAGTTTAGGTATAGATGTTATAAGGATGAGGTATAGTGGTGTTTTGATAAGCGGGGCTCTTGGAGGATTAGGAGGGGCATTCTTAAGTCTAGAACATGCCCGTGTATTTGTAGAGGGGATGACTACAGGAAGGGGCTTTATTGCTCTAGCTGCTATGATATTTGGTAGATGGACCCCTATCGGCTCATTTGGAGCCTGTTTTCTATTTGGACTTGCTGAAGCCTTGAGGATAAGACTGGAGGGATTAGGTATCCCAACTCAATTTATCCAGATGATACCCTATATAATTACTATGCTTGTATTAGTAGGAGTTGTTGGGAGGGCGATTGCACCTGCTTATGACGGGGTACCTTTTGAGAAGTGAACGAGAAAAGACTTGGAGATATTCTTAAAGAGAGAAGAGAGGCTCTTAATCTAAGTATAAAAGAAGTTGCTGATGCCACTAAATTGAAGAAGAGTACAATCGTTGCACTTGAGAACGGAGATTATAGAGATCTTCCAGAGCCTGTATATATACATGGCTTTTTGAAGTTATATGCCTCTGTATTGAGGTTAGATTATAAAGAATTGTCCCTTTTATTAGATAGAGAGCTAGGATCAGTTGGTAAGGTAGACCAGGAAAGTATAGAAAAAAGACACCATTTATCCTGGACTATACTCGGTATCGTTATTATTGTGGGATTGGCTATTTCTCTATTTTATTTTTTATCCCTGAGAAGACAGTTACAGAATCCTAAGATATTAGGGCAACCTCCACCTATCTCTAATCCTGTACAACAGCCAATCCAAAAACCCATCCAATCGCCCTTATCCGGGGATACAAATAAGGATGGGATTACTAAGAAGAAAGAGGTAGTGGTGATATTGGATGGTTTAGATTATTCTTGGATTAGAGTAATAGTTGATGAAAAGAAGGTTTTTGAAGGATTTATAAATAAAGGTGACCACTTTGAATGGAGAGGAAAGGATAAGATAAGGATAAGGGTAGGGAATGCTGGCGGAGTGGATGTTGTTGTAAACGATAAGGACCTGGGGATTTTGGGGAAAAGAGGGGAGGTTTTGGAGAAGGAATTCTTGCCAGAATGAATGTGTATATCTATACCCTCGGCTGTTTTAAGAATGAAGTGGATTCCTTAGGGATATCTGGAATCCTTAAGGATGCAGGATTTAATATTGTTAATGGAAGAGATGATGCTGATATTATCATAGTAAATACCTGTGGATTTATCAATTCTGCCAAGGAAGAATCTATAGATACGATATTAAGATTTATAGAGTATAAGCATAATAAGAATGTGAAGCTTATAGTAACAGGATGTCTTGTTGAGAGATATATAGATGAACTCAATGAGGAGTTCCCAGAGATAGATGGGCTTATTGGCTTAGGAAGATTCAATGATTTTCCCGGGATTATTTCAAAGATAATAAATGGGGATAGGATTGTCGAAAGAGGAACCCTTAGAGAACTGCTCGGTTTCAGCGTAAAGGATTTCTCGATATCCCATTTTCTAAAGATATCTGATGGATGTAACAATAGATGTTACTATTGTGCGATCCCTCTGATAAGGGGACCTCTTCAGGTTAGACATCCTGAGGATATACTTCAAGAGGCGCAAAGAGCTGTTAGTTCAGGGAGTAAGGAGATTGTTCTTATCGCTCAGGACCTCACCTCTTATGAGTATAATGGATACAGACTTCAGGACCTTCTAAAAGATATCAATAGTCTTCCAGGAGATTTCTGGATAAGATTATTATATCTTCATCCAAGTAGGATAAATGAAGATATAGTTGATGCCATAGCTAGCCTGGAGAAGGTGGTAAAGTATGTAGACCTTCCCTTACAGCATTCTGATGAAGATGTCCTTAAAAGTATGGGTAGACCTGGGAAGGACATAACCAAAAATGCATTGAGATTGATAAGAGAGATACCTGATGTTGTAATAAGGACTACATTTATAATAGGATACCCCACAGAGACCCGTGAGGCGTTTGAGGACCTTGTGGATTTTATCCAGTACGAACGTTTTCATAGGGTAGGTTTTTTTAAGTACTCCCAAGAAGAAGGTACACCTGCATTTAGTTTGGGAGACCCAATCCCTGAAAGGGTGAAGAGATATAGATTGAAAAGGATTCAAAATATACAGGAAGAGATTACTCTTAACTTTCATTCAGGTCTTATTGGAAAGGTCTTTAAGGTATTGATAGATAAAGAGTATAGAAGAATAGACAGTAATTCTAGAATATTTGCAGGGAGAACGTATATGGATGCACCAGAAATAGATTCTCGTGTATTCCTCGAGAGTAAAGAGGATATAACTGGAAGATTTTTAGAGGTAAGATTAACTAGATTGGATGGATATGATTTCTATGGAGAGATCTGGAGGGATGAATGAAGACATACATATTAGGGATAGGAAATGAACTTATAAATGGAACTATTACTAATACAAATGGGTCGTATATCGCTAAAGAACTAATAAACCTTGGGATAGATATAACTGGAATAATGGAGATAGGAGATAATATCGATTCCATTATCTCCAGTCTTAGATATATCTTTCCGATATCTGACATTATAGTAATTACAGGTGGGTTAGGTCCTACTCATGATGACCTTACTAGAGAGGCTATAGCCGCTTTTACCGGGTTACCACTGGTATTTTCAGAGGAGGCATTTGAGAATGCCCAGAATTACTTTGCTGTTAGAAAAAGACCTATGGGTCCAGGAACCCCCAAAGAGGCGTTTATTCCTGAAGGTGCTATACCCCTTAATAATAATGTTGGAGTGGCTTGTGGATTTTGGCTAGAGTGGAAGAATAAATACATAATAGCCCTTCCAGGTGTTCCCAAAGAGGCAAAGGCTATTTGGGACTATGAAGTAATGAAGAGATTAGAAATGGTTGTCGGGAAGAAAAACCCCACTGTTTTCTCTTTTAAGGTGTTTGGCTATGGGGAATCTATGGTAGAATCAAAGATCTTAGATGTGATTAAGGATGACTTCTCCAATGTGGAGATCCTCATTGGAGAGCCACTAGAGATAAAGTTAAATATAAGAGGAGAAAAGGCGGAGAAGATAGCATCAAAGATTGCTCAGGCTTTGGGTGATGCCATATTTACTACCAGCGGTGAGACTATGGAGGAGGTAGTAGTAAGAAAACTTATAGAGAATGATATCACTATAGCTATAGCTGAATCCTGTACAGGAGGACTACTTTCTCAGAGGATAACAAGTGTCCCTGGGAGTTCTAAGGTCTTTAGAGGTGGTTTTGTTCCATATTCTAGATGGGCGAAAAGGGTGTTAGGTATTCCTCCCTATGTTTTTGAAGGAGGGGAGGTAAGTATGGAGGTGGCAGAAAGTCTTGCCAGTCTGGCAAGAGAAAGATTATCCTCTGAGATTGGGATAGGTATCACTGGAAATGCAGGACCTGCAGCTGGTGACCCTAATAGACCTGTTGGATTTGTATGTATAGCTTTAGCTAAAGATGATGGATGTATCTCTAAGGAACTTCAATTAGAAGGTGACCGTAATAGGGTTAGATTTACAGCCACTCAATGGGCGCTGGATATGATAAGGAGGTCGATTTGAGACTTTTCATAGGGATAGAACTCCCTCAAGATATAAAGGAAGGATTAACAAGGATAGAAAATACCCTTAAACCTCGTATCTCTAATGTAAAGTGGGTAGAGAAGGAAAACTTCCACATCACACTAAGGTTTCTTGGCGAGATAAAGGAAGAGACTCTAAAGGATATAGAGGCTTCTGTAGAAGAAACAGCTAATAACTATTCCTCATTTAATGTGTCTTTATCCAAAATAGGTAGATTCCCTTATGTGATATGGATAGGGATAGAAGAGGGAAGGGAGGTTCTGGCTAATATAGCCTATACATTAGAAGAATCTCTTATTAGATATAACTTCCCTCCTGCTGATAAACCTTTCTCTCCCCATATAACACTGGGAAGGTCCAGAAAGCCGATAAAGAATATCCCTCAGGAGGATTTTATTCCTCTACATTTCAGAGTAGATTCGATTTCGATAATCCAGAGCACACTTCTTCCAGATGGTCCTATCTATAAATCTCTTAGAAGATTTCCTTTTCTATAACCTCCCAGTTTTCTTTCCAGAATCTTCCCACATCAATGAGTTCTTGAAGAATAACCTTTCTGGTCTCTTCGTCTTCCACGAGGTTTGAATTCTCAAAGTATCTAATTAATGATACGAGTCTTTTCAGGGAAAAGTCCCTTGCCTGCAGCCCTAGGTGATCTATCTTTTTCGAATCACCAGAAGAATTCTTTACTGATTTTATCTTCTTCTTCCATCTCTCGAGCCAGTCTTCAGGGGGCATCCTTGTTGAAATGATATATTCAGCAGTTTTATGAGTCTTCTCTATATTTTTTGCTGCAATCCTACCTGCTAAGATTGTAGTATATCTAAAGGAAAGGGTAAATATGGCGATGAAGGCTAGGAAAAGTATAATTGTTCCCCAAATCATTCTATCCCTACCAAACTCAGTTTATCTGCAAAGTGACAGGCAGCAAAATGGTCCTCGCCATTCCTTCCTATATTCACCAATGGCGGATATTCCTCCTTGCATATGTCCTTGGCATATGGACATCTAGGATGGAAGTAACATCCACTTGGTGGGTTCGATGGGTCTGCTACCTCTCCAAATAATAACTTCCTCGTCTCTCTATACTTCGGATCTGGTTTCGGTACTGCTGCTAGTAGGGCCTCTGTGTATGGATGCTTTGGATTCTTGAATAGCTCTTCTGTCTCTGCCATCTCTACCAGCTTCCCTACATACATCACTGCTACCCTATCACTTATATGCTCCACTACCCCCAGGTCAT
>Ga0078972_1005740_pt1 | contig 30925 bp, 24 predicted proteins | sample YelNatPaOPGAMG01_FD_67568 | JGI IMG/M metagenome (GOLD analysis project Ga0078972, IMG submission 67568) | Hot spring thermophilic microbial communities from Obsidian Pool, Yellowstone National Park, USA - OP-RAMG-01 (SPADES assembly) (version 2) | ecosystem: Environmental > Aquatic > Thermal...
GCTAGCCACGAGGAGTGCTGATAATTGTCTCGATACGGGAAGCCGTCGTTCCCCGTGTTGTACGGCGGGTCGATGTAGATCATCTTCACCTTGCCAAGGTAGCTTTCCTGCAGGAGCTTGAGCACGTCCAAATTGTCGCCCTCGATGTAAAGGTTCTCGGTCGTGTCCCAGTTTTTGCTTTCCTCCGGGCAGGGGCGCAGCGTCTTGCGGATAGGCCTGCCCGCCTCGGCGATGGCGGCGCGCTTGCCCACCCACGTGAACTCGTAGGCTTCGTCCTTGAAGAACTCTTCGCCTATATAAGCGCGGAGCAGGTCTATATTCACCTTTCCCTCGGCGACAACGCCGGGGAAAAGCTCGGCCAGCTTCTTGCGGTTCTCGGCGGTGAGGTCGGGGGTTTGGAATTTCATTTTATCCATTATCGTAATTCCTCCAGTTCTTTTCTTAACCGTTTCAATTCGCTGTTTAGTTCAACCTGCTTATTAAACTGTTTTTCCCGCAGAACTTTCTTTTCCAAAGCGGCGATATCACGTTTGAGTTTCTGCCGCTGCTTATCTCTTTCCACCGCCTTGGCAATGTCGCCCTCGTCATCGAGCCGGCCGCCCGCTATCTGCCGCGCCAGGTTCTCGTATACGGCGTCGAGGTTGAGCCCCTCGAACTTAAGCGAAAGCCGGTCGGGCGCCGTCCAGTCCGTGTTGTAAAACGCGCCTGCCGCCTCTATCCACGCCTGCGCCTCGCCGCCGAACGTGAGGACGAACAATATCTTATACGGTATCGCGTTGGCTATGGCGTAAAGCACGCGCTTGTCCAGCCCGCGCTGCCGAAGCTGCACCTCGAACACCTGTATCTCCTTGACGGTCTCGCCCGCGCTCACGCCCGCCGTGCTGTCGGCTAACTTGTTGCGCCAAATGACCGCCTCTATCTGATCCCTTAACGTATCGCGCAGCTGCGGCGTCAGAGCCGCGTTTGCATAGAGCTTCTCTTTCGCAACGCGGCGGTTCACCTCGGTGGAGTTTGGCAGCCCCAACATGGCGTCACCTCACCACGATAAAGCAGATCAGCTCAAAGTCGTCCAGCCCGTCGATTTTGGCGTTCAGCGCGGACGTGCCGCCCGGCCTGAACAGGCTGTCTATGTCGCTTTCCGCTTTCGCGTCTATTATTGAGTTGATCGCGCGGGTCAGCAGGGCCGAAACCGTCCGCATGTCCCGCCCGTCCTTCGTCTGCGCATTGAACGCGCGGCAAACGTCCATAACGGGAGCGTCTTTGCCCCTGCAAAGGGAGCGCGTCTTGTCGAGCAGTTCCTTTGGCGAAAGGTGGCCGCAGACGACCTCGCCGTCCGATCCCACGTACGCCATGTAAAACGGATGGAGACGGTTTCGCATGTCGACGTTGACGCTGTCGTTGCGGTTCTTTAAGACGAACACCACGCCCGGCGGGCAGTCCTCCGCGGCGGGGACGACGGCGTGAAGCCCGAACGGGACTGCGTCCATATCCCCGTTGCGCTTTACATATTCAAGCAGGTCGAGCCGGAACTCGTTCAGCCCCAAATCCATGATGGAGACGCCCGTCTGCATGTCCTCGATGTCCACGACTTCCTCCTGAAGCCGCTGCAGCTGCGCCTTGCGGTATTCGAGGTCGCCCTTTTCCTCGGCGTTGATGAGGTCGTCGTCGCCCGTTGCGGTCATGACGGAGATACGCATTCTCGTTTCGACGCGCCCTTTGAGGGAGAGGTACTCGTCCAAGTCCACGTCCGGCCAGAAGTTTACGAGCTGTATGACCTCGTTGCGGCTGCCGATACGGTCGATCCGCCCGAACCGCTGGATGATCCGAACGGGGTTCCAGTGTATGTCATAATTGACGCAGTAGTCGCAGTCCTGCAGGTTTTGGCCCTCCGAAATACAGTCCGTGGCGATCAGCACGGAAATATCGTTTTGATTGTTCGGCATAAGCAGGGCTTTATCCTTTGAAACAGGCGAAAAAAGCGTCAGCACCTCGTTCATCGACGCCCTCTGACCCTTAATGGTCGTCTTGCCCTCCACGCTTCCGGTTATCATCGCCGTGTCAAGCCCGAAGCGCGATTTCACATATGCGCTTACGTGCGTATAGAGATATTCCGCCGTATCCGAGAAAGCCGAGAAGATCAGTATTTTGCGGTTGCCGGGGTTGATTGGGTTCGTAAGCTTGTCCTCTATCAAGCCTAACAGCGTTTGCAGCTTTGTATCGTGCTCGGGCGTGATGTCGTCTATCATCAGTTTAAGAAGTTCAAGGGTTTCCGCGTCCTCTGCGAGCCTGTCTCGCCACGATTTATAATCCATATCGGCGAGATCGATTTTGATGCTGTGTTCCGCGGCGAAATACTCCGTGTTCTGGTCGTCTTCGTCAAAGTCGGCCTCGTCGCCCGCAAGTTCGCGCCCTTCGATAATGGAGCCGCCGCCGGAGGCGTAGGCGTCTATATCCGCAATGGTGTCGTCAATAAGCTGCTTGACGCGCCCGACTGTCAGCCGGAAGGACTCGACGGAGCTTTCGAGACGCTTCAAGAGGTTGATGCTCATCAGGCGGCGTATGCCCATCTCCCGGCCGGCGCGGTTGATATTGCTGGATGTGTCCACATACTTGGCAAGCTGGCTCGGGAAGATGAAGTCTGTCGGTATATAAACCGAAAGGTTCAGCCGCATCAACTGCTCGTAGATATCGTTGTAGTTTATCGCGCTCTTAAGGTCGGTCAGGCGCGGGCGCAAGGAGACAGGCTTTAACCGTTCAGGGAAGGTACCTATTTCGTCCATGTTGTAGTATTTCTCGATGTGCTTACGGGAGCGGGCAATTGTCACGCTGTCAAGCACCTCGAAAAAATCAAAATCGAGAGCCTTCAGCAGGGAGTCCGTCGTCCGCTCGCTCTCATCACGCTTGCTCCACTGATTGAACACCTTCTGGGCGCTGCGGAATATCTCGTCTATTGTGCGCGTCGTTCCGAGCTTATCGTTGATAAGGTCTGGATTGCCCTCGTACGCAAGTTCAAGCTGATGCCGCAGATCGGTGAAACGGTTGTTGACCGGAGTTGCCGAAAGCATCAGTACTTTTGTCTTGACGCCCGTTCGAATGACCCGGTTCATCAGGCGAAGGTAGCGGTTCTCGCGGCGGTCTTCGCCGTATATCTCCCCGCCGTTTCTGAAATTATGCGATTCGTCGATGACTACAAGGTCGTAATTGCCCCAATTGAGCCTGCTCAAATCAAGCCCGTTGGACTTCCCGTGCTCCCTCGAAAGGTCCGTATGGTACAGCACGTCGTAGCGCAAGCGGTCGGAGGCGATTGGATTGTTGATGTAATTGTCCTTGAATGTGTTCCAGTTGTCCGACAGTTTCTTTGGGCACAGTACAAGCACGGAGCGGTTTCGGTTCTCGTAATACTTGATAACCGCGAGTGCGGTGAAAGTCTTGCCAAGGCCGACGCTGTCCGCAAGGATACATCCGTTGTATGTCTCCAATTTATTTATAATCGCAAGCGCCGCATCTTTTTGGAACGAGTAGAGCATATTCCAGATTTTGCTCTCTTTAAAACCGGTCGCCTCGTTGGGCAGCACGTCTTCGGAGATGTCCTCCAAAAATTCGTTAAAGATGTTGTATATCGCCACAAAGTAGATGAAGTCCGGAGCGTTTTCGTTGTATGCGGCGGTGATACCGTCGATAACCTGCTCGGTTACGTCCTGCAAAAGCTTTTTATCGTTCCAGACCTGATCGAACAGGCGGATATACTCGCCCGACAGCGGCGCGAACATTTTATTAACGGGATTGATGATGTTATTTCCGCGCTCGCAGCCGATGTCAGAAGTGGTGAAACCATAAAGCGGCATATAGGTTACCGCATCTTCGGCGCCAACCACGTTCATAAATCCGCTGATGTTCCCTCCAGTGCTGTTGGAGCGGAATTGCACTTTCTTGCGAATCCAGTCGGCGCATTCGCGGGCGATAGCCTTCTGGGTCAGTTCGTTACGCAGCTTGACCTCAAACTCCGTACCATAGAGGGAACGCTCGCGGTTGAGACGGGGTATATAGAACTCTCGTTTTTCCTTGGGAGCTTTTTCTTGCAGAAACGTCGGAGAGGTGAAAATGAAGCGCAGCTCAGCAATGCCGTCAAGCTGCTTCTTGAGGACTTGATAAGCGTATATGGAAAAACACGCAGCCGCTATGGACAGCTTGTCTCCCTTTTTGATCGTAACTGTCAAATCGTCCTTAACAGTCTTGCTCACGTTATCGAGCATTTCCGGCATTTTCATTATGCTGATACCTTAGCTTTCGTTATCCTTTGATTTTTCCTTCGCGCACCCATTCGTCGGCATAGGAAAGTTTTTTGCAATTGATGGCCATGTGCGTTCACCTTAAAAAGGAACAGAATATATATGGAAAGAATAACACGAGCTGACCGTATATTCAACGAATAATGCAGCATCCGCACGGTTTTTGGCTGATAAAATTTGATAGTAAATTGGGTTAAGTTAGGACGGCGGCAATAACGATTTGTTGCAAGCAAATGTTAGGCATTCCCTTATGCGATACCTGACGCGGGACATTTCGAGCTTGTTTGGCGTCGTCGCTGACAAACGCGCTTTTCCTTTTGTGGCCTTTCTCAGCTGGAGGTTGAAATATATATAATGACATTGATCCGCTTTCCGGTGGGTAACCGCGAAAGCGCCGTATTTACGGGGCTTTTTTAAAGAGATATAAGATGTGGCACACAAGTGGCACATCTGCGAAATATGACACAAAGAACGACAATTGAAGGATCAAAAAAGCCCGATTTTACGGGCTTTTCTGGCGTGCCCGAAGGGATTCGAACCCCCGACCTTTTGATTCGTAGTCAAACACTCTATCCGGCTGAGCTACGGGCACATGCTTATTTAAAGCTTTCTAATTTTAATCTAAACATAAAGCGTTGTCAACGCACAATAACTCAAAAATGATACCATATATTATATGAAATAAAATAATATGGCCGATAAATATGCGCAGTTTATATTGACCCGAATCAGACGCGCATGGTATCATCCTTTTAAAATGCCGGGGAAGGGTTTCAATGAAAGACGGTTTAAAAGGCTCTCTTCTTATCGCGGCGACTGCGGTGCTGTGGAGCTTCGGAGGCGTACTGATAAAAATAGTGCCCTGGGACGCGATGACGATAGTCGGAATGCGCTCCGCATTAGCGGCCGTGGTCATGGCCGTTTATATGAGAAGGCCGCGCATCACGTTTTCCGCGCCGGTGATCCTTGGCGCGCTGGCCATGTCGGGCACGACGGTGCTGTTCGTTTTCGCGAACAAACTGACGACTTCCGCGAACGCGATAGTGCTTCAGTACACGGCGCCGGTGTTTGTGGTCATCCTCTCCGTGCTGTTCTTTAAAAAGAAGGCGAAGGCGTTCGATATGATATCCGTTCTTTTGGTTTTTGCGGGCATGGCGCTTTTCTTCTTCGACAAGCTGAAGGCGGACGCGCTGCTCGGCAACATACTTGCGTGTCTGTCGGGGATAACGTTTGCCGGAGTTTTTCTGATGAACGGATTCAAGGACGCGCGGCCGGAGGAATCGGTGCTGTTGGGGCATATTATAAACGCCGCGGCCGGCCTGCCCTTCATATTTACGAATATAACCTTTGAGCCTGCCGCGTGGGCTTCCATAACCGTTTTAGGGCTTTTTCAGTTAGGGCTTGCTTACGTTCTTTTCTCGAAGGGGATAAAGCTCGCAAAACCCGTCTCCGCGTCTCTCATCGCGGCTGTCGAACCGCTGCTTAATCCCGTATGGGTTTTCATAGCGACGGGGGAGAGCCCGGGACAATGGGCGCTGATAGGAGGCGTCGTCGTGCTCGCGACGGTCGTGGTTTACACTACCGTCGACGCGAGGAAAAATAAAACCGCCCTTGGATCCGAAGACAAGGGCGGCTTGGCGCTTTGATCATTCTTTCCGGGAAATGTACGAAATCCCCACGCAGCCGGGGCCGGTGTGAGTGCCAATTACGCATCCGATCTCGAAAACGCGGTCGGGGCGGACGCCGGCGGTTTCGCGTATATATGTTTCGAAACGCTCCATAATATCGGGAGCGTTGGAATGACCGAATAACACGGGGTGGTCGAAGTCGGGCATGTCTTCCTTGATTTGTCTTGCGATATTTTCAAACGCCGCCGTCTGGCCGCGCTCTTTGCCCGTGGACTTTACTTCGCCGTCGATGATTGCTATAAGAGGCTTGATATGGAGCATGCCGCCGAGGACCGCTTCGGTCGTTGAGAGCCTTCCGCCCATTTTCAGGTATTTAAGAGTATCGACCATCGCTATCAGTCTTGCCCTTTTGCGAAGGCTTATCAGGCGGTCGTAAATCTCGCGCGCCGGAAGCCCTGAGTCCCGAAGCTTTATCGCCTCGTACACGTAAAGAGCAAGACCGAACGTCGCGCTCATCGAATCGACTATATGTATCCTGTCCGAGCCGAGCGTTTCCTTTACGACCATGGCCGACTGGTATGTGCCCGAGAGTTTGCTTGAAATGAAAATCCCTATCACATCGTCGCCCGCATCGATATAGCTTTTAAACAGTCCCTCGAATCCGTCGGGATTGACCTGGGAAGTCGTAGGAAGGCGTTCGCATTTTTCGAGCATCTGATAGAAACGTTCTTTCTTTAGCTCGACTCCGTCGCCGTAGCGGACGCCGTCGAAGATAACGCTTAGCGGCACTATGTCAATGCCGAGTTTCTCCCTGTCCTCATACGGTATGTCGCTCGTGCTGTCGGTAACGATTCTGATAGCCATATAAAATCCCCCGCGTTTCAGATTTTTCGAAACAGCAAATATTAAAAATGTTTATGATGAGCGCTGCTTTTCCGCTTTAAAGTAGTTTGATTATCAAACTAATATTATTATATTTAGGACGCCGGAGCGTGTCAATCTTTTGGTTGTGCGGGCTTTATAAGTGAAATAAAAAAAACACCCGCGTCTAAGGGGCAGCCTGCCGGGGCGTTTTTAATAATTATGGGGAGAATCACTTTACCGTTACGTTATACACTATCGTTTCCGCGGGAGTTTCTTCCCAGGAACGCCGGTAAACGAAGGTTATCGTCGCGACGCCGGCTTTTTGCGCCTTGTAGATAAAAGACCTCGTCCCTCCCGAGCCGACGATTTGAGTACCGGCCGCGGACGGTTCATATCCGCTGCTTTGTTCTTTGACTATCGTCTCGTCGCTTACGCTCGAAACCCACGCGTATCCGGTTGTCGGGTTTTCGTCGAGCTTTATCGTAAATGTCTGGCCGGAGAGAACGGATATGTCGGTATCGTCCCTGCCGTAAACGTCCGCCGCCTGAGCGCCCGAACATGCCGCGAGCGCGGCCGCGATAACGAGAGCGACCGATATAAGACAGAAAATCTTTTTCATTATCAAAACTCCATTTGCATTTTTCATATTGTTAGACGGCGTCCCGGATGGAATTGTTCCCGGCGTTGCGGGAAATATTAAACAAAGGGAGGCGCTTGATATGCAGGCAATGTTCAAGGGAACGATAAGCTTCGGGCTCGTCAATATTCCGGTAAAGATGTTCACCGCGACGGAGGAGAAAGACATACGCTTCAGGCAGCTGCACAGGAAATGCAACACCCCGATAAAATACAGGAAGGTATGCCCGTCATGCGGCGAAGAGGTTCCGCCCGACGAAATCGTCAGGGGATTCGAGTACGAGCCGGGGAAGTTCGTGATAATTTCCGACGAGGACGTCGAGTCCGCTAAAGCCGAGGCTCAGGCGCGCGCGATAGAGATAGTCGACTTCGTCGATCTTTCCGAAATAGACCCGATCTACTTCGAAAAAACCTATTATCTCGCGCCTTCGCCCGAAGCCGCTTCCAGCGCGAAGGCTTACAATCTGCTGCGCGAAGCGATGAAGCAGTCTTCGCGCATCGCGGTGGCGAAGATAACGATACGCGACAGGCAGAGCCTGTGCGTATTGCGCGTATACGGGAAGGCGTTCGCGCTCGAAACGATATTCTATCCCGACGAGATACGTCCGGTATCCGAAATTCCCGCGCTGCCCGAGGAAACCAAGGCGGACGAGAAGGAGCTTTCGATAGCGAAGCAGCTAATCGAGAACCTGACGACGAAATTCGATCCTTCAAAATATGCCGACGAATACAGGGAGTCCCTGCAAAAAGTGATCGAAGCGAAGATACAGGGCAGGGAGGTGGCCGCAGCCCCCGAAGCTCCCGAAAACAAGGTCATTGACCTTATGGAAGCTCTCAAGGCGAGCCTCGAAATGACCCGCAAAGAGGCGGCCGCGCGCTGAAGAACGTAAAAAAGATAAAATGACAGCGCTTTTTATCGCCCGCGCGAACCGTAGGCGTGTATTTTTTTGCATATCGGGAAGCGGCCGTATGGCATTTTAAACTGTACAGCCCGTTTGAAATATGCTATCATGAAAAAAACGTATTATGAGGCATGCGAATGAAAAGATCTTTTTTGAAACGGTTTTTTGTTTGGATGCTCGTTACCGCGGCGGTATTCGCCGTGTATTCCCCCTCGGCATACTGCGAGACGCCGACGCCCGCGGACAGCGCGACGGCTTCTCCGGAAGATACGGGGAGCCCTGAAGCGAGCCCGACCGAAACGAGCGCCGGATTCCAGATGCTTATGCTCCAGAGCAAAGGCCCGGATGTTATAAGGCTCCAGATGAGGCTGCGCGAGCTCGGGTATTTCAATTTCAGGGCTACTGGGAACTATTTCAACGGAACTAAAAATTCGGTGACCGCCTTTCAGGAAAACAACGGATTAAGCAAGGACGGCCGCGTAGGGGAGAACACGTACGAAAAACTATATTCGATAAGCGGCCTGACAAGGATGCCGAAAAGCCCTTCGGTTTATATCACTGCCGGGCCTCAATTGGCCCAAAACGCGAGCTATAAAGCCACGGGCGAACTTGGAGACTGGGCCGCGATAAGCGCCTCGTTTCCCGTAAGCACGGCCGCGCCCGTTGCGGTCACAGACTGCGTGACCGGAAAATCGTTCAACATGGTCAGGACCGGGGGGACGAATCTCGCCGAAGTCGAAACCGCCACGTCGGCCGATTACGCGGTGTTCAAGGAATGCTTCGGAGGAAAGCCGAGCTGGGAGAAACGCGCCGTCGTAGTAACGATAAACGGCGCCAAGTACGCGGCGTCGCTGTTCGGGAACCCGAGCGGTTCGGATTCGGTAGCCGAAAACGGTATGGACGGCCACACGACGCTGTATTTCTACGGCAGCACGACCGACGTTTCGGGATTTGCCGATAAAGAAGATTTAAAGCAGGTTCTTCTCGCCGCGGGCAAAAAGGCGCAATATTGAGGCGACGAAAAGAGACGTTCCGAATTGTAGGGAACGGCCACCGGCACTAAGATTGCGGGTCTTAACTCTCGGGTGGGCTAATCTTAGTGGCCGGTCAAGTCCGTGCCGTTCCGAAACGGCCCCTTTAAATGCGTATTTTCACCGTATTAAAAACCGCTCAGTTCAGCTTGTAAGTAACGGTTACGACAGCCGTGATCTCCAGCTGGCCGGACGATATCGTGCCCGCGCCTCCCGCGCCGCCCGAAACGGCCGGCGCCATCGCAAAGTTTGAATATTGGGAGTAGTAGTACGGAGAATCCGACACCTGCGATTCCCGCATGCTTATGACCGCGCCCAAGCTCCTGCCCGAATCGGAAGCGAGCTTTGCGGCTTTTTCTTTCGCCCTGTCGACCGCGATGGCCAAAGCCGAAAGATACGCGTCCTGGCGCTTCAAAAGGTCGAATCTTATGCCGTAAAACAGGTTCGCGCCCGCGTCGTATCCCGTCTTTATTATGCCTCCGGCTTTGCCGACGTCCCTGACCGTGACGCTTGCCGTGTTGGTCACAATGAATCCTTTTATCGATTTGCCGTCGCTGTAATAATCGGTGTTTACGGAATACTGAGAGGTCTGTATGTCCGCGTCAGGTATGCCTGCGCTTTTGACGGCCGCGATTATCTTTGAGATCTTCGCGGCGTTTTCGTCCTGCGCCTTTTGCGGATCGATATCGGTATTCTGGTATCCGAGAGTGATGTACGCGACATCGGGGCTAATATACACCTTTCCCTGCCCGTACACTTCCACGGAATCGCCGCCCGCAGCCTCGCCCGAAGAGACGGCGGGGACGGCTCTCGATACTCCGGCTATCAGCACGTACGCGAACAGGATAGCGACGAGCGCGAGAGTCGCCGCCGTCAAAACGAACGTCCTTTTGTTTTCCATTCAAATCACCTTCTTTAATAAATCGTCGAGGCAAAGCCTTTGACTCATCTTACCATAAAATATTAAAAGATATTAAACAGAAAATAAAAATGCCGTAAAAAGCGTATTTTCAACCGGAAATATCATAGATAACTATCCTGTGCGCTTTTTTCGCCGCCGGGAAAAGGTTCGCGGCGGCGAACATGAACCTGTCGGCGGGACGCAGAAGCGCCGTTATGTCGCCGCCGGTAAAGTACTTTTCCTCAACGAAACGAATATACCCCGCCAATTTTTCAAGCTCCTTCGGGTCGTCTATGCCGAAGCGTATCTTCGCGCCCGTTTTTTTAAGCGACGGGTGGTCCTTTGAATATTTCGCCGTCAGCCTGCTAAAAGCGTCGAATATCAGCGCAAAGCCTCCGACAGCGCCGCGAAGGCGATCGAGGAGCTGCGCTATTTCGTTTTCCGACAGGTACATGAAGAGGCCTTCGGCTATCACTATATACCGCCGCCTTCCGTTCGGGACTCGGCTTATCCATCCGGGATCCGTCACCGAAGAGCCGATCATATGGTACTTGTCGGTTTCGGCATAGAAACGCTTGCGAAGTTCGATCACTTCGGGAAAATCGACGTCGTACCATTCGGCGGGCGTATTTATCCTGAAATACCTGCTGTCGAGTCCGCATCCGAGATGGAGCGCGGCGCCGCCGTCTTCAAGAAACCCGCGTGCGAACGAATCGATCAACCGCGCCCGTATGCACATCATCAGGTTTGTCTTTTCGGGCACCTTCAGCCTCGAAAAATCGTAATCGACGCCGTTGACGATCTCCGCCGCCTTCGGGTCAAAAAGCACCGGATTGCGCTTCGCGCTTTCACGCGCCTTGCCGTAAAGCGGGATGAGCAGCGTTTCCTTTTCCCCGGTAAGCGGGATTTTTTCCATACCGCCTCCTAATCGTTCGATTTCTCTTCGATTTCTTTGTTCATCATATCGATAAATTCGGATAGTTTCATGCTGCCGATGTCTCCCTGTTTTCTTCTGCGCACGGCGACGGTATTTTCCGCGGCCTCCCTGTCGCCGACAACTAACATGTAAGGGATCCTCCTGTTCTGCGCCTCGCGTATCTTAAAGCCTATCTTCTCGTTGCGGATATCGTATTCCGAGCGGAAACCCGCCTCGTTGAGCCGGCCGCTTATATTTACGGCATGTTCCTCAGTCCTGTCCGTAAGCGACATGACGGTCACCTGCACGGGCGCGCACCAGAGCGGGAACGCTCCGGCGCAATGCTCCGTTAGTATGCCGATGAAGCGGTCGATGCTTCCGAACACGACGCGGTGTATCATCACGGGGCGGTGCTTCTCGCCGTCCTCGCCTATATAGCTAAGATCGAAACGCTCCGGCATCTGGAAATCGAGCTGTATGGTGCCGCACTGCCATGTCCGCCCGATCGAGTCCTCGAGATGAAAGTCGATCTTTGGCCCGTAGAACGCGCCGTCGCCTTCGTTGACCTTGAAATCGAAGCCTTCCTCGACGAGCACTTCGCGAAGGGCGTTGGTCGCGGTCTCCCAGTCCTCGTCGGAACCCATGCTGTTTTCCGGCCGGGTCGAAAGCTCGAGATGGTATTTGTATCCGAAGACCTTGTAAAAATAGTCTGTGAGCCTTATGACCTCCATTACCTCGCGTTTTATCTGGTCTCTTGTCATGAATATATGCGCGTCGTCCTGAGTGAAGCACCGGACGCGCATGAGCCCGTGCAGCGCCCCGGAGATTTCGTGCCTGTGGACGAGCCCCAGCTCCGCGAGCTTGACCGGAAGATCGCGGTAGCTGTATATCTTCCTCTTGAACAAGAGCATCCCGCCGGGGCAATTCATAGGCTTTACCGCGAAGTCCCTGTCGTCTATCTTCGTAAAATACATGTTCTCCTTATAATGATCCCAGTGCCCCGAACGGAGCCAAAGCTCCCTGTCCAATATCACCGGCGTCTTTATCTCCTGGTAGCCGCGTTTGACATGCTCCTTGCGCCAGAAGTCTATCAGGCAGTTCATAAGGATCATGCCGTTCGGGTGATAAAAGGGGAACCCGGGGCCTTCCTCGTGCAGACTGAACAGATCGAGCTCCCTGCCTAACTTCCGGTGGTCGCGCTTTTTCGCTTCCTCGAGCCGGAACAGGTAGGCGTCGAGCTCCGCCTGTTTCTCGAAGGCGGTGCCGTAGATACGGGTCAGCATCTTGTTTTTTTCGTCTCCGCGCCAGTACGCGCCCGCGATGCTGAGCAGCTTGAAGGATTTAACCTTCGCTGTCGAAGGGACGTGCGGGCCCGCGCAGAGGTCGGTGAACTCGCCCTGCCTGTAAAAGCTTATGGCCTCGCCTTCCGGAAGGTCCCTTATAAGCTCCTGTTTGTACGGCTCGTCTTTCATAAGCTCGAGCGCGTCGGCGCGGGAGAGCTCGAACCTCTCAAGCGGCAGGTCCTGCGCGACGATCACGCGCATTTCGTTTTCGATCAGCTCGAGGTCTTCGGGCGTAAAGGGTTTTTCGACGTCAAAATCGTAATAGAATCCGGTGTCTATCGCGGGTCCTATCGCAAGGCGCGTTTGCGGATAAAGCCGTTTCACCGCCTGCGCCATGACGTGCGAGGCCGTGTGCCAGAGCGCCCTTTTGCCCTGCTCGTCGTCGAACGTAAGTATCTCGAGCCGGCAGTCTTTATTAAGCGGCAGGCCAAGGTCCCGCACGGCGCCGTCGACCCTCGCCGCGAGCGCCTTTTTCGCAAGCTTGCCGGATATCTCGTTCGCGATGTCCATCGCGCTCATGCCGTTTTCGAATTCCCTGACCGCGCCGTCGGAAAGCGTGATTTTCATACCATAACTCCTTTAAATGTATTTCCTGAAAATAAAAAACCCCGTACGCTTTAAGCGCATGGGACGATTTTCACCGCGGTTCCACCCATCTTCCATAAAAATGGCAACTCGTAAAGGCCGGTAAGGGGGCCATGCCCGTCCGCCGTAAAGGAGGCGGTTTCGCTTTCGTCGCGTTCGCGGCGCTCTCAGCCGCCGGCGCCGTCGTCTCTTGAAACGCTTATCGAAAAGCTACTTGTCCTGTCCGAAGCGTGACACCTATGAAATTATATGGGGCCGGCTTAGACTGTCAATATCAGAACAGTCCGGGCCTGCCGCCCGAGGCCTGATCGTTTTCCCTCGCCTTGCCGAGGAACCCCTGTACGGTCTTGACCACGCCGATCATTATCGCAACAATGCCTATGAATATCACGTAATTCAACTGAGTGAGCAGCAGTATGGACATCACGACGGTCCCCGACAATATAAGAAGCAGGCCGTTTCTTACAAAATGAGTTCCCGGTACCTCGGGTTTTTTTCTTACGATTTCAAAAAAGCCGAATATGATAAGCCAGCAAGCGATTATGATCCCTATGAGCTGCGAGGCCTCGGAGCCTGAATCACCGGGCCGTGTCGATGGAATGGATATTATAAGTATAAACAGTATCAAATCGAGCAGGCCGTGGGCAAGGTACGGTATAAAAAGCCGGTTGTCGCGCTTATGCTGAACTGCTTTTATCACATTATACACGAAAAATACAAATACGCCCAAACCGACGGCGAAGGTCAAAAAATCGTTGCCGTCGTCAGGTGAAACGAGCAAAAAGATGCCTGCCGTTATTATCGCCACCCCGATCACGACGTTCAGCCACCAGGGGAGTTTTTTTCCCTCGAAACTCATCCCAAAGACCTCTTTTCAAAAATCTACTTACCGTTAACGATGATACCACTAAAACCCATGCCGTACAACATATCATTTTAAAAATATGCGATCAAACGAACTACATCCCGAAGAACCCTTCGCCGAGGACTTCCTTTACGTCCGCGACTATGACGAACGCTTTCTCGTCGATGGATTTTACGAGCCGCTTCAACCGGGGGCCTTCTGTGCGCCATTTCAGAACGCAAAGAAGCATCGTCTTATCCTTTCCGCTGTAAACCCCCTTAGCGCTGAGCGAGGTGACTCCGCGGTCCATCGTTTTTATGATAGCGTCCGCTATTTCGGCGTTTTTATCGGATATTATATAAAACGCCTTCGCTTCGCTCAAGCCCACGGTAAAAAAGTCGATGAGTTTCGTGGATACATATAGGGACGCTATCGCGTAAAGCGCCGCTTCGGGTTCGAAGACTATGCCCGCCGCTGAAATAACGACGAAATCGATCGCGAAAACAAATGCGGCGACGCTTATGTTTTTCGACTTCGAACTCAAGATCCGGGCCGCCATGTCTGTGCCGCCCGTGCTGCCGCCCATGCGCACGACGAGGCCTATCCCCGCGCCCATCAGCACGCCTCCGTAAACGCATCCCAAGAAAATATCCCCTGACTCGGGGACGGGCATAAACGCGGCGAGCGCGGAGTAAAGCGCGAGCGCGTAAGCGGTCCGGATCGCGAAACTTTTGCCGACTATCTTGAGCCCGAAAGCGAACAGAGGGATGTTGAGCGCCGCTATGGAATATCCCAAAGGTATGCGAAGCTCATAATAGAGGATCGTCGCGATGCCGCTTATCCCTCCGGCCGCTATTTTGTTCGGCACGAGAAACAGGTTTAACCCGCAGACGGCGACCGCGACTCCGACGGTTATAAGCGCGTAATCCTTTATCTTTTGTTTCATTTTTCGCTTTTCTTCCCCGTTCGTATTTGGCGTCTTTAAGAGGCGGAAAAACTTTCCGCCTCTATTTTCCGCTATATCACTTCGTTTTATCAAACCCCATGCTTATCGAGATAGCTTCGTCGATTCTGCGCATGTCTTCTTCGCCGAGCCGTCCCAGTTTTTTTATCAGCCTTATTTTGTCGATAGTCCGTATCTGCTCCAAAAGGACTACGCTCTTCTCGGACAGCACGCCTTCGTCGATTACGATATGCGTAGGCAGGCGCGCCTTGCCAAGGTTGGAAGTTATGGCGGCCACTATGACCGTCGGGCTGAACCTGTTTCCCGTGTCGTTCTGGATGACAAGAACGGGACGCGTTCCGCCCTGCTCCGACCCGGTGACGGGGTTTAAATCCGCGTAATATATATCTCCTCGTTCTACCATATCTCACCCCGCATATACATTGGTCTGTATTATAATATGTGCGGGATGTGAATGTTGTCAGAGCCTGCCTGAAAGCAGCAGCGCGTTCCTGAACATTATGCTTTCGGTTTCCGCCGAAGAAAGCCGCAGGGACAATATGTTTTCGATCTCCTCGTCCGCCCGTTTCCAGGGCGAATCCGTGCCGAACAGTATGCGCTCCGCCCCGTGTTTTTCGATCATGCGCTTCATGCCTTCGCGCCCGAGAGAATAATACGAATACGACGTGTCGAAGAAAATGTCCCGCCCGCATAAGAGCCGTTCGGCGTCGCGCCACAGAGCGTGCGCGCCCATATGCGCGGCGACGATCTTCATGCCCCGTATATTGTCGAGCACGTTTTTAAGCATGAGCGGCGTGCAGTGTACGTTCGAGGGGAGCCCGATGTCCACGCCCGAATGGAAGACGGCGACGAGCCCCAAGTCGCGTATCGCCTCGTAAAGGGGGAACATTCGTTTTTCGTCCGCGTAGAAGTCCTGATAATCCGGATGGAACTTGACGCCGGAGAAACCGGCTTTTTTTATCAGCTCGAGGTTGGCGTAGAATTCTTCGTCGTCCGGATGGACGGCCGCGAAAAAAACAAGATCGTCATCCGCGGCGAGCGCCGCCCACTCGTTTATCGTTTTGACCTGGGAAGGCTTTGTCGCGACGGGCAAAACTACGCTGATATCGACGCCGCATTCGGCCATATGCCTTTTAAGCCCGGACGCCGTTCCGTCATGGACCGCCTTAACGCCGCAGCCCTGTTCGAGCGAAGGCACCGCTTTTTTCGCAAGACCGTCCGGGAAGCAGTGCGCGTGAAAATCGATCACCATAAAAATACCCCCGTGTCTGCCATTTTACACCGTATATGCGGCTTTATCAACAAACGGCGGGGGGGTTTTTATAAAACCGTTCGCAGGATACGCAACTATATCATGTCTTCGGAAAATTCCACGCGCTGCCCGAACACGTCCTTGATGGTTTCGAGGATCCGCTTATCGAGGAACCTCTCGCTGTTATGGACGATGATGCTTTGCGGGGCGATATTGACGAGCGCCGAAAGCAGCGCGTCGTCCTTGTCGATATTCGGGCCGGGCCTTGTTTTTAAAAGGCTCAGCTTTTCGTCGAGCAGCAGGTAATCCCCGTCTCCGCCCACGCAAATATGGACCTGGCGCGTGCGGGGGATACGGATCTTAATGAAAAGCCGGAGTATCTCGACGAACTCGGCGTACTCTTTTTTCCGGACGTGCTCCTCGACGGCCAAGGCCAGTTCCTTTTCCCAGCAATCGAGGTAATCTTTCATGCGGAAGCGCATGAATCCTTCGAGTATTATCGTGTCCGCTTCGTTATCGGCAATTGTTTCGCCAAGGCGTTTTTTCACGTCGTTTTTGCATGCCGCTATCTCGTTTTTCTGGCCGGACGAACCGTACCAGAGTTTTTTAAGCACGCGTACGAGTATATCGCACTGCTCTTTCTCCGACAGAAAATAATAATCCTGTTTCAGCAGCCGGACGAGGTGCCGTATCTGCAGGTTTTCCACGATGATGTCCGCGAGAAGGCAGCAGAGCATGGATGTTTCCCTCGCCGAATCGTGGGCGCGGTCGGAAACCACGATATCCGTCAGGCGGCCTTCGCTTCCTTCGATCTCGCTGGCGCTCAAGACGCATCCCTGCCAGACGCTGTTATGCATACGGTTCGCTATCAGCGGCCGCAGGACGATCCCTTTGTCTTCCGTTCCGACTAAAATGTTCAATCGATCACAACCTTTTTTCTTATGCTCAGTACAATTTATGCGAAGCGCGATCAAACGTTTCTATCACAGGCCGCCAAAAAGTCCCGCGGTTTTTGGCCGTCCGATATTAATTTTCGCAGCAAAACAAAATACTCTCGTTGTAATTTTTGTTATCGTTGTGATAGGATAAAAAAGAAGCCGGCCCCTTAGGGCAGGCAATAAATAAGACCGGGAGAAAGCTGTTTTGGAACAAAGGATAATCGACGCGGCGAATAAATACGCGGGGTATGCGATAAAATTGAAGGATTTCGACGAACAGCATATTTTAAGCGAAAGCGTTCCGGAAAAAGCGGGGCTCGCTTTGCTTAAGCTTTATTTCGCGCTCCACCTTGAGGCCGGGCTAAGCAAATGCGAAGAGCTGCTCGACGAGGATTCCGACGAAGAAACGATAAACGCAGTCGCGGACGCGGCGCAGGCGATAGGGAGCGCGGCGGACGACGCTTTTTCGGACGTTTGGCTTCAGGCCTCGCGCGACAGGGATTTTGCCGAAAAGATTGAAGAAACGACCGGAGATTCCTCGGCCGACGGCCCCTGCGCGCTTCTTATCAAGCTCTACAAATGCGAAGGCATAATACGCGAGGCGTATCGGAGCGCTTCCAATTTTCCGCTTCTCGGCGGCATATACGGCGATTCGGACACGCAGCCGGATTTCGGCGTGGTGACGAATCAGGAAGACTATATAATGAAAAGAACGGGTATAGACATATACAGGCTGCTCGAAACGAAACAAAATCTTATAGACGATATCGAGAGGCTCGTCGGGGGCCCGGAGCGCATCGAAAGGCTGTGCGCGGGCGGCAACATTTCGGAATCGGCGTATGAGTGAGGGATTATGAAACTTGCGGTATTTGATTTCGACGGGACGCTTTTTTTCAGGGACACGCTTCCGTTCCTTCTGAAGCTGTGGAGAAAATTCGGCTATCCGAAGCGCAGGCTGCTTTTGGTCGCGGCGTCGCTTACGGGGCTTCTGATAAGATACAAGCTGTTTTCACTCGGGCACGAGGAGCGCGAGAAGGCCGCCCGCGAGGTGATGAACAGGTTTACCCGCATATTCGCCGGAATGACGTACGGGCAGGTGGAAGAGTTTTTCCTGCGCTGCGCGCCGGTGATAATAAAGAGGCTGAAAGGCGCGGTCGTGGAAGAGATCGGAAAGGCAAAGGGGGAGGGCTTTAAGACAGTGCTGCTTTCCGGCTGCTACGAATCGCTGCTCGAAAAGATAGGGGAGCCGCTCGGCATAGACATCGTGATAGGCACCCGCATCAATTACAGGAACGGGACAGTGGATCTTGGCGAACCGCTCGACGTCGTTTACGGCGAAGAAAAGGCGGTCAGGATACGAAGGGTTTTCGGGGAAGAAGGCGTGGACTGGGAAAAGAGCATGGCGTTCGCGGACAGCTTCTCCGACCTTCCGCTGCTGAAGCTGGTAGGGGTACCTGTCGCGGTCGACCCGGATCCCGAGCTTGAAAAAACGGCCGTTTCATTAAAATGGAGGATAATCAGCACGGAGAAGCCCCCGCGGCGTTGAATAAAAATCCCGCCCTGACCGCGGCGCGGCGGCGGTTCGGGCGGGTTTTAAGAGCTTTAAAGGGAACGCTTTGCCGTTTCGCTAAGGCACGAGCTTCACTATGTTGTACATATCGTTAAGAACGAGCCAGTTCTGAGGGAAGGAAAGCCCGAGGAGCCAATAGCTTACGCCCCTTAAATCGTATTTGTTGACGAGAAGCAGCTTAGCGCGGACGCTTCTCGCGTCCTCGAACCAGACCTCATGCTCCGCGCCGTCCTGCGCCGTATAGCGGAACGTAGGCGACTGCGTCTGCCGGTTGAATTGTATCTGCGCCCCGTTTTCCGCCGCGATGCGAAGCGCGTCCTGCGGGCTTATCCTTCTTGCGAACGTGCCCCGCCTGAAAGGCAGAGTCCAGTCGTAGCCGTACAGAGGCATTCCCATGAGTATTTTTCTGCTCGGGATCACGGACACGGCGTATTTTATCACGTCTTCGACGAGATCGACGGGCGCGACCGCATACGCGGGGCCTCCCGACCATCCCCACTCGTACGTCATTATCACAACGAAGTCCGCTATCTGGCCCACAGACTTGTAGTCGTGCGCGCCGTACCACGCTCCGGTGAGCTCATCCGATGTCTTTGGCGCGAGAGCGACGGAAACGACGTAATTCTGTGGATGCAGCGCCGCCGCGACCTTGCGCAGGAAAGCGTTGTACTTTTCCCTGTTGCGCGGAGAAACCCTTTCGAAGTCTATGTTTGCGCCGTAGTATCCTTTGCGCTTTAGCGTGTCCGATATATTTTTAATGAGGGTATCCTGTACGGAGTCGTTCTCGAGTATGGCGTCGGCCGTCTCTGTGCTGAACGTGCCGCCCGCGAAGTTGGTGACCACCATCAGGGGCGCGATCCGGAACTTCCCGATGCTGCCGAGGATCGCTTCGTCGTTCAGGGGCGAAAGCGAACCGTCGGGAGAAGCCCTGTAACTGAATGGGGCGATGTAAGTAAGGTATTCGCCGGCCTCGTTTATCGTCGCGGCGTCTTTCTCCGGCGTGGAAGGCTCGATGTAAGCGTTGACCTCTATCGTGCCGTAATTCTTGGATTTCTGCGGTATCCGCAGTACCGTGCCCGGCATAAGCCGTCCGGGGTCGGTTATCCCGTTGAATTTAGCTATCGCGTCCGCGTCCGTACCGAATTGCCTCGAAATGCTCCAGAGCGAGTCCCCGGGCCTGACGGTGTACGCCGTTTCCGCCGTCGGGATGACGAGCGCCTGGCCGACAACGAGGTAAGGCAGGCCGCCGAGTGCGTTCGCTTCGTAAATCTGATCGGAGCCGACCCCGAACCTCGAGGCTATGCCGTAAAGCGAATCTCCGGGCTGTACAGTGTATATTGTCAAGCGATCACTTCCTTAATAATTTTTTTGCTTATTCATTATATTGGGGCGGCGGACGCGAAGTTACAGGTAGAGCGTCCGGCGCGGCGCTTTTATCAAAAAAATGATAACGGTAATATAATGTACTATCGCTCCGAAACGAGATTTCGGGCTGTCTGTGCGCGCGGCGCCTCGCGCCGCGGCATTAAGGTCAACATCTATTGGACGGTGGATTATATGGATATGTCGGCACGGGAAATGTTTGCGCGGATGCTGCGCTGCGAAGCCGAGGATCAGGGACAGGACGGTATGAAAGCCGTGGGCACGACGATAATGAACAGGGTCCATATTTCTTACGGCGAATACCTGCGCACGGGTCAGGGAGACCTAAGGAGAGTTCTTCTCCAGCCTTACCAGTTTACATGCGCGATGACGACCGTGGGAGGGCAGTATAACCCGCAGAATATATTCGATATGTCCGCGAGGCCGATCGATTACGAGATAGCCGACTGGTCGCTGTCGGGAAACATATTTCCGGGGGCGGCGGACACGCTTTGGTACATGAACCCGTTTTCCGCGCAATGCCCGCCTTACTTTCCGTACAACAGGACGGGAGTCATTTTCAACAGGATATATGACCACTGCTTCTATCAGCCTACGGCTTTATACGCGCAGACATAATACGTAAAAGGAGGAATACAAATGCCATACGAAAACACCTATTGCCCGTATCCTCAGTACGGACAGGGGACACAGACTCAAACAAGATGGCAGCAGCCGAAGCCGGAGGCGCGGCAGTATCAGGCGCGCGACATGCAGACGCCGCCGCTTGCAGGTTCGATGCCTTCCGCGCAGTCCGGGCTTTACTCGAATCCGCAGATGCCGTCAGGCTCGTTTACCGGCACCGTTCCCGGCACGGGCGCCCCGATAACGCCGCTGGCAAGCTGGATGCCCGCTGCGCCTTCGGGCACCGAGACGCCCCCGACGGTACAGAGCCCGTATTACACCGCGGGTTTCCTTAAGAATTTCATTGGCAGAAACATAAGGGCGGAGTTTCTGATGGGCACGGGCGGCTCGCTAACCGACAGGGTGGGAACGCTGCTCGATGTGGGCGCGAGCTATATCGTCATCCAGCCGCTTCTGACCGACGACCTTTTGGTGTGCGACCTGTATTCGATAAGGTTCATAACGATCTTCGGATAACCGGGAAATATACTTATGAGACCGCCCCGGTCCGATTGCCGCCCCCGAATTCCGGCGGGCAGACGGGCGCGGGGTTTTTATTTGCGGTTTGAGAGGCACGGCGCCGGAACCGCTCTGCGCGGAATAACGAAGGCTTATGTTTCATAAGATTTACAGTACATAGGGGGCCGTCATGCGTTCAAAAAGGGCAGTGCTGTTAGTATTCGCGGGTATCGACGCCGCTCTTATCGCCGCGTCGATGATATTCGGGCTGTCCGGCGGTCTTGCGGCCGTCGCGGCTCCGCGGACCGAGGGAAGCGTGATGAGCTGGTATTACATGCCGAGGACGGACGGCGTCCAGCCCGAACCCGAAGAAGCTTTTAAATTCGTGTACGATTACGGCGCCTATTCGGCGGGCGACCCGAACGAAAAGATTATTTACCTGACGTTCGACGAGGGTTACGAGAACGGCTATACCGCGGGCATACTCGACACTCTTAAAAAGCATAACGTCCGCGCGGCGTTTTTTGTGGTAGGCCATTACGTAAAGACGAACCCGGAGCTTGTTCTGCGCATGGCGGCGGAAGGCCATCTCGTTTGCAACCATTCCGCGAACCATAAGGACATGGCGGCTATGGAGGACTTCGACGAGTTCAAAAAAGAGATAACTGACCTGGAAGACGCTTATTACGAGCTCACCGGCAAAAGCATGCCCAAATTCTTCAGGCCGCCGGAAGGCAAGTTCAGCGAAAGAAGCCTCAAATACGCGCAGCGTCTCGGATATACGACGGTGTTCTGGAGTTTCGCTTATAAGGACTGGCTAAACAACGCGCAGCCCGACCCGGAAACAGCTTTCAAAACGATAATTTCGAGGACTCATCCGGGAGAGGTCGCGCTATTGCACGCTACTTCGAAGACAAACGCGCAGATACTCGACAGGGTGCTTGCCGAATGGGAGAAGATGGGCTATTCGTTCAAGAGCCTTAAATATCTTGTCCGCTCGTACGATCCGCCCGGGACCGCGTGAAGAAAGGTTTTTTCCGCAGGTAAAAAAGAAACCGCGTCGAATATAGTAAATTGACGTCCGCGCGGTTTTTTTGTTTGCGCGTTGCTGCGCGGCGGGGGACAGTCAAAATAAGAAAAGGCGGGCATTTTAAATGAAAAAAGCCGTATTCGCGGGAGGGTGCTTCTGGTGCATGGAGCGGCCGTTCTATCTTCCCGGCGTGAAGGAAGTATTTCCGGGCTATACCGGAGGCGATAAGGAGGATCCGACGTACGAGGAAGTCTGCTCGGGAACGACAGGCCATTACGAGGCGGTCGAGGTGACTTTCGATCCCGCCGTGATACCGTACCGGAGGCTCCTCGACGTATATTGGAAGCAAATTGACCCGACGGACGCGTCCGGGCAGTTCGCCGACAGGGGGGCGCAATACCGACCGGCGATATTCTATACGGACGAAGAGCAGAAAAAAGAAGCCGAGGAATCGAAAAAAATGATGGAGAAGCTGATAGGGCGAAAAATCCGGGTAAGCATACTGCCCGCCAAGCCGTTTTACCGGGCGGAGGAATACCACTGCAGATTCTTCGAAAAAAACCCGCGGCGCTTCGAAAGTTACAAATCCATGTCCGGCCGCGAGGAATACATAAGGAAAAACTGGGGAGAGGACGAAAATCTGTCCCCGCTCCAATATAAGGTCACCCGGGAAAGCTATACGGAGCCGCCGTTCGACAACGAATACTGGGACAACGAGGAAGAAGGGATATACGTCGATATAATAACCGGAGAGCCGTTGTTTTCATCGGCGGACAAATTCGATTCCGGCTGCGGATGGCCGAGTTTTACGAAGCCTGTCGACAAAGCGGCGGTGAGCTTCAGGGAAGATTCAAGCCACGGGATGAAAAGGACGGAGGTAAGGGCGTCGGGCTCGGATTCGCACCTCGGCCACGTGTTCGGCGACGGCCCCGCGCCGCTCGGAACGAGGTACTGTATAAATTCGGCGGCGTTAAGGTTCATACCCAAACGGGACTTGGAGAAAGAAGGGTACGGGCGGTACCTGAAATTATTCGAAGGAGCCGGAAAATGAAGGCGGTATCCTGGAACGTCAACGGGCTGCGCTCCTGCATGGGAAAGGGGTTCATGGATTTCTTCCGCGATTCCGGCGCCGACATATTCTGCGTTCAGGAGACAAAACTTCAGCGGGGAGAAATAAGGCTCGATTTAAGCGGCTATTTCGAATACTGGAACGACGCGGAAAAGAAGGGCTATTCGGGCACCGCAGTTTTCACGAAGCGAAGGCCGCTTTCGGTAACATACGGCATAGGCGGCGACTCCGAAGGAAGGGTAATAACTCTTGAATACGAGGGTTTCTTTTTGGTGAACGTGTACGTCCCGAACTCCGGCGAGGAATTGAAACGTTTGGAGTACAGGCTCGAATGGGACAGGTCTTTGAGGGAGCATGTCACGGCGCTCGACAAAAAGAAGCCGGTGATAGCCTGCGGGGATTTCAACGTCGCGCATACGGAGGCGGATATCAAAAACGCCGCCCCGAACAGGACGCACGCCGGCTTTACGGACGAGGAAAGGGAGAGCTTTACGAAGCTGCTCGAGGCGGGGTTTACGGACACTTTCCGCGAGCTGTACCCCGCGGCGCGCGACAAATACACATACTGGACTTACATGTTCAAAGCGCGCGAAAGGAACGCGGGCTGGAGGATAGACTATTTCCTCGTTTCCTCGCGGATAAAAGACAAGGTGGCCGACTCGCTTATTTACAGCGGCGTATACGGTTCGGATCACTGCCCAGTCGGGCTTGTGATAGAGATCTGATCATTTTTTTGGAGGTATTATGTCGAAAAAGAACGAGATCGCCGGTCTCGTGACCGGACTGGCCGCCATAGTCGCGACCGCGTGTTTTTCGTGCTCGGATTCACGGGCGGTTACTGGCATCCCGGCTGGATGGTGCTCCTCGCGATACCGGTGACCGCGATATTGACCGGCATGTTCGGGAATAAGGGCTCCGCGGACAGCGCCGTCGGGCTTGCCGCGATAGCCTCGGTCGTCGCGTTCATACTGATAGGCTTTTTCGTTCCGGATTCCTGGCGCCTCGCGTGGCTCGTATTTTTGTCCATACCCGCGACCGCGATAATATTGAATATCGTAAGGGTTTCGAAAAAAAGCGGAGAAGACGACAATCAGCGGTGAGGAAACTTATTTTTTGCCGGATTATTTCGGATACTTATTCATATGAAGCCGCTTTCTTTCGGAGATTTTGACAGGCATTTATGCGAAGACGCCAAGCCTTCGGAATATTTTAGCGCGCTTATAGGCGCGGGGAGTTTTCCGCGGGAATACCCGTTCGATATGCTTTTAAAGCTCAAAGACGTGCCGCAGTCTCCCGTTTACCATCCCGAAGGAAGCGTATTTAAGCATACTATGATGGTAGTCGACAACGCCGCGCGGATAAGGGGTTTCAGCAAAAGCCCCCGGAGCCTGATGTGGGCGGCGATGCTGCACGATCTCGGAAAGATTCCCGCGACGAAAGTAAGAAAGGGCAGGATAACCGCGTATGACCACGACGTCGAGGGGGAAAAACTCGCGCGGGATTTCCTGCGGGCATGCGTGAAGGATACGGCGTTGACCGAAGAGGTATGCGCTCTCGTAAGATGGCACATGCAGGCGCTGTATGTGGAAAAAAACCTGCCCTTCGCGGATACCGGCAAAATGAAAACGCAAGCCGACGCGCGCGAAGTCGCGCTCCTGTCTCTCTGCGACCGTTTGGGGAGAGGCGGACTCGACAGAAAAGGAGCCGAAAATGAAATACGGGGGATCGGATATTTTGTTGAAAAATGCGGCGTCGATATCAACGATATCGATGCGGCGGCCGACCGGCTCACAGCTGACGGTATTATTGAATGAAAATGCAGAAAAAATTGATTTTTTAAAAAAAATGATGTTTTTAAGAAGGTATTAAAGATTTTGTGTTGAAATATAGAAAAATAATACTTCAATACAATTAATGGACAACAGAATAAATTGGGGGGGTTGGCGTGAGGAAAAGTCCAGTATTTGACGGAAGAATCCTCAACATGATGCCCGGGCCGATAATACGCCGATACGGAAAAAAAGAAAGCATAAAAAACAGGCGGGCGGTTCGGAGAAGCGTTTGGCTGCCGGAAAATTCAGCAGCCGTGTCGATTTTGTGTTTCTTTAAGGAGCGCAATTTTTCGGGCGCATGTTCGGCGCCCGATGAAGAGAAGCGCCATATTTCATGCATACTTCTTCAAATAGCAACTAAAGCGCGTCGTAAAAACGTAAAAAGGGCCCCGCGTTTTTTTCGGCGCCTTCAATCCAATGAATTGGCAAAACCGGGCGCGGCTTTTTAAGCGGCACGAAAACAAAAGAAATTTTACTCCGGAGAGAGAATTTTAGAGGTAATCGCATGACCGAACAACCGAAGCGTTACAGGCTGACGCACCCTCAAAAGCGGGTATGGTTCACCGAGAAGCTGCATCCCGGAACGGGGATGTGGAATGTTTCGGGCACGCTGAAACTAAAGGGAAGGATCGACTACGAGGCGCTGAGACAGGCGGTGAACATTTTTATCAGGGAAAACGACGCCATGCGGCTCCGGATAGGCGTCGAGGAAGGGAATCCGTATCAGTATCTGAGCGATTTTAAGCCCGTTAAGATCGACTACCTCGATTTTTCCGACAGGGAACTGAAAAGTCTCTACGAATGGGACAGCGTTCAGACCCAGGCGCCGCTGCCTCTCATCGACAGCGACCTTTTCCATTTTACCATGATAAGGCTCGCGGACGACGAGGCATGGCTCTATGTAAAGTTCCACCATCTTGTATGCGACGGGCTTTCCCTTGTCGATTTCGGGAACCAGGTCACCGAAATCTATCAGAGCCTTCTTACCGGCGAGGTGCGCGAAAGCCAGCGCCGCTCATACATCGAATATATCAGGGAAGAGGAAGAGTATCTTAATTCGAAACGGTTCCAGTCCGACCGGCAGTACTGGATGGACAAATTCGCGGAACCGGCCGAACCGACCGTGCTGAAACAGAAAAAAACGAATTATACAGGCACGAAGGCGAAGAGAAAAACGTTTGTGATGCCTTCGAAGCTGTCCGCTCAGGCAAGGAAGTTCTGCCTTGAATTCGGCGTGTCGGCGTTCTCGCTGTATTTTGCCGTTTTGGCCGTATATATAAACAGGGTCACGGGAAGGAAGGACTTGACGATAGGCGTGCCCGTCGCGAACCGGACTTCGCTGCATTCAAAGGGGTCGATCGGCATGTTCGTAAGCACCGTGCCCGTGCGGATTAAACTGAGCGACGATATGCGCTTTTCGGATTTTCTGCGCGCCGTGTCGAACCAGTGGCTATCCGTGCTTAAACACCAGAAATACCCTTACGAGGTCCTCGTTCAGGAACTGAGGAAGACGCATAAAGGCCTCGATTCGCTATACGATATAACCCTGTCGCTTCAGAGCGGAAAATTCGAGAAGAAGACCGAGCTGTTCACATTCGAGGGGAGATGGCATTTCGGGGGCGCCCAGACGAACTCGCTGTCCATACATTTGAACGACCGCGAAGACAACGGGAAATTCATAATCGATTACGATTACCAGACTCCGTTTTATTCGGAAAAAGAGATCGAGTACCTGCACGCGCATTTGATGAACATAATCGAGGACGCCGTCAGCGCCCCGGACAAACCCGTTTTCGGGCTGCGCCTGATGTCCGACGAAGAGCGGGGCAGGGTAATAAGCGCGTTCAATAAAACCGAGCATAGTTTTCCTCAGGGCGAAACGCTTTGCGACCTGTGGTATAAAATGCTCGCCGAAACCGCAAAAGACGACACGGCGGCGGTCTGCGGCGGACGGCGGCTGACTTACGGCGAGCTCGAGGAGCGCTCATGCGCGCTCGCCCTGCGGTTGAAAAAGCAGGGGATAGGCGCCGAAAGCATAGTCGGGCTGCTCGTAACGAGATCGTTCGATTACTGCGTCGGAGTGCTGGCGATATTAAAAGCCGGAGGGGCTTTCCTCCCGATCGATCCGGAGCTTCCGGACGAGCGGATTTTATACATGCTTGAGGACAGCGGCGCGAAGGCGCTTATCGTATCGCCGCCGCTCGAGTCGAAGTGTGCCGGTACGAAGGCGTCCGTTATAAGGACGGACGAGGATTTCCCGCCTCCCGGGGAGCAAAGGATCGACCCGGGATGCGGGCCGCAAAACCTTGCTTACGTTATATACACCTCCGGTTCGACGGGACAGCCCAAAGGGGTAATGATAGAACACGCTTCCGCCGTCCATTTCGTATATTCTTTGAGAGAAGTATGGAAACTCGGCAAGGGTTTAAAAATGCTCTGCGCGGCGTCGTTCTCGTTCGACATGAGCATAATGGAATTCCTGCCCGCGATCCTTTCCGGTACGCTGGTCGTACTCGCCCGTGAGCATGAGGTGAACATTCCGAAGAACATGGCCCGCCTGATCAAATCCGAGGGCGTCAATATGTTCATGGTAACGCCGGGGCGCATGGAGCTGCTTCTTTCGGACAATTCGGGAGCGGAATGCCTTAAGGATTTCATATCCGTCAGCATGGGCGGAGACGTATTGCCCGAGGAGCTGCTCGCGAAGGTAAAGCAGTTCACGGCCGCGCGGATCTTTAATTTTTACGGCCCGACCGAGATAACGGTATGCGCGACGTGCACGGAGCTTTCAAACTCGAAAGTCCCCAACATAGGCAGGCCGATGTTCAACGTAAAAGCCTACATACTCGACAAACATATGAATCCCGTGCCGATCGGCGTTCCCGGAGAGCTTTATATCGGCGGGCCCGGAGTTTCGAGAGGATATATCAACAGGCCGGAGCTGAACGCGGAGAGGTTCGTCGAAAGCCCGTTCATACCTGGACAGAGGCTTTACCGTACCGGAGACCTGACCCGATGGTATCCTTTCGGCGAGATCGAATTTTTGGGGCGGATAGACAAGCAGGTGAAGATACGCGGATACAGGATAGAGCTCGGGGAGATTGAAAACCGCCTGATGCGGATACAAGGCGTGGTATCCTGCGCCGTCGCCGACAGGACGGACGCATCGGGGCGCAAATACCTTTGCGCGTATATAACCGGAAACCCTCCTAAAAAAGCGCAGATAAAAGCTCAGCTTATGCGCGACCTGCCCGCGTATATGATCCCGTCGTATTTTGTGACGCTTGAAAGCCTGCCTTTGAACGCAAGCGGCAAAGTCGACAGGGAGAGCCTGCCGGATCCGCTCGCCGGCGCGGAGGAAGACGAACGCGTCGCGCCGGAAACGGCGACGGAACGGATACTCGCGGACATCTGGAGCGACGTCCTCAATACGCAAGGGATCGGGCGTTACGACAGCTTTTTCGACATCGGCGGAGACTCGCTGTCCGTCGTGAGCGTGATGTCGCGGGTAGCCCAGCAGTTCCATGTGGAAATATCTTTGGAGGAAGTATACCGCTCGCCCCGTCTTGCCGATTTCGCGGCGCTTATCGACAGCGCGAAGCAAAGCGCGTACCGGCCTATCCTGCCCTTGCCTCCGGCGAGGGATTACCCGGTTTCCTCCGCGCAGCAGAGGATGTGGGTGCTTTCAAGGGAGCATCCGCAGTCGACGGCTTACAACGTTCCCGTCGCGATAGAGGTGCGCGGCAGGGTAAATATAAAAAAATTAAGGCGCGCCTTTAAAGAGCTTATCGACCGGCATGAGATACTGCGGACTTCGTATACGCTCAGGAAGGGGGAGCTGCGCCAGAAAATCAACAAAAGATACTCCTTCGAGCTTGAGAATATCCGGTGCGGCGAAAAAGAGCTTAAAAAGACCCTTCGCGGGCTCATAAGGCCGTTCGATCTTGAAAAAGCCCCGGTCATACGCGCCGCTTTGGTCAGGACTGAAAGCTCCCGCGGCGTGCTGTTGATCGACATGCACCATATCGCGGGCGATATGAGGACTACCGAAATATTGCTGCGCGACCTCGGGCTTTTGTATTCCGGGCGGACGCTGCCGCCGAAATATATAGAGTACAAGGATTACGCCTCGTGGCAGAGGGAAGCGATGTCGTCCGAAGAAATCTCGATCCAGCGCGACTACTGGAAATACGCGCTTTCCGGCGAGCTCCCGCTTCTCAACCTGCATACGGACAAGCCAAGGCCGGCCGTCATGAAGTTTTCGGGAGCGGACGCGCGTTTCGAGCTCAAAGGCAGGGCTTTGGAGGGGCTTCGGTCGCTTGCCCGCCGCAAGGGCGCGACAATGTTCACGGCGCTCCTTAGCGTCTACAACGTGCTGCTTTCAAAATATACCGGACAGGAAGACATAATCGTAGGGACGCCCGTGTCGGGAAGAAAACGCGAGGAGTTGAACGATATAGCGGGAATGTTCCTGAATTCGGTGCCGCTTCGAAATTTCCCGAAGGACGATTTAAGGTTCGGCGAATTTTTCGACGAACTGAATAAAAATTTCGCCGCAGCCTTCGCGCATTCGGAATACCCGCTTGAGCGCATGATAGCGGACCTGTCGGTACCGCGGGACGCGAGCCGGAACCCTCTTTTCGACACGATGCTCGTTTACGCGAAAAACGAATTCGATTTCGGGCTGGAAGGAACGAAATGCCGCATATATCCGCTCAATACGAAAACGGCGAAATTCGATCTTACGCTCGAGGCGTACGAGGAAGGGGACGCGTTGAAATGCCGGTTCGAATACAATACCCGGCTCTTCAAACGTTCGACCGTTAAGCGCATGATAGGGCACTTGCGCCGCCTCGCCGAGATACTTCCCGAAGAACCGGACGTAAGGCTCGGCGACGTACAGATGATGACGCAGAGCGAGATATGGCAGGTCACTCAGGGGTTCAACCAGACCGATCACCCGCTCGACCCCAAAAAAACGATCCAGTCCATATTCGAAGACGTAGTCGAAGAATATCCGGAAAAGACGGCGCTTATAGTGAGCGGCGAAAGCATGACGTTCGCCGAGCTGAACAGAAGGGCGAACAAAACCGCGCGCTGGCTCCGCGAAAAGGGGATCGGGCGAAATTCAATAGTCGCGCTCTGCATGCACCGCTCCATGGATCTGATGGCGGCGCTGCTCGGGGTGTTGAAAGCCGGGGGGGCTTTTTTGCCCGTTGACCCCGAATACCCGGAGGAAAGGATAAGGTTCATGCTTTCGGACAGCGGCGCGAAGTTCGTAATAACGGACGAAGGCGCGGATATGCCTGCCTGCGGCGCGGCGCATACGCTCAGAGAGGTTCCGCAGGACACGCCGGACGGGAACCTCATGCCCGTAGAAAGCATGGAAGACGCCGCCTATGTCATCTATACGTCCGGCTCGACGGGCATACCGAAGGGCGTCGTTCTGCCCAGGAGAGGATTATGCAGTCTCTATGAATCAATGAAATCGATGATCGGATACAGAGTTGAAGACATATGTATCTCGATGGCTACTATCTCTTTTGATATGTTTATTGGGGAAGCCCTTATGCCATTGTTATTCGGATGCTCAATTGCGATGTGTACCGATGAGGAAATGCGTCAGCCGCACCTTCTCGCCTCTCTTATCGAGTCCGTTAAAGCGTCGTTTATCCAGACGACACCAACGAGAATGCAGATAATGATGTCGGACAGATCGTTCAGATCGGCAGCATCAAAGCACATTAAAAAGATATTGCTTGGCGGAGAAATATTCTCAATATCATTGTTAAAACTTTTAAGAAAGTATACAAAAGCAAAGATATA
>Ga0078972_1005741_pt1 | contig 30924 bp, 28 predicted proteins | sample YelNatPaOPGAMG01_FD_67568 | JGI IMG/M metagenome (GOLD analysis project Ga0078972, IMG submission 67568) | Hot spring thermophilic microbial communities from Obsidian Pool, Yellowstone National Park, USA - OP-RAMG-01 (SPADES assembly) (version 2) | ecosystem: Environmental > Aquatic > Thermal...
ACAAAAGCCGTTACTTCGGCATATTGCCGGAGGGCTACACCCCTTTTTTACAAAAGGGGAATTAAAAACAAAACGCATCTAATATTTTATTTAGCAGAAAATGCCGCCTCTTTTGAAAAAAGGGGGATTGACACGTAATTATGAACGCTCCCAAAAGGTAATTTTTTTAAAATTTCATTACCGGTTCTTTACCGCAGGAACAAAAGCAAAAAGCAGTAAGTCTTAAAAGCCTTATTTGAATGGCTCCCCGAGACGGATTCGAACCATCGACCCAGTGATTAACAGTCACTTGCTCTGCCGGCTGAGCTATCGGGGAATATAGAAGATTATTACATTGTATTAACGGTAAACAGTATAATTAAAATCAGACCGAATGTCAATAACAAAGATGAAAAAACCTGCCGGAAGTAGTTAATAACCGGCAGGTTAGGAGGACATTACATCGAGGAGTTAAGATGAAAACATAAAACCTCTAATATTAAAATTATAAAACATAAAATTTAAAAAATCAAATTTTTTTTAAAAAAAAATTTAAGCCGTCTTAAACATCTTTACCATATTGGACAAATCCAATGCCATCTTAGCAAGTTCTTCGGAAGAAGCTATGACCTGCCTCGAACCCGCCTGAGCGCTGTCCTGCGCTTTGATTATCTCTTCTGAGGAAAGTGATATTTCTTCGCTCACCTGCGACTGCTCTTCGGAAGCGGTGGCAATCTGGGTTATCATTTCTTTCAGTTTTGCCATAAGGGAGTTTATGTTGGATATCGCTTCGGCGGATTTGCCGGCAATTTCGGCTCCCTTGGAAACTTCCTGCTTGCCTTTCTGCATAGAGGTAACGGCATCCTGTGTGTTTCTCTGTATGCTTAATATCATCGATTCGATTTCTTTAGTTGCCTTGGTGGTTCTTTCGGCAAGCTTTCTTACCTCGTCTGCCACGACGGCAAATCCTCTTCCCTGTTCACCGGCTCTGGCGGCTTCGATGGCGGCGTTTAAGGCAAGCAGGTTGGTCTGGTCTGCTATGTCGTTTATTACGCCGATAATTTCTCCGATTTTTTCGGAAGAAGAGCCGAGTTCGGTAATGGTGGCGGAAACTGCGGAAACGGTCTTTTCGATGTTTTTCATCTCTACGGCGACGTCCTTAACGGATTTTGTGCCGTAATCGACCACTTTTTCCGTTTCCTCGGCTTTCTGGGCGGAGGAAGAAGAGTTCTTGGCTACTTCTATGATGGCTATGGACATCTGCTTAATGGATTCTATTATGCGGGACGCTTTTTCCCTCATCTGTCCTATGGTTTTTTCAAACTCCTTAGAAGAAGAGTTCAACTGTTCCGACTGGGAGCTTAAGGAATTGGAAGTGTTAATGATGCCTCTTACGTTGTTGGATAAGGAATCTACCAAGCTGTTGACCTGATCTATAAGAATGCCTATTTCGCTTTCTTTGTGGACCCCAGATATTTTGATTTTGGAGGTAAGGTCGCCTGCGGCTATCTGTTTGATTTTATCGCCGATTAAATTCAAAACCTTGATAACGGAATTTTTCAAATAGAGCATAATTATTACAGCGCCGATCAAAAAAACAATCGGGAATGCTATAAATATATAATCGAGCAATTTCACTTTTTTATAATAAGAGTTTTTTACAGCGCCGTTAATCTGAGTTATCTGCGCAACCATCGGGCTCAGCTGGCTGTCGAAATATTTTGAGCTCATCGCTCCGCCTAAAAGAACAGGATATTTCAAAAGCCTTCCGACTATCGGGCGGAATATATAGAATTTATTTTTTAAACTTTTTAAAAGAACGGCGGTTTTTGGGGACGAAAATCTTTGCAGTTTTGATTTGTCTGTTCCGAAGACTGAAGAGGCTTTAACCTTGGCGAATCCCACAGTGTAACCTATGAGGGCATTATTCACGTTTGAAAAAATCTGCTTTGAACCTGCAGCTAATTTTAATATTTTTGCATCGTAGTATTTTTCTATTTTAGCTTTCGCTTTTTTAGATTTTACAGCGTTCATTTTAAGCATTTTTATATGCGACAAAAGAATAATCTGAAGGAGATTGCCTTTTAGGGTTTTAATCCCCATAGAAGTACTTGAAATAACATCGGAGTTTACCGTTTCGTTTTTTAAGCCGTTAGAATAAAAAATCAGCAAAAGGTTGACAAGCAGAATAAAAATAAAACCTCCTGCCATAACAAAATAAAACTTCGATTGCAGGGTTTTAAACATAAGTATTAATCCTCCATTTAAGTTATATGCAAAATAAACAGTCCGACATTTTTCTGTAAAAATATTCTTTTATTATATATCGGTATTATGTAAAAAATCTATAGTTATTTTTAAATAAGCCGTTTGTTTTGCCGGCGTCAAAACCGTTGCCTAAAAATATTATATTTGTTATAATTTTAAATAAAATTTTAAGTTATGGAGGAAAAATGCCTTTCGTATCTGTTAAAATGCTTGACGGGAGAACAAAAGAGCAGAAAAAAAACCTTATTAAATCTATTACTAAAAGCGTATCCGAAAGTCTTGGGATAGACGAGAATAACGTATGGGTGGTCATCGAAGAGTTTCCTTCCGACGAATGGGGACTCGGCGGAGAACTTGCCTGCGATAAAATAAAAGCAAAAAAGGAAGCGGGCAAATGAAGCCGAGAACTTGTCTGTCAATAGGGAATATCGGGTTAAGCCGGGTATATGATGTCGTAGATTATGCAAAAAGCAAAGATGTTGAATTCATAGAACTCAGGTTCGATATGATTTCCGAAACTGCGCGCTCAAAAGGACATTTCCATAAAGACGCCGTTTTGCCGGAAATTAAAAAAATAATTTCTTACGCGAAAAATAAAGGAATTAAAACGATAGCCGCAAACAGGGATATATCTTACGGCGCTAATGCATGTATTTCCTTTTTAGAAAAACAAAGGGCGGCAAAACCGTCCGACTCGTCCGGTTTAAAAATTGCCGAAAAAAGCGGCGATAGAGATTCAGAACCCGAAAGAATAAAATTTTTAAGAGATGTTATAGAACTTGGCATCGATATTTGCGACATAGAACTTGATGTTTTAGAGCGAAACGTTATAAAAAACTTTATAGAATTCGCCCATTCAAAAAAAACACAGGTGATTCTTTCCGTTCACGATTTTAAGGGTCAGATAGGTTTGCTCGATACCGTAAGATTTTACTTAGATTCAAGCTATTTCGGCGCCGACTATTTTAAACTTTCGGATACCGTAATATCGGACGAAGACGCTTTGTCGGTTTCCGAAAAAAATATAAAAATACGTTCTATAAAAATGACGGAGGAAAAGGCGTTTCCGGAATTTATAATTTTTGGAATGGGCGAAAAAGGCAGAATAACCAGAGCTTTGTCTGTAATCTGCGGTTCCTGTTTTGCTTACTGTTCTTCGCCTTTCGGAATTACAGCCCCGGGACAGACTACGCCTGAAGAATTTTATAAAACGGCGGACTTTTTAGGGACTTTGAAATGGGCACAATAATAAATAATTTATCGAAAACTAAAAAACTTGGCGAGATACTTTTAGATGCCGGTCTTTTAAATCCTACCCAGCTGGAAACCGCTCTTGCGGAGGGAAAAAAGCGTAATTTAAGATTAGGTTCGGCTCTGACAGCCCTTGGCATACTTTCGGAAGACAATATATTAGATGCGCTTTCCTCGCAAATAGGTTTAAAAAAAATCGACCTTTCCAAGCTCATAATAGACCCTGCCGCCGGCAAGCTGATTCCGGAAGGGCTTTCCAGACAGTTTAAAATGGTCGGAATAAGTCTGTCGGACGGTGTTCTGACAGTTGCGTTGTCCGACCCGCTTAACGTTTTTGCCACCGACGCTTTAAAAAGGCATATAAATTACAATTTAGATATAGTTCTGGCGAAAGAGCACGATATAATAAAAGCGATAGATTTCGTCTGGACGGCTAAAGACATATCTAAGGCGGCTTCATATCAAAACGTTGTTCCGGTCGACAATAAAAATTTTACCGGTTTGGCGGCGGGACAGGCGGCTGGGGCAGGTTTTCCGTTTTCTCCTTCGGCTTCCGCCGCTGTCAAAGAAGTTTTGCAATCCGAAGATATAAATATAATTAAACTCGTAAACGATATAATATATTCCGCTTCTAAAAACAGGGCTTCCGATATTCACATAGAGCCTCTTTCCGACGAAATAATAGTCAGAGAAAGGATCGACGGCGAACTGACGGAAGCGCGAAGGATTCCTTTCCAGTTTTTAAATCCGGTTATAGCAAGAATAAAGATAATGGCAAATATGGATATTGCCGAAAAAAGAAATCCGCAGGATTCGAGGTTCGACATAAACGCCGGAGAAAAAAATTTAGATGTCAGGGTTTCCGTAATACCGACTATTAACGGCGAAAAAGCGGTTTTCAGGCTTTTAGACAAGTCTTCCAAGGTAAATAAAGTTTCGGAAGCACCTTTGGATAAAAACGATAAAGAAAAAATACTAAAGATAATTTATAAAAAATACGGACTATTCCTGATAACCGGTCCGACGGGTTCCGGTAAAACGACGACGGCGTATTCCATGATTGCCGAGCTTAACAGTATAAATAAAAATATCGTTACCGTAGAAGACCCCGTCGAATATAAAATGAGATACGTAAACCAGATCGAGGTCAACCAGAAAGGAGGGGTAGGGTTTCCGGACGCATTGAGAGCAGTTTTAAGGCAGGACCCGGATATAATTTTAGTCGGCGAAATCAGGGATGAAGAAACCGCAAGGATAGCCATACAGGCTGCATTGACCGGACATTTCGTTATATCCACCCTTCACACGCAGGATGCTTCGAGCGCAATTTCAAGGCTTACCGATATGGGAATAGAGCCGTTTTTAATTTCTTCTTCTTTAGCCGGAGTAATCGGGCAGAGGTTAATAAAGCGGCTTTGCGACAGCTGTAAACAGCCGTATGCGCCTGAGCCTGAACTTCTTAAAGAGCTCGGGCTTCCTGCAGGCGTTAATTTTAAATTTTACAAAGAAAAAGGCTGTGATTTATGCAGGGAGACGGGTTTTCACGGAAGAATAAGCATACAGGAAATTTTAACTCCTTCGAGAAACGTCCAGAAAATGATTATCGAAAAAGCCGATGCTGTTCAGATAAGAAACACAGCCGTAAAAGACGGTTTCGTTCCTCTGAGAATGGCAGGGCTGAAAAAAGTCATACAGGGCGTTACGACGTTAGAGGAAGTTTTGCAGGCTACGCAGGATATATAGAGAATATATAAAAATAAATTTTAACCGGACTGATTTGAACTATGGCTATATACAATTATAAGGCGAGAGACAGGCAGGGAAAGCTGATTGCCGGAAGAATAGAATCCGCTTCATTGATTTCTGCGGAAAAACAGATAGAAGAATTAAAACTTATTCCTATTTCGGTAGAGGAAGCCGCAAGTGTTTCATGGGGCGAACTTTTTCCCGCATTTCAGAGCATCTCCAAAAAAGACGTAATAGTTTTTTCAAGACAGCTTGCAACGCTTTATCAATCAGGTGTGCCGCTTACCAAAAGCCTTGATTCCTTAATAGAATTCGCAAGGAATAAAAGATTTAAAGAGGTTCTGGCGGCAGTAAAGCAGGACGTAGAGAGCGGTCAGACTCTTTCCAAAAGTTTTGCGAAACATCCGAAAGTTTTTTCCGAAATATATGTAAATATGGTAGAAGTGGGCGAAACTAGCGGTCTTTTATACGATATATTAGTCAGGCTGGCTCTTTTAATGGAAAAAGATATGGCGGTTAAGGCAAAAGTAAAGAGCGCGACATTTTATCCAAAAATAGTCGTTTCGGCAATTATAATAGCCGTCGTTATCTTAGTAGGATTCGTTATACCAAAATTTGCTATGCTCTATAAAAGTTTTAATGTTCCTCTTCCGTTAGAAACAAGGATATTAGTGGCTATTTCGAATTTTTTCGTAAGTTATTGGTATATAGTTTTAACCGCCTCCGTTGTTTTGATAGCGGGCGTGAAAATTTATTTGAATTCATCTTCGGGAAGACTTTGGTGGGACGAACATAAGCTTAAAATACCTATATTCGGAAGCATTTTTTATAAATCGATGATGAGCCAGTTTACAAGGATTTTCGGGCTTTTATTCCAGAGCGGGCTTCCGGTCAACAGGGCGTTCGAGCTCATCAGGAATGCCGTAAACAATAAATTTTTTACAAATAAAATAGACGAAATACAGTCGGATGTTACTAAAGGCGAATCTATTACAAACAGTTTTAAGAATTCTAAAATTTTTTCCGGTATTATCATACAGATGGTCAGCGTGGGCGAAGAAACCGGACATATAGACGAAATGCTCGGCAAGGTCGCCGATTATTTTGACGAGGATTTAGACCATCAGCTAAGTATGCTTCAGGCAAGCATTGAACCGGTCCTGCTGACAATAATTTTCGGTATGGTCCTTTTTCTTGCACTGGCAATATATCTTCCGATAATCGACGTGATAAATTTTGCAAAAAAAGGCTGATAAAAAAAATTTGACTTAAAATATATGAAAATGTTAATATTGTTATATATTGATATTTATATATATAGCAATATTAACAGCGATAAAAACAGTAATAAAAACATCGTAAATAAAATAATATGTGTCTTAAGCTATTTCAGATATATAAAGGGAGCACTGGAAATGAAAAAATTCAACGGTAAATTTTACGCCGTTTTAGCGGTATTCTTTGCAGTATTATCATTGTCTTTGAGCGGATGCGCAAAAAAACAGAGCGTTACCGGAGAAACGAAATCGAAGCTCAGCATCGGCGCATTTAAAACCAGATACGTCATTATTCCGGATTTTCTTAAATCTCCGGGCAATACGGATTCATTGAATAATACTGTTATATCCGCCCGTATTATGGGATACGTAGTTCTGGAAAACGTTCATCAGGGTCAGGCGGTTTCAAGGGGACAGCTTTTATTGAAATTAAGCGCTCCCGAAATAGGCTCAAAATATTATGCCGCGAAAGCTGCATTCGTAAACGCAAAAAAAACATACGACAGGATTAAAAGATTATATAAAGAAAATTCGGTATCGAGGCAGACGTACGACAATACCTTAATGCAGTATAACGTTGCTAAAGCCGGCTTGAACGAAGCCTTGAACTATTTGAATTACAAAAACATTTATTCTCCAATCGACGGCGTCATAACCAAAAAAAATGTTTCTATGGGCGATCTTGTCGCTCCCGGACAGATGCTTTTAATGATACAAAGCCTTAATAAATTGGAATTTAAGACATCCGTAAATGTCAAATATTTTAGCAAAATAAAAAACGCAGAAACGGTTAAATTGAATTTTTCGTCTATAGATAAGACAGTTAAAGGAAAAGTAATATCAGTAGTAAGGTCTGCCAATCCTTATTCCCATTCTGTTTTAGTCAGAATAGCCATAAAAGGAGCCGAAAAATCAGGGCTTATGCCGGGAATGTACGGAACGGCGAGATTTAAAATAGGAAAAAGGAAAGCCATAATTGTTCCTAAATCCGCAGTCATAAGGAGACTGGGTATTACGGGGGTTTATATTGTTAACGGCGCCGGCGAAGCCGTGTTTCAGCCGGTAAAAAGGGGCAGGATGTATAAAAATAATTTCATCGTAATCATAAACGGATTAAATCCCGGAATGACCGTCCTAATAAGCGACTTAAACAAAATAAGCGCAGGAAGCTATGTGAAACCTAAGTTCTTAACAGGGAGTTTTTAGATAGATGAATAAAAATTTCAGCGCTAAAATTACCGAATATTTTATAGAAAACAAAATCACGCTTTTATTAATCCTTTTTAGCATAGGTTTTGGAATAATAGCGGTTCTTCTTACCCCGAGGCAGTATAATCCGCAGATTATAGTTCCGGCGGCAAACGTTATAGTCAGATTTCCCGGAGCGAGCGCCGAACAGGTTAAAAACTTGGTAACTAAGCCGTTAGAAAGAAAAATGTGGCAGATTCCCGGAGTTAAACACGTTTACTCAATATCCATGAACTCCGAATCTATAGTTACCGTGGAGTTTCATGTTAACGCAAGCCGAGATAAAAGCTTAGTAGATATATATAATAAAGTATTTTCAAACCTTGATGAAATTCCTAAAGGCGCAATGAGACCGCTCATTAAACCGATAGACGTAAACCACGTGCCTATTTTGAATATCACGTTATGGAGCAAAAAATATAACGCAGGTTATCTTACGACTATTGCGGGCAGAATATTAGACAGACTGGATTCTGTTAAGGGAACCGGCGTCACTTTTTTAAACGGCGCAAGATACAAACAGCTAAACGTCTATCTGAACCCCTCGAAAATGGCTGGATATAATGTTACTCCGTTAATGATAGCTCAGGAGCTTAAAGGAACCAACATAAACATCCCGGCGGGTTTTCTTCAAAAAAACAATAAAAAAGTGTTTCTTACGGCAGGCGGATATTTTCACCATGTAAGTTCGGTCAAGAACTTTATTATATCCATTTATAACGGAAAACCGGTCTATCTTAAGGATGTAGCAAAGATTAAATATTCGTATAAACCTTTAAATTTTTTATCGGAAATAGGCTTCGGAAATAACTACAGAAAAATTAATGCAAACGACAAAATTATTGCCGATTCTAAGGGTATTTACCCTGCCGTAACTATAGCAATAGCAAAAAGAAGGGGAAAGAACGCGGTTGCGGTAGTAAACAACGTTCTTTCAAAATTTCACAAAATAGCCGAAACAAGCCTCCCCTCAGGCGTCCATTATACCATAACAAGAAACGACGGAAAAAAAGCAAACAATGCCGTAAATAAATTGCTGTTTCATCTTATAATAAGCATAGTTATAGTAATAGCGCTTCTTTTGATAATATTGGGCTGGAGGGAAGCTTTCATAGTCGCTTTTACCATTCCGCTGATGCTTTTTCTCACGCTCGGCATAGCTTATATCTTTCATCAAACTTTAAACAGGATCACCCTGTTCGCATTAATTCTTTCTCTGGGGCTTTTAGTCGATAATGCCATAGTAGTCATAGATAATATAGAAAGAGTTTTTTCAAAAGAAAGAAATATACTTCCGGCTTATGCGGTTGACGCCGTAAACGAAATAGGCAATCCTAATTTTTTTGCTACTCTTGCCGTTATATCATCTTTTATTCCAATGCTGTTCGTAACGGGAATGATGGGTCCTTATATGAGACCTATACCTTTCAACGTCCCGATAGCAATGCTTGTTTCTTTATTTGTTGCCCTTACCGTAGTTCCGTGGTTTTACCTTAAACTTATGGCAAATGAAAGGGGAATGGCGCTGCTCCGCAAAAAAGAATTAAAAGAGCACGGTAAAGACGTCAAAAAAGGTCTTTATACAAAAATATTAATGCCCCTGCTTTTAAATAAGAAGAAAAGATATATATTTATGTCAGTCGTCGTAATTTTATTTATTCTAGCCATGTCCCTTCCTGTTTTAAAAATAGTAAAATTTAAAATGCTTCCCGTTGCAAATACCAACACTTTTTTGATTACAATAAATAAACGTCCGGGTTCTACTTTTCAGGATACCAATATCGCGACTATGCGGATAGTGAATTATTTGAAACACATAAAACAGGTAAAAAACTACATAGTTACGATAGGAACGCCGTCGGTTATCGATTTTTCCGGACTCCTGCGAGGGGCTAATTTCAGGAACGCAAGCTGGTACTCAGAAATAAGGGTTAACCTGATAAACAAAGACAAAAGAAATATGTCGTCGCATCAGCTTGTTTTAGACATTCTTCCTGCAGTGCATAAAATAGGAAAGGAATATAACTCTACGGTAAAGGTTTTGGAAAGCCCTCCCGGACCTCCGGTAAAATCGACCATAGTAGCGGAAATTTACGGTAAGAATTACAAGGAACAGGAAAAACTTTCAAAAATAGTGGAAGCGAGTATGAAAGCAACGAGGGGTGTTACCGACGTAAACTCCTCATATAAGCCTCGTATAAGAAAGGCGGCAGTAATCGTCAGAAGAAGAAAGGCTGCAATGCTTGGAATAAGCACGGAAATGATTGCCCAGTCGCTATACCTTTTAAACAACGGAATGAGCGTTGGGACAATACATAAAAAGGGGCGGCTTCATCAGGAAGATATTTTTTTAAGGATGCCGGATTCATTCAGAACCGGGATAAACGGCTTATCGTCCATATGGATATATGCGCCTTTGGCCGGCAGATTAGTTCCTTTAAATTCGGTAATAAAAATAAAGCGCGGTTATTTGCATAATATGATTTACGAAAGAGATTTAAAGCCTTTAGTTTACGTTTACGGCAAAGTTGTCAAAAGAAGCCCTATGTATGCAAACTTAGATCTTTTTCTGCATTTCTTAAAGCATCCTCTTCCTGCCGGCTATCATATAAGGTGGGGAGGCGAATGGCATCTTACGCTTAAGGTATTTGCCCAGCTTGGCGCCGCAATGGGCATAGCAATTCTTCTTATCTATATACTTTTGGTGGGCTACACCGGTTCTTTTATTATCCCTTTAATACTTATGGGGGCGATTCCCCTTGAAATGATCGGTATAATGCCGGGTTTTGCCTTAATAGGGGTATATTTTACCGCCACTTCAATGATAGGAGCTATTGCCTTATCGGGAATAGTTATAAGAAATTCATTACTTTTACTGGAATTTATTAACGACAGAAAAAAAGAAGGTAATAATATAATAGATTCGCTGACAGAAGCCGGAGCGATGAGAGCAAGACCCATTATAATAACGGCTCTTGCCGTTATATTCGGTTCGGCGATACTCGTAACCGACCCAGTATGGAACGGTCTTGCTTGGGCGCTCATTTTCGGCATGTTGGCCTCTACCACCTTAACGCTCGTCGTAATTCCCGTGTTATATTATATGGTAGAAGGCAGAAGATGGCATAAAGAAGACGTTCACGATAATTTATAAACAATTAATTTAAAGAGGTAGATTATTATGCCTATAATATTCAATCGCAAAAATGATTCGTTAGCAGAAATAAATATTGATTTAGGCGGCAAAAATACGTTCGATATAACCGCAATGAACGAGCTGATAAAAATTTTTGAAGATAATATTGAAAAAGAAATAGAACTGAAAGCAATTTTAATAAAGAGTTTAAACCCGGATTATTTTGCGACCGGACCGGAAATTAAGGAAATTGCAGAACTCGACAGGGACGGCGCAAGATATTACGTTACGGTCTTGAACATTATGTGCCGACATATCGCAGAGTCGCCGGTTCCGGTTATATGCTCCGTGAAGGGGACGGTAAGCGGTATAGGCATAGACATTGTATCTTCCTGCGACTTCAGGCTTGCCGAAAAAAAATCCTCTTTTGCGGACCTGTCGTCAAAATACGGTATAATGTCGCCTTCCAATTCCGTATTGAGGCTTACTTTCCTGATAGGAGCACAGAAAGCAAAAGAAATTGTATTAACTTCTAAAAATTATACGGCTGAAGAATTATATAAATTTAATTATTTAACCGAGGTCTTCGGCACAGATGATTTCGACGGCGGAACGGCTAAATTTTTTAAAGATTTTGCCGAACTCTCGACTGATTCCTTAAGACTTAAAAAAAGAATCTTTATCGATTTATGGAAAAATTATTTAAATCATAACCAATTTTCTTCCGAAGAAATTTTTTCCGAACTTTTAAAAGAAGGAAGAGATTGGAAAAAATCCTTATCGGATTTTTACGGACATTCTTTATAAGCACCTAATCCCGATTTAGAAACTATTTAAAACATTTTTTTATTTTTCCCTTGACAACAATTTTAGAATATTCTATATTTAGAATATACACATAATCGCGGTGTGCTACATCGCAAAGAATTAAAAAAAATGGGAAAAATGGGAAAAGAGTTTTGCACGGACGACAAAAACCTCAACAAAAAATGCAAAGATTTGGCAAACATCTTTAAACTTTTGTCAAATCCTATCAGATTAGGAATTTTATGTATCGTTTGCGACGAAGAAGTCAGCGTAAACGATATATCCTCCGCCTTGGGTAAAACCCAATCCAACATATCCCAGCATTTAGCCGTCTTAAGGAATACTCAGATGGTAGATTACAAGAGAGTCGATAATAAACTCTTGTATTATCTGAAAAATTCCAAAATAAGACAGCTCGTTAAAGACATTAAAGAAATCAAAGATGCGGGAGATTATACCGACTTGAGATTTTCAGGAGACGCCGTCTTAAAATCCGGCAATAATCCTGATATCCGATAACATCTCTCCATTTTTTAATTTAGATTTTTAATTTTTATTAATAAGAATTTTTGATATCTTAACGGTAATTTGCGTAAATTTCATAAAATATCAAAAGTTCTATAAATATTTGCGCCTTAAAAGTTGCATAGCAACTTGATTAAAGTATATAAATATGAGGAGGTATTTTTAAAATGAGCGAAGAAAACAAGAATCCCGTTACGGAAAAAATCGAAAGCGCCAAGGGCGGACACTTTTATAAGGAAATCATGAAAGACTTCCGCATTAAAGAATCCCTGCACGGCTGTTTAAACTGCGGAACCTGCGTGGCAAACTGTCCCGCCGCCGCATTTTACGATTATTCCCCCCGCGAAGTCTGCCAGATGATGATAGAAGGAGACGAGGAAACGATCGAAGAGTATATGAAGGGCAAAATTTGGAACTGTGCCCAGTGTTACAGCTGTAAATACAGATGTCCCAAGGAGAATTCTGCCGCGGATATCGTTATGGCTATGAGAGAGATTGCGGTTAGAGAAGGTTTAGCCGCTGAAGCGCTTGCAGGTTATACTAGAATCGCAAAATTAGTTTTAACCAGAGGCAACCAGCTTGCTCCCGATATGCTTTCTCCGGATGCCTTTCCTGATTGGGGTCCGAGGATGATCGAGCTTTCGTCTAAAAAAATGGAAATGAGGGAAGAGCTTTTTAAAGGTTTTCCCGGTATGAATGTCGTTGACAGGGCATGGGCGGCGGAAGATTACACCATATATGAAATGCAAAAGATATGGGAAGAAAGCGGCGCTTTAGAAAAAGTTGGAACCGTGTTTCCGTTTTTAGTCGATATAGTTCAGGACGATATGGACGACAAAAAAGACGAAATGGAAGCAAAAATTCAGGAAAAAAAAGAAAAATTAGAAGCATCTAAAAAGTAAAGCAAAAAAGCAAAACAATAAAAGCAAAAAAAATACTATAAATTTTGGAGGACATTATGTCTTATGAGATAAACGATGTTAAAACCGGCATAAATCATGCTAAAGGCATGAATTATCATGCGCACGACATCAGGGCGGAAATGCAAAAATTAGAGGAAGAAGGCGAGATTAAGATCGGGCATATTATAGGTCCGTATAAAGAAGAAGAAGTTATGTACGGTATAAAAAAGAAAGTGCCTTTAGATATGCACTATCAGCATAAAAGCTGCGGTCAGTGCGCAAACCTTCCGGGCGTTCCGAGGTCTAATTTTTATTACAGGGATAAACTTGGAATAAAATATTACAACGATATGCAGCAGACTTCATGTACGGCATGGAATTATCACGCATCCGGTCTCGGAAATCTCGTTCAGCTTGCTTCGGTTGCCGCAAGAAACTGGCACAGAGCATATGAAGAAGGCTATAATTTTACAATACACTGCGTTACCAGTTTCGGAAACTATTTGGAAATGAGGCATCTGCTTGTAGGAAATAAAGAGCTGAGAGATTCCGTAAAAAAAGTTCTTGCAAAATTGGGAAGGGAATTGGTTATCCCGGAAGAAATAGTCCACGACAGCGAGATAGCATATGCTTTAAGAGATAAAATACTGGCGGCGGCCGACCCAAAAAGGCTTGAAGGAATAAAAGGACTGAGGGCAGTAGAACATTACGGATGCCATTTCTTTAAACAGGTATCCGACGATATAATCGGCGGAAAAAGACCCATCGTCGTCGGCGGATTGGCGTCGCATCTCGGCGTGCAGATGGAGGAGTATTCGAAATGGTTTATGTGCTGCGGATTCGGATTCAGGCATATTTTAGTCAACAGAGAATTTACCAGATCAGCGCAAAATATTAAATTAAAAGCGATAAAACAGGAAGTAGATCCTGATATGATATTAGTTAACTGCACAGGATGCGGAACGACTTTCGACAAGACCCAATGGATACAGAAAGCCGTCGGAGAAGATTACCATTACCCCGTAGTATTTTATTCCCAGCTGGCGGCTCTTGCTTTAGGAGCGCATCCTTTTAAGGAAGCAGGATTAAACTTTCACGTAACGCCGGTAGAACCGCTTTTGGATAAGATGGGAATAGCTTACAGCTGATAAATTAATTAAATAAATAAATAAATAAAAATAAACTAAAAGATAAAATTATAAGAAAATTATAAAAAGCAAAAGGAGGTATTCAAGGTGAAAACAGTTTTAGTTATCGGAGGAGGAGTTACCGGACTTAAGTCCGCATCGGAACTTGCACAAATGGGTTATAACGTTTCTTTAGTCGAAAAAGAAGATTACTTGGGGGGACAGGTAGCCAAACACAAGTATTATAAACTTGCTCCGGATTTAAGGCTTGCTGGCGACGTTATAGACCCGGTTATTAAAGCCGTAGAGAGCAATGCGAATATTAAAGTCATGAAACATTCGCATGTTGTCTCGGTTTCGGGCAGCGCTCCCGAATTTAAAGCAAAAATTAAAAATTCCAAAGGGGAAAGCGAAGCAACTTTCGGAGCCATAGTGGTAGCAACCGGATTCGGTCATTTCGACCCGACGGTTAAACAGGAATACGGTTACGGCAGATTTAAAGACGTGGTCACCAATGCCGAAGTAGAAGAGATGCTTAATCCTAACGGACCGACTAAAGGAGAATTAAAAAGACCTTCCGACGGAAAAATTCCGAAGAAAATAGCGATATTTCAGTGCGTCGGTTCCAGAGACAGGCAGGTAGGAAATCCTTACTGCTGCAGAGTAGGATGCGTCGTTTCTACGAAACAGGCTATAGAAATAAAAGAAAAATATCCGGATTCCGAAGTTTACGTATATTACATGGATATGAGGATGTTTGGAAGAGGATGGGAAGAGCTTTACGGTAAAGCAATGGAAGATTACGAAGTCATATTTACGAGAGGAAGAGGCGCCGAGGTAACGCTTAAAAATCAGCAGCTTTCTTTAAGGGCAGAAGAGACTATTATGGACAGACCCATACAGCATTCCGTCGATATGATTATTCTTGCCGCAGGGATGGCCGCCGGAGAAGGAACGATAGAAGCTGCAAAAGTCCTTGGAATTAAACAGAACGATTACGGTTTTCTATCTCCCAAAGACGATTTCCTGAGTCCTAACGAGTCTTCAAAACCCGGCATATTTATAGCAGGAGCGGATAAAGGACCTATGGATATAGAAAACTGCATCGTAGAAGGAGCAGCGGTCGCCGCAAAAGTGGCAGGCAGTTTAAAAAACTAAATTAAAAAACTAAAAAAAACAAAATAAAAAAAAACAAAAGAACTTAATTTTATTAAGATTTATATATATTTATATATAAGGAGAAAGCAATGGCTGAAAATACCGATAAAATGGTTATAGACGGCGTAGAACTTACAGGCATCTGGAAAGAGTTTCTGCCGTCGAGAATATTATATGAGGACGTTACGACGGAATTTCTCGACGAGGTTAAAAAACTTCCGGGCGGTTCTACCATCGTAAGATGTTATCAATGCGGGACATGTTCAGGCGGATGCACCCTTCCCGATTTCGTAGATAAGTTTAATCCGAGAAGATTTATAGACTTGGTAAGAAGAGGACATTACGACATATTAGTTAACGAAAATAAAGATTTGGTCTGGAAATGCGTATCGTGCCAGAGATGCACTCACAGATGCCCAAGGGGCGTAAATACACAGGAAGTTGTCAGAGCTATAGCTAAATTTTTGGAAGACAGAAAAGTTTTCGGTAAACTTACAAACGATGAAGCTTTCGACGAAATTTTTATGGAAGAAGTTATCGAAGACGGAAGAATAGACGAAATTAAAATAGTCAAGGATTTTTATGCTAAAACCGGAAGACTTAAAGAAATGATGAGCGCAGACCAGCTTTCGCTCGGTTTTAAGATGCTTACCAGCGGAAGGATAAAGCTGTTCGGCGGCAAAATTAAAGACTGGAAGAAAGTTTCCCAGAGATTAAAGGAGGAATTACAATGAAAATAGGATATTTCCCCGGCTGTTCCTTGAAAGGAATGGCTAGAGCTTACGATGAATCTACTAAAATAGTTGCCCAAGAGTTTGGGATAGATTTAATGGAAATTGATGACTTTAACTGTTGCGGCGCGCTTGAGGTAAAAGGTTCGAACGAAAAACTTTCTTATATGCTTCCGGCAAGAGTAATGGATTCAGCAAAGGGAAGGTTTCACGTGGATGCCGTGGTTACGCCGTGCAACGGATGCTACCATAGTCTTTTAAGGGCAAATTCGGCGATGAACGAAAATGATGCCGCTAAAGGAGACGTTATAAGTTTCCTTAAAGACGTCGGCTATGGAACATACGAGGGCGATATGGACGTCCGGCATTTTCTCGAACTGTTTTATAACGAAATAGGTCCTGAAAAAGTAAAATCGGCTGTTAAGAAACCGCTTAAAGGGCTTAAAGTTGCCTCTTATTACGGGTGTTTATACGAAAGACCTAAAACTATCACGAAGACGGGTTATAAAAGTAAAAGAGACGATTCCGAGAATCCTTACTTTCAGGACGAACTGTTAAAAGCGACAGGCGCGGAAGTGGTCGAATTTCATGCTTCGGCTTCATGCTGCGGCGGAGCGCACGCGCTTCAGGACGAATCTTTAGCCGCAACTTTATCTGCATCGGTTTTATCATCGGCAAAAGAGGCGGGGGCGGATATGTTAGTCCTTCCGTGTCCTTTATGCGGAGCGGCTTTGGATATAAAACAGCCTGAGATAATTAAAGCGCATGGAGAAAAGGCAAAACTTCCGGTAGTTTATTTTACCCAGCTTATAGGTTTGAGCATAGGAAAAACCCCGAAAGAGCTTAAATTGTCAGACCCGATTTCAAATCCGATGGAAGTTTTAAAATCAAAAGGACTTGCGTGATAAAATAAATTATAGTATCATAAATAAAAAAAATAATTTTACTTAAGGAGGAATTTATCATGTCGTCTAAGATTAACGGATGCGATATTCCGGAAGATTTATACTACAGTGTAGAAAAACACGTATGGGGAAAACTGGGGGATGACGGAACGGTAACTGTTGGAATGACAAGCGTAGCCCAAAGTTTAGCAGGCAAACTTCTATATCTGACCCCGAAAAAAATAGGACAAAAAATCGCCCAGCTTAAATCTGTCGCAACGGTAGAAAGCGGCAAATACGTCGGTCCTGTTCCTGCTCCGTTTTCCGGTGAAATAATCGCCGTCAACGAAGATGCCGTAAAAGACGTATCGCTGATAAATTCCGACCCTTACGGGAAAGGATGGGTATGCAAGATTAAAGCAGACAATATAGAAGCCGACAAAAAAAATCTTCTTACGGGAAAAGAAGCTGTTGAAGCATACAAGAAAAAAATAGAAGCAGACGGAATCAAATGCGAATAGTCTAAATATAATGTTATGATTTAGAAAAATAAATAAAAAAAATATTTAATTAATAATTTTTTAAATATTTAAGATACATAGGGAGGTTTTTAATGCCTATTTTTAACGAATGCAATATTCCCGAAGACCTCTATTACGATATTGAAAATCAGGTTTGGGGCAGAAAAAATTCCGACGGCACTTTTACATTCGGAATGACCGATCCTGCTCAATCTTTAGCCGGCAAAATTCTTTACGCCGACGTTAAACCTGTCGGCAAAATAATTAAAAAAGGCAAGAGCGCTGCGACTATAGAAAGCGGCAAATACGTCGGTCCTTTTCCGATGCCTTTTGCCGGAGAAGTCGTAGAAGTAAACAAAGAGCTCGAAAACGACTCTCATATTATTAATTTAGACCCTTACGGAAAAGGCTGGATAGTAAAACTAAAACCTCTGCCGGAATCTATGTCCGACGTAAATTCTCTTCCTACAGGTGAATCTGCCGTAAACGCTTATATAAAAAAGCTGGAAAAAGAGGATATAATCTGTAAAAAGAGATAAAAAATATGAGTTTTTATGAATACAGCGAAGATATAGACGAAGAGTATGCAAAAGGCTTCGATATAAGAAAAAAACATTTTAACTCCGAAATAAATTTTTACGCCCCGAGTATTAAATCTTACGAAACCGAAGATTTTAAAAACGGTAATTCCGATTCTTTCCCACCGTTTTCCATAACCGGCGGTTCATGTTCCTTAAAATGCGAACACTGCAACGCCGAAATTTTAAAAGCTATGGCTCCGGCATTAACGCCGGACGAACTTTTTGAACGGGCTAAAACTATATACGAATCCGGCGGCATGGGATTTTTGCTTAGCGGGGGCTCAAACAGCAAAGGAATAGTCGATATTCTGCCGTATATAAAAACTATAAAAAAGATAAAATCCGATTTAAATCTTAAAGTAATAGTCCACTGCGGACTAATAACCGAAGAGATAGCCGACGGACTTTTAGAAGCAGGCGTCGATTCGGCAATGCTTGACATAATAGGCGAAGAAGATACTATACGCAAAATATACCACTTGAACGCCACGGTTAAAGATTACGAAAATTCCCTGAAATATCTGTCTGACAGAAAAATACCGTGTTCTCCCCATGTAGTAATAGGTTTGAAACACGGACGCATAGCCGGAGAGTTTAACGCTATAGATATTATTTCGGACTACAATATTTCATCGCTTGTATTAGTCGGTTTTATGCCTATGCATAATACTAAAATGGCGGATATAGTTCCGCCTCCTGCGGAAGCTATAGGGGAAGTATTTTTATATGCCCGTAAAAAATTTACTGAAACGCCCGTTCTTTTAGGCTGTGAAAGACCTTACGGACTTAGCAAATTCAAAATAGAAGAGCTTGCGGTAAAATCGGGATTAAACGGCATCGCCTATCCTTCGGAAGGGATTATTCCTTTCAGCGTAAAGCTGGGATTAAAGCCCAAATTTTCGGAATTATGCTGTTCGTTAATTTTTTCGGAAGCGGCTTTGCCCGTCATAGAAATGAGCCGATAAATTTATGTTATATATTATATATACATATTAATTGCAATTAATATGCAATGAGAATATGAGAATATGTTCAGGGTAATAGACACCGGTTTAAACGATTTTTCGTATAATATATGCATGGATAAATCCCTTCTTGAGCTTAGAAAAAAGGGCTTAATAGAGGATACTTTCCGTTTTTTAAGATTTAAACCGTGCGTTTTGACCGGATACCACCAGTCGGTATTCAGCGAGATAAGGCGCGATTATTGCGAAGAGCGCGGCATAGGCATAGGCAGGAGGATTACGGGCGGGGGAGCTATATATTTTGACGAAGCCCAGCTTGGGTGGGAACTTGTATTTTCATCCAAAAGCATTAAGATTAAAAGCCTTGAAAATTTAACGGAGAATATATGCACCTCTTTCGCAAAAGGGATAAGCAGGCTTGGAATTAATGCAAAATTCAGACCGAGAAACGATATAGAAGTTGACGGACGGAAGATTTCGGGGACAGGCGGCACGTATGAATCTTCGGTTTATTTTTTTCAAGGGACTCTGCTTTTAGATTTTAATCCTGAAAATATGGTAAAATCGCTGAAAATTCCCGTAGAAAAATTGACATCAAAAAATTTCGATTCCATCCTATCAAGAATAACTTCCGTTAAAAGCATTTTAGGGAGCATTCCGGATTTAAACCTGATTAAATCCGCTATTCTTTCGGGGTTTGAAGAAATCTTAGATTTGGATTTTTTTTACGAACCGGAATTATCGCGGGAAGAAGAAGATTTTTTAAAAGAAAACCGCAAGTTTTACGGTTCGGACGATTGGGTTTATTCCAATGAATTCGACCCAGTTAAAACTAAAATGATTTCCGAAATTTATAAATGCGGCGGAGGGCTTTTTAAAACCTATGCAAAGGTTGACGAGAAAAGAAATTTATTAAAATATATTTATTTTACCGGTGATTATTTTGTTTCTCCGGCAAGGACTATTAACGATTTAGAAAGCAGTCTGAAGGATACGCCTTTTGACGAGATAATATTTAAAATAGACGATTATTTTAATAAATTTAAACCTGAGTTCCAAAATATCGGAAAGGAAGATTTTTTTAATATCGTTATGCAGATTATCAATAAAGTTAATTTCTCTAAAAGCGCCGGAATAAAAGAAGAAGATTTATCGAGATTTATTTTTGTAAACGGAATGAAGCCCGAAGATATTTCCTCGGCGGAATATATCCTTTTGCCTTACTGCGCCAAAAAAATTGACTGTGAATACAGAAATAAAGACAAATGTATATCCTGCGGCGAATGCGAAACCGGAATCGCATATAAATTTGCCGAAAGATACGGAATTACGCCAAAAACTATTATTAACTATGAAAATTTAGTTGATACTTTAGACGAATTAGGCAAAAAGGGAGTTAAGGCTTATATAGGGTTCTGCTGTAAAGAATTTTACATTAAAAGAAACGCCGCATTTAAAGATAGCGGGATAAAAGCTCTTTTAATAGATATTTCATCGCCTTTATGCTATAAATACAATAATGAAGAATCTGCCTACAAAGGCAGTTTTGAAGGGGAAACTTCGCTCGGGGTTCACGTTTTATTTAAAATGTTCGGGTAAAAATAAAATGAGACTGTTTAAGATTTCGTGCCAGTCTCTGATTGAGATTGAGTTAAAGGCATTTATTATAAATACCCCGTCAGTCCGCCTGCGGCGGACTGCCACCCCTTTTAAAAAAGGGGAATAAAAACAAAAAAAAATCGGAGGACTACATAATATGAACGAAACGTCGGCTGCAGAAAATTTAGATTTAGATTCAAATTTAAATTATGAAAGCGAAAAAGATAATTTTTCAGGCAATTCCCCGGAGTATTTAAAAGTAAGCCTTGCGGCTGCAATGACTATGGATTTTGTGCCTGGCATTTTTTACCGCAACGCCTGCCTGCATTGTATAAACGTTCTTTTAACCTACGATGAAGGGTGCAGAGCAAACTGCGCATATTGCGGACTTCAGAAATCAAGAGAAGGCGATTATAACGATAAAAGTTTTATAAGAGTCGATTGGCCGGTATTTAAGACGGACGATATCATCAGAGCTACGCTTGAAAAGAAAGATGTGGTTGACAGAATATGTATTTCGATGATTACGCACGAAAGGGCAAAAGAAGATACCTTTACCGTTTTAAAAAGATTCGCAAACGAACTGCATTGCCCGGTTTCTATACTTATGACTCCTACTATTTTAAAGCATAACGATATAGAACGCTTTAAGGAATACGGCGCAGATATGGTAACCGTGGCTTTAGATGCGGCGACCCCGGAACTGTTCGACGAATACAGAGGAAGGGGTGTCGGGGGTCCGCACAGATGGGAAAAATATAACGATATACTCGAATATTCGGTTTCAGTTTTCGGCAAAAATAAGGTAGGTTGCCATCTCGTAGTCGGACTCGGCGAAACGGAACGGGAAATGAGTTTCAGGATTCAGGATGTGAGGAATAAAGGAGCAAGGTCGCATCTTTTTTCTTTTTATCAGGAAAAAGGTTCGAGATTGGAAAATCATCCTCAGTGTCCTGCCGGACAATACAGAAGAATTCAAGTTGCAAGACATATAATAGACTACGATATGGGCAGGGCGGAAGATATGAAATTTGACAGTCGCGGAAAAATAACCGATTTCGGAATACCTTTTAAAAACGTAGCGGAGATAATACAGAGAGGTGCGGCTTTTCAGACTACCGGATGCCCGGGAAAAACGGAAATTTCAGCATGCAACAGACCTTTCGGCGATTCTTCGCCAAAAAATATCAGGAGTTTTCCGTTCGAACTTAGCGCAGGCGACATAAACAGGGTAAGGAAAGAGTTATTGGAATACGATTAGGAGAACAAAAATGTCCGAAGCCGAATTAGTCAAAGTAAAAGTAAAACATCTTAATAATTTACAGAATCAGATTATTACCGAAAAGCATACGCTCATAACGGACGAACCCGAGGCCTCGGGAGGCGACGAACTTGCGGTTAATCCGATAGAACTCGTTCTCGGAGCGGAAGGCGCATGCACCGTGTCCGTCCTTATGATGTTTGCAAAAAGAATGAAGTACGACCTTAAGGGCGTAGAAATAAGTTTAACTCACAAGAGAGTGAGGGTGGAGGAGATAAAAGATGCCGGAGCAGAACCCGATAACGAAAGAGGATACGTACATAAAATAGAAAAAAATATAAAATTTATCGGAAATCTCGACGAAGACCAGCTCGAAGAACTGCAGAGAGTTTCCCGCAGATGCCCTGTTCATAATATGATAGAAAAAAGGTCTTATTTCGAAATAACTTTCGATTATAAAGGTGATTAATCGGAAAATCAATAAAACGATTAAAATAAAAAGATGAAAAATGCATAAATTTAACCCTGCAAATCACATCAGAACGCTCCGCCGGTAAAGATAGAACTGCCTAATACCCCGCCTTCGGTATCCATAAAGCAGTCAAAATTTTTTACGATGCCAAATATTATGGCGTTAATTGCAAAAATATTTGGCGACAATTAAGACTACTTAGACCTTAATTATATTTAATGCCCCCGTATTCCTTAGAAATAAAGGCTATAACAGTATGGCACATATTTTGCTTTAATAAAAATAGACATATTAAAAATAGATTAATTTTAATAGAATAAAAGGAGGCAATAATTTTTATGCTTACAATTTCATTAGCAGGAATATTAGTTTTAAGTTTTGCCTATATTTTTTCTCTTAGTGTGTTATTAAAAAAAGAGCATTGGTATAAAACAGAAAAAAAGGACAAAGAACGGTGAAGTGAATAAAAAATAATTTAAAAAATAAAGAGGAAAAACAATGGGATTGTTAGGCAATAATGATAAAAAATGTATGCTTGTAATGAACTCCGCTTTAACCGACAACGACGACGAATTAGAAAAGATTAAAAAATCTGATTTGAGGCTTTTTAACGCATCTTCTCCCGCCCTTTCCTTAGTAAACGAATGGAGAAACAGGATATTATCGCTCGCTTCCGACCAGACAAATATTATGGAATCTACTATTAATTTAATGAACCCCTAAATTAAGGCAGATTTTTTATTTTTCCTAAATTAATCGGAAAAACTATCCAATATTGTTTCTAATTTAATACTTGCGGTTTTAAATTCATTTAAGTAGCTTTCAAGGAGAGCGGAGTCGTCGTGCATTTCCGTAAGCAGTTTTTCGGCAATTTTATGAACATCGTTATGCGCGGAAACTAAATTTGTAAATAACTCATTAGATTTAATAAAAGGGGTGACGGATTCTAAAAAAACGCCTACGCGGCATTTTGTAGGCAGAAGTTCGACCTCGTCAGTCTGGCGTTTATCCCCGTTTACCGTTTTTATTATAATTTCTGCCCATTTAGAATGGGCTTGCATTGCTTCTTTAAAGCTGTTTATTTCTGCGTAATCTTTGTGAATGCATCTTATTTTGTCTTGTGCGTTTAAAAAAGCTCGGACAATCTTCGGATCAAAATGAGAACCTGAAGATTGTTCAATTATTTCCAAAGATTTTTCTATGCTGAAAGGCTCTTTATAAGGTCTTTTAGACGTAAGCGCGTCAAAAACATCGGCAACCGCGACTATTCTAGCGGAAAGGGGTATATTTTCTCCTTTAAGCCCGTCAGGATAACCGGAACCGTCCCATTTTTCATGATGATGCCTTATAATATCTTCTCCGGTTTTAAAATTAAATCCTCCGGCAAGTTTATTAGCCGTATTTATTTTATTGAGCACTGTATATCCTATTGCGGAATGTTCTTTCATAGCGTTAAACTCTTCCGGAGATAATTTACCCGGTTTCAATAAAACATTATCCTGTATGCCTACCTTGCCTATATCATGCAGGGGAGACTGCTCGAAAATTTCTTTAGCCGCTGCGTAATTTATATCGCCGCTATATACTCCGTTTAAAATAATATCTTCGCAAATAGCTTTAGAATACATTGCGATGCGTTTCATATGCAGTCCTGTTTCGTTGTCCCTTTTTTCGGACAGCTCGGTAAGGCCCGCAATTGTATTAATAACCGTTTTATCCATCAGCATTATTTTATGGAATGCCATAGACAGCAGTTTTTCGGCAAACGCAAGAGATTCGGAAATCTCCGACGAAAATTTATTTTTTTCTTTAGAATTTAAAAATAAAAATCCTATGCATCTGTCTTCGAACATTAAAGGAAAGGTAAGGCTGGAACGCATTCCTTCTTTAAGAAGCAGTTCGGTAGCACCGGAATATTTATGATTTAAAAAATAGGACTCCAGGTCGTTTATGATTCGCACTTTTCCTTCTTTTCCCACTTTTCCAAGGGATGATTTGAGATAATGCTGGGCAAAAGGCGGCTTCAGGTAAACTTCTTCCGAGGCTGAGTGAGCAAATTCTGCTTTTATCAGCCCGTTTTCAAAAACTGCAAACGCAAGCCTGTCTATATTCAGTATATATCTGAAAGCTAAATACAGTTTCTTGGTAAACGCATCTATAGAAACTGAATCCATTGCGGCGTCCGATATTATGTTGCTTATGTAATGGGACTTCCAGAGGCGTCCTATATTGTCTTTTTTATTCATATTAAACAGCCCGTAGCAAATTAGCTTTAAATGTCGTCATGAACATAAGAACCCGAAAGTTCTTCATATAGCGCAATCTTTTCTTTTAATAAATTGTGGAGAGTAGTATTTACATCGTTTTTAACAGACTGAAACAGTCTTATGTAAACCATCAGCCTGATTTTTGCAACTTTTCTGTCAATGTTTTTTACGTTTTGCATAATAATGCCTCCTTATTAATTTTCTTTGATTAAAATACTCAAATCAATTACAAATTAAAAATAAGCAATATTTATGCCATATCTACAAAAGCCTTTATAATAGAGTAAAAACTGATATTAAAGATATATGAGATTATTTTTATCTTAATTATTTAGCCAAAAAAATTGGTTAACGATAAAATCTTATGTGATACCGGCAATATTTTGGGCATTATGCCAAAATATTTGGCATAAACAAAAAGGCAATTAATTATTTTTTAAAGATATTATTCTGCGCGTTATCTCTATTATATAATCTGGATCGAAAGGTTTTGTAATATACAGGTCTGCTCCGGATTTCACGCCCATCGCTTTATCGATTTCCTGCCCTTTGGCGGTAAGTAAAACCGTATAAATTTTTTTAATTTCCATGCTGTTTTTAATATAGGAACAAACCTCGAACCCGTCTATGCAGGGCATCATTACATCCAGAAAAACAATATCGGGCATATGTTTTTTAATCAGCGAAAGAGCAATTTTGCCGTCGGATGCCGTTAAAATTTCTATCTCTTCGTCTTCTATAGTTTTAAGAGTTTCGCTCAAAAGAAATCTCATATGAATTTCATCGTCGGCTATAAGGGCTTTGAACATAAATTGAAATAAACCTCTAAAGTCTGTTAAAAAGTTTATAATTATTATAAAATATATAAACTATGATAGTAATAATTATAATATAATTTTTTATGTAAAAAAGCCACTGTTAATTAAGGCATAAAAATTGCATATAAAATATTACGCTATTTTAAAAACCGGCAGTTTTTAGACGGGATAAATAAAATTGATAAAAGAATCAGAAGAAAATTTTGAAGGAAACGGAGCGCTGATTAAGTCTCTGGGAAATGAAGTGCTGGAAAGATACAGGGAAATTAATCTGCTTTACGGCATAGGCGAAAAAATATCAGCCGATAACAGCATAGAGGCTACGGCAGGAATACTTTTGAATGAAATCCGCAGGGTAGTAAAGTCCGGTTATGCATCTTTTTTGCTTAATAAAAATAATTCCGAAGGTTTTGATTTTAAAGAAATTGCTTTTATAGGCAAAGTGATCGCAGATAAAAAAATGTCCTCGATATACGAAGAAATAAAAAAAATTAACGAAAAAGCTTATAAAACCGGAAAAGGCTTTATAGAAAAACAAAAAGATATTTATATTCTTGTTTCTCCTTTAATAGCCGGCAGGAACAAAAGAATTATCGGTTTTTTAAACCTGTGTTCTTATCCGGGAGAAATTTTTACGGCTGCAAATCTGAGTTTTTTATCGGTAATTTCTTCTTATGTTTCCAATTTTATTGAACTTTTCAGGCTTTACGAATACGAAAAAGAAACGGCGGAAAATTTAAAAGCAAAAAATATGGAGTTAAAAAATGCCAAAAAAGTTTTAACTGCAGAGAATAAGATGCTGAAAAAAAGTTTAACGGAAAAATACTCGGCTGAAAATATCACCGGTATAAGCGATAAAGGCAAAGCGTTAGCCGTTTATATAGAAAAAATTGCCGGCTTGTCTTCAAGCGTGCTTATAACAGGCGAAACCGGAACAGGAAAGGAGTTTGCCGCCAAAGCAATCCATTATTCCGGGGATAGACGGGATAAGCCTTTTATAGCCGTAAACTGTTCGGCTATTCCCGAATCCATCTTCGAAAGTGAACTGTTTGGAATAGAGAAAGGAGTAGCAACGGGCGTTATTAACAGGAAAGGAAAACTGCTCGAAGCTGACGGCGGAACCCTTTTTTTAGATGAAATAGGCGATATGCCTCTTGCCCAGCAGGCAAAATTATTGCGGGTCATCGAAGAAAAAGAGGTGATTCCTCTCGGAGGCAATACCCCTGTTAAATTTGACGTCAGATTTATAGCCGCGACAAATAAGAATTTAAAAAAAGAGACCGCAAACGGAAACTTCAGGGAAGACCTTTTTTATAGGCTCAATGTTCTTAATATCGAACTTCCGCCTTTAAGGGAGCGTAGAGAAGATATTCCTCTGCTCGTGAAACATTTTATATCGATTTATTCGGAAAGATTAGGCAAAAGCGGCATAAAAATATCCGATAGAGCTATGGATATTTTAAAAGATTACGGCTATCCCGGAAATATAAGGGAATTAAAAAACGAAATAGAAAAGATTGTATCCCTGCTCGATTCTCGGGAGATTAACGTTCAAAATATATCGGAACATATTATAAGGGCTCTTGAATCATGTAAAACCGGAACGGAAACATATAATAAAGAGACGGTCGAAAAAACCGGAAGCAACTTAGGAAACGGCGCCGAAAATGATCCCTTAAGCATAAACCCGGTAAGCTTAAAACAAAAAACATACAATATCGGCGAGTCAGAAAAAGAACTGATAAAGGTTGCGCTGTCTTCATCAAACGGAAATAAGTCCGCCGCCGCAAAAAAATTAGGCATCAGCAGGGAAGGCTTGAGGCTGAAAATGAAAAAATTAGGGTTGCAATCATAGCAGTTATGAATTTTAAAAATAAAACCGTTGATTTTGCGGTCTTAAATATTGCGGCAGTTATCGCATATCTTATTCCGGTAGTTTTTATGCGCCTGTTTATTTCAGGTTTTTCCCCTATATGGCCTTCTGCGGGCATAGCGGCTTTTTTCGCTATAGTTTACGGAAAGAAAACGGCTATGGGCATTTTTATCGGAAGCATCCTTGCGAACATTATGCTGAAATGGAGCCCTTTTGCCATTATTTTAGTATCGGCAGGAAATACCGCGGGACCTTTTATATCTGCATATTTTCTTAAATTAAAGAAATTTCAATGGAAAGGCTTCGACGCCATACCTCAGTTTATCGCATTCCTTATTTTTATAGTTTTGATGAATTCTTTCCTGACAGCCGCCGTCGGTTCTATTGCCTATTCTTTCAATTATTATTTTTCAAGCGGAGACGGCACGCCTTTTATTTTTTCTGAAATGTTCTATAACTTTTTTTTAGCCGACGCCGCAGGCATAATTTCTCTAACGCCGGTTATCTACCTTTGGAATCAAAATTACGGCATAAAAATAAATAAGGCTTATTTTAAGAATTTTACCGCCCTGACCTTGGTATATATTTTAACGATTTTTGTTTTATATTTATCCTTTGCCGGGCTGACGGAAACGTACAGAGGCATTGCTATTCTATGTATAATATTGCCTATTTTTATAGTAGCCCTGAAATACGACCAGCGCGAAGCGCTGACTTTAAATTTTTTAGTTCTTTATTCATTTTTTTATATTTTATTGGTAAAAACTCAAAATTTAAGTTTTGCGCATAGAATAGATTTTCTTTCGGGACTTCAAGTTTCGGGAATAATTATATCTTCTGTCGCCATTATATTTACGTCATTAGTCAAAGAGCGGAATCTTGCCGTCGAAAAATTAAAAAACTCATACAGCGGGCTTGAATCGGAACTGTCGAGAAAAACCGACAGGCTTAAAGAATCGGAGGAAACATTCAGAATAATGGCCGACAGGTCACCGGTGGGAATTTTTATATATCAGGAAAAGTTCAGATACGCAAATAAATTTGCTTTAGAAAAATTCGGATATTCCGCAGAAGAATTTTACGGGTTTGCGCCGCAGGATATCATAGGCGACGAAGACGAAAAAGAGTTTGTAACCCAAAAAACTAAAGAAAAAATAAACGGCAAAGCGTTTGACGGACAATACGTTTTTAACATTAAGACGCGCACCGGTGCCAAATTTATATTTAATTTTTATACCACCACTATAATGTATAACGGAAAGACCGCCGGACTTGCGGTATTCATAGACGATACCGAAAGAAAAGAACTTGCAGACCGGCTTAAAGAATCGGAATCGTTTTTCAGGACGATGTCCGAAAATATGGAGTCGGGTCTGGTATTATACGGCGAAAAAATTATCTATGCAAATCCTGCCGCCCTTAAAATTACGGAATACGATGCGGATAAACTTAAAGAAAAGTTTGTATGGGAGTTATTTGACGGCGGACACGCTCAAACAATTAAAACAAATTTGAAAAGACGGCTTAAAGGAGAACTTTACACTTCTGTTTTTACTATGAAGCTTATTACTCCAAGCGGCAGAGTCAAAACGGTTCTGCTGAAAAATTCCACCGTAAACTATAAAGGGTCATGGTGCGGCATTGCCACATTTATAGATATTTCTGAAATAGAAGACATGAAATCCGCGTTCGTATCTCTTGTTTCGCATGAGATAAGAACGCCGCTTGCCTCCATAGCCGGATTCGCTAAGCTTATAGACAAAAAAATACAAAATGCGCTAAAACCCCTAATAGAATCTGAAATCGATATAAATTCTGACGCCGCCTCAGGCGGAACCGGCAAATTCAAAAAAATTTACGAAAGTATCGATTCTTATCTGGAAATTATTTTTTCGGAATCAAAAAGGCTCGGAAATTTAGTGAACGATGTTTTAGACGTAAGTAAAATAGAATCGGGGAGGATGGAATGGAAGTCTGAGGTTTTTAAAATAGAAGATGCTGTAAACAAATCCGTAAATTCTATGCGTTCGCTTCTGAATAATGAAAAAATCGACTTAAAAGTGGACATAGGAGCAGAACTGCCGGAAATAAACGCAGACGAAGAAAGAATAGTTCAGGTTATTATAAATCTTTTATCAAATGCCGTAAAATTTACGGAAAACGGGGCTATAACTATAAAAGCCTCAAAAGAAGACTTAAACATTAAGGTTTCGGTAAGCGACACCGGAATAGGCATCCCGTTAGACGACTTAGATTCTATATTCGACAAGTTTAAACAGGTTTCGCATCGGCAGTTGACCGATAAACCGAAGGGAACAGGGCTGGGGCTTTATATATGCAGGCAGATAGTAGAATATTACGGCGGAAAAATTTGGGCGGAAAGCGAGCCCGGCAGAGGCAGTATGTTTTCGTTTATTCTGCCGGGCGTTTATTACCGTGCCGACCGGCCGGCTGAATAAAACAAAAAAAGAAAAAGCGGGAATTAAAACGCGGGAGATGTAAAATATGGATAAAAATAAAAAAGCAAAAATTTTAATAGTGGAAGACGAAAAAAATTTAAGATTTCTTTTAACCGAAATTCTTCAAGAAATAGAAATAATGCCGGTTGAAATATTAACTGCCGAAAATGGAAAGACAGGGCTCGAAAGCATTATATCGGAGAAACCCGATATAGTCTTTTTGGACATTATGATGCCGGAAATAGACGGCTTTGAAGTAGCCAGAACCGTAAAAAAGGAACTTATGCTGAAAGACGTTTATATCATTCTTTTTACCGCAAAAGGCAATGAAATCCTCGATAAAGAAAAATTTATAGATTGCGGAGCGGACGAATACATGATTAAACCTTTAGACCCGGAAATCATTTTTGATAAAGCCGTAAAACTGCTGTCCGATTTATTTTAAATATGGATTTGTAGTATAATATTTGCGTGGATAAATTCAGTTCTTATTTCCTTAAAAAATTAGTCGCAACGGCAAAAGATTCAGGGCTTATTAAGTGGGGCGACAGGGTTATGGTCTGCGTCAGCGGAGGGGCTGATTCCACGGTTTTGCTTTACTCTCTTTATGAATTAAGGAGCTATTTCGGCATTAACATCGCGTGCGCTTCTTTCGACCATAAGATAAGAGCCGAATCTGGCGAGGATATATTATTTACGGCAGGCTTATGCAAAAAACTTTCCGTTCCGTTCTATACGGAAAGCATGGATGTCAAGGTTTATGCAAAAGAAGGCGGATTAAATTTAGAAGAAACGGCAAGAATTTTAAGATACGGATTTCTGTTCAAAGCGGCGGAGGATTTTAAAGCCGACAGACTTGCGACTGCACACCATCTCGACGACTTTGCCGAAAATTTTATTATGAGGCTTATTACCGGAGGCGGAGCAGGCGCCATAGCCGGCATTCCTGTAAAATCAGGCATTATAATAAGGCCGCTTATAAATCATTCAAAATCGGAAATAAAAAATTTCGCAGATAAAAATTCAATAAAATTCGTCGAGGATAATACCAATGCCGATATAAAAATTT
>Ga0078972_1005743_pt1 | contig 30918 bp, 26 predicted proteins | sample YelNatPaOPGAMG01_FD_67568 | JGI IMG/M metagenome (GOLD analysis project Ga0078972, IMG submission 67568) | Hot spring thermophilic microbial communities from Obsidian Pool, Yellowstone National Park, USA - OP-RAMG-01 (SPADES assembly) (version 2) | ecosystem: Environmental > Aquatic > Thermal...
CGCGCACGCTACTCCTAAAGCAAGCAGCAGACTGGAACCTTGTTCTGTGAACAAAACAATACTATCGCTTATATTCCGAAATAGAGGTCGAGGGCATCGCGAATCACCTTGATTCCGGTGAAATAACGAGTTCGAGGAGCAGCGCTTCGAAGGTGCCTTCGCGAAAAGACGTCCGGGATTCCTAACATCTCACGTGCGCTCCCATAAGCCTTCTGCTGCTCCACGTTCACATTTCGTCAATACATCTAAAATCAATTCAGAACAAAGTCTCAGTGCTCGAATCGATTGAGCATTTCCGCGTTACGCTTTCCCCAAGCGCCAGTGCAGGCCAACGAGCGCTGCTGTGCCGTACGAGCCCGCAGCGTCGACAGCGGCGACGGTGTCGGGGCGCCCGACAACGCTGGCACTCGCCCCTTGCATCGGTATGCAAAGCGTACCTCAAGCAACGTCTACTTCGCATAGGTGCACTGCACTTGGGTTTTTGTAGCTTGCTGGATCTAGTTATTCCAGAGTAGCGCAGCGTGCGGCTGTTTGAGCGCGTTCCAGGCTTGGCAGCGTTCCGCGAAGCCCGAAGCAGAACGTCGCTAGTGGACGACGCGGCTGCGGCAGAGGCAGGTGCAGGCGCCCGGCGGAAAGCACACCAGTGTAGCAGCTATTGTGTGCGCTTACCCAGGTGAGTGCTGGTTGAGGTTTTAGGTTTGAGTGCGTCGGCTAGGTGCTCAGAGCATAACCTCTGAGACGCGAACGCGTAAGCGCCAGCTGCACGTGGAAACAGGGGACGTCTGCGGACAGCAGCCTGTGGCGTTGCTTCTGTAGCCTAGGCCGGAGCCACATAGTATGGTGAATATAGTTTGTAGGAGGGGTTTGCTGGGGCAACTTGCTCGGTCTGGAGCAGCACTTTTGCACACGGTAGACGTGGGGGCCGGATCGTCACGGCGCGTTGCTGTTCGCACTGTGGTTGATTGGAGTCCAGCTGTACAGCAGGCGCGTCTGCCGTTGGAAGCAAACGCTCAGAGCTCGGTACAAGTTGCAGATGAGCGCCATTTGAGGCTTTTCGACACGTGCCGAAGAACTTGCGAGCGGTGGAGCTCCAGTCAAAGCGGCACGAGCGTCACTGGTAACGACTTGGCCGGCGTCTCGCTTCGAGTGTTTCCACGAAGGCATCGTGCTGCCAGCACGGCGACGCGCAAGTGTGCCGTGGTAGACGCTGCCGGCCTCAGAGCGCTGCTGCAGGCGAAACCTAAGCCGCCACTGCTCACCCTGGACTGGACGGAGCGGGTAGCGCGAGGGAGGTCGACGTCAACGCTCGCAGAGCGCTGGCGTTGCAGCTGGCGGGAGCGACCTCGCATTGAAAAGGCACCCCAGCGATGTCAAAGCACGTCGCCATCACCATCCTCGTCTTCGTCCTCGTCTTCGTCCTCGTCGTCGTCCTCCTCATCGTCGTCGTCGTCGTCTGCTGCAGGCACAACCGGGGGTTCGTCGCGTCTCTTTACCAATCGATTACGAGGGCGCTCACAATACCTAGGAGAGCGACTTCACAGAGCATTGCATAGGGTACGCTCTTGGTTAGCACAGCTTCCAGCACGCACGCTGAAGACCATCGAGTCGTTCGCAAAGCGGCTCTGGAGAGAGGTCGTGGCCTGCATTCGCCAGCCATCACGCCTTGTCATGCATTATCGTCACGCAAAGCAGACGATAACCGACTTTATTCATCATTTCTGGACTGGTACCAAGCTGCTTGCGGCAGATGCTCGCTTGTCCTGGCGCATCATCAAACGCTTGGCGCAAGGCAAACAGCTCACTCGTCGAGAGCGCAACATTCTGATCGGGACCGGCAGTGATCTAGCGCGTTTGGTTCCATTTTCTTTCTTTATTATTGTTCCTTTTATGGAGTTCGCCCTGCCGTTGGCGTTGAAACTCTTCCCAAATATGATTCCCTCTCATTTTCAAGACAAGAAAAAGAAGGAAGAGGATATGAAACGCCAGCTCAAGGCGCGTATTGAACTCGCCAAGTACTTGCAAGATGTCGTAGAGGCACAGGCGCTGATGATTCGTAACCAAGCTTCAGCCGGTGATGATGTTCGCAAACTGGCGAGTGAGCTTTCCGAGTTTCTGCAGAAGCTCCGCGAAGGTCATCCAGTGGATAAGTGGGATGTGCTGCGCTTCGCACGGCTTTTCAAGGATGAGATCACGCTTGAGAACGCCACTCGGGAACAGCTCGTGGCCATGTGTCGATACATGGGCATTGCTCCGCACGGCAGTGACAGCTTTCTGCGCTATCGTTTACGGGCCAAGCTCGCGTCCATCAAGAACGACGACATGCTCATTGCGTGGGAAGGCGGAGTCAAGAGCCTCACCGATGACGAGGTCACACAGGCGTGCCGCGATCGCGGTATCCGAACCGAGGGCCTGCCCATTGAGCACCAGCGACAAATGCTTGCCGAATGGATTGAAATGTCGCAGAATCGCGAGATCCCCGGATCGCTCATGATCCTATCACGCGCATTCTTCTACACCATGGATCCCGACAAGGCACTGGAGGCGACGCTCACTTCGCTACCGCATGAACTCGTGCAAGGCATGCAGTCCTCGGCTGAGGCGGCGGATGACGCCATCGAAGGTGTTGGTACATCTGAAACTGGAGCCGAACACCGGAGTGAATCGGAGCGGCGTCTAGCTGAGGTACGACGCCACGAACGCCTCATGGAGCTTGAGGAGCAAAACGCTGCGGAGCAGGCAGCAGCGGCAGCAGCTGCTGCTGCTTCAGCGAAGCCAACAACGGATCACGAGTCCGAGGCGGCTGCGGTGACGTTGCCAGCTAGCGCCGCTCCCGAGGCAGCTGCGATCGAACGCATACGCGAAGCAGAGCTTGTGCCGCCAAGTCCACGTGAAAGCAGCGTTGCTGCCGCGTCTGCAGTCGAAACCGAGGCTGTCAAGGCTGGCACCGGGCCCGCCACCTCCTCGGACAAGCTTCTGGACCGGCACCTGGCCGAGCTCAATGTTGCTGATCGCAAGGAGGCGGTGGCAATGATCAGCACTGCATTGGAAGAAATGCTGCATCCGATCGTATCAAAAGAGCGGCAGGAAATAGAACAGTTGAAAATGGAGCTCGCCCAAGCTGTTGCGAACAGCGCCGGACCCAATGCCGCTACGACAGCTGAAATAGAACGCTTGAAGCGCTTCATCGCGCGCCTGGAGGAGGAATGCACGCTCGTAGAGCAAAAGGTGGGCGACGCGCTCAAGCTTCTCGACCGGGATAACGACGGCTTCATCTCCGTGAAGGAGATCGCCGATGCGATTGCTGAGCTGCGCTATGGTCAACCGCTCACTGCGGGCCGAAGTGCAGCGGGCATTCGACCGCCAGGCCTAGAGAGCCGAGTCGACCCCGACTCTGTCGCTGCCGAAGTGCTCCGCCGGCTTGACCTGGACGCCGATGGTATCATTCAGCCAGACGATATTCGCCGACTGGCAGCTCAGGTTGCTGCGGAGCGACTTGGTCATAGACAAGCTGCTTCAGCAGCTGCATCGAAGAGCGAATGAGTAAACGACCACGTTCAAATCTGAGGACGGCTGCTCAACCGCCACTGCGTTCACTCCAGGGCCAGAGTGCTGCCCATTGTCGCTGGCAGTGTGCTAGAATTCGTCGCGACCAGAGCCTTGCACGCGGCAACCAACGTTGTGGCTGCTCCAGGACGGCAAGTGTGCGTTCCGCACTGAGCTGGTTAGCTCGAATCGACCGTCCAAGTGCGTCAACCAGGCGGGTGCAGTTCTGGTGAAGGGTTCTCTGGAGGTGCTCCCAGGCCTCTTCTCGACGCCTTCCCCCGTTCATGCGTAGCGGCAGTGCACAGCGCCACGCCTGTATCGGTGCTGTTGGCAAGTGTGCACGTCCAGTGCACCGGACGCGCAGGGCAAACCGACGCTGCGGTGGAGGCGCGTGCTGTGTGCCGCCACGCAAGTGTGCCAGCGATACCCAGGTACCGTATTACATGCAAGTAGGAAGAGCGTTCCTGCGGGGTGAGGGGAAAAGCACACGACGAGACAATGTGTGCAAGGTGAGCAGTCACTTGGTCTGTCCCAGAGCGGTGATCGCGGCAATGTATCTAGCGCCTCAAGAAGCGCCTGCGACAAGCACCACTCGCTCCGGATTGCCGGATGGAGCGTGCCTCTGCTTATGTTGCGAATCCTGATCAGAGGCTCAGTGGGTATTGTTGTGTCTGGAGTGATAGAGCGAGGTATGCAGGCCTCTTTCCCGGTTACCGGGAGCGTTCGGCGGACCTCGATGCATCTGGTTCATTCCGTTGACGGTGCATTGCGGGGAACAACGGACGCCTTACGCTGGGCGCACTACCACATACATGGCGGAACGAAATGGAGGAGGTGTCACCTGGCGACCTCGAGTGGGCACACTAACTTTTGGGTCTCTCTTTGAAAGGTCATCAACATCAGCGATGACGTGCTCGTACTGTGACTGCATCCTTTTCGACACCCTGATCCTCATTAGACCGGTCTCTGCTCACTCTCGCAGTCCTTTGACAAAAGTCGCCGGACGTTGTTGGCAGTGTTTGCGTCCCGATTTCAATGTGTCCGGCTATTGTCGACATAATCCACATACAGGCGAACGTTGCAAGCTACGCCTCGCTTGCCATTTTCATCTTCGATGCGTAGAGCATCGGTGCACAGGGCGCAGCGATGATTCCTAACGACGATCAACTGCTCCCGTTCACCCATCACAAATTCCTCTTCCCGTTCCATGTCTTCTGGAGCATGAACGCTTGTTTCTTCGCTCGACGCATGCCGCTGACGCCTACGCAGGTGCACCTCCGACGCCCATACCTTCGTTTCCGCGCCCGGCGCCGTACCCTACGATTCCAGGCCTCGTCTGGGCAATCCCTCGGGCGGGGACGCTGTCCGCTAGATGCACAGGCGCACGCTTCTCCATTCGATACGTAATTCGTGGAACGGGGTGTTGTCTGTGGAGAAACACGTGCCACAAGGCGAATCGACGCCGGGGAACAAGGCGCGGAATTGCGATCTGTCTACGCTCGCCTCGTGCAAGGCGCAGACGCACGCTGAAACGGAAGCGATCACTGTGATGACTCAACTGCGAATCAATGATCGGTCTGATGAAGTTGCTGTGGAATTCGGCTTTGCGAGATGCGTTGACTAGAAGGCGATTTGTCTTTTGAACGGAATCGATAATGTGCTGGGAAAATCCCAATCAACTTTCGGATTGAGCTTATGAACAGGCGCCCAAGAGAGAACACCCCATGATTTCGTCATCCAATCGGCGGCGCGCATTGCTGCACCGAATACTTGCTGTGCGTAGGTCGAAAGCTTGACGCATCCGCGATGTGTGCTTGCTGCTTATAAAGAAATGAAACGCGTGGACGCTTTACGTATGATTTAAATAATGATATCGTCTATTTTGCGACCATTGCCCAAGATTGTCGCGATTGAGAATGATTCCGGTTTTAACGAGTTCCAGGAACAGCGCGTCAATGGAGCCACTTCCAAACTTCGACCAAGAATCCTAGAACGACCTGGGAAATGACGAGCCGTCGCTGCTGCTCGCTAAGCAACGATGCTGTACATCAAAGGGATACTTTGGAAATAAGTCTCAAGCCTAGACTAGAGCGTACAGTTCAGTGCCCCATGTTCATCGGACACGGTATAGCGTCGCCAGGAAGACGCGGCTATGCGCCCGTTGCAACGCAACAGCAGCGATTGCGTTTCGAGGGTGTCGCCGCATCGGCGCTGGGCGGCGGCGGCGGCGGCGGCGGCGTCGACGACACACGCGTGCACTGCGCACGGATATCCGTGCATGTTGCGGACACGTGTACGAGGACACTTGCGTGCGTGCATGCGTGCTTGCGTCTGAAACTGCTACGAGTTTCACTCAACTTTTTATCTTTGGACCTGCTAACCAATTTGGAAACGCTTTCAATCCTCACATTCTACGTCCACGCGTGCTGTCTCGGGCGTGATCTGTGACGATCACCGGTGTTTGGAAGGTTCCATGGAGCGCGACAGCCGCCGTGGTTACGGCCGGGGCGCTTTCTCTCGCGGTGGTAGTTACAGTCGAGGCGCAGGTCGTCGCGGTGGTGGGAATAGTGGTGTTGGTGGTGGTGGCGGATCTTTTGGTGGACTGGCACCGCGGGGCGGTGGAGGATTCAAGCCCGGTGCGAACGCTCGTCGTGAAGGTGGTGGTCCAGGCAGGGGACGCGGCGGCGGCGGCGGCGGCGGCAGCTGGCGAGGCGGCGCCAGTCGAGGCCGCGCTAGTCGAGGACGTGGCGGGTCTGCAGGTCGTGGCGCCCCGGGTCGCTCGTTGAAAGGTGGATCACGGGTTCTTGTTGAGCCGCACCGTTTCCCGGGTGTCTTCATCGTTCGCGGTAAAGAGGATGCGCTTTGCACGAGAAACCTGATTCCCGGCGACACGGTTTACGGTGAGAAACGCGTGTCCGTTGAGGCCGTCGATCCGAACACCGACGAAAAGCGCAAGATCGAGTACCGAATATGGAACCCGTTCCGGTCCAAGATGGCGGCGGCGATTCTCGGTGGCATTGAGCGCTTCCCCATCGGGCCCGGTACCAAAGTGCTTTACCTGGGCGCAGCGAGCGGAACCACCGTATCACATGTTTCGGACATTGTAGGCGCCAGCGGGGTTGTTTACGCAGTCGAATTCTCGCACCGGTCGGGGCGGGAGCTGGTAGCGCTGGCACAGCGTCGGCCCAATATTGTTCCCATTGTCGAAGATGCCCGCTACCCAGCGAGATACCGCATGCTGGTGCCCATGGTGGACACCATCTTCGCCGATGTCGCGCAACCGGATCAGTCTCGTATCCTAGCCATGAATGCAGCGTACTTTCTTAGAACCGGAGGATACTTTATGATTTCGATCAAGGCAAGTTGCATTGACAGTACAGCGGCACCCGCCGCCGTCTTCGCGAGCGAGGTAGAAAACCTCCAGAAAGAGCGATTTCGACCGCTTGAGCAGTTGACCTTAGAGCCGTACGAACGAGATCATGCGGTGGTCATCGGCACGTACCGCGTACCACCGAAAAGCAAGCCGTAAGAGAGCGTGCGTCAACGCGTGCGCTGCCCTTGGAGCCGAGCGCCCGGATTTCCGCCGCTGCTGGCGGCTTCGAGATACACCAGCGCCCTCATCGAGCGCCACGTGCTTTCGCGTTGGCGTTCGAACTCGGCACTCCAGCATCAGCGTCTAGGAGAAAGGCACGATCGGGCAAGTTTTCGACCGTTGGGTCAAGGTCGTTGGCGGATTTTACGCATGCTACCAGCCGGTGAAAGGCAGCGGCCTGATATAGAATTCGCTCAAGCGCGGCGGCAAAAGTCGCCCAAGGAGACTCGCCGGCGCCTGCTGCCGTACCTGCTGCTGTTGGCACAGGAACGCATGCCGCGTATCCACAGGCGACCGATCGGTTCACTGAGGCGTGACCACGCCGATATAGGGATGGCATTGCCCGATACCTTGTAGAGGCACTGGGCGGTAATGGCGCTGCCGCACGGCGTGACGCCCTGGTGGCACCATGCCAGCCTGCCGATTCCAGTTGGTATTCGGTGTAAGGAACGCGACCTGACATGATCGCTCGCAGGTTATGTGCGCGTGGATGTGGCAATGCCCAGCATTTTCATTGATGATGAGCTTCGCCCGAAAACACCGCCCGAGAAATGGGAGCGTTTCGCTTCATCGCCGCAGTCCAATACGCAGGATGCGCATGGCGAACAAGGGTGATGCTGGCGCCGTGATGTCTGGCCTCAACTTGGACCGCATACCGGGCAGGTAGCAGCAGCGCTTATGCGACGAAACGTTCAGACTCCGTGGACTGCATTCAACACCGTGCAGCGCATGCCCTCGCACAGGTTGTCACGCCTGTGTGTTGCAGTGATCCACGGTACTGCTGCGCTTCGCTGCAAGCATCAACACAATGCGCATACGTAGGCGCTTTTACGCGCAATCGAATAGCGGGCCTCAACCTAGACATGGGGTAACCACCATATATACATTCGGGCAAGGTTCCGCGCACTGGTTGCCTCAGCAACCAGACGAGCCACGTCGCCTTCGACGGATAAGGGCGTGCCGCTCTGAGCGCCGTGCAGTCCGCGGCACTTGCGATCGACAACGCGGAGCATTTCGAGAGCCTGGGCGTTGCGCTCGCAGCATTGCTGCCGCTGCTGGCGCGGTGGCATGTCGTTCCCGGGGTGCGCTGCTTTCCCGCGTTTGTCTGCTGGACGCCTGAGGCGCGCCGTATCCGCGGGCTCGCGTGGCAGCCGCATAGCGGCAGCCGGCCCCGGAAGCAACACCGGTCCACGAGTTGCGCTCGCTTCCATGGCCGCAGCGGTGCGTGCATCGCGAGCCGCAGCCGCCCAGTCGAGAAGCGGATCGTGCAAAAACGTTTCAAGGACGCTCAAGAGCGTTTCCCGGTGATTCCGCAGCACAGAAAGCGCGATCTGGGCACTACGATAGAAGACACCCTGGTAGCCTGCGGTGCCCATGGCATCGATCATATTCGGCGTCAGTCGAAACGGCACCGTCTCCGGCACCTTGAGACGGAGACCCTGATCAAACAGGCAAGCGAAATCCACGTGCACACACTCGCCGGACCTGGTATCGAGGAGCACATTCTCGCCGTGCCGATCACCCAAGCCAACCACATAACCAACCATGGACCAGAGCGCGCATGAACGTGCAAATGCCTGCCGCGCCGCGAACCACGCAGCCGGTGAATGTCTCCGCCCGAAATGAATGCTATAAAAGTGACGGAGCACAGGCGGGAATCGGGGTAAGAGCCACTCGGTATACCAGCGCACCTGATCTGGTTCGGGACGCGCTTTCGCATGCCGTTCATAGGCCAGACGGATCTCTTCGGTGCTGGAGGTGGCCGTCTTCTCGTAACCCAGGGCCCGATGCAGCATCGCCACCGCTGCGCGCAACGGCACCAGATGTGGCATCCACTCCAGAATACCACACTCTTCATTCAGTGGCAGCACAGCGTACGTCCGCAGCACGAGGCGCCGCTGCTGAGCGTCGGCAGTCTTGGCTAACAAACGATTCACCACGTTCAAGAGGTCCATCATTCGAGCATCCTTGCGCATGTCGCCGGCATCCTCGCGTTTGCAGAGAAACGGGTACACGTGGCCGTCAGAGGCCAGCAGTCCGATGCGCTTCGGACGCATCAACGAGTTCATAACCCAGACGGGTTCATCGACATCGACCAGGGTCGGGACGCTCACCGCAAATCCCTCGTGCAGGTCGTCACGAAAGCGTCCACTCGTCGGCAGGAACAGACGCAAGTACGCTTGATAGGGCACCGGGATCGCTAGTCCCTGGAGACGCTCTCGCAGCAACCGCCGGAGTGCACGCAAATGCACCGAGGCAGTCATCTGCTTTAGACCGCGTGGTGGCACCTGGGTACAGACGCGTGCGAGCTGCGCACAAAGCTCCAACCCGGCATCGAGGAGCGTGCTGAGGCCCAGGTCACCGCGCTGACGCGCTTGATCCAGAATCGCTCGGGCGGTAGCGGCGCGGTTGGCGTCCAGCGCCCCCGCGAGCGGCACGACGTACCAGACGGCCTGTCCTGGATACGCAACGACACAATCAGCGAGCAGGCTGCATAGTTCAGCGCGAACTGCGGCCGAGTGATGTGCTGTGACCCTTGAGAGCAGCTGCGGCAGCACGACAAACCAGATATAGAGCGGAAGACGGGTTCGCAGTCTGCGTACAATAGGCAACAAGTATTCGGCGGCAGAGCGACGAGCGATCGACGGCGAATCACGTGCCTCGTACGAGTCGATGTCGGGTCTGCTGCTGCTGCTGCTGCTGCTGTTGTTGTTGTTGTTGCTGCTATCCAATGCTCTGGTATTCGTGCGAATGGCGCATAGCACTTTGGATCGCTCGATATGCGACGCTGTATCTGGCGTCATACGCTTATCGCTGCTGTTGCTGTTGCTGCTGCTGTCGTTCGTGTGCTCCTCAAGGACGGGCTCGCTATCCTCATCGAGCCATAACGTGATGATGCGCGGCAGCGAATGGTAGACGTAACGACATCCGTAACGCAGGGAGCGGGCATAGTGCTCGAGTGCCGACTGCCGATACAGCCACTGCTGGCGAGCCTGGATACGGGGTTCAGCATCGCGTTCGGGCGTCAGACTATCGTAGAAACGCCCCAGCAATACGTAAATTTTCTCGGTTTCTGGTTGTATGGAAAGGGCTCGCTGGAAGCAGTCAATGATCTCCTGAGGTTGTGCAGAGCGATCCTCCTGCATCCACTGGGCCTGCAGGCAGAGCGCTTTGCTCACGAGCCTTGCAGCCGAGCCACTTGATGAGCGCCAAGTGCCGGTGCTGCTGCTATTGCTGGTGGACGCAGTCTTGCGTCCGAGCTGAAGGTCAGTTAGCGAGAGCGGTAACTGGGCAAGCGCACGACGTGTTTCACCGCGAGCACGGTAGATTTTGGCCAACTCGATACAGGCCGGGCCTTGGAAAAGCGACGCACGCGGAAGCTGTTGCAGGTACGCTATAGCGGCTGCGTGGTGACCCGACTTGCGCGCCAGTCGAGCGAGTCGGAGCGTGACGGCATCGGCAGCTTCTTGGAAGACAAGTGCGCGCTCCAGGAACTGCTGTGCTGAACGTTCTGGGGTCACGAACGACGCAGGTGGACGCGTTGTTCCGGGGACCAGCACTGCAGGTTTCGTTGACGCACTCACGAGCCAAGTTTGGTCAGGAAACTGGACGCTCGCTGGCTGACTGCGCCCAGCAGCAAGCACTGTCGCTGGGGCAGGTCGTTCGATACCACCACCGCCACTACCGCTGCTGGTGCTGCTGCTGGTGTCGTTGTCGTTCTTTGGCGCTGCCCAGGACGACCCGTTTGCACGTTCGCCACCAGCAAGCGTCCACGGAACGCGCAAGGATGTGCAAGGCGCAGCAGCAGCAGCAGCAGCAGCGGACTCGTTACGAGCCACCAGGTGACGAGCGCGTTCTACTTGCACCAATAAAGCTGCCCGCTGGATCGCGAGAATGGGCTCACGTGCTTGCCAGCTCGATGCAACGCATTGGAGACGCGCTTCAAGCCAGTTTGCAGCGCCCACATCAGCACCACTAGCGAACCAGTCATGAGCGTAACGCTGAAGCACTGCTTCCAGGTCAGCGTGATCCCCGAGGATGCACTCGACATCCGCTACCGCATGGAGTTGCACCAACGCCGGATAGGTTCGCGCATATGACTCGAGAGCAGCGGTTGCAACAGTGTCGGATAACGCTGAGCGCGCTCGACGCAGCGTCTCTGAGAGCTGCGCTCCAGACTCATGGCCCGGTTGTTGTGCCTGGTGCAGCGCTTTGGCGATGTTTGCCAAGGCGGAGCGGGTACCTCGGGCGGCGGGGTCCTCAACGGACGCACTCAGGGTTTCGAGCGCATCCCAGCGACCAAGCCGCAGTGCTGCCTCAATGCCCAGGTCAGCGACAGCACTGCGCTCTGGATGTGTCAGAATCGGATGGAGCATCGTTTCCCAGAGGCCGAGCGTCATCAGACTCTGGAGGTAGCCGCGCATTGCAGCGAGGTCTGTGGGAAACGCCCGCAGTCCCCGCTCATAGCCGATAAGCGCTTCTTCGGTTGCGTGGTATGCTTCGGCATCTAGGGTGAATGACTCCCAGTCCACGAATGCGGATGAAGACGACGGCGAAGAGAGGCCTTGTTCGTAGCCATTAGCGGCCGTCCCAGGGAGCAGCGATGCCGAGGCGTCCGGGGTGCGCCCGCCCGAAGCCACCACCACCGGTGCTCGGCGAGTGGTGATCGCTTGCATGGCATCCAGATCACCTAGTTCTCGATAGAGACGCTGCAGGACGCGTCGCTGTGACTCGGAACAAGAACCGGTACACTGGTCGAGGTACAGTAATGCGCGATGCAGGGCACCGCTCGTGAGTGCTGCACGAGCGAGCAGTGCTGCAGGTAAAGCGCGCTCCAGAGCATTGAAGGGACAGATGTGCTCGGGTTGTTGTGCAGCCGCCGCCGCCAAGGCCGCGTACTCGCAGGTGGCTAATGCACATGGATCCAGGCCCCGAACTCGGCTCATCCAGTCGTGATCACGCTGTTCCGCCAGACGATCGAGGAGCAGGAACACCAACTGAATCGCCTCCGTCAGGTCGCTGGACAGTACTGCCACCAGATGCGATCGGAGGAAGGCGCTTATCCTGGTGATCCAGTGCTTTGATCTGTTCGCCTTTGTAGCTGCTGCTGCTGCTGCTGCATGTGTATGGCCTCCGGTAAGCGGCAGTGAATCTGGCGCTGCAGTCGTCTGGTGCTGTGCAGACGCATCTCGAGGCGCGCTCAATGCAGCTAGTGCTTCAGGTGCGGTTGCGCTTGGCTCGACGTCCAGGTCGGATATCGCCAGCTGTGTGTCCATGTTGATGCTATCGAGATCACTAGCGATCTGGAGCATCGTCTGTACGAGGTAGGGTAGCAAGTAGATCGCGGTATGCTGATCGTGGCCTGTGAGCGTACGGCACGCGCGAAAGAGGCCCCACCAGCACCGGTACTTGCGACTCAGGGTAGCATTTGGGGTAGGGCTACCAGTCGGCGCTATAGCAGCTGCTGCTTCTGGCTTTTGTTTCGTGCCAGCTGCGGACACCGACTCGGGAACTGCCACCGTCGAGGATGTAGCGCTTGTTACGCCTGTTGATCCTGTGCTTGGTATCGCTTCTGGTGCTGCTGGCTCCATGCCGGCTGCAGCGACAGTCGATGCTTCCGGGCCGATTCCGGAATCCATTCGCATGTCGTCGGAATGGATGAAGGTTAAGTCCACTGCACACATCACTTGATCCAGCACGTCGACAAGATGCACTGCAAAGCCGCAGATCCACTGAGCAGCACTCTTGCCTGGTGCTACGGCACAGCGAGCACACGCTGCTCGGGACGTTGCGGGGGATGCGGTGCACTCCATGGAAGCCGGCACCGCGTCACTTGATGCAGCAGCATGTGCTTCGGTATTTGTATGCTTGAGGAGCGTTGCTGCTGGCGCACCTGTTTCGACTGTTGTTCCCGATGAGGTGCAGGGCAATAGCGACGCTGCGACGCCCTGATTTTCACGACCGATCGTTTCACTGCTCGTTTTCCGCTGTGCGACTGTTCTTAAAATATAGCGGGAGTACAGGAATGGGCGGATAATTTGGCGCGTGTGTTCGGAAAGAGCTCGCCAGAAGGCACGCTGCTGGATGCGCTCCTCCGTGGACCGTGTTTGTGGACGCTTCGGTGACGACGACGGCGAAGACGGCAGAGGATGCGCGGTGCTGGTGATATCGGTGGTATCTTCGAGACTCAGCGCCAATCGCAGGACCTCTTGGATGACAAAACCGATCCGATTCTGCCACTCACGTGCTTGTGCAGACTCCACTCGACGCAGTGCCGGGATGAGGCATTGCTCCAGCAGCGTCGGAATGACGACTTGATCGAGTAGGGACTCGCCTTCAGAGCCAGACGACTGCGACACGACTGCATGCTGCTGTAACGACGGCAGTGATAGCGGTGGCGGTTGGCGGTGCTCCAGCGAGAGGCGGGCAGGGTCGACCGCCCCCAGGAGCGCCAGCGCCAGAAGCGCCTCATCGCGACAGTTGGCATCACCATCGGTGACGGCGAGCAAGAGGCCCTCCTGAAGCAGCTCACTTACGAGCTGGGTACGCTGATGCAAGACGATGTCAACGTACAACTGGTTGCGATACTGCCGGAGTACACTGGTGAGCTCTCGCAGAGCCAGCAAGCGTACCAGTCGACTGTGATGTTTTGTGGCGATAGGTAAGAGGCGGATCAGCTGCTCTGCGGGTTGGCGCTGTTGCTTGCGCTCGTTCAGCAGCGTACGAATGGCGCCGAGTACTTCGTTTGTACGTGCTGGCGCCGGTCGGTGTGTATCTGGGCTGCTTTCACCGGTTGGGATCGACAAGGTCGGAAGCTCGCGCTCCAGACACGGTGTTGTTGTTGTTGTTGTTGTTGCTGCTGCTGCTGCTGCTGCCGACGCACAGGTCTCAGCAGGGTGCGCTGCCTCGAGAGGCACACTATCAGCCCAGTTCGTTGGTCTCACACTACTGGTGCTGTCAGCTGGAGGCAGGAAAATCTCATCGAGATAGGTGCTTTTGGCAGGTGACGCCGCACAAGCCCTAGTTAAATCCAGGAGTACTTGGGCCAGAGCGGGTTCACCTTCCAGGTACGGTCCCAGCACAGCAAATGCCGTACCTAGGTGCGGTGCGGCGCGCTCCCAGCCCAGCTGCTCGAGGAACGTAACCCAGCACTGAATGACCAACGCATGGAGTCGCAGGTCAGGGATCTCTAACGCATTCTTCAGCGTCGCCAGAACCTTGGGCACAAATAAATGAAGCTCTGGTGCGATGACCTTAAACAGCAGGTTCAATATACGAATCGCCTGGTGATCCTGTCGCCTGAAGATGCGGCGATTCAAAGCGTCGAGGATCCGGAGAAGATCGTGCGCGATGAGCGTCACCGTGTCCCTGGCGTCAACCAGAATCGCCAACTCGTCGAGCGCGTCTCGAACAACCGCCTCCGGTCTGGTATCCAACGCTGTCAGAAGACGAAGGATAACGCGTGTGGTATAGGTGCGAGCAATGTCATGAATCGTCGATCCGGTGTATGTTGCGAGCAGCGCAAAAGCCTTGTCGCGCTTGACTCGATTCGAGAGCAGCAGAGAATCGGCGAGAGCCTGGACTTGCTCTTCGATGCCCAGGGCTGCAGCTGCTGCCGATACGCGAGCCGAGAGTGCTTCCAAGTTACGCTCATGGATGTGGCTGACGAGAAAAGCAAACGAACAACGATAAACAAATGTGAACACCGCGTCCGAGTCGGATAGCTGTAACCAGCTCTGCAAGAGATCTGCTAGCTCCTCGTGATGCAGCAGCTGGTGCAGCAGAAGCGGAAAGAGTCGCGGGCCCTGCTCACTGAGCAGTCGCGACACGTGGTGTGGGCTCGCAGTGCGCTCCAGCTCCCAGGCGATCTGATCTATGGCGGGTACTGTAACGCTCTGCGGACTTCGCCTCCGACGACGCCGTTCCAGGGTGCTCGCTTGCTCAATGAGCGCCGCCAAAGCCACGGTAGCCAGTCGCGAACAAGCGTTGCGAGCGATCACGCCGAGTGCTTGAATGAATCGCCAGTCACCAAGGGATGCATGCATGGCCTGGTCCAGCTCCTGGACGAGTACCATCACGACAGGAGCATGCTCATCGCCACAACAGTGTTGAATGAGTGTCGCGAGAACCCGCATGACGCAAGCTGTATCCGGCGACAGCGCTGCTGCCGGTGCTCGCCATGCCCACGAAATACATCTCCCCAGAAACGGAGCTAGACGCTCATCGAGAAGCATCCGCTGCGCAGCTGCACGTTCCTGGGTATGCAGGAGAAGCGCGAGCAAGCGCATCTGTGGCCAGCTTGGCTCTGTGAGGGTTATCGTCTTGTGAATGAGCGTGTCCACGACATCAGGCGGCATCTTACGGGGACGGATCGACCCGATGAGCTCTGCTGCGAACGTCAAATGATCCAGAATTCGTTCAGGGTCCACGTATGCGGCACCGGTTCCAGTGATGCAGAGCCATCGGGCGAGATGGGGTGCCAGGGCCGGATCCTGTCTGAGTTTTGCGACAAACTCACCGAATTGACGATGCTCGTCAGCGCTTTCAGGTTGGACTAGCCATGGAATGCAGGCTGCAGTCGATACTGCGGATATCGTGTGATCAGCTGTAGATGCATTCTCCTGTGCAGCACGTGCAGCGACTGCAAGTCGAGCAGAAAACGGTGCATGTCTGCCGGCTGCAAATAACGCACCGTAGCGCGCAGCTGCTGGTCGTTCAGCGTCGATCGATGCCGCAAGGACTCGTCCAGCGATGACGGCAGTCTGGTCGGGACCCTCGCATGTACGGAGGAGAAGCAGCAGCGCTGCGAGCAGTAGCCAGTGCTCGCCAGCGGCTGCTGCATCGATGTACTCGTTGAGCGTCTCCCGCCATCCGCTGCATTTGGACCGCTTCGGACCACTGCGTTCGCATTCGATGCTTATCGTGGACGCCGTAGGAGCCCGACTCCTGGTCGCCTGGGAATCAGGCGGAGCTTCATTGCTCTGCCCTTGAGGAATGCTCGATCCAGGATCGCAGAGGCTCTGGACCACAATCCACAGCGGCTTTTCGATCTCCACTATATAATGGAATGGGGAGCGCTGCATCACCTGTTGCAGAATGAGGAGCGCATCATCGCTGCATCCGGTCAGAGCGAGGATATACACGCGGTCGAGCCAGCGTCTCACATCCTCGGCACTGCTGAGTGCGCCGGTTGCGAGTTCCAGTTGCCAGACCCTAAGATCCTCTTGCTTGCGAAATGACGCGGCACGCTCCAGTTGAACATGACCAAGAACATTACACCAGATGGTTTCCAGCTCGGGAGCTACGACTGTCTCGTGCCGATTTTTGTGCCAACGCTGAAAGAGCGCCTCCAGCGAGCGCCAGTCGGCGATCGTAGCGCGGCGAGCGAGCACCCATAACAACGGGACCAAGACGCGACGTAGCGTCGCTTCAGATTCCAAAATATCGGCAATCTGTTCACAGGAACGGCCAAGACTTGCTGGGAAGACTTCCACTGGACACTTACTCGCAGATTCACGCAAGACGGGCAGCGCAACCTGCTCCAGAGAGCTAGCGCCCGCTGTAGAGCCCGCTGTCTGCTTCTGCAAGGTCGAAAGCACGTGCTCTAATAAACTTGCAAGGTAGGTGCCCACCTGCTCGTTGCGAACACCAACTGAAGTCTCCAACGACGCTGCCATGAATAGGTTACCCTGGTATCAACGGACGCGTCCAAGGAGGCCTATGGCGTCACAGAGCTTCCCCAGAGGCAGCGTTTCTCCCCCCGTGGAAGCAACCCGAACAGACGCGAGTCCGTGCCGCTCCGACTCGTTTCGCGCCATGGATCGAGCGCTCGCATGTGAGGCATCGATGGCTGGGAATGAATAGGGAGGATATTGTATTTGATTGTATAATGGTGGACTCTGAGGACAGTGCATGCATGATCGCGAACGGCAGCGGCACATGCGCACGCATTCGCGTTCCTTGAATGAAGTTCGAGGATGGAGGAGCTCGTACGGCACCACAACGTTGTTTTGTCTGGCGTACAGCAAGTATGGCTGTGGCGCAGTTGTCGTTGTGGCGGGCCCGCTGCTCTACGGATCGGTGGATAATGCGAACGGCCAGTCTTGGTGGGAAGGCTGCTCTGTCTTCAGGGGAGCTCCGAAGCGTCAGGAGCTGAACGAAGATCGCTCTCGCTGACTGCGGATACACACTGATTAGAACAAGTTCGGAACGAGTACACTGTGCAAACAAGGACGTACACCCAAACGTTTTCGTGTATTCCTACTGTCGCCAGCAGAAGACCTTGCGGGCGTTTTCTACGACTGCTCCTTTTCTGTCTCTGTGATCTCGGGGTTTCAAATCGCTGGGCACTCCTTTCGTTCCAGCCTTCTTGGTTACAGTCGAAGGACGTTAATGACAGCGGTTGTGTACTGATTTCGTTGTTCCAGGATGTCGCGGGCGCAAGTAATTCCCATCGTTTTCGGACGCAGCCTTTGTGCGCACGCCGCAGTGGTTGCGCTTCACTGTGGTAAAGCGTTCCCGGATGCGCGCTGCATTTTCTCCTCCGAGGGCCGAGGCCTGCCCTGTGGCGCGTCAAGGCAGGCTTTATCGCTCGGTACACGCCCTTGGTGGATGCAGAAGGCACGGTTCGATGCCCTGCTCCGTTGCCGTGCCCGCTGCCTTACCCGATCATCGTGGGCTTCTTCTGGGCGATATCCTCGGCGAGTACGCTGTCCTCTAGATGCACAGGCGTGCGCTAATCAGCTCAATAGCTCAACATCCGCTTCCTAGCGCGCCTTTTGTTTTCTGCAGACGCCGCCCAGAAAACTTGTCGATGGGCGCAACACGCCTCAAGATACGTAAGCCAGTCTTCGGTATTGTATCCACGTGTACAAGTCGACTGCGATAATTCAGCCGCAGCTTTTGGTACATTCGTCTGTTTCGCTCGCAGGCTTATCGGAATATGCTTTCAATTCGCACACTCTGCTGAGACGAAGATAAGAGGCGTGCGAGGAGAAGCTACCGCTGTGGCGGGAAGGCGCAGGGCTCGAACCTCGTGCCTCCAGAGCATCGGCGGTAACCACAGGGAGGTTGCAATGCGCTTTGGGGCTCACGGAAAGCGCAAGTGTTGAGGTTCGCGCTCCGTGGGTCCAGGCTGATGCAGATCGCATTGGGGAGCACCTTCTCGCGGCCATGCATCGGTGTTGATCGTTGTTCCGCCGCGTAAGACCTCAGATATTGAGCAGGGCTTGGTTTGAGCGCTGACGATGGTGTGAAGCATGTGTATGACGTTCGAAGTTGAAGTTGATGATGATGATGCTGGATGCGCGAACGCTGTCAGTCTCGTTGAAAGTCACCATGTGTTTTCGTCGTGGAGCAAACCTTGCTTTCCACCTCTCTTCCTTCACCATCACTTTTATCGATCACGACAGAGGTATCATGATGCTGTCGAATGCACTCGCATCGATGCCAGAGACGCAGGAGTTTGTGCACCGAACGGAATCGAGCATTTTACGTGCGAAGTTTTAGTGAACGCGCCGCATAAATATGGAATAAATTCGTCAAGGTTCGAGCTCGCTTATTCTCCCTCGTCAATAATGCGGCACGAAAAGCCTGTCTCATGAGATACCTTGAATCAGGGAGATCGAAAACGTGAAGCGTGCGAGATTCGAGCTCGCCATACGTAACAAAGGAGCAGCATGGAGGCTTGAACGCCTATATTGGATAATGATATCGGTGATGTTGCGAACTCTGGTTCGGGACGTCGTGATTCATCTTGATTTCGGTGTCGCAAAGCATACCAGTAGCAGAGCGCTGAGAAAGCCTCTCCGAAATCACGCCCGAGAATCCTAAAACCACGTTTGAATCTGTAAGTGCTCATTGCTGCGTTGGGAGTGTCGAGACAGTGCATCGAAAGCAAGTTCAAAAAACTATTCTCAATCCAGGAGCAAAGCGAGCAGTTTAATGCTCTATTTTCATGTCAATCGGGTGCAGCGCTCACGCAGCAGGAGCATTACGATACCCGGCGCATCGATGCCGTTGTGAAAGAGAGAAGAACCTTGCACAAACTTGGATGGCGTATGCGCATCCAACAATTCATGAGCTCCTTCGCTCCCGCATGCCGTAAACTGTTGCCGTCGACGGGTATGCCCGGTGTCGGCTGGCGAGAGTACGTGATCCTCTACGGTGCTGCGTTCAGTTCGCTTCTTGCGGGCGCTTCTCTTGTGCATAACTGGTTGCGCCCAGACTTGACCCTGCCGAACCTGGCGGCAACAGTGACCCGAGACGCTGCTGGAGCCGTCAAGCGGACGCGGGCCCAGGAACCTCGGGCTGACACAAACGTGACGCCGTGAGGTGCGTCTCCCAGCGACAGCGACCGGCGTGAGGGATCCAAGCTGTCACCAGGTCGTGTGCGAAAACAAGTTCTCGAAGCGAGCGGAGGTCTAGCGTTCGGTTTTGGGCGCGGAAACTATGTGTTTCGGCATGCGCCCAACTGTATTCAGGAATAGCGAAGGACGAAACATTAGAATCGTTCATGATTCGCCGAGGTGAATCGCGTTCGATGAACGTGTAGAGTGGTCTGGACTTTGCGGACTGCTGAACCGTATCATACTCGTGCTTTGGTACCAGCCGGACTCCAATGCATGCTCTCTTGGCCACTGGTTTTCTATCAGATATATTCTTCGTTTCAGTACCATACCCCCGCTGGGCACGAAACGATATCCCGGAACGGACTTTCGACATAGAGCCGTTGGACGATATAAACCACGAGATATTTCCGAACGTTGACTGAAGCGTTCAAGTCTCTGTTCAGTACGCGCTTCCGCGCATTGTCGCTGGTGGAATCACACCGCAGCAATGCGCTCATCTTCCATTACCTCGCCATCTGACACTCGGTTAACGTATCGTACAGCATCTCGTAGAACTGTCTCTGTTTCACGCTCTTCTTGTCTACCGGTTTCAGCGTGCATGTGTCGAGATGACGCGTATGTCTCGTCCTGAACTGATTCGCGAGCATCGTACGGAATCGATTCCTGCGTTCGTTGTACGCTACCGTCGAGAGAGCAGGACTACAGCCCTTGCGCTGGAAAGCGAGCCCAGTGTCATCGGATACCCGAAGAACGACGCGACTTGTCGACCGTTTCCATTCTCAACGCATCCAACAAGTTGGCGAATCCATGGTTCTTGCTTCCGTAGAATAGAAACGACTGGCGACCTCAGCGCGCGGTCTGTTGTACGGTGTGCCAACCATCGATCGCATGAGCCACTTGGACGCTGCTGTGCACTCAGCATGAAGTGTACAAAGCGTCCTGCTCTGCTCGATAGTGTGCAAAGGGTGTGGTGACGGGTCCTGACGCAATCCATCCATTTGCTGGTGTGCATTCTGATGTCTATGATGCCCGACGTGCGCTTATACCGAGCACTGGCAAAGTTTCGCAGATGCATCCACTTCCGATTGAGTCGTTGTCTCCGTCGTCTTGACTGACTGACACATCGACGGGCGTGACGTCCCTCATTCGGACGTCGACGACGACCAACAAATCTTTCTCTTGACCTGCCTTGGACGGTTGAAAATGAGCCTCATTGCCCGACTCTGAACCAGGTTTTGCAAAGTGCATGCAGATGGATGTTGCGGCGTCGTCGGTGCTCCAGACAGTTTTTCTCCACGCTCTACTGGTAAACGAGAATCCTTGAACGAGCTTCGCCAATGCTCTACGTCGCGTTGGTCGAATGCTGCTTGCTTGCACACAGAAACCAGCTGTTGATCGCTGAAGAGGTCGTACATTACCTTGCACAATTGTCTTTGGTGATAGCATATGCCTTGGAATGACTGATCGCGATCATGACGTATAGACGCTAGAGGAGACACCGATGCTGGGATTCGGGGAGCGAGTCTGCATTGGCCTGGACGGCACTGTTCCCGAAAACGCAGTAACGCGAGATGTATGCAAGGCAGGCATCACGTTTCCGTCACAATTTGGATGTGACGTGGGTTGGTCCAAGGCCCAGAGAGCAACACGACATCCTTGAACGGTCTGAAAGGACGCCTGCTCTTGTTGCGATATCTTTTGCGAGTGCGCCAGCGCTTCGAACGCGTATGTCACCAGCTCAACATTTGCCTCCATCGACACCGCGAGTATCCCTTCTGTCAGTGTCCAATGATCCCGGCCAGTGAGATGAGTCTACTAGGGGTAAAAAGCCCACAGGGCGTGCCCCGTGAAGCGCTCCACATTGGCCCGCATATGCTTTTGGTTTTCAGAATGGTTTGATACTTTGTCGCATCTATCCTGCGGTTAGGACGGTCACAGACGTGGCAACGCGACGCGACAAGGCATTCTGGCACGTGTGTGTTTTTTTTGCGATCCCTGCTCCGACGATCACGCCATTCTGCATCCTCTGCCCGGGGTATAAGTTGTGTCGTCGTACGAAGGTTTGATCGAAGAATTCCACAGGAGCGAGGACAACTGGCACCTATGCGTACGGATCTCGTGAGGAAACTTCCTTGACGAGGTGCGTCAAGACGTGCAAAGCGAGGTAAACCCTCGTCAACGGACAAACCGAGCGATCTCCAATGGCGTCCGGCATATCTTTTTGGAAGATTTGTCCTGGCGCAACGTCCTCGTAGAAAAGCTTTTACAACGGTTTCAGGTTGATCTCCCGGCTCGGAAAGTTTCTCGTTTCGGTACCTTCTCGTCCTCTTTTCGGGAGGATTTCTCCTTTTAATCCGATGACTCCTTCTCCATTTCGTTTCTTTCGCGATGTGGCATGGATGCGATTGTTGTACTCCATATCTGGTTTCTGTCGGGATTCAGATGCGCTGGATGACGGGTGATACGAGAATTTGCATTTTCTATGTATGTATCTACTATTCCTCAGGTAACTTTTGGTGAACTTCTCCGTCGCGGGCTTCTCTGCAGGCCGACAAAGGCATTGCCACCACCCGATGCGCACGAACTGTGGAGTCACAGCGCAGTTGAGAGCCGGTCAAGGTAGAGAACTACCTGCCAAGCAGCAATTCATCGAAAACCTTTCGTTTCACGGATGCAAACGACTCGTCTAGCGTTTCATGACCGTAACTACGGTATCAAACAGCAGAGAAGACGCTTTCGTCTGGATTGAATCAGGGGAACACGACGACGCGAAGAGCAACGGAACACCAATCATAGCTGCGTACTCCTTTATTGCTTTGGTTGATCCAAAGCGAAGTTCTCTAATAGGTGGACAGAGGAATGCGGGAAGAGGAAGCTACGAAGAGTGCCAACACGAGGGTTAAGATGCTGAAGGATCCTGACCGTTTGGCGATGTTTGGGCGACCAGACCAGGGCGTCGCCGTATGGCTGACGTTGTCGTCATACTCGCTTCTCGCTTCTATGCGAGCACCAGCTTAGTCCTCTCTGCGCACTCGCATACAGATCTACCATTTCTCCCAAATAAAGCCTCATGAATGTAGGTGAACACCTGGCCCTCCAGTGCCAAGCGTTCGCATTTCACCAGGATATCGATCGTGCGTTATTCAACGCGTGACGCGTCTAGCGTAGAAATCTGTGTTGTTCTCGGTCCGATAGGGTGTCTTCATCACTGTCCGCAATAGCGGTCCGGATGCTTCACATCCTGTGGCTTCTTCTATAGTGCTTCTTGGGGAAATCAAGGCATGGATTGGATTGACGAGAACATAGTCGTTCAGATAGGGTTCGCCAGGTTCTGTCGTGGACGCAAAATGTTCATATTAGGGATCAGGAGAGCGGCGGCTCACCTAGCCGATGAACTATGAACGACTGATTGATGAATGAGCGACCGTTTGAGGCATGCTAGCAGCGACAACCCCAAGTCTTTATGGCACCTTCCTTCAATCTGCAGGTAACATTCTTTTGTTGAATAGATACGAAAAAAATAAACAAAAATAAAAACAGGTGTGTGAGTACGGGTGTTCCAGAACCCACTGCTCAGAGTCTAACGTCTCCGGATTTCGCAGCAGAGCGCATGAGGTAGCGTGCACCCTCGGGCCCATTTCCTCGGTAACGATCATGACCTGGATAAGGCGGCAAGCGTCGCAGAGCTTCGGTGCGCAGTGGCAGTGGGTCGCAAGCTCTGCGTTTACAGAGCATGCATCCAGCTTCAAAACGTTGAATGCCGGTCAGTTTTTCTGGATTTTCACCACGTCGCTCTCGCTTAACATAGACTGGAGGGAAGGAATTCGTCGATGTGGCGTACCGCGTGCACGACATAGCGTCAGCGGGGCTTTGCATTGCGCACTCCAAAGCCGGCTCTTGGGGCACCTATTTCGCTTCCACGAACTGCGTCATTCGTGCGACCGGGTTGGTGTCGAGGGCGCGCTCGCTTTCGAAACCTCATGGTTTCGAGCCGCTCGCGAGAAGCGACAGCTCGGTGAGCACACTCTAAGAGACCGCTGTTGCAACGAGACGGGTCGGTTTCCTTTGAAAACTTCACGGCACTGGGTCGTCAACACGCGTACAGCCGGAGCTCTGGGTTACGGCACTGAGGTAAAACCTGTGACTTGCATATGGTCGACGTATTTGATCCCTGATCCCGATCCATAAAACTGTGTAATCCAGGACGTAGTACTCCCGTTCCAGAAGAGCCCCGCAACTCCACTTTCAGAGAGCGATGCAACCAAACACCGCGCCGCTGCATACCGTTAACCTAGCAGGCTCCTTCGTTAACGAGGCACCAAAAAGGCAAAGACGAGCACCGCCACAGAGTCCCAGAGACTCTACGCAATATCTCTTGCCTCCAAGCGCAAGGCTAGGGGAGCTTGAGAACGCCCGAACAACGGCGTGCAGGGTCAATTGCCCCAGACAAACACGTGCCCGCAAAATCCGGTCCCAATAATAGGCACAACGTGATAGCGTCAATGCAATGTACAATATATGGAGGCTTGAGTCCGCTAGTCGGAAACCGCATACATTGCCAGAAGAGCCTACGTGTTTCCGTGAGCAGTTGGTGCACCGCCTGCGATACGAGGCGCGCCGATGCCCACTCGAAGCGCGCGCGCGCAGGCACGCCGCCTTGTCTGATAAGAGACTCTTCGCCGTCTGCCGCGGCTTTGTTGAGTGTTATTCTCCTGTACGCAGCTCTTGCTCCAGTGGGTACAGGCGCGACGCATACCATGTCAGGTTCGCTATGGAAACAACTGCTTACGCGCGGTAGCTCCTGGATAGAACCTTCAGCGTCTCCCGAGGCGTGGGAAACGACAGCTGAACTTCGCAGGAAGCTTCTGTACACACACCTAAACGCTTTGCCAGCTCGTTGGCAGGCCGCACAGAACGAGTTCAGGGCGCTGATGGACAAGATGCGCGCGAAGCAGGTCACCATCGAAGAGGCCGGGTGGTTCGGCGTGCGCTGTGTTGAGCTGTATGCATTCTATTGTTTGGGGGTCGTGATCGGGGCGCGCTCCCTCCAGCCGTGAGCACCGGCTGCGCCGGCCCCACGACTGTGCAGCGCTCTATAGCCTGGGGTCCGTGACACGCACCGTGCCCCGATCAATTTGCTTCTGAGTCTACAGGCGCGAGTATGCGTGCGGAAGGTCTTTTTGATTCAGAGTTTTACGAGGATGACCTGGGTATGATCATACGAGATAAAGTGTGCAGCGGGGCCTGCGTTGGAGGCCCTCTCATCCACCTGAATCCAGCTTCATGGTGAGCTCCGGCTCGCGCGGGGCGTTGCCCACAAGCACGCGTGCGCACTTCGTGCATGCCTCTCGGTTAGACGTTGCAAAACAGGTCAATACCGCAATGATGGCGTCCATGATTGTACGCAGCAGAGCGATCATGCCGATGCGCTAACTGCCGCGCCCGGAACGTTACCGTTGACGGGGATACGTTGTTCGCATCCTCTATCACGCATGTGCCATGCGCCTCCTTGGTGTTTTCGCACCGCCCGGTGTGCGCCTCTCTCGACTGGTGCTGCGCGCACGCTGCGGCCGTTGGAAACGTTTCCGGAGCCCCTGGTCCAGGCCGAGGAACGCCAGCACCTCCACGAAAACAAAAAGCGGTGCGCTCGCAAACGCCTGAATGAGGTTATCCAGCAGCGCCGGGCGACGTTTCTCCAGCCATTCATGAGCAGCAAACTGAGCAGACCACCCCAGCAACTGGATGACGAGAAACGCAGACCAAACGACCTGTGCGTCAGGGGCGCGAAGCAGAAGCGCTCTGCCCGCAAGGTACAGAGGCAGGACCATCACTAGCGCTGCACTTGCTCCCAGAAGCGGCGAAAGCACGATATAATACAGCGCATAGGCTACAGCGACTATCAGTCCGAGATCGAGCTTCACACCACCGAGCGAAACGCGCCACTGCGCTAGCGCTGCTAGCGCACTGCCAAGCAGCAACGGAACGAACACCACGTGGACCAACTGATTGACAGGGTGCGCGTGATATTTTAGATAAAATCCATACTGTTCAGCAAAGTCAAGACTTAAGACTGCTGCTGTATGTCGCTTCCGCTCCCCCGTCATGGTTCACGGAACTGTCGTGTGTGCTGTTCTGGAAGTCAACAAGCAGCCGCTCATGCAAAACGTTCCTGGTACGCGAATTGCGCGCAGAACGCACTGCACGTGCGCGATCGCAGATTTTTTCTCGATTTGCAAAAACTTTTACGTAGACCATGGATCCCAGATTGTGGGATGCATTCGCATTGACATTCGGGAAAGCGTCCATCATGTTGCGACACCCTACTTCCAAGTTCCATGACCCATACTTCCTCTTTGGTATACTGGTCGTTTCGTATGTTCTATCGTGCGCCGAGTACCTGCTTTGGACCCCAGCACAAGCACCGCTACCGCTGGAACAGATACTGCACAGGGACAGAACGGCTTTGCTATACCGCTAAGGGTATCGGCCTGAGGCGTGGTTGGCGCGGTATCGGGTCGGAGACCATCGTAACTCTGGGATCGCTCGAGCAGATACTGCACGGAGACAGAACGGCTTTGCTATACCGCTGAGAGTATCGGGCTGAGGCGTGGTTGCCGCGGTATCGGGTCGGAGACCATCGTAACTCTGGGATCGCTCGAGCAGATACTGCACGGAGACAGAACGGCTTTGCTATACCGCTGAGGGTATCGGGCTGAGGCGTGGTTGCCGCGATACCGGGTCGGAGTACATCGTAACTCTGGAATCCTGCAAGCTGTGCAGAGAGACGTACTGCGGTCGGTAGCGCGTGGCGGCTTCGGTTTGTGTGCCTTGCTGAATGTTAGGTTCAGGATCTTTTCCAACGAGGTGGCGCATCTCGAGGTACGATCGATGCGCACCTGGTCCTGTCAATGTCACAAACCGCGAATCAGACTTTCGTCAAAGGTTAACAGTTCGCTGACGTGACCCTCAGGGTACCGGGCGTATAGTGTGCGCTCGCGGAGAGCGCCGCTGAGGATGCTGCGTTGATATACAGCAACTTCACCACGTCCAGGAGAACGTCGGCAGGGAGTCGAGATATTCGATGCGTCTGCTGCAACGTATGGCACATGACCCTGGATGAACAGCCGTGCATGTGCATCGCATGACTTCTGTGGGGTTTCTTGCGAGATACGTCGATCAGTTGGTCAGAGTCCGGGGCCACAGCTGTTTCTTCAGATCGATCACAAGTAAAGAATGAGTTCGGTAATACGTCGCCGCTCCGAGGGCGCGATATGCGCATGCCCTGAGTCACGGGGTATGGCGGATCGGCGAGAACGTCAGTGCTGCTCGCTTGTACCCTACCAAGCGGAACAAATCGACACAAACGAGCTATTTTGTTGTCATGATACCTCGAAGATCCAGCAGACGGACCACGAACCTGAAGTGCAGTGTTTCTGCATGTGCAACGCAAGAGCGCCAGCGCCGGGTTCCGTGTCCGGAAGATGTGCGCAGCCTCGTTGAACCCGAACCCAGGTCGTTTTGCGAGCGAACCCCAAGTTGATTTGCAGCAGCCGCAACGATCGTCGCATGCTTCTTGTTCGTTTCTGACCGACGTGACTGCATCCAGCGCGCGGAGATGAGCAAGTATTCAGGCCTGCCGAGCGTTCGAGGAAAATCCAGAGTCCTAAGCTGCATGGACAAAGCAACTGCATCTGCCACGTAGCCACGGCACTGTAGCGTCAACAATTGCGATGCACCGGAGGCTTCTCCGCATGCAATCGCAGGGATCGTGAGCCTTGTTCGCTGCTGTATAGCAGGAACTTGATTCAACTCGCAGTCGTGCAGCATCCATCGCATCTCCAAATGCTTTGTTCGCGAGACTTGCGGATATAACGCTCGCTGCGCAGCGTTCTTGAATATGATCGCTGACGGCTTCATATGCGGAGCAAAAACCTGCTAGGCACATCTGGGCAAAGTGACCGTGACGACGGCATCTCGGCGCCTCGAGTTCCGGATCCGACGTACGCCGCTACGGTGCACATGCACGAGATCTCGCTCGCGAAAGTAGTGTGATCCTTTTTTCGTATCATTTGCCACCTAAAATAGCAGTTTGTGATCAGTCTCGGAGGTTCGGGTCAGATATGAGAGCACGTACACGCTCCGAATAGCACCGTTTCATTGCCTTGGGGATTCCAGCGTCCAGTGCTTCGCCTGGCGTGCGTCATTGCTGTGACGCTCGAACGCCCAGCGCACCGGCAGACGCACATCGCACCAGTGTGCCGAGCATTCGCGCTGATTCCGGAGACAGATTTATAAACGGAGCCTTTAAATCGAGTCAACAATCCCCAGTCCTAACTTTCATTGAACAGGCTCCATGCTGTACCTGGTTGTTCATGCAGTGTAAGCGCGTGCTCGAGCGAACGAGTCATGAAAAGGTCTGGCAGTCGAGCGCATGCCCGTACGCAACAGATGGTGTGCATATGACTCGATGCAGAGCGCACTCGAGCGCATGTCGAGCTGTGCCCAGCACGCTGTCTATCCCTGGATTCGCGAACGGTACGCTTGAGTTCCGATTCGTTCAGCTGCAAAAGGCACATACCTCGGACATCCGGTTCTCGATAGAGATATCGCAAGCTGGAGATGGTTTGCATGGTGCCGGAGAATGAAATCCGCTCTTATCGCACAGGCATACACCGATGCGTCGTTTCTGCAACATAGCGTTATGCCAGAAAGGCAAAAGCTTCGTGCACAGAGCAGACAAACGACACTGATTGCGCTGCATCGTTGCTAAGAGTGATGCTATGCTATGCGGCGGTATACGCCATGACTTGCGCATCTCGTACGTTTTCTGAGGTATGCACCAAGCAAACAGACGACACTGATTGCGCTGCATCGTTGCTAAGAGTGATGCTATGCTATGCGGCGGTATACGCCATGACCTGAGCATCTCGTGCGTTTTCTGAGGTATGCACCAAGCAAACAGACGGCACTGTTTGCGCTGCATCCTTACTAAGAGTGATGCTATGCTATGCGGCGGTATACGCCATGACCTGATCATCTCTTGTCTCTGCCTCTGAGGCGCTCGTCACTGTATGCATCCTCAGGAAAATCAACGGGAGCAGGAGCCAGCCCGCTCGTCTATTCGCGTACTTCGATGCAACGACGCGGACGAGGCCGCTCCGGAGGTGCTGGTAAAGGCTCCTGCTCGAGTTCTGGTGCAACCACTATTTCGTTGGGCTCAGGAACAAGTTCTGCCGGTTGCGATGTTTCCTCTTTCTGTTTGGACTCGTGGCCAAAGCGTTCGCGAAAAAAGCGGACAACATCATCCATGCTCTGCCTCAGGTCCTTTCGAAGCGATGACGGGCGTGTGTCCTTTGCCCAGGGCACATAGCGACCAAACCCTTGACCAACACCGACACAGCCGAACCCTATGCCTACGCCGCAACCCGTGAACGCCCTCGGTGCCTGGATGCCGTAGCGACGCACGCTCTCAAACGACCAACCAAGCGCTAGCAAACAACAGCCGGTGCCACAGCCGAGAATCGCTACACCGGCCGGAGGCAAAAAAGATGGCAGTTGCACCGCCGCAACTGCAGCGTGCTTCCAAGCGCTCGCACCCGAAAGCCGCCGCCGTGCACCAGTCCCTGTGCCAAGCGTCCAGCTTGGAGGTGCGTGCGGCTCCACCCAGGTCGACCGAAGCACGCTCGAACCAGCGTCCAACTGGTAGTTCAAGCTCCTCGCGAAACAGTTAAGTCCACACGCTTGTTCCATAAAGGCTCAGACACAGGAGAATAAGTTATTGAAAGCAAAGCCAAGTGCAAAGGTGCTGTGGCTCTGCACCACCCCGGCATCGGTGCTTCGCGTTCCCGCCAGCACCTGCGCCGGAAGATTCTTCGCATTCGCCGGAGGCTCAGCACCGGCAACCCTCGTGCGGTACCAGAGCGCAGGCGTCGCTCAGTATAGAGGCGCCACGGTGGATGCTGAAGGTAGACTTTGCGAAACGTAGATCGTACGCAGTGACCAGCATCTCCGAGATACGTTTGGGTAGATGCTGGTGGTTCCCGGAACGCACACTGCGGAATGATCATGCCATCCCAGATGACGATATCCATCGTGGAATCTAAGATCCCTGGTGCATGTCACTCTATGCTGTCGATCAGAAACGAATTGCTATCATGGGCTGTAGAACGCGCCCGCACGACACGGGCGATGCCGCACGGTCTTTAGGTAGCACCCGTTGCCGTTTTGCAGGAGGCTTCTGTGAAACCAAAAGTTACTGCAGGCTCGGTACCCGCGGGGTTCCTGGAACGGGATAGGTTACCGCCCCAGCAGATGTAGCTCAAGCGGTAGAAGCACGCAGTCACTACAGACAAGACGAGATGCTTGAAAGTTGGAGGTTCACGCGTCCAAGGCGGTCCACTGGGGTACCAGACATGTGAAATCCGCTGGTATCGAACCGAATTTGCGGTATCTCGGGGAAGCCCATGTATCCTCCATGTACGCTCATACAATTGGGCGCACGGATAATGCGATCGTTTCATCGCCATTGCAATATACAAGAAGCGGAGGGAATCTATCATCCGGTATCTTGGTTGCTCACACAGCTCGACACTGAGGTTAGATGCAACATGCTCGGATGGTGCGCTTTGCAAAAGCATACCTGCAGCGGGTCTACGTCTCCCTAGATGAACACTGCACTGAAATTGCGGGACAGAAGCGTCCGCTGAACATACCCGGCCTATACTTCGACATTTGGCAGCGTTTGCGCTTCCACGCGCTTCTATTTAGGGTCAGTAATCCAGCGTCTTCATCAAATGACGAGATCGGTAAAGACTACTAACCGCTAGAGCGGTTGTGTCGCATGACCTCATCCCGCGACAATGGATATCGATCCATGATATGGGCACTCATGTCAGAATCAAGTAGAAAATGATCCACTTTGGTGAATCAGGTGTCCAGTCTAAAGTTTGGGTCTCGTCCCGCATTCATGAACCATGGCCTTTGGGGGCTTTTTTTTCTCGGCGACAGCTTCCAGCCGTTCTCTTCTTTACTTCAAGATCAGTTTTCAGCAGTCGAGGGATGGATGTTGATGGCAGCGTTCAACGCCCGAATTCCCTGCTTCCCGCTACGTTCTATTCATTGAGCCGACAGACGCTACATGCGATCTACGCTTCGCATACGATACTCTTTTCTTCTGCATACAGCCTCGGTGCGCACGTCGCACCGTTGACAAATGAATGCACGGGGGCGCTCCCATGCGCCCACGAGACGCGCTACTTACGGACAGCCGCTTTGTGGCGTTTGGACGTTGGCGTCATCGCCCGTTACACACCCTTGGTGGGATAAAGAAGGCTGACCCAGAAATGCCCTCCGCCGTTTCCGCACCCGGTGTTGTGTCGCAGGTGCACGGGCTTGGTCTGTGCGATGCCCTCAGCGCATGCCCTCTGAACCGCA